>Ga0308165_1001641_pt1 | contig 30465 bp, 34 predicted proteins | sample PhyWR2_FD_201032 | JGI IMG/M metagenome (GOLD analysis project Ga0308165, IMG submission 201032) | Phyllosphere microbial communities from UC Gill Tract Community Farm, Albany, California, United States - DLSLW.R2 | ecosystem: Host-associated > Plants > Phyllosphere > Unclassified | place: USA... | reverse complement strand
TGTCCGTCTTGATCGGAATCTGCCAGCCCTGCCATGAGCGCGCATCAATACCAATCGACTGCAGTGCTATCGCCAGAAGACCGCTTGTGACCTGTTCGCCGGAGGCTACAATCGCATCATATTCACGAGCATCGTAAAACGGCGACGTTCCACCGGCAACCTTGGGTATGCTCTGTACCCAATTGACCAGTTCATTGGTCTTGCCCGACATCGCGGAAACGACAACGGCAACCTGATTGCCAGCATCGACTTCACGTTTGACGTGGCGCGCCACATTGGAGATGCGTTCCAGATCGGCCACAGAAGTGCCGCCGAATTTCATCACGATGCGCGCCATTTAAGGTTACGTCCCGTCTTTTGAAAAATTACACAAAAGCCTGCCGAAACATTATTTTCTTGCGACAGACAAACCCGGGGTCACATAGCTAAAATGTCGCGCTTCCGCAAGAGTGTGATTCCCGTGAAACAATAATCAACGCTTGCAATTCGGGAATTTGATTTGATCCTTGACTTTAACACGCTACCTTGAGAGCAGGATTGCACGCGCTTCCGCAGGAGAATGATATGACCGAGACCGCCCGCACCACGATCGATGCTTCTGAAATCGAGCATTTTTCGCGCATTGCTGCGCAATGGTGGGACCCGCAGGGCAAGTTTCGTCCGCTACACAAATTTAATCCGACACGCCTGACCTATATCAAGGAAAAAGTCTGCGAAAAATTCAATCGCGACCCGAACAGCCCCCGGCCTTTTGAAGGCCTGCGCTTTCTCGATATTGGTTGCGGTGGTGGGCTTTTGTGCGAACCCATGTCACGTCTTGGCGCAACGGTAATTGGCGCCGATGCATCCGAAACCAATATTGAAGTGGCAAAGATTCACGCTGCCCAAAGCGGTGTCGAAGTCGATTATCGCGCAACGACTGCCGAAGCGCTGGCCGATGCTGGCGAAAAATTCGATGTGGTACTCAACATGGAAGTGGTCGAACATGTCTCCGACGTTGATCTTTTCATGTCGGCGACCAGCGAAATGGTAAAGCCCGGCGGATTGATGTTCGTTGCCACCATCAACCGCACGCTTAAAGCCTATGGCCTTGCAATCATCGGGGCCGAATATGTGCTGCGCTGGCTGCCACGCGGCACGCATCAATTTGAGAAGCTGGTGCGCCCAGAAGAACTGGAATCAGCCTTTTCCAAAGCGGGCTTAACCTTGATCGATAAGCTGGGTGTAACTTACAATCCGCTTGCCGACAGCTGGAGCCGTTCACGCGATACCGATGTGAACTACATGGTTCTAGCAGAACGTCCTCAGTAATTAGCGCCTTTGGGCTTTCGTCGTCAGCACCACACCAAAGGCGATGACGACAGCACCAATCCATGTGAGTGGCGGATAGTTTTCACCAAGAAACAACGTGCCTGAAATAAGGCCGAGCGCCGCTGCGACATAACCAATCTGGCTCAAATAAACCGGCCCACCAACTGCCTGTAGCCGGAAGAAAAGAGCAAACATGCCCGCCGCCGCAATCCCTTGCGCCACAGCAGTCATTGGCGCGAGAGCCAGTGTCTCAATCGGGAAATTACCGCTAAACAGCAAAACCCCGATAAACAGCATCACCGCCGCTGCAAGATGACTGCCCGCAGCAAGCTCAGTCGGATCAGCATTTTTCGGCCAGTCGAGGGTGCGATAGACATTTCCCATCGCCAGAAATACCGGAATGAGAAGCGCTAAACCAATCCAAAGGGGATCGGCAGGCTTTCCCACTTCGCCACGCGTCATCGCAACCATGATTGCACCAATAAAGCCCACGACAATGCCGGCAATCCCGAGCGCATTCGGGCGACGCAGGCCAAAGCCCATAGAAATCAGAAGCGTGATCACAGGCGACAGCGTGTACATAATTCCCGTGAAACCAGCACCAAGTCGCGGGATCGCAGACAAGATTAAAAGGTTTGGCAGTGTATAGGAAATTGCCGCCGTGCAGATATAATAGCGCAATCTCCCGCCCGAAAAGCCGACACGCTTTTTATTCAAAAGCATGACCAGCAGCAGAATGACCCCGGCACTTGCTGAGAAAAGAAATGTCCAGATTGCCGGCGGAATGCCTGCTTCCGCAGCAATCTTACCAAGTGGCAAAATAAGACCCAGTAACGTGCCGGTCGTAAGCAACAAAAAAGGCGCAGAATACATAAGTTTCATGCGCCTGATCTCCTACGCATTCACAATTTTAATTAGTTCTTATCTTCCGGAAAAACAGGCAACGGCATCACTTCGACACCATCCTCGATAAGAGAATGAACATCTTCCTTGGAGGCTTCGCCGTAAATCCCACGCGCTTCAGTTTCACCGAAATGAATTTTACGCGCTTCTTCGGCAAACTGATCGCCAACATAATCCGCGTTTTCACGGACCTTGCGACTCAACTCCCGCATTTGCTCCAGCACCTGTTTCTGCGCCTGATCCATGGCAATCGCTACCTGCTCTTTTGAGCGGCTGGTGGAGACGGCAGGCGCCATCAACGACTTTTGGATTTCCGGCGAGTTGCACACAGGACAAGAAACAAGCCTTCGCTCCGACTGCCGGTCGAAATCAGCATTGTCGCGAAACCAGCCTTCAAACTCATGGCCGTGATCGCAATGAAGCGAAAAGCGGATCATGGATTATGCGTCCTTTTTTTCATGCGAAACTTTTATTGAAAACTCGCGCGCATTCTTGAGGTTTGGCACTTTGGCACGTGCTGCCACACTTTCCGAAACGTCGATGTCGGCAATGATCACACCCGGCTCATCATGGGCCGCTTCCGCCAGAACCTTGCCCCACGGAGAAACGATTAGCGAATGACCATAGGTCTCGCGACCATCTTCATGCACACCGCCCTGAGCTGCAGAAATCAGGAATGCACCATTTTCAATCGCACGCGCACGCTGCAAAACATGCCAGTGCGCTTCACCCGTCTGGCGTGTGAAAGCAGCTGGTCCGGTAATCACATTGGCACCCGCCAGCGCCTGCGCGCGAAACAGTTGCGGGAAACGAATATCGTAGCAGATCGCCATGCCAACTTTGGCAAAAGGCAATTCGGCAATCACCGTTTCCTTGCCCGGCTCATAGGTCGCCGATTCGCGCCAGCTTTCGCCATTGTCGAGATCGACATCAAACATATGAACCTTGTCATAGGTCACAATCTTCTCACCAGAAGGCGCAAAGATGCCGCCACGATTGGCAATCTTACCATCACCGGCTGCAATAGCCGTTGAACCAATATGCAGAAATATGCCGTGCTTCTTTGCAAGTGCCGATGCAGCTTTGAAGACAAGGTCTTCATTTTCATCGCGCAGACTTGCAAAAAGCGCTGTACGATCGCGCATCAGCGCGCCGGTCATCTCAGGTGTTTGCACATAGTGAGCACCCTTTGCCGCAGCATCGGAAACGAGAGTTTCCAGTGCTTCAACATTGCGGACAATGTCAGTCCCCGAACGCATCTGAATAGCAGCAGCGCGAAAAGTGCTCATAGGTGTCTCCCCCATCATGATGTTAGTTTAGTTCGCCAGTCGCAAGCAGGCCGTCAAGCTTGCCTGCATTGTCGAGAGCAAAGAGATCATCGCAACCGCCAACATGCACAGTACCGACAAAAATCTGCGGGAAGGTATTACGACCCGAACGTTCCTGCATTTCTGCTCGCAGTTCAGGTGTGGCGCCCGCATTGATCTCAACGAACTCAACGCCCTTGTTCTTGAGAAGGCCAACGGCACGTGTGCAATAAGGGCAGCCGGGACGGGTGTAGATGGTAATATCAGTCATGAAAAACTCCATTCGTTGCCCACTATATAAGTAGCAAAACCACGATCTGGAAGCCCCTTATCTCTTCACAAAGCTGTATTCAGGTGTCAGGCAGAACCCGGCTGAATGTGAGTACATCAACGCTCTTTGCACCGCCGCGCAACAGCGCGCGTGTGGCGGCCTTTACCGTTGATCCCGTGGTATAAACATCATCGATCAGCAAAACCCGCCGCCCACGCACATGAATTTCTTGCTCTTTCGGCACGCGAAAAGCGCCATCGACATTGCGCTTGCGTTCTTTCAAGCCAAGCCCGATTTGCTGATCAGTCCTCCGAATACGCTTAAGCGCCTGTGGTTCAAAGGGCTTACCATTTAACCGCGCCAACGTGCGTGCCAGCTCAGCCGACTGGTTAAATCGACGCGACCAAAACCGCCATTTGTGCAAAGGCACCGGCAGAATAACGTCGCATTCATCGAGCAATTCTCGTCCCGAGCGCTGCATCCATCTCGCCATCCAAGGCGCAAGATCAGTTCGATCATGAAATTTCAGCGCCACAGCCATGCGTTGCGCAGCACCACGATGCAGCACTGCTGAACGCAAACGTCGAAACGGCGGCGGATCAGCAATCGCTTCCGCACTCATGAAATTCTCGCCAAAGTCGTGATTAAACGGAATTCCAAGCACCGGACAATAGGGCTTTTCGATAAAGCGCAGTTGCGACCAGCATTGCGGACATAGCGTCCCCGGCTCGGAAACCTGAATGCGACATCCAATACAACTGGCCGGATAAAGAATATCGGATGAATAGCGCAAGCCTTTGCGTGCCGCGCTAAGCGCGTGCGCTTTCAGCCTCAACAACAAGCTTTGATGCGATCTGTCGTCATCAACCATTGCATTCGCCCCCGTTCGAATGCATTTACGCCTGTATCTATATTACCGACGTATATCCGAAAGAGAAGACGGAATCGCAATGGCCGCTCCTTCACCTGCCCAATTGTCTGAAAACGCGATCTTTGATCGCGATCTCCAGCTGGCGTTTCGCCGCCGTGCTATTAAACGTGCGATTCCGGGAGCAGACTTCATTTTGCAAAGGGCCGCAGAGGACTTGGAGGACCGGCTGGATGCAGTGACCCGTCGTTTCCCGGTTGCGGTCGATCTTGCGGGGCATAATGGCCTTGCGGCGAGCGCCATTGCACGCTCTGGCAAGGCGGATATGATTTTGCGCATCGAACGCGATGCAGCCTTCCTCAATAGCCCCTTCCCGGCAGTCGTTGCCGATGACGAGGCCCTGCCGTTAAAACCGCAAAGCGCCGATCTCATCGTTTCACTTCTGTCGCTGCACTCGACCAATGACACACCGGGCGCAATGATCCAAATTGCGCGTGCATTAAAGCCGGATGGTCTTTTTCTCGCAGCGCTCAACGGCAATGGCACACTGGGCGAATTGCGCGAAAGCCTTTTGCAGGCGGAAATAGAATTAACCGGCGGCGCTTCGCCCCGTGTTTTTCCATTTGCTGATGTGCGCGAAGTTGGCGGTCTTTTGCAACGGGCAGGTTTTGCACTGCCGGTAACCGATGTTGATAACGTGACAGTGCGTTATGACAGCATTTTCAATCTGATGGCCGATCTTCGCGCCATGGGTATGCAGAATGTATTGCGCGACCGCTCGCATAAGCCTGTATCGCGGCGACTTTTCCTGCGCGCGGCGGAAATCTATGCCGAACGCTTCAGCGATCCTGACGGGCGTATCCGTGCAACATTCTCGACAATCTGGCTGTCGGGCTGGGCACCGCACGAATCACAGCAAAAGCCACTGAAACCCGGCTCTGCCAAGGCTTCACTGGCTGATGCACTTAAAAACGTGGAGTAAGGTGTTTCCAGCAAAAATGTGAAGCAGCTTTGCGTTCGGAAACACGAAAAATCAAAAATGTTTAGCAATCGCCCGTTTGCGTGCCATCTGGATCGATGACGCAGATAGGCCTTACAGGCGCTTTTCGCGCAACAACGGTGTCGCGTGCAATCGATCCTGTCATGGTGCGATCAATACCAGCCGGAAGAACAGACTGTGCCGCAAGCTTGTTTGCCTGATCGTTCAGAATAGGAACGATGATCAATGCAAGGGCAACCGCTGCGGAGCCAAACAAAAGAACAACTCGCAATATTCCACGACCGGCTTTTGTGAACGATCCCGGCTTATATTCGTTATGATCTGCACTAAAATAATTGTTGTCAAAACCCATGACATAAAACTCCGCGGCACTTGGTTTTCAAGAATGCCGGAACGGAGTGAATCATCGATTAACGCACAGGGTTAACGACAACAGATTGGCAACTATTTTAGAGCTTTCCACAGGGTCATAGCAAATCGATCAGAAATGGGATCAGCGGCTCATCAGCGGGCGGCATCGGATAGTCGCGCATATCCTTCGGACGCACCCATTTCAGCGCCTGTCCTTCCAGTCCCTGCGCCACACCTTCAAAGCGACGGCAGACATAAAGCGGCATCAAAAGATGAAAATCATCGTAAGTGTGGCTGGCAAAGGTCAGTGGTGCAAGACACGCCACTTTTGTCGTAACACCGATCTCTTCCTGCAGTTCGCGGATAAGCGTTTCTTCGGGTGTTTCACCGGCTTCTACCTTGCCGCCGGGGAACTCCCAGAGACCGGCAAGCGACTTGCCTTCAGGGCGCTGTGCCAACAGCACACGCCCATCAGCGTCCACCAGTGCGCATGCCGCAACCAGCACGATACGACGCGATTTTAATTCGCTCATTTCTCATTGCTCTCCCGATAGCCGTAGCGATAGGCTTCCTGAAAGCCGAAGCGCTCATAAAGCGCAAGCCCTGCCACATTATCCGCCTCAATCTGAAGCCAGGCTTTTTTCGCACCCAGCTGCTTTGCCCATTTGAGCGTGGAGCCGATTATAGCGCGACCATGACCAGCGCGGCGCGCATCCGGCAAGGTGCCAACATCGAACAATCCGGCCATTGCACCATCCTGCACGCAAAGCACATTGGAGACTGCACGACCGCCCTCTTCGAGGATGAACATGCCCTTGGTTGGACGAATGCCATCAAGCAACTCGGAAAAACCCGGACGAAGTTCAGCGGGACGTCCGTGGATGATTAGCGAAGCCTCGACAAAGCGGCCAATATCTTTGAGCGGAATCTGATCGCGCTCCTGCGACAGATCAAGTTCGTCAAGATTGACCGTCATGACAATGGTTTCGTCCTGCCGCTTCCATCCCAAACCTTCGAGATAATCTTCAAGCTCAACAGGGGCCAGGGGCGAAAGCCTGAAACACGGAACCCGCCCATAGGTGCGAAAGCGCTGAGAAACCAGTTCCACACGCGCAGGAATATCGCGCGTATCGCCCGGATCCAGCGGATTGACCGAATTAAGACGCTTGGAGGGATGCGCCGCCGTCATGCGTATCGCCCATGTTCCGTCATAATGAACGGATGTGGCAGGCCATGCGCGAAAGCCCACGGCCTCAAGCTGGCGAACAATTGCAAGACTTGGCATGTTCAAATTCTCTCCCGTGTTTCGGAGTTCCAGTGTGCCGAAAATAGTGGTCTTCGAGAACCGGAGCGGAGTGTACTTTAAAGGTACATGAGCACCGGAATCGCAGAAGAACGCTATTTGCAGGCCACTGCAACCCGAAACATTAGCTTCTGTAGTCGCCATTGATCGCGACATATTCCTTGGTCAGATCGCAAGTCCAGACGGTAGCTTTGCCATTGCCGATACCAAGGTCAACGCGAATGAGAATATCCTCTCCCTGCATGTAAGCCGATGTCGCATCCTCGGAATAAGCCGGATCGCGCTCGCCCAGATGCGCCACACGAATATCGCCAAACCAGATTGCCAGCAAATCGCGATCAGCAGGTTCGCCTGCCTTGCCGACAGCCATGACAACACGGCCCCAATTGGCGTCTTCACCAGCAACAGCAGTCTTGACCAGCGGTGAGTTGGCAATCGAAAGCGCAATCTTCTTGGCGGATTCGGCGGATTTCGCACCTGTCACTTCCACTTCGACCATCTTGCGCGCGCCTTCGCCATCACGCACGACCTGAAGGGCGAGTGACTTCAACACGCGAGCCAATGCCTTTTCAAATTCACCCAAACGCTCGTCGGAAGCATCGGTAACTTCCTGTGCCCCATGTGCGGCAGCGGAACCCGTTGCAAACAACATTAGCGTGTCGGATGTCGATGTATCGCTATCGACCGTGACCGCATTAAATGTTGAACCCACGCCTTTGGAAAGCAGGATTTGCAACACATCAGACTTGATCGGCGCATCGGTCACGACAAACGAAAGCATGGTCGCCATGTCCGGCGCGATCATGCCTGCACCCTTGGCGATACCGTTGATCGTCACACGAACCTGACCAAGAAGCACGGTTTCGGTTGCCACCTTCGGATAGGTATCGGTCGTCATGATGGCCTTGGCAGCCTCTGTCCAGAAATCATCAGAGGCAGACACTGCCATATCATCAAGAAGTCCGGAAAACTTCGACGCATCGAGTGGCTCGCCGATAACGCCGGTCGAGGCGAGAAACACATCTGTGGTATCGCAGCCAACGGCTTTGGCTGCAGCAATCGCCGTTGCTTCGGTCGCTTCGCGACCCTTGAGGCCGGTGAAAGCATTGGCATTACCCGAATTAACCACCACAGCGCGCGCGCGCCCATGCACGAGATTTTTTCGGCAGAAATCAACCGGTGCAGACGGGCAGAGCGAACGGGTGAACACACCGGCCACTTCGGCAGGCTTGTCGAACACCATTAACATGACATCCGTACGGCCCTTATATTTGATACCGGCAGCAGCGGTTGCGATGCGCACGCCGTCAATGACCGGCATAGCAGGATAATGTTTTGGGGCGAGCGGGGATACGGACGCAGACATGATTGCCTCAAAGAAGATACGGTTTGATTCTGCCGCATTGGAAAGGTTTGCGGCGTAAAATCAAGTGAGAACTAAATTTAGATAAAAAAACGCCCCGCATTGCGGGGCGTTTTCAGTGATTTAAACATTACTGCTGCGGCTGGGCTGCATCCGGTGCGTCGCCATTTTCGGCGGCTTCCTGCGCTGCGGCTGCTTCCTTCATCGCTTTATCGACGGCAGGATCCTTATAATCGATCTTGAGGCCATCGCGCAGCTTCTTGACTGTTTCGACATAACGCTCGCGCATGATGATCGAACGAATCTGATCGGAAACCTGATCAAATGCCGGTGGCTGCTTGGTGCGGCGATCTTCAAGCTGAATGACGTGGAAACCGAACTGCGACTGAACAGGCTCCTTGGTATATTCCCCTGGCTTGAGCGCAAAAGCTGCCTTTTCAAACTCAGGTACCATCTGGCCTTCACCGAAGTAACCAAGATCGCCACCATTGGCAGCAGTGCCATCGGTCGAGCTTTCCTTGGCAAGATCTTCAAACTTCGCACCACCTTCAAGCTTCTTGATGATGGCTTCCGCTTCTTCCTTGGTCTTCACGAGAATGTGACGGGCACGCACTTCGGTCTGTGGAGGAATAGATGCGATTTCCTTGTCGTAACGCGCACGAACATCGGCATCGGAAATCTTGTCGACAACCTCATCCTTGAAATATTCGTTGTGCAGGGCGCGTTCGCGCAAAAATTCCATGCGGCTCTTGAAATCATCGCTCTGGTCGAGCTTCTGCTTGGTCGCTTCCTCAGCCATCGCCTTGATGTCGATAAGCGCTGCGAGAGCAGCCAGACGGCGCTGCTCGGCCGGCAGACGTGCGAACTGAGGATCAAGGTCGCCAGCGGCCTGATCAACTTCACCAATGGTAATATCCTTACCATTTACAGTGGCGAGAACCTTTGCAGGATCTTCGGAGGCAGCAGCAGATTGCGCTGTTTCAGCTGGCTTCGCTGCATCCTGCGCGAAAACGGCATTGCCGGAAAATCCTGCCAATGCAACGGTGGTTGCAAGAATAGCAAGAGCCTTGCGGGATGGGGCTTTGAGAATGGCGTTCATATGAGATTCTCTCCTTCGAGACCGCCTAACGGCCCCATTAATGCGGCAGAATTTGGCCCTAAAACACACTAAACCGTGAGAAAAGACAGGTTTTTCGACATACAGAGCAACATTGACATCGCTTGAAGCCCCTCTTATCTGTCCTTCGTCTTGTCGTCCAGTAAGCGGCGGGTCAAATTGCGCTAAAAATGCGCCGTATATGGCTGCGTTAACAGCGTAGTTTTCTTGCATTTGTTTCAATACGCGTGAATAAAGCATTCGACAAAGCATTCTCGGCAAAAATGCGAAGCGGTTTTGCTTCCGAAAATGCGACAGATCAAAGAGTTAGAGCCTTTCGATATAATCGATAAGGGCTATGACGCCGGAAGCGCTTCCGGCTGAACGGACAGGAAAGGACCAGGAATGGTCAGCTTTGGCGGCCTCGCCCGCAAGATATTCGGTTCATCCAACGACCGCCATGTGAAATCATTGCGGGTTCGTGCAGAACAGATTACTGCGCTTGAGAAGAATTACGAAGCCCTTACTGATGAACAGCTCCAGGCGAAGACTGCGGAATTTCGCGCGCAACTCGCAGAAGGTAAAAAGCTGGATGCGCTTCTTCCCGATGCTTTTGCAACGGCGCGTGAAGCCGCAAAGCGCGTGCTTGGTATGCGACCCTTCGATGTACAGCTGATCGGTGGCATGGTTCTGCACGAACGCGGCATCGCTGAAATGCGTACCGGTGAAGGCAAAACGCTGATGGCAACCCTGCCTGTCTACCTCAACGCTCTTGAAGGCAAGGGCGTTCATGTGGTGACGGTCAATGATTACCTCGCCAGCCGCGATGCCGAAACCATGGGTAAGCTTTACAACTTCCTCGGTCTGACCGTTGGCGTGATTAAACATGGCCTTGATGATGGTGAGCGCCAGGCAAATTATGCCTGCGACATCACTTATGCGACCAACAACGAGCTCGGCTTTGATTATCTGCGCGATAATATGAAATATGAGCGCGGCCAGATGGTTCAGCGCGGCCATAACTATGCCATCGTCGACGAAGTGGATTCGATCCTAATCGACGAAGCACGTACACCACTGATTATTTCCGGCCCGCTGGAAGACCGTTCCGAGTTCTACAACCTTATCGACACTTTCATTCCAGCACTTGAGCCGGAAGATTACGAAGTTGATGAAAAGCAGAAAACGGCAATCTTCACCGAGGTTGGCACTGAAAAAGTTGAACAGCTGCTGGAAGCCGCAGGGCACTTGAAGGGTGAAAGCCTTTACGACATCGAGAATGTCTCGGTCGTGCATCACCTGAACAATGCGCTTCGTGCGCACAAGCTGTTCCAGCGCGACAAGGATTACATTGTCCGCACAGACGAAATCGTCATCATCGACGAATTCACTGGCCGTATGATGCCGGGCCGCCGTTTCTCGGAAGGCCTTCATCAGGCACTCGAAGCCAAGGAACATGTGACCATCCAGCCTGAAAACCAGACGCTGGCTTCGATTACCTTCCAGAACTACTTCCGCATGTATACCAAGCTCTCCGGTATGACCGGTACGGCTGCGACAGAAGCGGAAGAATTCGGCAATATTTACGGCCTCGAAGTTCTCGAAATTCCGACCAATCTGCCCGTTAAGCGCCTCGACGAAGACGATGAAGTGTATCGCACCGTCGAAGAAAAATACAAAGCCATCGTGCGCGATATTCACGCTTCGCACGAAAAGGGCCAGCCTGTTCTCGTCGGAACGACCTCGATTGAAAAATCGGAGCAACTTGCAGAACGTCTTCGCAAGGAAGGCGTTAAAGACTTCCAGGTTCTCAATGCGCGTTATCACGAGCAGGAAGCTTTCATTATCGCACAGGCCGGCGTTCCCGGTGCAGTCACCATCGCCACCAATATGGCTGGTCGCGGTACAGATATTCAGCTTGGCGGTAATCTTGAAATGCGCGTTCAGCGAGAGCTTTCGGATATACCGGAAGGTCCAGAGCGCACTGCCAAAATCACCGAGATCAAGGCTGATATTGCACGACTGAAGGAAAAGGCGCTGGCTGCTGGCGGACTTTATGTTCTCGCCACCGAACGCCATGAAAGCCGCCGTATCGATAACCAGCTTCGCGGTCGTTCAGGCCGTCAGGGCGATCCGGGCCGTTCGAAATTCTTCCTGTCGCTTCAGGACGATTTGATGCGTATTTTCGGCTCCGACCGTATGGACGGCATGCTGCAAAAACTCGGCCTCAAGGAAGACGAAGCCATCGTCCATCCATGGATCAATAAGGCGCTTGAAAAGGCGCAGACCAAGGTTGAAGCACGTAACTTCGAGATCCGAAAGAACCTGCTTAAGTACGACGATGTGATGAATGATCAGCGTAAGGTGATCTTCGAGCAACGTCTTGAAATCATGGACGAAGAAAACCTGACCGACATCGTGAGCGAAATGCGTCACGAAGTCATCGAGGATATGGTAACCCTTCGTATCCCTAAAGATGCCTATGTGGAAAAGTGGGATATTGCTGGTCTCAAGGACGATGTCCTCACCAAGCTCAACCTTGTTCTTCCGATTGAGGATTGGGCCAAGGAAGAAGGCATTGCTGAAGAAGAGTTCGAAGCCCGCATCAAGGAAGCTGCCGATAAGGCCGCAGCCGAAAAGGCAGAACGCTTCGGTCCGCAGATCATGACCTATATCGAAAAGTCAGTGATCATGCAGTCGCTGGATAATCTTTGGCGCGAACATCTGGTTAATCTCGACCATCTGCGTTCAGTCGTTGGCTTCCGTGGTTACGCACAGCGCGATCCGCTCAACGAATACAAGACCGAAGGATTTGAGCTGTTCCAAGCACTTCTCGCAAACCTGCGCGAAGTGGTCATTACCCAGCTCATGCGTGTTGAAATCGTTCGTGAAGCACCGCCAGAACCAGAGCTTCCGCCAATGACCGGCGTCCATATCGACGGCACCACCGGCGAAAACGACTTTGACGAAAACTCATGGGCGGAGCATCAGCAGGACGAACGTATCATCCCTGCATCCGAGCGCGATCCTGCCGAGCCTAAGACATGGGGCAAAGTCAGCCGCAACGAAGCTTGCCCTTGCGGTTCTGGAAAGAAATACAAGCATTGCCACGGTGCTTTTGAATAAACACTGACTGGATAATGCAAATTGACACGGAAACCCGGCGCGCAATCGCCGGGTTTTATTTTAGGAGTTGTAATAAAGCGCCTCTTTAATCAGAACTTGAGCAAGCACTGATATATTCACAAAGTAATTACCATTTTTTAGAATTTGGCTTCCCTTTGACAGGAGGGGACGTTTCTTTTTACCTTTATAAAGAACTGGCATCTAATGTTCGGCCATTGCAGAGCGGCAAAATACCGAATGCAATTAAAAGATGGCTCCATAGGTCATCAGAAATAGCGGACCTAAATCAGGGATCGCAATAACAGGGTTGGCAACGAGTGCGTTTTTCTGCCGCGAAAGCAGCGAGCCGGGTTTTGCCCGGCAGGGTCGCAACGAGGCTTCGTCCATTGACGGAGTTCGCCGATGCTATTTTGCTGGGAAAAGGATCACAAGCGAGCGCTCAGCGTTCATCGCTGCTGGCTTTCTCCGTGCGCGTCGCAAGTGCAGCAATTGCTCTTCTTTCGCAGGTCATTCTCGCGCGCTGGATGGGCGAATTCCAGTACGGCATTTTCGTACTTGTCTGGCTGACAATGATTATCATCGGTGATCTGGCCTGCTTTGGCCTGCACACCACCATCATCCGCTATGTGCCGGAATATATTCAACGCAATCTGTTCAAACCGTTGCGCGGCATCCTTTATACAGGTCGCCTTTTTGCAGCAGTGTCAGCAACAGCAATAGCGCTCCTCGGCGCGGTCTTGCTGTTGGCCTTCAAAGATCACGTCGAAGGTTATTATCTTATTCCGTTTATTCTTGGTTTTATCTGTCTGCCAATGATTGCGCTTGGTAATATGCTCGATGGCATTGCCCGCTCGCGCACCTGGATCATGATGGCGCTGACGCCGAGCTACATTATCCGTCCGCTTCTCGTGCTTATTTTCATGATCACGGCGCATGCGGCGGGACTGCCTTCAACGGCGGTAACAGCGCTTGGCATTTCCATAATCGCGACTTGGCTCACAACAATCGCCCAATTGCTCACACTTGATCGCTCGCTTGCAATGGACATTCCGTCCGGGGAAAAGGAAATACGGTTGGGCGAATGGATGAAGGTTGCGCTGCCGATCTTCTTCGTCGAAGGCTTCTTCTTTCTTTTGATCAATGTCGATGTGCTGATGGTCGGTCACGCCATGGACCCGCAGCATGTGGCCATCTATTTTGCTACCACCAAAATCATGGCGCTGGCACATTTCGTCTATTTTGCGGTCAAGGCAAGTGTTGCACAGCGCTATTCCGAGCTTCTACACAGTGGCAACCACACCGAATTTGCAGATTTTGCAGAAGCCTCGACCCGCTGGACATTCTGGCCGACACTGTTTCTGGGTCTTGTCATTCTCGCAACGGGCTATCCGCTGCTGATGCTTTTTGGCGATGCTTTCACGCAAGGCTATCCGCTTCTGTTCATCCTGATTATCGGTGTGATTGCGCGTGCAAGCGTCGGCCCTGCCGAAAGCCTGCTCAACATGTCAGGCAAGCAGAATATCTGCGCCCTGCTTTATGCAATCACACTCGCCGTGAATGTTACCCTCAACTTCATTCTCATTCCACGTTTTGGTCTAATGGGAGCGGCATTCTCGACCGCTTTTTCGATGGTTCTTGAAGCCGCTCTGCTTTCGACCGCCGTGCACCGCACAATGCAAATCACTATGTTCATTTTTATTCCGCGAAATCGTAGACCGGATGCTCGCGCCAATGCCTCTGAGGAGACTTTGTAATGGCCGCAAAACCCTTGCTTGAGGAATCCGCAGGTGGACACACCGCACGCATCATTTCGCAACTCTCCGAAACCGTTCCAGCCATGGATGCAACGAAGCGGCTGGAGGAAAGCCTCAACAGCCGTGCGATTCCGCGCAAGCTCGCAATCTATGGCGCATCGGCTGGCTTTGAATTGCGCGACGAACTTGATCACCTAAGCAGCCGCACGGTTGAGCCAAATATCTTCTTCAATGCACGCTTTCTTGCGCCCGCAATGCCACGTCTTGAAGATCGTGAAGTGCGTTTCATGGTTATGCGTGATGAAAACGAACTGCGCAGCCGCCTGCGCTTCGTCATGCCCTATACGATCGAACGTCCCGGCCTTCCGCTTTCATCGCCGGTTATTCGTGCCTGGGCCACGCCATTCGGTCCGCAGGGCACACCGCTGATTGATCACGACGATCCTTTGGGCGTTCTTGAAGATCTGTTCGATATTCTGGCTCGTGATCATATCAGAATGCCGGAAGTTCTCGTTCTGCCAGAAATGCGCGCCGATGGTCCGGTTGCAAAGCTTATCCGCTCGGTTGCGGTCGGACGACAATTGCCCATCGTTTCCATTGAACACAAGGAACGGCCATTCCTTGAAAGCAATCTTGATGGCGAAACTTATGTTAAACAAGCCATCGGTCCGCATCACCGCCGAGAATATAGCCGCCTATGGCGCCGTCTCGCAGACAAAGGCGAACTCAAACATTGCATCGCCCGCACACCCGATGAAGTGCGTTTTGCATTCGAACATTTTCTGACGTTGGAAGCCAGTGGATGGAAAGGTCGTCGCGGCACCGCAATGGCGGTTGATCGTTTCCGTGCGGCTTTCGCGCGTGAAGCAGTCAACAATCTTGCCGAGCGTGATTGCGTGCGAATCCATACGCTTGAACTTGATGGCCGCGTGATTGCCATTCTGATCGTCTTCACAGTTTCAGGCGAAGCATGGACTTGGAAAACCGCCTATGATGAAACGCTTCAAGCCTATTCACCCGGCATGTTGCTGATGATTGAGGTGGTTAAAAATCATCTGGAAGACCCCAACATCATACGCACTGATTCTTGCGCCGTACCGGATCATCCGGTCATGTCACGCCTGTTTAAAGAGCATGAAACCATCGAAACACTTGTGGTGGGCCTTCATCCCGGCGCAGACAAGAATGTTCGGCAGGCAGCAGCGCAAATTCATCTCTATCAGCGTACACGCAATCTCACCCGTATCATTCGAAATCGCATCCGCAACTTCACAGAGCGGAAATAAATGCAGCACATTTACTTGAGAAATCATCAAGCTGTGGTATCATTTGTCTTGGGAGAGCGCCTGAAATATATTTTTGCGGGCGAAAAATGAGGGTCTGACATGATTGTTTTTGAGTTTTACTCAAGATCCATCAAGTATATGCATCAACGTGCCCCTCTTTCGCTGCTTCAAAAAAAACCACAGCGCCTCCTATGGGAAGGAGATGCGCTATGTTGGAATATTTCTCTTATCTGAAAACACTTGATCTCATCGTTTTGGGCTTTATTGCATTTCTGGTCTGCTGGAACATCGTCGAGCACAATCTTCGGCGCTAACGCGAATACATGTTTACAGCTTAAGGCAGCCATATTCACTTCGCGGAAAAACCTGAAACTATAATCAGTGAAGCCGCTTGAGGGCGATTGACCTTGTTTCGTTTAGCCGGTATATCCCTCCCCGCTGTCCGTTTTTGGACCATATCAAACTGCTTTGGCAGTTACGTGCGGGTGTGGTGGAACTGGTAGACGCGCCGGACTCAAAATCCGGTTCCGCAAGGAGTGTCGGTTCGATTCCGACCACCCGCACCACTTCCTCCTTATATCGATCAAGCTGCTTCCAGAGCCTGCGCGAGATCTGCAATCAGATCATCGGGATGCTCAATGCCAATCGACAGGCGAATGGTTGATTCATGCACGCCAATTCGCTCGCGCACGTCTGCCGGAACGCCTGAATGGGTCATCGCTGCCGGATGGCTTGCAAGTGATTCCGTTCCACCGAGGCTAACAGCCAGCTTAAATATTTGCAGCGCATTGAGGAAACGGAATGCTGCTGCCTGTCCGCCTTTAATGTCGAAGGAAAATGTCGAACCTGCGCCGGTGCACTGCCGCTTGAACAATTGCCCAACCGCTGAATTCTCATCGTCGAAAGGAAGATAGTGCAGTTTTTCGACCTTGGGATGCACACGCAGGAAATCAGCAACCGCGCGCGCATTGTTGTTCGCACGCTCCATACGAATGCCAAGCGTTTCAAGCGAGCGACCCAGCATCCAGCAGGAGTGCGGATCAAGCTGCGTTCCAATAGCACCACGCAGCGCCTTGACCTGCTTGACGACGGCTGTTGCCCCCAGAACAGCCCCGGCAATCAGATCGGAATGACCGCCGACATATTTTGTCAGCGAGTAAAGCGAAATATCGGCGCCATGTTCAATCGGTCGCTGGAAAACCGGGCCAAGCAAGGTGTTATCGCAAACGATCACAGGACGGTGACCATCCTGCTTCGCAGCGATTTTTTCCGACACCCGGCGTATGGCTGCAATATCCACGATGCTGTTGGTCGGGTTCGCAGGCGTTTCAATCAGAATGACCGAGACGCGTCCTTTTTGCAGTGCTTCTTCGGCTGCTTGTTCAACTGCAGCTTCACGAACACCATCGGCAAAAGCCACAGCTTCAACACCAAAATTATGGAACGTTTTAGCAAGCAATGTTTCAGTGCCACCATAAAGCGGCTGCGAATGCAGGATCACATCACCGGGCCGCGCAAAAGCAAACAGCGTGGTTGCAATCGCCGACATGCCGGATGAAAAAAGAGCACAGCTTTCCGTCCCCTCGTAGACAGCAAGGCGATCCTCAACAATCTCACTGTTGGGATGGTTGAAGCGCGAATAGACAAGTCCGGCCCCGACACCCGCTGGCGGTTCTTTGCGCCCGGAAACAAAATCGAAGAAATCCCGCCCGTCTTCAGCCGTTTTGAAAACGAAGGTCGACGTCAAAAACACTGGCGGCTTGACCGCACCCTCAGACAACTCAGGATCATAGCCATAATTGAGCATCTGGGTTTCGGGATGCAGCACATGATTGCCGATGCTTGTCTTGCTTGGACGTGGCGCGGTCATGTTTGTCTCCTGTGAAATTTTCTCCTGCTCAATAAATTGAGCGAGAGCAGCTTAGCAGAGACTTTGGGGAATCTTATTGCTTTGTTGAATGGTGTTGTAACGTAGATTGTGCGATCTACTTGATCACCAAGACCGGAACCGCGCTCAATGAAAGCACTTCCGCAGCCTGACTGCCCAAAAGCAGCTTGTTAACGCCCCGTCGTCCATGCGACGCAATCACGATCAGATCGCAATGCTTGTGCTTGGCTGCCTCGACAATCCCCTGTGCGGGAGACTGGTTTTCAATATGCAGAGTTTCAGCGATGATGCCTGCGCGTTCAGCCTTTTCCTTTGCACTAGCAAGCAGGTCGGCAGCCGCTTTACCGATAGCCTCACGATATTCCTGAAAAGCCGCAGGACTGGAAGCCCATTCGGCAGCAACAACAATCCCATACGACGGCAGAAGTTCGGTAACTGTTACGAATACCACCTTCGATCCAATTTGATGTGCAAGAGCAAGTCCCTGCTCCACGCCTTTAAGGGCAAGTTCAGAACCATCGGTTGCGATGAGAATAGACTTATACATGCTTATGCCTCCATTTGTGATCGTCATGCGATCTTGCGCGTATTGCACGAAATGAGCATTGATGCGGATCAAATTGAAGTGGAAGACCGATACCACATAATTTGGAATTATATTCTACGTCTACCATCTTTAAAGAATATAATTCCAATTTTATGCAGTCGAAAGCACAGACCCAGCTATGCTTTTGCGCCATTTCCTCATAAACTTCGCTTCAGACAGAAGGAGATTATTCCATGAGCAAGCCCCTTGGCGCAAAAAACGGTGAGACTGCGGGTCGCGGTCGCATCTATGATTCCATTCTCGATACGATCGGCAACACGCCTTTGGTTCGCATCGACAAATTTGCCAAGGAAAACGGCGTTGAAGCCAACCTGCTGGTAAAGCTCGAATTCTTCAATCCCTTAGCAAGCGTCAAGGATCGTATCGGTCTGGCGCTCATTGAAGCGCTGGAAGCGCAGGGCAAAGCAGTTCCCGGCAAAACAGTCTTTGTAGAACCAACCTCCGGTAACACCGGTATTGCATTGGCATTTGCAGCCGCAGCAAAGGGCTATCGCCTTGTGCTGACGATGCCTGAAACCATGTCGGTCGAGCGCCGCAAACTGCTCAAGCTGCTCGGCGCAGAACTCGTTCTGACCGAAGGCGCGAAAGGCATGAAGGGCGCTATAACCAAGGCCGAGGAAATTGCCGAAGGCAATCCGAATGCGATCATTCCGCAGCAGTTTGAAAACCCGGCCAATCCTGAAATTCATCGCCTGACCACCGCTGAAGAAATCTGGAACGACACCAATGGCGAAGCGGATATCCTGATTTCAGGCATTGGCACCGGCGGCACGATCACCGGCGTTGGTCAGGTCATCAAAGCACGTAAGCCATCCTTCAAAGTGATTGCTGTCGAACCGAAAGATTCTCCAATTCTTTCCGGCGGCACACCCGGCCCACATAAAATTCAGGGCATTGGCGCAGGCTTTGCACCAAAGACGCTCGATACGGGTGTTTATGATGAAGTCGTCACGGTCTCGAACGAAGATTCCTTTGCCAACTCGCGTCTAATCGCGCGTATTGAAGGCATTCCGGTCGGCATTTCATCCGGTGCAGCGCTGACTGCGGCCATTGAAGTCGGCAAACGCCCTGAAAACAAAGGCAAGAACATTGTGATAATCATTCCATCCTTCGCAGAGCGCTATCTTTCGACAGCACTTTTCGAAGGTCTGGAATAAAACCAAAAAGAGACATGAACAAAAAGCCAGAGTGGTCACCCACTCTGGCTTTTCTGTTGCCTGAAATCAAAGCGAGTTCAGGGATTAGAGCGCATCCCGAAAAGTGTGAAACGGTTTTCGGGATGCGCGTAAGAACAGATAATGAGAGCGCCGATCTGATAAAGTCAGATCGAAACGCGCTCTAGTTTACCGTGCGTGCCGCGCAAGCCGGGCCAGGTCCGCGCATATAATGGCGCTCGGGCCTGTAGCTTGGTGCGACGAATTCACGGATGACGTTAACGCTGTCACGTAGCTGAACGATAATGTTCATCGTCTTCACCTCATCACGAATTTGCTGCTCGAAAATGATGTCCGACATTGTACCTCAAAGGTTCAATAAAATGCTTATCGCTTCCGAACATCTTAATGAAAACTTTAACCATTAAAGATGAATAACTCCTGAAGCCTCATGGTTAAGGTTAAGTTAACGGTAAGGATATTCAGGTTTTCCACAGGCGTGGGAATCTTGTCACAAAAAAAGCCGGTGTGCAGACACCGGCTTAATCTATGAAAACTCATTCTCTTAACGCGTCGGAACCGGATGCTCTCCGCGGTAATCATAGAAACCGCGACCTGTTTTGCGGCCCAGCCACCCGGCTTCCACATATTTTACCAAAAGCGGACATGGGCGATATTTTGAATCCGCCAAACCGTCATGCAACACCTGCATGATCGAAAGACAGGTATCAAGACCGATGAAATCGGCAAGCTGCAATGGCCCCATCGGATGATTGGCGCCAAGCTTCATCGCCGTATCAATCGCCTCCACGCTGCCGACACCTTCGTAAAGCGTGTAGATTGCCTCATTGATCATCGGCAAGAGAATACGATTGACGATAAAGGCCGGGAAATCTTCGGCAACAGTGACGGTCTTGCCGAGAGCAACTACAAAATCCTTGGACTTGCGGAATGTGTCTTCCTCAGTCGCGATACCGCGCACCAGCTCCACCAGCTTCATCACCGGTACCGGATTCATGAAGTGAATGCCGATGAACCGCTCCGGGCGATCCGTGGTCGATGCAAGACGCGTGATCGAAATTGATGACGTGTTGGTCGCAACAATGGCTTCGGGATTAAGCACAGGGCAAAGCTGCGCAAAAATCTTGCGCTTGACGGTTTCGTCTTCGGTTGCTGCCTCAATGGCCAGATCGACACCCGCCAGATCCTGCATGGCATTGGCGGCGCGGATCAGCTTCATCGCATCAGCGCGCTGCTGTTCTTCGAGCTTACCCGACTGCACCTGTCGCGCCATGTTACCGTTGATCGTGGCAATACCCTTTTCGAGCCGACCCGCGTCCGCATCATGCAGGAGAACATCATAACCTGCCAATGCACAGACATGCGCAATGCCACTGCCCATCTGACCCGCGCCAACAATACCCACTGCCTTGATTGCCACAGTACCAACTCCTTCATGCTGCGCATTCACGCTTATCGAAATGCCCATCTAACAAGACAGCTAAAGGTGAAAAATGCAAGACCAACGCATTTGCCGCCCAACCCGCCATTATCGCTGGACTAAAAGAAGAAGGCGGCAGGTCATCCCTGCCGCCTTTTAACTCACAGAGCCTTTTCAAGCTCCGGTAACACGGTGAAGAGATCACCGACGAGGCCATAATCGGCCACCTGAAAGATCGGTGCTTCTTCGTCCTTATTGATCGCAACAATCACGCGGCTGTCTTTCATGCCAGCCAGATGCTGAATGGCACCTGAAATGCCGACTGCGATGTAAAGATCAGGCGCAACCACCTTACCCGTTTGGCCAACCTGCCAGTCGTTTGGTGCATAACCCGCATCAACCGCCGCACGCGATGCACCAACTGCTGCACCAAGCTTGTCGGCAACCGGCAGGATCACTTCCTCAAACTTTTCTGACGATCCAAGCGCACGTCCGCCTGAAATGATGATCTTGGCAGAGGTCAGTTCCGGACGATCACCACCCGAAAGTGCATTCTCCACAAAGCTCGACAATGCCGGATCAGCGGCAGCGTTCACGCTTTCAACCGAAGCCGAACCGCCCTCGCCCGTTGCAGAGAACGAAGCCGTACGCACCGTAATGACCTTCTTGGCGTCAGTCGACTGCACGGTCTGGATCGCATTGCCTGCATAGATCGGACGCTTGAAGGTGTCAGCGGACACAACTTCCATGATTTCCGACAGCTGCATCACATCAAGAAGTGCTGCAACGCGTGGCAGCACGTTTTTTGCCGAAGTAGTGGCTGGTGCAATGATCGTGTCGTAGTTTCCTGCGAGTTCAACGATAGCTGCAGCGAATGGCTCAGCAAGACGGTTTTCCAATGCATCGCTTTCAGCCAGCAGAACCTTGCGCACACCGGAAAGCTTTGCAGCTGCATCAGCGGCTGCTTGCGCACCCTTGCCAGCAACCAGAATATCAACATCGCCACCGATCTGGGCAGCAGCAGTCAGTGCCTTTGCAGTCTGATCGGAAAGGCTTGCATTGTCGTGTTCGGCAATAAGAAGAATAGCCATGTGTGTGTTCCTTATAACTCAGGTGCCGGAAATCTGTCAGGCCTTGGCGAAAATGGTGGGGTGCGAGAACCGGAGCGGAGCGTACTTTTCGTACGTGAGCACCAGAAGCGCAGCACCACGCCATTTGCAGACGGGCCTCACGGGTTTCCCTTAGAGTACGCCGTCAGCCTTAAGCTTCTCGACCAGTTCGGAAACCGAACCGACCTTGACGCCCGCCTTGCGGCCACCCGGTTCTTCGGTCTTCAAGACCTTAAGACGCGGCGCAATATCAGCACCAAAATCGGCAGGCGACTTTTCATCAAGTGGCTTCTTCTTGGCCTTCATGATGTTTGGCAGCGAAGCATAGCGCGGCTGGTTCAAACGAAGATCGACCGTCACAATCGCAGGCAGTTTCACATCAATGGTCTGAAGACCGCCATCGACTTCGCGTGTGACCTTGGCTGAACCATCACCCAGTTCAACCTTCGACGCGAATGTCGCCTGGCTCCAGTTGAGCAGTGCTGAAAGCATCTGGCCGGTCTGGTTGGCATCGTCGTCAATTGCCTGCTTGCCAAGGAACACAACGTCCGGCTTCTCGGCCTCGACAACGCCCTTCAAAACCTTGGCAACGCCAAGCGGCTCGACGGTGTCGTCAACCTTGACCAGAATGCCGCGATCAGCACCCATGGCCAGCGCCGTGCGAATGGTTTCCTGCGCCTGTGCAGGGCCAATCGAGACCACAACGATTTCCGAGACATTGCCCGCTTCTTTCAGACGCAGCGCTTCTTCAACTGCAATCTCGTCAAACGGGTTCATCGACATCTTGACGTTGGCAAGCTCAACGCCTGAGCCATCACCCTTAACACGGATCTTTACGTTGTAATCTACAACCCGCTTAACTGCGACAAGGACTTTCATCCGCGATTACCTCTTCAATGACTTTTGCGGCACGACTATGCCGCCGTGAATTTCTGCCCGCATGTCAGAATCCGACATGAAAACGCTGCTGACAGAAACGCCGTGAAATCAGCCTTTCCCCGCAGCATCAGGAACCGGAGCGAAACCTAAAGACGGTTGACGTGCACGTCAATCACGGATGGGCAGCAATATCGATTTAAATGAACTTATTGTTACAGATGGTCATTCCCATTTCGCACTAACCCGCATCGCATTTCATATTCGCGGAGCAACGCTGTCTGAATTCTTCTCTCTCACGCGTGCCTCCTCCCACTTTCATAGCGTTTACAACCCCAATCTTGTGGGTTAGGAGAAGCGCGTAAACATCCGGTCGCAGCCTACCCGGTCAAAACAAGGACACAAACGATGAAAACGCTCGTCATCTGCTCTGGCGGATTGGACTCTGTTTCGCTCGCGCATAAAATCGCAGCAGAACATAAACTCACTGGCCTGATCTCTTTCGATTACGGTCAACGACACAAAAAAGAACTCGACTTTGCAGCAGCTTGCGCGGAGCGGCTCAATATCCCTCATCAGATCATCGATATTCGCCCGATCGGTACGAGCCTCTCTGGCTCGGCATTGACCGACGATATTGATGTGCCCGATGGCCATTATGCCGAAGAAACCATGAAAATCACCGTCGTTCCCAACCGCAATGCCATCATGATGACCATTGCCTTTGGTGTGGCGGCGGCCCAGAAGGCAGATGCGGTGGCCCTTGCCGTTCACGGTGGCGATCACTTCATCTATCCCGATTGTCGCCCCGGCTTCATCAATGCTTTCCAGACCATGCAGAACCATGCGCTTGACGGCTATGCCGACATCCGCGTGCTTGCACCCTATGTGCACAAAGCCAAAAGCGACATCGTTGTGGATGGTGCCAAACACAGGACCCCATTTGAGGCAACATGGTCGTGCTACAAAGGCGGCGAGCATCATTGCGGACGCTGCGGCACCTGCGTGGAACGCCGCGAGGCTTTTCATCTGGCGGGCGTCACAGATCCTACCCGCTATGAGGATGCAGATTTCTGGCGTGCCGCAATCGAGAAAAGGAGCGCCTGATGTTTCGTATCACCAAGGAATTCCATTTCTCCGCTTCGCATCAGTTGACAGATCTGCCCGCCGATCATCAATGCGCACGCCTGCATGGGCATAACTACATTGTCGAAGTCGAGCTTTCCGCATCCGATCTCGATGAAAACGGCTTTGTGCGGGATTATCACGAGCTAACACCCCTCAAGCGTTACATCGATGACGAGCTTGATCACCGGCATCTCAATGATGTGCTTGGCCATAATCGCGTGACCGCAGAATTTCTGGCGCGTCATCTTTATGACTGGTGCAAGGCGCGTTGGCAGGAAGTTTCGGCAATACGGGTCAGCGAAACGCCAAAGACATGGGCGGAATACAGACCTGGATATCAGGCCGGGTATCGGACATGACAACCGACCCCGAAATCCGCATCAGCGAGATTTTCGGTCCAACCATTCAGGGCGAAGGCGTATTGAGCGGCGAGCCAACTGTTTTCGTGCGCACGGGCGGCTGCGACTACCGCTGCGCATGGTGTGACAGTCTGCACGCGGTTGAGAGCCGCTTTCGCCATGAATGGCAACCGATGAGCGTTGATGCAATTTGGCGCGAAGTGACGACACTTTCGGGTAAAAAGCCGATAACGGTGTCACTTTCTGGCGGCAACCCCGCCATACAGCCTTTGGCACCCCTTATCGATCATGGTCACGCACAAGGCTATCGCTTCGCGCTGGAAACGCAGGGCTCGGTGGCAAAGGACTGGTTTTCCAAACTCGATACGCTGGTTTTAAGCCCAAAGCCGCCTTCAAGCGGCATGGAAACCGATTGGGCGGCACTCGCCGCCTCCATTAATGCGGCAGGCTCAAAGCCGAAAACAGTACTTAAATTTGTGGTCTTTGATGATGCCGATTATGCCTTTGCGAAGGGCGCATCAGCACGTCACCCGCATTTGCCCGTCTATCTTCAGCCGGGCAATCACACGCCGCCACCACCTGAGGATGACGATGCGCGGATCGATATGGACGGCATCATGCATCGCATGGAGTGGCTGATCGACAAAGTCATGGCGGACCGCTGGTTTGAAGCCCATGTGCTGCCCCAGCTTCATGTGCTGATCTGGGGTAACAAGCGCGGCGTCTAAATCCAGCCGCAACGCACATTGTCGTCAGGCCGCGGCGAAAATGGTGGTCTGTCGAGCATCGGAGCGGAGCTTACTTAAAGTAAGTGAGCACCGAAGCGCAAGCAGAACGCCATTCGCAGACCGTCCTCACGGCAATGCCTATCGATTTTGGCCCGGAACCCATAAGACATCGCTTGCGCCGTTTTCATTAACGGCGCGGGCTGCCACAAACAGGAAATCGGAAAGACGGTTGATATATTGCAACGCCTCTTCTGACACCACTTCGCCCTCAGTTTTTGCAAGGGCCACCATCAGACGCTCGGCACGGCGTGAAACGGTGCGCGCCAGATGCAGTGCGGCAGACGCCGACGAACCACCCGGCAAAATGAAAGAGCGCAGCGGCGGAATATCGGCATTCAACTCATCAATATCCGCTTCAAGCCGGCTGACCTGCTGAGCAACGATACGCAGCGGCTCATAGCTTAGCGGCTGTCCATCATCCGGCGTCGAGAGATCAGCTCCAAGGTCGAACAGATCATTCTGAATACGCGCAAGCATCGCATCAATTGGAGCATACTGCTCTATGCCGGTGTGAATGCGGACAAGGCCGATACAGGCATTGGTTTCATCGACCGTGCCATAGGATTCAACCCGCAAATCCGATTTCAACCGCCGTGGTCCGCTCGTCAAACCCGTTGTGCCGTCATCGCCGGTGCGGGTATAAATCTTGTTAAGCCTGACCATATTACTGCCCGCTCGTTTGGCGTGCGAAATAGATGGCTGCAACGATCAGCACAATCGCGATAAATTGCAACAGAACGCGGAGCTGCATCATCTTGTTTGAAAAATTGCCGTCGCCGCCGCGCATCATATTGCGCAGGCCGATAATGAGCACAATCGCCACGGCAAACATCGCAACCAGTGCCGCGCCCTTGAACAGAACGTCCATTTCATTTTCCTCCCATTATCCGCCGTCTTTTTGCATCTTTACGCATTTTCCTCACGCAAAACCGCTACACACTTTTGCTGGAAATGCTCTAAGACTGGTCGGACAGCATTTTGTAGAGCCAGCGTGACGGCAGCAGGCGTCGTGCCAGAATACCCAGTTTCGCGGGACGCGTAACTGCGTAATGCGGACACGGCTTTGGCGCTTCCAGTGCATGAATAAGTACCGCGTAAACCGCTTCCGGGCCAAGCTTGTTTTTGGATTTGGTGCCGCCACCTTCAAGCTTTGCCATTTGGCGTTGGTATAATTCGCGATGCACGGAATGCTCGAGATCGATATTGGCGCGCGCATGCATGGCTGCATTATAGGTGAACTGCGAGGCAATTGGCCCCGGTTCGATCATCGATACTTCAATGCCCGAACCTTCCAGTTCCATGCGTTGCGCCATCATCAGCCCTTCAAGCGCGAATTTCGAAGCAACATAAGCTCCCCTCCATTTCATCGGCACAAGGCCCAAAATAGAGGAGCAATGCACGATACGGCCATGGCCCTGCGCACGCATTACGGGAACGATCCGGCGCGTCAGATCATGCCAGCCAAAGAAATTGGCCTCAAACTGAGCACGTAACGCTTCGACCGGTAAATCTTCAATGGCTCCCGGCTGCGCATAGGCACCATTGTTGAAAAGAGCATCAAGCTTTCCATCATTTGCACGCAACACCGCATCGACAAGCGCTTCGATTGAATGCGGCTCGGTATAATCGAGATAGAAGGCCTCAATTCCCTTTGCCTCAAGTGCTGCAATATCCTCATCCTTGCGCGCTGTTGCAAACACCCGCCAACCGGCCTGATGCAAAGCCTCCGCGCAAAAAGCACCGATACCCGAAGAGCAGCCGGTAATGAGGATGCTACGCTTTGCATTTTCCACGACCATATACGGATTCCGCTCCTATTTTAGTCAGAATGCTTGATTCGTCCTAGTATGGCGAACCCGAAATTCGTATCACTTTGAAGCAGCTTCAGGAGCGAATTTCGGGTTCAAAGCCATACTAGTAAACTTTTGAATTTAGTGTGGTTTACGGATTTGAAGTTCCTAAACGAGAATGCAACACAAATGATAGGAACTTCAAATCCACCACACTAAGTTTAAAACCGCTATCCCCTTGCAATATTGAATCTAATACTAGATTTAAACGCTTGGAATGAATGTCGGTCGACCGAAGGAAAAAATCTACGGATGCGAAAAGTTAAACGTTTTCTCCGTCAGGTCACTTACGACGTTTACTGGCATTTCAGCAGTGACGACGGTTGGGCTTTTGCTTCGCATATCGCGCTTTCGGGGCTTATGGCGCTGTTTCCCTTCCTGATTTTCGCAACAACACTCGCTGGTTTTCTTGGCACCAAGGAGTTTGCCAACACGGCAGTCCATGTCATTTTCGACATGTGGCCGTCTAACATTGCTGGCCCCATCGCCAATGAAGTGATGAATGTTCTAACCGTTCAGCGCAGCGGACTTCTGACATTGAGTGTGATCGCAGCCGCTTATTTTGCCTCCAATGGGGTAGAAGCGCTGCGTATGTCGCTCAACCGCGCCTACCGCGTGAGCGATCAGCGTTCGATCATTTTCTGCCGCCTGCAAAGCTTAGGCTTTGTGCTTATCGGTACGATCAGCCTGATGGCGATCAGCTTTCTACTGGTTCTGGCACCACTTGCCGTGCGCCTCGCCGAGCAATGGTTCCCAGACATCGCGCCTTTCACCGGAACAATCGCCATCTGGCGCTATACGATCGCAGTCAGCGTATTGGTGCTTGCCCTGTTCATCGTGCATATCTGGCTGCCCGCCGGAAAACGCCGCATGAGTGACATTCTGCCGGGCATTGGCATCACGCTCGTTGCATGGCTTGCGGCCGCAACTGCCTTTGCGAAATATCTTGAAACATTTGCCAATTACGTCACCACCTATGCAGGCCTTGCATCAATCATGGTGGCAATCGTGTTTCTCTATATGCTTTCGGCAATTTTCATCATCGGCGCCGAAATCAATGCCGCGATCATGATCTTCCGCAAACGCGAACAGCAACCCGAACTTATCGACGCAAAGTAGTGAGTGCAACGCCGAGCGTCGTCACAACCATGCCTGCAATCTGAATGGGTCCGAGTGTTTCGCCAAAAATCAGATAGGCCATGATCGCAGCCGTTCCCGGGACCAGATAAAACAGCGATGCCACTTTGGACATTGCGCCTTCGCGGATCATAACCAGAAACGCCAGAATAGCGCCGATGGAAATGGCAAGCGTCAGCCAAACCAGCGCGAAGATAAGTTGTGGCGACCAGATGATAACGCGGGTTTCAAAGGCAAAAGCGCAGATCGCGGTCAATGTAGCGGCAGCGATATATTGAACGGCAGTTCCTGACTTCAAATCGCTTACCGTGCCAAAACGCTTTTGCCAGACCGTTCCCGTGCTGATAGCCAGCACTGCCACAAAGGCTGCAAACAGGCTTTTCGGATCAACACCGCTATGGCCCGAAAATTTCGGCCAAACCACCATAGCCACGCCAAGAAAGCCAATCAGCAGTCCCAGCCATTGCCGCCCCGTTGCGCGTTCCCCCAAAAGAAGAGCCGCAATCAGCGTGGTGAGCATCGGTTGAAGACCCGCAACCAATCCCGACATGCCCGCAGGCAATCCGTGATGCACAGCCCAAAAAAGTGCTGAAAGATACCCCCCATGAATCAGACAGCCAACAATGGCTGCATGGAGCAGCGTTTTGCCTCTTGGCCACACACTATGACTTGCCAAAGCCCACAGGATCATGATGGCTGCTGCAATGGAGAACCGCACCGCCATAAAACTGAATGGTTCTGCATAGGGCATAGAAAGCCCAGCCCCGATGAAGCCGGTGGCCCAGAGCAGAACAAACATGAGGGGGAAAAAGCGGGTAGCCATGATCAGAAACTCTTTTCTTTGGCGCCTGCTCTAATCCGGTTCTGAGAATTGCGCTATCTCATAAATCTGATTGCTGCGATCAATTTGCCAAATGGCTCGCTTCTGCCTATGAAACGGCATGGATATTGAGAACAATATAATCCGCATTTTTGTCGATGCCGACGCATGCCCGGTGAAGGCAGAAATCTATCGTGTCGCCGAACGGCACAATTTATCCGTCGTGATTGTCGCAAACAGCTACATCGCCATCCCGCGCGATGCAGAGCGCGTGGAGCGCGTCATCGTTTCCGACAAGCTTGATGCAGCAGACGACTGGATTGCTGAAAACTCCCGCCCCGGTATCATTGTGATTACCGCGGATATTCCGCTAGTGAGCCGGTCGATTGAAATGGGTTCATCTGTTATCGGCCCCAATGGCAAGGTGCATACGGCAAGCACCATTGGCAACACGCTTGCCACACGCAATCTGATGGATTCACTGCGTTCCGCCGGTGAAGTCACGCGCGGACCAGCGCCCTTTTCTGCAAAAGACCGCTCGGCATTCCTGTCAGCACTCGAACTCACAATCGTTCAGTTAAAGCGTGCCGGTTTCGTCTCAGCTTGAGCGCATTGATGCAGTCGCGACACCTGCACCTATGAGCATTGTTCCACCAGCGCGATTGAAGATGCGCAAGGCACGTTCATTGGCAAAGAAACGCCGCGCACGCGTGGCAATCAGCGCATAAGCAAAGGCATTGAGAAATGCCAGCACAAGGAATGTGCTCTCGAATACCAGCATCTGTGTCGCGAAATCGGCATGCGGGCTTAAGAACTGCGGCAGAAACGCGACGAAAAACGTGATGCTTTTTGGGTTGAGTGCTGTCACCAGCCATGCATGAAGCAGCATTTTAACCGGCTTTACCTGATCATGCCGCGCCTTGGCATCCATTGTGCCACCAGCCCGAAACAGTTTTATGCCAAGCCAAATAAGATAGGCAGCACCAATCCATTTAACCGCAGTAAAAACCGTAGCCGATGCAGCGAGAAGCGCCCCAACGCCAAGCATCGAAAGCGTCATAGCGGTAAAGTCACCGAGCGCCACGCCAATTGCCATCGGGAGTGCAGCTCTCCATCCCTGCCCAAGCGCATAGGACACCACGAGCAAAACCGTTGGCCCCGGAATAATCAGAAGCACAATGGATGCGGCAGAAAATGCCAGCCAGACTTCAATGCTCATGGAAAACTTCCTCTCTCTTAAAGGAAAGGAAGCCACCGAATATAAAAATTGTCTATCTAAAGTTTTTGCGCAGTTTCAATCAGCTTGATCGCATCTGGTCCATCCCATGGGGCTGGACCATTCATCGAGGCAATCTGGCAGCCGTCCTTA
>Ga0308165_1001640_pt1 | contig 30473 bp, 13 predicted proteins | sample PhyWR2_FD_201032 | JGI IMG/M metagenome (GOLD analysis project Ga0308165, IMG submission 201032) | Phyllosphere microbial communities from UC Gill Tract Community Farm, Albany, California, United States - DLSLW.R2 | ecosystem: Host-associated > Plants > Phyllosphere > Unclassified | place: USA... | reverse complement strand
TCGCCCGCATCATGCCTGCTGCGCAGCAATTTCCGGGGCATCTTGGTGTCCATGTTATTCGGCCAACGGCTGGAAGCGAAGCTTATAACATCGTGATCCGCTTCGATACGCTGGATAATCTTTACGCATGGACCAACTCCGATCTGCGTAAAAAGTTGGTGGCTGAAATCCAGCCGATCCTCGCGCAAGAAGAACACTATGAAGTTCGTACCGAACCAGAATTTTGGTTCACGCCAAGCACCCCTACGGTTAAACGCCCGCAAAAATGGAAGCAGTTTCTTATTACGCTGCTGGTGATCTTTCCCAGTACTAATCTGGTGCCGTGGATAACCGGAATGTTGTTGCCTGAGCTTAAAGGTACGCTACTGCTGCATTTTATTAATGACGCCTGCGTGGTGGGGCTGGTGGTGTTTATGTGGATGCCATTGGTTACACGCATATTTGCTGGCTGGCTGAAGAAATAGTCAACCTAGGTGATAGGAGTACGACTTATGTCTCAAAATGCTTCACTGATACTCACTAATGGTCAGTTTCATACGCTCGATCGAGAAAATCCGCTGGCCGACGCGGTGGCGATCAAAGACGGTAAAATTCTGGCTGTTGGCACAACTGATTACGTGATGGGTTTTGCCGGTGAAGGCACACAGCTGGTTGATTTAAAAGGCCATACTGTGATCCCTGGTCTGAATGATTCCCACCTGCACTTGATTCGCGGCGGCCTGAATTACAATCTTGAACTGCGTTGGGAAGGCGTGCCATCTTTAGCTGATGCATTGCGCATGCTAAAAGATCAGGCCGATAGAACGCCATCGCCGCAGTGGGTTCGCGTTGTTGGGGGTTGGACTGAGTTTCAGTTTGCTGAACGCCGGATGCCAACGATTGAAGAACTGAATGATGCTGCGCCGGATACTCCAGTATTCGTGCTACATCTTTACGATCGCGCACTCTTAAACCGTGCCGCATTGAAAGCGGTGGGCTACACCAAAGACACACCAAATCCGGCCGGTGGTGAGATTGTTCGCGATGCTAAAGGCAATCCTACGGGAATGCTGATCGCTAAACCAAATGCCATGATCCTGTATGCAACGCTGGCCAAGGGGCCAAAGCTGCCGCTTGAAATGCAGGTGAACTCGACCCGACAGTTTATGCGTGAGCTAAACCGTCTGGGTGTGACCAGCGCCATTGATGCTGGCGGTGGTTTCCAAAACTACCCTGAAGATTACGAAATTATTCAGCAACTGCATGATGAAAAGCAGATGACGGTACGTATCGCCTATAACCTTTTCACACAGCGTCCTAAGCAAGAGCTGGAAGATTTCCAGAAATGGACCGATATGCTCACGCCAGGGCAGGGCACCGATTTCTATCGTGCCAACGGTGCCGGTGAAATGTTGGTGTTTTCTGCCGCTGACTTCGAAGATTTCCTCCAGCCTCGTCCTGATTTGCCTGAAGGTATGGAAGACGAGTTGGAGCGTGTGGTGCGCCATTTGGTGGAAAACCGCTGGCCGTTCCGTTTACACGCCACCTATAACGAATCGATTTCGCGCATGCTTAACGTATTCGAAAAAGTGAATCGTGAAATTCCATTCAATGGCCTGCATTGGATCTTCGACCACGCTGAAACTATTACCGAGCAGAATATAGAGCGCGTCAAAGCGTTGGGCGGTGGAATTGCGGTTCAGCATCGTATGGCGTTCCAAGGCGAATACTACGTTGAGCGTTATGGCAAAGACGCCGTGAAACAGACCCCGCCGATCCAAAAAATGTTGGAGATGGGGGTGCCGGTAGGCATGGGGACTGACGCCACACGCGTTGCCAGCTATAACCCGTGGACCGCGCTGTATTGGTTAGTTTCGGGCCGAACGGTTGGTGGTATGGCGATGTACGATGATAACAATCGTCTACCACGCGACGTGGCTTTGGATCTATGGACTGCAGGTAGCGCATGGTTCTCTAACGAACAGGGCAAAAAAGGCCATATCAAGACCGGGCAGTTGGCGGATATGGTGGTGCTGTCGCAAGATTTCTTCAGCGTAGCGGAAGAGGCCATTAAAGGTATCGAATCAGTGATGACGATCGTGGATGGCAAAGTGGTATATGCCGCGGGTGCGTTCACTCCGTTAGCTCCGCCATCGATTCCGGTGGTGCCAGATTGGTCTCCGGTAGTTAAGGTTCCGGGTCATTATCGTTCGGCTCCACCTGCTGAGAATAAAGCCGGTGTTTTGGCTCAGATGCACCAATGCTGCGGTTCTTGTGGTGTGCATGGGCATTCTCATGATAAAGCACGTAAATCTGCAATTCCTGTGTCGGATGAGCAGGCATTTTGGGGCGTTTTAGGTTGCTCTTGTTTCTCATTCTGATTTCAATGAGTTGGCCTATGGCCGTTTGAAAACGATGAGATGTTTGTTTATGGGCGCTGGATGATTCCAGCGCTTTTTTATTGCCTGTTAAAACAGAATTCCCTTTGTTCATAGGGGCGATAAAAACGCCAACTTATGGCATAATGTGCCCAAAATCACATTTCTTAAGAGTACTAGTCTTGTTAATCAGCAATAACATCACGATGCAGTTCGGCAGTAAGCCGTTGTTTGAAAACATTTCTGTCAAATTTGGTGGCGGAAATCGCTATGGTCTTATCGGGGCAAACGGCTGCGGTAAATCCACGCTGATGAAAATCCTCGGCGGCGATTTAGTGCCAAGCGGCGGTAACGTGTTCCTCGATCCGAACGAACGTTTGGGTAAACTGCGTCAGGATCAGTTCGCATTCGAAAACTATACCGTTATCGATACCGTTATCATGGGCCACACTGAACTGTGGGACGTGAAGGCCGAACGCGATCGCATCTATGCGCTGCCAGAAATGACGGAAGAAGAAGGCTATAAAGTGGCCGATCTGGAAGTCGTATATGGCGAGATGGATGGATACAGCGCCGAGTCGCGTGCGGGCGAGTTATTGCTGGGCGTGGGTATTCCCGTTGAGCAACACTATGGCCTGATGAGTGAAATTGCTCCAGGTTGGAAACTGCGTGTTTTACTGGCGCAGGCGCTGTTCTCGAACCCAGACATTCTGCTGCTCGACGAACCAACCAACAACTTGGACATCGACACCATTCGTTGGCTGGAAACCGTGCTCAACGAACGCAACAGCACCATGATTATCATTTCCCATGACCGTCACTTCCTGAATATGGTGTGTACGCACATGGCTGACTTGGATTACGGCGAGCTGCGCGTTTATCCGGGCAACTACGACGAATACATGACGGCGGCAACGCAGGCGCGCGAGCGTTTGATGTCTGATAACGCGAAAAAGAAAGCACAGATTTCTGAACTGCAGTCGTTTGTTAGCCGCTTTAGTGCGAACGCCTCGAAATCTAAGCAGGCAACTTCGCGTGCTCGCCAGATTGATAAAATTAAGCTGGACGAAGTTAAAGCCTCTAGCCGCCAGAACCCATTCATTCGCTTCGAACAGGATAAAAAACTGTTCCGTAACGCGTTGGAAATTGATGGTTTAAGCAAAGGCTTTGATAATGGCCCGCTGTTCAAAAACCTGCGTATGTTGCTGGAAGTGGGCGACAAGCTAGCCGTTCTTGGTACCAACGGCGTGGGTAAAACTACGCTGCTGAAAACCTTAGTGGGCGAGCTTGAGCCAGATAGCGGTTTTGCTAAATGGTCTGAAAACGCCAACATCGGTTATTACGCACAGGATCATGAAAGCGAATTTGCTGAAGATTTAACCCTGTTTGATTGGATGAGCCAGTGGAAACAGCCAAGCGACGACGAGCAGGTTGTTCGCGGCTATCTTGGCCGTTTGCTGTTCAGCCAAGACGATATTAAAAAGTCAGTCAAAGTGCTGTCCGGTGGTGAAAAGGGTCGTATGCTGTTTGGTAAGCTGATGATGCAGCGTCCAAATATCTTGGTTATGGATGAACCAACGAACCACATGGATATGGAATCTATCGAAGCGCTCAACATGGCGCTGGAAATGTACGAAGGCACATTGGTCTTCGTCTCCCATGACCGTGAATTTGTTAGTTCACTGGCGACGCGTATTTTAGAAATTACGCCAACCAAGACGATTGATTTCTCTGGTAACTATGAAGATTATCTGCGCAGCCAAGGCGCTGAATAATTATTCATAAATTATCCTAGCTGAATTAATCAGGCTGTTCCGTTTACGGAATAGCCTTTTTTTATGTCTAAACATCACATATTCATTTATTCGGAGTTTTCTTTTGAAATATAAAATATGACTACATCAGCAACGTGAATTAATCAGAATTGACCTATAATGTTTTTTGCCACGCTATGCTAACGTAGTGACATTAATATCATTATCTGTATGTAGGGACATATTATGAACAAGGTTTCAGCCGTATTGGCTAGCTTATTATTGGCTTCTTCTGCCGGTGCTATCGCGGCTACCGCGGGCGCAAATGACGATCTCAGCAAACAGCCACTGGAAAAAGTTGCACCTTATCCGCAAGCGGAAAAAGGCATGAGCCGTCAGGTCATTTATTTACCGAAGCAAGAAAATGAAAATGACTTCAAAGTTGAGTTGCTGATTGGCAAAACAATGGATGTAGACTGCAATCGCCATATGATGGGCGGCAAACTGGAAAGCAAAACGCTGTCTGGTTGGGGTTATGACTACTTAGTGATGGAAAAAATTTCAGAGCCTGCATCAACCATGATGGCTTGCCCTGATAACACCAAGCACAGCCAGTTTGTTACGGCAAACTTGGGTGATTCCGCCATGCAGCGTTATAATAGCCGTTTGCCAATCGTAGTCTATGTGCCGCAGGGTGTTGATGTGAAATATCGTGTATGGCAGGCAGACACTAAGATTCAAGATTCTGTCAAAAAATAACGACGCATAACACGTTATTGAATCATGAATAGCTGCGAGGAGGGTGTTTCTCCTCGCTCTAATAAACACTCGCTCTGATAAACATGAGGTGAGATTAAGATAAATTTTTTGACCCTATAGGAATTATCACTCATTTTAATTCTCATACATGGAGGATGGAGCCTGTCTGAATACCCCCGGTGAAGTCCCAAAGCGTCGTTTGAAGGCGCGGGTAAAGGTCTGCTGGCTTTCAAAACCATATTGCAGTGTTATATCCATAATTTTCTTATCCGTCCGTTTTAATTCTGCTGCGGCGCGCATCAATCGGCGATGGCGAACATAAGACGCTAAGTTATCGCCTGTCACCTCTTTAAATAATCGCTGTAGATACCATTTCGAATATCCCGCCCGCTTCGCAATATCATCAATAACGATACGTTTATCTAAATTCTGTTCTATCCATTCAGACAGTGTTTCTACCAGTTGCTGATGTTGTCCTTTAGTACTCAATCTGGTCACCTTAGTCTGTGGCTTGGCACAAACAAAAAAGATAATTTCACGAGTAATGATACTACTGGACCTAAAAATAAAGAGAATAGCTCGCATATAAGAATAAATATTTTTTTGTAAAGTTATCTCAATAAAAAAATATGAAATATACACTTGGTAAAAACTTGTGTGGATAACAAACAAGAAAGGAAAAATTATGGAGTTTGTAAGGGAGGCGATGAATTTTCTTGATCTTTAACTGTTTTGCGTAATAAGCAAACAATGACTTTATTAAATATCTGCAAGAGAAACTCTAACACGCAAAAAAGGCTCCTGAAAAGGAGCCTTTTGCTTCAAGCCGTGTTGTATTAAGCAGAAGTCGCAAGTTTGGTAGCAAATCCGAGGAACAAAAGACCCACCATCGAATTACCCAGTTTGGCGAGGCGTTTCTTTTCGCTCAGGAAATGCGCTAGCGCAGCGCCGGAAAAGATCAACAGCGTCATATAGCAGAAGCTAATCATTTCTAAAATGACCGCTAAAATTGCAAAGGAAATGCCGCTATGTGCATAGTTCATATCGATGAACTGCACGAAGAACGATACGTAAAACAGGATCGCCTTAGGGTTGGTTAAGCTCAGCGTTAACGCTTTACGAAAAACATGCTCAGGTTCTTCGTGCGCTGAGCTCTGGCTTTGACCTTTTTTAGACAGCGTGCTGTACAGGATTTTCAGCCCAAGATAGAGCAGATAGAGCGCGCCGAGCATTTTCACCAGCGAAAACAAAAATGGGGAAGAGCGGATCAGCGACGCAATGCCGATATAGGCACAAAAGATCAAAACCGCATCACCGATAAAGACCGCTAGCGCGGCTTTGTAACCTTCTTTAACGCCGCGCGTAATACCAGTTTTGAGTACAAACAGCGTATTTGGCCCCGGTACCATAATGATGAAAATCGCACCGAGAACGTACGTCCAGATATTGAGTACACCATAGCTCTCAAACACAACAACCTCACCTTTAATTCACGCTATTAATAAGTTGCGAATACCGGGCTCATCGCCCCAAAAATCGATGGCGTATTGTACTCTTTTAAAAGGATTTTGGCAGTATAGTGTGATCTGTATAACATTTAGTCACTGGAAGATAAAATGCGCAGCGGCAGCGTTTTGTTACAGGCGCTATTTGAACGATAAGTGCGATTTAACTAAGAGATTTTTAATGGAGCCGATTTTAAGACAATCTCTCTCTAAGCCTATTTGCTGGCATGCTATATTTTTAGCCTATGCTCTATGCACGAGTGTTCAAATTAGATTTCTCAGGCCACCATCCTTCCAAGGTGATTCAGTGAGTAATATTTGTGATGAGCAGTGAACAATTAGTTAATTCTCGTTTAGCTCGGCTTATCCAACCGCTATGCGATCGCCATCCTGAGTTGAGCGGTGTTTATCCCTTAGAAGAGGGCAATGACGCTTTCGCTGCAAGATATTTACTCACCAACATGGCTGAGAAAACGCTGGATGTGCAGTATTACATCTGGCACAACGATCTCTCGGGTCGACTGCTGTTCAGTGCATTATTTCGCGCCGCCGAGCGTGGGGTAAAGGTTCGTTTATTGCTGGATGACAACAACACCGGCGGTTTGGATGAATCACTGCGTCGTCTCAACGCGCATCCCAATATCAGCGTAAAACTTTTTAACCCCTTCCAACTACGGCGCATGCGTTGTCTGTGCTACTTAACCGATTTTAAAAGGCTTAATCGGCGTATGCACAATAAAAGCATGACGTTTGATCGTCAGGCGACCATCGTCGGTGGGCGCAATGTTGGGGATGAGTATTTCGGTATTGGTGAGCAGCCGCTTTTTTCTGATTTGGACGTGTTGGCCGTGGGCAACGTGGTTGCGGATGTTTGTCAGGATTTCGAGCGTTATTGGACTTCAGCGTGTGTATCTCCGGCAGAAGACGTTCTTGGTAAAGCGTCGGAAAAACGCTTTCTGCATGGCCTAACGATTGAAGAGGTTGGCGGTAGAGCGCGAGCCAAAGAATATTTAAAGCGTCTGCGTGATAAATTTCTAGCGCGTAAAATGGAGAACAATGAGCTGCCGTTGACGTGGGCAAAGGTGCAGTTGTTCAGCGATGATCCGCTTAAAGGCCGCGGAGATCTGGCGACGAAAGCGCTTATGGCATCACGCCTATTTAAGATGATTGGTGAGCCAAAAGTGAGCATGGATATTATCTCAGCCTATTTTGTCCCTACCCGTACCGGTGTGTCACAGCTGGTTTATTTGGCGCGGCAGGGGGTGAAAATGACGGTACTCACTAATTCTCTTGCGGCAAACGATGTGGCCATTGTGCATGCGGGTTACGCCAAATGGCGAAAAACCCTGCTGCGTTGCGGTATTGAATTGTTTGAAATGAAAGCCAATGAAACCGAGCGGCCTGCAAGGAAAGAGCGCTTACGTGATCGGGGCTTAACCGGGCACTCTGGTTCCAGCTTGCATGCCAAAACTTTTGCGGTTGACGGGCGGTTAGTCTTTATTGGTTCATTTAATTTCGACCCGCGCTCGGCTCGGTTAAATACCGAGATGGGATTTGTGATAGAAAGTGAATCGCTGGCTTCGTCCACTCATCAGCGATTTATTGCTAGCCTGCATGATAAAGCATTTCAGTTAGTGCTTGCCCCGCGGCGAAAAATTAATTGGATAGAGTACGAAAATGATGAAAAAGAAATTCATCATAAAGAGCCTGATAGCCCGCTATACAAACGTATTTTAGCCAGAATCGCATATTATTTGCCGATTGAGTGGCTGCTGTAATTACGGTTAGCGCCATGTGTCACTGAACGCATGGCGCTAAATATCATTATGTCAGGTCAACGTTTTTGCAGCCAAACAGTAGCGTCAGAATAAACCCAGCAGCATACGAGATGGCAACGCCTGCAACATAAACCAGCATACCGGCATAGATGCCTTGCGATGAAGTGATCAGCGGTATGGAAACCAAACCAGACGGACCAAATACGGTATTCAAACCAATAGGTAGTCCCATATAAGCCACCAGTCCGATAAAGAACCCGCCTACGGCACCACCAAAACAGGCGGTAATAAACGGTTTTAAGCGGGGCAGCGTGACACCATAAATCAGCGGCTCGCCAATTCCGAGTAATCCGGGAAATATGGCACCCTTAATTTGCATACGTAGGGTCGAGCCCGGCTTGGCTCTTAAGTATAACGCTAACGCAGCACCAACCTGCCCGCCACCGGCCATTGCCAGGATAGGGAACAAGGAGTTAAATCCTTGTGCATCCATCAAAGCAAAATAAACCGGTACAAATCCCTGATGAATACCAAATACCACCGCAATCAGGAACAGCCCCGCCAATAATGCGGTGCCGAATGGGTTACCGTTTAAATGCAGAAACAGCCAAGACATACCCTTAAAGAGTTCGACGCCGATTGGCATGATAACCACATAGGTTATGGCACCGGTGATGAGGAGCGTAATGGAGGAGGTGAGGATCATGTCCAGGTTATCAGGGATAACTTTGCGTACTTTTCGCTCAATCCACGCGCCGAGCATACAGGCCAGCAGCACACCAATGATATTGCCCCTTGGGTCTATCACTAAACCGAAGAAGTTATCGATCCCTGCGTAGTAGCCCACGGTTCCTTCTGCGCTGTAACGCAGAATAAACAACGACGCGATAATGGCACCATTCACGCCGGTTCCGCCAAAGGCTTTTTGGGTGTTGAAGCCGATGAGGATACTCAGGAAGGTAAATAAGCCCACGCTGAAGGTTTTCATATAGCCAATCAGGCTAGTGAGCCAAATCGGCGCGATTTCACCGTCGAGTATTAATGTTTGCTGGAGCAGCGTCGCGATGCCGAGTAGCAGACCCGCAGCGATAAAGCCGGGAATGAGCGGGGTGAAAATCGTCGCGAATTTTGTCAGAAAGCTGTGAAAGGCGTTATTTTGCTTACTCTTGAGCTGCTTTTTATTTTCCGCCGCAAGGGCATTCAAATCAGTTTCTGGCGTGCTGCTATCGGCTGGTGATTGTGACGAAGATTGGCTAAGGCTCACATTCATCATTTCACTGGCGGTTTGCGCCTTGCCAGGCCCCAGTACAATTTGCAGCTGGTCGTTGCCTTCAATAACACCCATGACCCCAGCGATCTTTTTTAGCTCGGCGTGATTAACGCGAGATCGATCGACTAAGGTAAGGCGTAGCCGCGTCATGCAATGCCCGCATAGGGTGATATTGTTATTACCGCCAACGTTCGCCAAAATTTGCGCGATGGTGGCATCCGTTATTTTAGCCATCGCTAAACTCCCTGAGTACGTGAGGCTAAGGCTTGGCGGATAAAACCATTATTTTGCGCCAGAACCGTGCTGGCTTCTGCCGCAGAGAGCTGGGCGAGAATCATCAAAATGGCGGTTTTACAGTGTCTTTTACATTCGCTGAGCGCTTTAACGGCTTCATCGCGGCTACACTCTGTGGCCTGCATGACGATGTCAATTTGGCGTTGAACCAGCTTGGCGTTGGTAGCCTCAACATCCACCATGAGGTTGCCATACACTTTTCCGCTGCGGATCATCGCTCCCGTGGTGAGCATATTCAGCACCATTTTTTGTGCTGTACCCGCTTTCATTCTTGATGAACCCGTTACCACTTCTGGCCCTACCACGGCTTCAAGCGCGATATCGGCTAATTGGCTCATGGCGCTGCTGGCGTTGCAGGTTAATGAAACGGTGGTGGCGCCAACTGAGCGCGCATATTTCATCGCGCCGATAACATAAGGCGTTCTTCCGCTGGCGGCGATACCCACAACCACGTCACGCTCAGAGAGTTGATGGTCTTTCAGATCTTGCTCGCCCAACTGGACGTTATCTTCGGCATTTTCCACCGCGCGTAGGATCGCGGTGTGGCCTCCGGCGATTAACCCGACCACCTGCTCATGCGGGGTGCCGTAGGTTGGCGGGCATTCACTTGCGTCTAGAATACCGAGTCGCCCCGAGGTGCCTGCGCCGCAATAAATAAGACGCCCACCTTGGCTAAAGGCCAGAGCGATAGCATCCACGGCCTGCGCGATTTGCGGCAGAATACGCTCAACGGCTAGAGCAACCTTTTGATCTTCTTGGTTAATAATCGTCAGCATATCTAAAGTAGACAGGGTGTCGATGTTTTCGCTGGCGATGTTACGGCCTTCAGTTTGCAGACGGGAGAGGTCAATGTTCATTTCAGTATTCTCAGATGCGTAAAGTTGAGGAATAAATTATTCCAAAATTAATGCAATTTAAAGAATTAATAATTTTATGCGCATTTTTTGTGATTGATATCGACTCTTTCTCCCGCTTAGAAATGCCTGCCAATTGGGCTGCGTCATGGACGAAGTGAATGCTTACCTAAGAATCCAGCCTCCATTTTTTGCGCTATGCAAGGTAAGATAGCGGCTACTTACCTCCTGCTGACCGAGTCCAAATGCGCTGCCTACAACGAATCACTCTCAACAAAGACGCCTTTACGCCCGGTGAACGTATTATTGCCGATTATATTTTGGCTAATCCCGATAAGTTGAAGCAGTGCTCTTCGCAAGAGCTCGCCAGCATTTTGAATATCAGCCAGTCGAGCATTGTGAAGTTTGCTCAGCGATTGGGGTTCAAAGGGTTTACTAACCTCAAAATGGCCTTGATTGAGGAGTGGGGGCAGCAAAGTAAGCAGAGCGCTGAATCAGAGCAGCATTTGCATAACGATATTAATGTTCATGACACGCCGTCAGTGATTGCAGAAAAACTATTCCGAGCGAAGCAACAAGCCCTGAGGATGACTACCGATAGCGTAAATTTGGCGCAGTTGGAGAGTGTGGTTGCTGAAATCAAGGCGGCGCGCCGAGTACAGATCATGGGCATGGGCGGCTCATCGCTGGTGGCGAAAGACTTGGCTTATAAGCTGATGAAAATAGGCTACCCCGTGATGAATGAAATGGACAGCCATGTGCAGATGACGGTTGCTCAATCGTTAGGGGAAGGGGATGTGCAAATTGTTATCTCTTACTCGGGAGCGTTGAAAGAGATAGTGATTGCGGCTCAAGCGGCGCAGGAAAAGGGAGCAAAAATCATAGCGATAACGTCGCTGCAAGATAGCCCGCTCAGAAAGCTGGCTGATTTTGTTCTTGATACCATTGCTGATGAGGCGCGCTGGCGTAGCTCTTCTATTTCTGCGCGCACGGCACAAAATACTATTACCGATTTGTTGTTCGTTTGCTTGTTGCAGGAAGATAGCGAAAGAAGCCGCAGCTTTATTCATCGCAGCCAAGAGATGATTGAGCAGCTTAAGTAAGTCATAGGTATTTTTGATAGTGAGTCTGCTTTAAAGAGCGACGACTCGCGAGCCGTGCTCGTGGCATATTGGTGCCACTTCCAGTAAAAAAATGGCGCTAATTACTTTAGCGCCATTGATTTTATTGTCTTAAATTTATCAACATCGGTGACCGCCTGAGCGGTCACCATTACTACGATGGCAGTAACACAGAATTAAGCACATTGGTTTCCTAGCTTATTTATATCCTGGACTTTAACTTGGCCTGACGTGGTGTCAATTTTAAACACGGTCCATGTACTCCAACTATTGGTGCCGTGCTCATCATTAACTTTAAACTCCTGTGATGTTCCATCGGATAAGTAAAGATTAACCTTCGCGCCACTGTCGACAGCCCCAGATGCTTTATTTACAAGGTAACAATACACTCCTAAATGCATACTCTTTATCGTGATGGTTTCAGGGCCATAGCCATTTCTTGCATCCACATCCAGCGCTGCATCTGCGCCGCTCGGCGATTGATCCATGTAGCTAACTGGAATTTTATTGGATGGGTCGCCGATGGAAGGCACCCAGAGCATGGCATTTAGGTCAGCGGGCTGGGCATTCCATGTGAGAACAATACGCCCCGCGTTACCCGCTAAATCCGGTGACAGATTAAAATCATGCTGTAGGTCCGTTACCGCTGGAATATCGAGCGTTGTATTTAATGTGGTAAAGCCGGTTGCGCTGACTTTGACATTATAACTCCCCAGTGGAAGAACTAAATTGTATTTACCCTCTGTATCGCTGGTTGTGGTTGTGGTATTGCCATCGATAGTGACATCAATTTTGGCATTCGGGATTCTGCTGTTGTTTGTCGCATCGTCGGTAAACCCATGTACTGTCACCATCAGCTGGTTGAAGTTAACTTGCTTATCTGCGTTAACCGCGGTTCCGTTGGTTAAGGATGCCGATACTTGCACTGATAATGTTTCCGTAGTGGTACTGGTCAGAACCATGGTGGCTTTGCCGTTAGCGTCGGTAACACTGCTGGCAGCCTGCAATGTTACGGCATTACCTTGGTCTTCAGACCAGTTCACCGTGGCGTTCGAAACAAGATTGCCGTGTGCATCTTTCACTATGGCGGTGTAAGTAAAGGAATCGGTCCCGTTGGCTATTTTATTGGTCGTGCTGTCGTTGAGCGTGACGGTATTCACCGCCGCGGTCGTGATATCCGCCACAAAGGTCGCATTCACCGTTTGGCTCTGACCGTTAGCCGTTGCCGTGACTTTGGTGATCCCCGCCGTGATGTTGGTCAGCGTGGTGGTTGCCAGACCTTGCGCATCCGTCATTGCCGTTGCCGTGGTTACCGTTGCGCCGTTATCCGCCGTGAAACTGACGCTAACATTCGGCACTAGGTTTCCATTCGCATCCGTGACTTTAGCTTGCACCTTATCGGTAGCAACACCGTCGGCTGTGGCGTTATCCACGGTGACCGTCAAGTCGCCGCTCACGATGGTCGCCGTGCTGCTGTCTGCAACAAACGTGGTGTCTACCGTCTGGCTATGGCCGTTAGCCGTTGCCGTGACTTTGGTGATCCCTGTCTGCACGTTGGTGAGGGTAGTGGTAGCCAAACCTTGGTTATCGGTAGTCACCGATGCAGTGACGACTGTTGCGCCGTTATCTGCCGTGAAGCTGACAGCGGTATTTGGCACTGGGTTACCCGTGGCGTCAGTGACCTTGGCTTGAACCGCATTGCTGTCCGTACCGTTGGCTTTGGCATTGTTGACGCTTACCGTTAAGTCGCCGCTCGCGATGGTCGCCGTGCTGCTGTCGGCCACAAACGTGGTGTCTACCGTTTGGCTATGGCCGTTAACCGTCGCAGTCACTTTGGTGATCCCCGCTTTAACGTTGGTCAGCGTGGTGCTTGCTAGCCCTTGGTCATCGGTGGTCACCGCGGCAGTAACGACTGTTGCGCCATTATCTGCTGTAAAGCTGACGCTGGTATTAGGCACGTAGTTACCCTGAGCATCCGTGACAGTCGCCAGAACCTTATTGGTGTCTGTGCCGTTAGCTTTCGCATTATCAACAGTGATTGCTAATGCGCCATCCACAATGGTTGCGGTGCTGCCGTCGGCGACAAACGTGGTATCTACTGCTTGGCTATTGCCATTAACCGTTGCTGTCACTTTGGTGATCCCTGCCTTCACGTTGGTGAGGGTCGTGGTAGCCGAGCCTTGGTCATCGGTGGTCACCGTTGCAGTCGTTACCGCGCCGCCATTGTCAGCCGTGAAGCTGACGGTGGCATTAGGCACGTAGTTACCCTGAGCATCCGTGACAGTCGCCAGAACCTTATTGGTGTCTGTGCCGTTAGCTTTGGCATTATCAACGGAGATCGTTAATGCACCATCCACAATAGTTGCGGTGCTGCCGTCGGCGACAAACGTGGTATCTACCGTTTGGCTGTTGCCGTTAGCCGTTGCAGTCACTTTAGTGATCCCCGCTTTAACGTTAGTCAGCGTGGTGCTGGCCAGCCCTTGGTCATTGGTGGTCACCGAGGTAGTGACGACCGTAGCGCCGTTATCCGCCGTGAAACTAACAGCGGTATTCGGCACCGGGTTGCCCGTGGCGTCTGTCACCTTGGCTTGAACCGCATTGGTGTCCGTGCCGTTGGCTTTGACATTGTTGACGGTCACCGTCAAGTCGCTGCTCACGATGGTTGCCGTGCTGCTGTCGGCCACAAACGTGGTGTCTACCGTTTGGCTATGACCGTTAACCGTTGCCGTGACTTGGGTGATCCCTGCCTTCACGTTGGTGAGGGTAGTGGTTGCCAAACCTTGGTCATCGGTGGTCACCGAGGCAGTGACAATTGTTGCGCCGTTATCCGCTGTGAAGTTAACCGCGGTATTCGGCACTGGATTACCACTGGCGTCAGTCACGGTGGCTTGAACTTTGTTGCTGTCCGCGCCGTTGGCTTTGGCATTGTTGACGGTCACCGTTAAGTCGCCGCCCACGATGGTCGCCGTGCTGTCGTCGGCGACAAACGTGGTATCTACCGTTTGGCTATTACCGTTAACCGTTGCTGTCACTTTCGTGATCCCGGCTTTGACGTTGGTCAGCGTGGTGCTGGCCAGCCCTTGTCCGTCGGTGGTCACCGATGTCTTGATGACCGTGGCGCCGTTATCCGCCGTGAAGTTAACCGCGGTATTCGGCACTGGGTTACCCGTAGCATCCGTGACAGTCGCCAGAACCTTATTGGTGTCTGTGCCGTTAGCTTTGGCATTATCAACGGAGATCGTTAATGCACCATCCACAATGGTTGCGGTGCTGCCGTCGGCGATAAACGTGGTATCTACCGTTTGGCTGTTGCCGTTAACCGTTGCCGTGACTTTAGTGATCCCCGCTTTGACGTTGGTGAGGGTCGTGGTAGCCGAACCTTGGTCATCGGTCATCACCGAGGCAGTGACGATTGTTGCGCCGTTATCCGCTGTGAAGTTAACCGCGGTATTCGGCACTGGATTACCACTGGCATCCGTCACGGTGGCTTGAACGGTGTTGCTGTCCGTGCCGTTGGCTTTGGCGTTATCAACGGAGATCGTTAATGCACCATCCACAATAGTTGCGGTGCTGCTGTCGGCCACAAACGTGGTATTTACCGTTTGGCTATGGCCGTTAACCGCTGCCGTGACTTTAGTGATCCCCGCTTTGACGTTGGTCAGCGTGGTGCTTGCCAATCCTTGAGCGTCGGTGTTCACCGAGGCGGTGACGACCGTTGCGCCGTTATTTGCCGTGAAGCTGACGGTGGCATTAGGCACGTAGTTACCCTGAGCATCCGTGACAGTCGCCAGAACCTTATTGGTGTCTGTGCCGTTAGCTTTGGCATTATCAACGGAGATCGTTAATGCACCATCCACAATAGTTGCGGTGCTGTTGTCGGCGACAAACGTGGTATCTACTGTTTGGCTATTACCGTTAACCGTTGCTGTCACTTTCGTGATCCCGGCTTTGATGTTGGTCAGCGTGGTGCTTGCCAGCCCTTGAGCGTCGGTGGTCACCGATGTCTTGATGACCGTTGCGCCGTTATCCGCCGTGAAGCTGACCGCGGTATTCAGTACCGGGTTACCCGTGGCGTCCGTCACTTTAGCCTGCACTTTGTTGCTGTCCGCGCCGTTGGCTTTGGCATTGTTGATGCTCACCGTTAAGTCGCCGTTCACGATGGTTGCGGTGCTGTCATCGGCAATAAACGTGGTGTCTACCGTTTGACTATGGCCGTTAACCGCTGCTGTGACTTTCGTGATCCCCGCTTTGACGTTGGTCAGCGTGGTGCTGGCCAGCCCTTGAGCGTCGGTGGTCACCGAGGCAGTGACGACTGCAGCGCCGTTATCCGCCGTGAAGCTGACCGCGGTATTCGGCACCGGGTTACCACTAGCGTCCGTTACCTTGGCTTGAACTTTGTTGCTGTCCGCGCCGTTGGCTTTGGCGTTGTTGACGGTTACGGTCAAGTCGCCGCTCACGATGGTTGCCGTGCTGTCGTCGGCGATAAACGTGGTGTCTACCGTTTGGCTATGGCCGTTAACCGCTGCCGTGACTTTAGTGATCCCCGATTTGACGTTGGTCAGGGTGGTGCTGGCCAGCCCTTGTCCGTCGGTGGTAGCCGATGTCGTGATGACGGTTGCGCCGTTATCCGCCGTGAAGCTGACTGTGGCATTAGACACAGGGTTACCCGTGGCATCCGTCACTTTAGCCTGCACTGCGTTGCTGTCCGCGCCGTTGGCTTTGGCATTATTGACGGTTAGCGTCAAGTCGCCGTTCACGATGGTCGCCGTGCTGTCATCGGCCACAAACGTGGTATCTACTGCTTGGTTATGGCCGTTAACCGCAGCCGTAACCTTAGTGATCCCCGCTTTGACGTTGGTTAGCGTGGTGCTTGCCAGACCTTGGTCATCGGTGCTAACCGAGGCAGTGATGACGGTTGCGCCGTTATCTGCCGTGAAGCTGACCGCGGCATTCGGCACAGGGTTACCACTGGCGTCCGTTACCTTGGCTTGAACTTTGTTGCTGTCCGTGCCGTTGGCTTTGGCGTTGTTGACGGTTACGGTCAAGTCGCCGCTTACGATGGTTGCGGTGCTGTCGTCGGCGATAAACGTGGTGTCTACCGTTTGGCGGTTGCCGTTGATGGCCGCCGTGACTTTCGTTGTGCCCGCGGTCACGTTGGTTAGTGTGGTACTGGCTAGGCCTTGAATATCGGTTTTGGCGGTTGCCGAGATTACCGTGGCGCCATTGTTCGCACTGAAGCTGACATCAACATTCGGTACCGCATTGCCTTGAGCATCGGTCACTTTTGCTTGAACCGCATTGGTGGCCGAGCCATTGGCTTTGGCGTTGTTAAGCGTTACGGTCAGATTACCTGCGGTAATCGTAGATGTTCCGCTGTCAGCCTCAAAGGACGTATCCACCGTTTGGCTGGTGCCATTGATGGAGGCCGTGACTTTCGTGATCCCCATCGTGATGTTAGTCAGATTTGTACTGGCAAGTCCTTGATTATCGGTGGTGGCAGATGACGTTGCGACGCCTGCGCCATTGTCAGCCGTGAAGTTGACGGTGACGTTAGGAACCACGTTCCCCTGCGCATCGGTGACCTTGGCCTGCACCGTATTGGTATCGACGCCGTCGGCCTTCGCATTGTTCACGGTTACCGTGAAGTTAGAACGAGTTATCGTTGACGTGCTGTCGTCGGCCACAAACGTGGTATCTACCGTTTGGCTATGGCCGTTAACCGCTGCTGTCACTTTGGTGCTTCCGGCTTTGACGTTGGTGAGGGTAGTAGTAGCCAAACCTTGGTCATCGGTGGTCACCGAGGCCGTGACGATTGTTGCTCCGTTATCCGCTGTGAAGTTAACCGCGGTATTCGACACCGGGTTACCACTGGCGTCCGTCACGGTGGCTTGAACTTTGTTGCTGTCCGTGCCGTTGGCTTTGGCATTGTTGACGGTTACGGTCAAATCTCCGTTTACAATGGTCGCCGTGCCGCTGTCGGCCACAAACGTGGTGTTTACCGTTTGGCTATGGCCGTTAACCGCTGCCGTGACTTTGGTGATCCCCGCTTTGACGTTGGTCAGCGTGGTGCTGGCCAGCCCTTGTCCGTCGGTGGTCACCGAGGCCGTGACGATTGTTGCGCCGTTATCTGCCGTGAAGCTGACCGCGGTATTCGGCACCAGGTTACCCGTGGCATCTGTCACTTTAGCCTGGACTTTGTTGCTGTCCGCGCCGTTGGCTTTGGCGTTGTTGATGGTTACGTTCAAGTCGCCGTTCACGATGGTTGCGGTGCTGTCATCGGCGACAAACGTGGTGTTTACCGTTTGGCTGTTACCGTTAACCGTTGCCGTAACCTTAGTGATCCCGGCTTTGACGTTGGTGAGGGTGGTGGTAGCCGAACCTTGGTCATCGGTCGTCACCGAGGCCGTGACGATTGTTGCGCCGTTATCCGCCGTGAAGCTGACCGCGGTATTCGGCACCGGGTTACCACTGGCGTCAGTGACCTTGGCTTGAACTTTGTTGCTGTCCGTGCCGTTGGCTTTGGCGTTGTTGACGGTTACGGTCAAGTCGCCGCTTACGATGGTTGCGGTGCTGTCGTCGGCGATAAACGTGGTGTCTACCGTTTGGCGGTTGCCGTTGATGGCCGCCGTGACTTTCGTTGTGCCCGCGGTCACGTTGGTTAGTGTGGTACTGGCTAGGCCTTGAATATCGGTTTTGGCGGTTGCCGAGATTACCGTGGCGCCATTGTTCGCACTGAAGCTGACATCAACATTCGGTACCGCATTGCCTTGAGCATCGGTCACTTTTGCTTGAACCGCATTGGTGGCCGAGCCATTGGCTTTGGCGTTGTTAAGCGTTACGGTCAGATTACCTGCGGTAATCGTAGATGTTCCGCTGTCAGCCTCAAAGGACGTATCCACCGTTTGGCTGGTGCCATTGATGGAGGCCGTGACTTTCGTGATCCCCATCGTGATGTTAGTCAGATTTGTACTGGCAAGTCCTTGATTATCGGTGGTGGCAGATGACGTTGCGACGCCTGCGCCATTGTCAGCCGTGAAGTTGACGGTGACGTTAGGAACCACGTTCCCCTGCGCATCGGTGACCTTGGCCTGCACCGTATTGGTATCGACGCCGTCGGCCTTCGCATTGTTCACGGTTACCGTGAAGTTAGAACGAGTTATCGTTGACGTGCTGTCGTCGGCGACAAACGTGGTATCTACCGTTTGGCTATGGCCGTTAACCGCTGCTGTCACTTTGGTGCTTCCGGCTTTGACGTTGGTGAGGGTAGTAGTAGCCAAACCTTGGTCATCGGTGGTTACCGAGGCAGTGACGATTGTTGCGCCGTTATCCGCTGTGAAGTTAACAGCGGTATTCGGCACCGGGTTACCACTGGCGTCCGTCACGGTGGCTTGAACTTTGTTGCTGTCCGTGCCGTTGGCTTTGGCATTGTTGACGGTTACCGTTAAGTCGCCGTTCACGATGGTTGCCGTGCTGTCGTCGGCGATAAACGTGGTGTCTACCGTCTGGCTGTTGCCGTTAACTTCTGCCGTCACTTTGGTGATCCCGGCTTTAACGTTGGTCAGGGTGGTGCTGGCCTGTCCTTGTCCGTCGGTGGTTACCGAGGCCGTGACGATTGTTGCGTCGTTGTCCGCCGTGAAGCTGACCACGGTATTCGGTACTGGGTTACCACTGGCGTCTGTCACGGTGGCTTGAACTTTGTTGCTGTCCGCGCCGTTGGCTTTGGCGTTGTTGATGGTTACATTCAAGTCGCCGCTCACGATGGTTGCGGTGCTGTCATCGGCGACAAACGTGGTGTCTACCGCTTGGTTATGGCCGTTAACCGTTGCCGTCACTTTGGTGGTCCCGGCTTTGACGTTAGTCAGATTTGTACTGGCAAGGCCTTGATTATCGGTGGTGGTGGATGATGTCACGACGCCTGCGCCATTGTCGGCCGTGAAGTTGACGGTGGCATTAGGAACCGCGTTCCCCTGCGCATCGGTGACCTTAGCCTGCACCGTATTGGTATCGACGCCGTCGGCCTTCGCATTGTTCACGGTTACCGTGAAATTAGAACGGATTATCGTTGACGTGCTGTCGTCGGCCGCAAAGGTGGTCGTCACGTTTTGACTATTGCCGTTAACCGTTGCTGTAACTTTGGTGTCCCCCGCTTTGACATTAGTCAGTGCAGCTTCTGCCAGCCCCTGAGCGTCAGTGGTGACCGATGTCGTGATGACCGTGGCTCCGTTGTCTGCCGCGAAGGTCACCGTCGTATTGGGAACGCGGTTTCCGTTGGCGTCTGTCACAGTGGCTTGGACTTTGTTGCTGTCCGTGCCGTTGGCTTTGGCATTGTTCTGGGTAACGACGAGGTTGCCGTTGATAATCGTTGCCGTTGAATCATCCGGTGCGAAGTTAATATTTACATTCTGGTTTGTGCCGTTAACGGCGGCAACAATGTTTGTGGTTCCCGACGTTGTATTGCTTAGGGTTGTGCTGGCCAAGCCGCTGGCGTCTGTTACCGCTGATGCGGTGGTGACTACAGCACCGTGGTCGGCGGTAAAGCTTACTGTAACGTTGTTAACGGGGTTGCCATATGCATCGGTGACTTTGGCTTGAACGGCATCCATTGCGGTTCCGTTGGCCAACGCGTTATCCACAGTGACTTTCAGATCGCCAGAGGCAATCCTCGCCGTTCCGCTGTCAGCGACAAATACCGCGTCTTTGCTAGCTGAATTTCCGTTGACCGTCGCCGTGACGGCGTATTTCCCGGATATTTTGCTGGTGACCGTTGTGGTCGCCTTACCATTTGTGTCCGTGGTGCCGATCGCCGTAGTGATGATTGCCCCAGATGCGGCAACAAAATTCACTGGGATATTCGGCACAAGGTTTCCGTTGGCGTCCGTGACAATCGCTTCAACGTTGTCGGTGTCTACACCGTTGTCCAACGCGCCGTTCGGATCAATAGTCAGATGACTATCGGTAATGGTGGCGGTTGCGCTGTCAGCGATAAAGTGGGTATCCACTTGGGCGCTGTTTTCTGAGTCTTGAATTTGAGCCGTGACGGTATAGGTCTCTGCCTTGAGGCTGGTGACCGTCGCTGTAGCGATGCCATCACTGCCGGTAACACCGTTGACCGTGGTGATTTTAGCTCCGTTGCTGACGGTGAAATGTACCGTGACATCGGGAACCGTTTTCGCATTGGCATCGGTGATTTTGGCGGTGATCTTGTTGGTTGCGGTACCGTTGGCAACGGCATCTTGAGTGGCTGTCAGATCGCCTTGCGCAATAGTTGGCGTTGATTTACCGGCAACAAAGGTAATGACTTGGGTTTTGGTAGTGCCGTTGATTTGTGCTGTGATCGTGCTGTCGCCCCCGTTGAGGCTAGTCACGAGGACGGTGGCTTGCCCTTCGGTGTCAGTGACCACGGTAGAACCTCCGACAAGCGTTGCACCATGGGAGGCACTTAACTCAACGGTGGCATTGGCAAGCGGGTTGTTATTACCATCTTTAACAGTGACTTTGAGTTTATCGGTACTTTGTCCATCGGACGGGGCGTTGTTATTAATGACGTCCAGCGCGCTGATCTGTGCTGAAGTGGTATCGGCAACAAAGTTTAGCCGGCCAGAGATGTTGTTACCGTTACTCATGGTCGCGGTGATCGTGCCTTCTTTAGCCAGTTTACTGCGCACGTATATTGTCGCTTTTCCCTGACTATCCGTATTTGCTGTGAGTTCCTGACCATCAGAATGATTGTCTTTGAATAGCGTTGCTGCGGACTGGCCGTTGCTGTCTTTGAGATCATCCACATTGAATGTGATCGCTTGTGCAGCCATCGGTTGGCCCTTATCGTCAACAACGACGGCCGTTACGGTGAAATAATCCGTATTATTGGCGGGCACTGCGCCTGACGGGGTGATAATTAATTGGCTAATGACGGTTTTAGATGGCGCGACGTTGATGGTGGTCGTTGCTGTGTTTGAGCTATTGCCATTGTTATCTATACCCACGGCTTTAAAGACATATTTTTGCGCAGCATTGGCGTGCTGGTTATGCACGTATGCGGGCAACTTCACTTCCAACTGGGTGAGTGATAGTTTGCGGAATGTCCCACCGTTTGCGATGAATTCAGGCGATGCCGTCCAATCGACATCTTTTAGGCCGTATTTATCTTTGGTTACGGTAAGAGGAAGGACGATCGTGTCGGCAGCGTTGGCATTCACATTATCGGGTAATGAAATCTGCAGTAAATCCTGCTTGCGATACTGCATAACAATGTCATAGTCGCGGTCGACAAATTCAGACATGCCGCCCTTCAGGCTACGGAGTGTATCCACCGAGTCGGTGCTAATTTGTTGCTCCCATGGCACACCAAAGCGATAGGTGACATCAAGGCCGATGAGGCTTTCATTTTTATCCCCTACGGAGTGCTCACCTTTCAAGGTGAACAGGGGGACTGGTGTATAGTTCAGGCCGAGGGTCAGTGCTTTTGGATTATCTTTTAAATCGTCGGGATCGGTGCCCGTGCCTAAATCAATGCCTGTGCCAAAGTATTGTTCATATTTAATGTTGGCGCCCAGTTGTGGGTATGAAGGCAAATAGGCTTCTGCGCGCAGGTCAAAGCCATTCGCTGGCCGCTCGTCATAATCGTCCATATCAGAGAGATGAGACTGATGCCAGTCAGTTAGACCGTAATAACTATTGACAGCCAGTTTCAGGTAATCAGTCCACGCTTCACCGCCCACGCCTAATCGCGCATTTTTCCCAGTGTAATCATAATCGTAGAAGGTATTAATGCCATATATCCAATCCCCAATATATTGGCGATAGCCGAGGCCTAAGTTAGCGGTATTTCGATCTTCATTACCGTGCATTCCAAGTTGCGTAAATAAGAGCTTGTCGTTATTTCCAATGATGGGAAGTAACATATCCCCTGCAATCTTGTTATCAGATTCGACGCTGACGCGCGCTGTGCCTTTTTGGTTTAACCAGTCGTTAATTTGCTGGTTAATTAAATCTTCACCCACGCTTTTCGCATAGTTGATAGAGGAATTAGCAATGTTATCGCTGGAAAGAATTTTCCCGGCCTGCATTGCATTATCGCTCATTGTAGAGTCGGGGGCAGGGGCGGACTTCGGCGATGCGGTATTATCACTTCCCAGAGAGGGAATGGTGTTGTTTGCCGTGTTATCTACGATGGATTGCGAACCAAGCGTCGGCGCCTTCATATTGCTATATTCAGCCGCGCGGGCAACAGAGCTGGCAGAAATCAGCAATGGTGTAAGAAGTTGGATAAGGATCAGCCCCCAAGAGGTAATTTTTACCCCCTTGGGTGAGATTATTTTTCTCATTGATATGCTAGTGTGCCTTTTATCATTTTTCATAACGACTTCCATGTTGTGTAGCGTATTCATATTTATTCATAAGAAGATAGGGTATTGATTAATAAGTGGATTTAAATTGTTTAAGTGAAGGAGTTTGTTGATATCCATATTATATAAATTAAGGGAAAAGAATTTATTTGATAAATAATTAACCCTTTTCTGTCATGCAAACCTCGCAATCCTTGTTAGGCTTCTATCTATCATTTGTTTTGCGTATTATATTTGGCTGAATATATTCTTAGAAAATGAATAAGAAAACTAATTACGCCAAAATTAGAACAAGGATTCTATATCTCTCATTATCACATTACTAGATATAGACGGAGTGGTAATTGTAAAAAATAGCACCATGCCTTTTTTTACTAAATTTTATGGAATATTTGGAATCTAGAATATTGATGGCGTAAATAAAATATTTTTTAAAATGTTATTTTTTAATTAGTTATAAACATACCTCAAACAAATGTTTTTTTAATATGTATGTCTATAATCATTAATTTAATTAAAAGTGAATAATCTATTAACTGCTAATTAATTATGTTTTACTCACAGGTCTATCTAGAGTACAGACGGTGAAGCGCGCTGTGTTTGCGAAATGAGAATAAATCATGGTTTGGTACTCGTGGTATGACCATCTTTGGTTGAGGTTGCGTAGCTCGTCTATTTCTGCGCGTACGGCACAGAACACGATCACCGATCTATTGTTTTTTTTGCAAGAAGACAGTGAAAGAAGCCACAGCTTGATTCATCGCAGCCTTGAGATGATTGAGCAAGCGAAGTCGATAACCAGAGTGGCCTATTATGATATCAATTATCGTTAATTATGATCTTATTTTGTTGTAATTATGTTGTTTGTATTTTAATGTAAGCGATGAGGTGGGGTTTTTATCCACCTCATTGAGGAGGAATATCTGAATATTGTGATTTTTAAACCTCTAAAAACATCTTCATAGAACAATCACCACCTTATGTTCATTAAAAATAATACTAAATACTATAGAGATGCTTAAGATTGAAGAAAATTGTCGTCTTTATAATTATAAGGTAGATTTATATCTCGAATTATTGCGGTAATTGAGCTGTAAGCTAAAATAAAACTCATGATGAAATTGATTTTTAGGCGGCGATTAATGCGGTAATTTTCCTAAAAAATCACTCTTTTCTATAAAAACACTTCACAATCAAATTATTGCAAATCTTCTATAAAAACCATGTTAAGCAGATTAATAACCCATAGGTAGCAGGTTGGTTTATTTATATTTGGTGTTTTTGCCTGTCTTGGGATAATTATTGTTTTAATAAAATTCTTATAAATTGTATAAATCACACACATCACTTGTTTTACCCGCTCGGTTTTATTTGAGATGATTCTTACTACTTCACAAGTGCTGAAAAAGTAAAAAGGTTTATCTATAAAATATTGAGGGAGAATATGAAAAAATCTCATTTCACACGCTTTTTATAACAGCGTTCTTGTTTACTATAAAACAGAGGGCCTTATCTGTATTTATAGCTCAGTTTCTCTGATGTGAGTGTGATAAATTGAATCAATATAATGTAAAATTCATGATTTATAAAATTAATGAGACGGTTAGGTTTAAGCCTGCAGACGGTGCCATTTGGAGTATAGAAAGCCCTGAGCAAGTTATTAACTTAACGATTACTAACTGTAATCTTCTTTGTCTATTGCTCAATAAGAAAGGTGAAATCCTTTCTAGAGAGCAAATTTTAGAAGATATATGGGACAAGCAAGGCTTACGTTCATCTAATAATACACTTAACCAATATATCTCTATTCTTAGGCGAACATTTTCCTTGTTGGGTATTGATGATGAGGTGATTAAAACTATTCCAAAGGTAGGGTTTAGTTTAAATGCATCTATCTGTGTAGAAAAAGAGTGTAACGCAGAACCCGTGAATTTTACTGAAAAGGATAAGAGTCTAAAACAGAGTAACAAAAGCTATATTTATACTGTGACAATGAACGCGCTGGCCATTTTTATTGCGGTGTTTTTTACCTACGTTTTATACAAAAATGATACCTACAGTCTCGATACACCTATCGTAAATATCGGGAAGTTTGATGCTTGTAGCGTCAATGTTCTACCTGAGTATACACGAGGACAATCACGCGATTTGTTGGAGTCATCAGTGAAGCTGATTACAGTCAGTGAAGTGCGATGTATTCCTGAAAGAATATATATTGTAAAGCCAGAAAGTCGAGGGAGTGGGCGTTCATTTCTTGCGGAATGTATTGTCGATAAAAGAAGAAACGAATACTTTTTTTGTAAAGGATACTATATAAAATGAACAAAAAAATTGTCACTTTGCTCCTTTTTACTTTCATATTGGCGTTTGAAGTTATCTACGTCTGTTTTATCTATGAGCCATCATATAATTTTGTATGCGATGGCGAGTTTTCCTATAGCGATAGTGAAAGTAAAGACCTGCTGGACGGGAATATTTCATTTAGTCTGAATGATAAAATGCAAGGGCATGCCGAAATGACGGGGTATTTAACTAAAAATGGCGTGTCTCAGGATGTCATTCGCAGCGTTGATTTCAAGTATCATGTCGTGGCACCCAAACGTATTGTTATCTACGATGCTCAACTGATCACATACTTCCATGATTCCGTTGATGAGTCTTTCTCACCAGAACCTATCCTTGATTTTTTGTTTTTCCGTAATAAAGACTTAAAAGAAATTAACATCAGTGTACATAAAATTAAAAACACTTATTTGTTCGGTCGTGCGAATAATTTTGTGTTTGCCTGTACCTCATAATGCCCATTTTGTTTGAATGAACGGCTTTACCAATACCCCTCTATTAATCATTAATGGAAATAGTATGAATAAAAAACAGATAGGATTTTTTCTTATAGGAACAACTTTTTTTCTGTCCGGTTGTTCTTCGCCAAATAAAACGAATCAAAACTACCGAGGAGATGAGTTGGAGTATGATTATTTTTATGCTAACAGTCAGCTAACGCCAACGGAAGAGAATACGCCGCCTAAAAGCAGTATTGTCGGTGGCCATTCCTATTCATCTACGAATAATAAATGTATGGATAATTATAATTTCCTACGCGAGGAGAAGTCTAGCCAATACCCTAAGTATGCTGAAGACTACAATAAGATTACCGACGGGTTTAAGTTTCTCAACTCAAATAAAAATATCATGGATAAGGATGCCAAGAAAGTGTACACGATGGAGCTAAAAATGAAGCTAGAGACACTGTGTTCAAAAATTCAGTACTCGAGCTTTATTCTAGTTAACGAAAAACGTAAAGGTCTTTCTGATATCTAATCAGCGAGATAACACTATTCAATTTAGTTGTATTCATCAATCATCAACTTTCTTGCTCTAATAAAAATGGCGCTAAATAATTTTAGCGCCATTGATATTATTGTCTTAAATTCATCAACTGTTAGTTAGTCTTACTTGCAGTCCCCATTATTTCCTGAACTCGCTAGTGTATTTACTACGTTGATGTCAGTTTGGCCAGATGTTGTATCAATTTTAAACACGGTCCAGTTCAACATGTTATCAGTGGCGCCGGTTGCATCTTCAATTTTAAACTCCTGCGATGTTCCATCGGATAAGTAAAGCTTAACTTTGGCGCCACCATAGGCAACAGGTGATGCGCTGAATCTATTGACGACGTAGCAATACACGCCCGGATGCATGCTATCTACCGTGATAGTTTCGGGGCCATAGCCATTTCTTGCATCCACATCTAGCGTTGCATCTGCACCGGCTGGTGATTTAGAACCATAATTAACCTTTATTAAACTGGTTGGATTTCCCACCTTAGGCACCCAGAGATAGGAATCAAGGTCAGCAGGTTTATCATTCCACGTGAGAACAATACGCGCCGCTTTGCCATCTAAGTTTGGCGACAGAACAAAGTCCTTCTGCTGGTCTGTAACCGTTTGGATATCGAGCGTTGAATCTAACGTGATAAAGCCGGTTGCGCTGGCCTTCACATAATAAACCCCCTGCGGAATACTGATCTCGTATTTACCATCGGTACCGCTGGTCACGGAGTATTCCGGATTTGCGTTATTTTCAGATAAAGAGAGCTCGATCTTCGTATTTGGGATCATGGCATTGTTTATCGCGTTCTTAGTCACTCCATGTAATTTCACTAGCTGTTGTTTGAAGTTAACTTTCTGATTGGCATCAACCGGCGTTCCGTTTGTTAAGGATGCGGACACTTGCACCAATAATGCTTCTGCAGAGGTACTGGTCAGTACCATGGCTGCTTTGCCGTTGACGTCGGTCGCGCTGCTCGCAGCCTGTAATGTTACGGTATTACCTTTGTCCTGAGACCAGTTCACCGTTGCATTCGGAACGAGGTTGCCATGCGCGTCTTTAACAATAGCGGTATAGGTAAAGAAATCGGTCCCGTTGGCTATTTTATCGGTCACGCTGTCGTCGAGCGTGACGGTAGTTACCGCTGCAGTAGTGATATCCGCTACAAAGGTGGTATCTACCGTTTGGTTATGACCGTTAATTGCCGCCGTGACTTTGGTGATCCCCGCCGTGATGTTGGTCAGCGTGGTGGTTGCTAGACCTTGCGCATCCGTGCTGACTGCTGCGGTTGTTACCGTTGCGCCGTTATCCGCCGTGAAACTGACGTTAACATTAGGCACTAGGTTTCCATTCGCATCCGTGACTTTGGCCTGTACCTTATTGGTGTCAGTGCCATCGGCTTTGGCGTTGTCCACGGTTACCGTCAAATCACCGCTTACGATGGTAGACGTGCTGTCATCGGCCACGAACGTGGTATCTACCGTTTGGTTATTACCATTGATGGTGGCGGTAACTTTGGTAACGCCAGCTTTGATATTGGTGAGCGTGGTGCTCGCTAAACCTTGGCTGTCGGTTGTCACTGATGCGGTAATGACCGTTGCGCCGTTATCTGCCGCGAAACTAACTGCGGTATTCGGCACGAGATTGCCATTGGCATCCGTTACCTTGGCTTGAACTTTATTGCTGTCCGTGCCGTTGGCTTTGGCGTTGTTGATGGTTACCGTTAAGTCGCCGTTCACGATGGTCGCGGTGCTGTCGTCAGCCACAAACGTGGTATCTACCGTTTGGCTGTTGCCGTTAACCGTTGCCGTGACTTTGGTGATCCCCGCTTTGATGTTGGTCAGCGTGGTGCTTGCCAGACCTTGGTCGTCGGTAGTGACCGATGCGGTGATGACCGTTGCACCGTTGTCTGCTACGAAGCTGACGGCGGTATTCGGTACTCGGTTTCCATTGGCGTCCGTTACCTTGGCTTGAACTTTGTTACTGTCCGTGCCGTTGGCTTTGGCATTATCGATGGTCACCGTTAAGTCGCCGCTCACAATCGTAGACGTTGTGTCATCGGCCACGAAGGTGGTATCCACACTTTGGCTATTGCCGTTAATGCTGGCTGTAACCTTGGTGATCCCCGATTTAACGTTGGTTAGCGTGGTGCTGGCGAGTCCTTGACCATCGGTAGTTGCCGATGCGGTCGTCACCGTTGCGCCGTTATTAGCCGTGAAGCTGACCGTGGTATTTGGAACGAGGTTGCCATTTGCATCGGTAACCTTAGCCTGAACCGCGTTAGTTTCGGTGCCGTCAGCTTTGGCGTTGTTCACCGTAATCGTTAAGTTGCCGCTCACGATGGTACCGGTGCTGTCGTCGGCCACAAACGTGGTATCTACCGTTTGGCTGTTGCCGTTAATCGCGGCAGTGACTTTGGTGATCCCCGCCTTCACGTTGGTGAGGGTGGTTGCCGCTAAGCCTTGATCGTCAGTGGTTACCGTTGCGGTGGTAATCGCAGCGCCATTGTCTGCCGAGAAGCTAACGGTGGTATTGGGTACTCGGTTGCCATTGGCATCCGTCACCGTAGCCAGAACCTTGTTGGTGTCTGTGCCGTTGGCTTTGGCATTATCAACGGTGATCGTTAACGCGCCATCCACAATGGTGCTGGTACTGTCGTCGGCGACAAAGGTGGTATCCACGTTTTGGCTATTGCCATTAATGGTGGCGGTAACCTTGGTGATCCCCGACTTGACGTTGGTCAGCGTGGTGTTAGCCAGCCCTTGGGCGTCCGTGGTTGCCGATGCGGTGGTGACCGTTGCGCCGTTATTGGCTGCAAAGGTGACTGCCGTATTCGGAACCAGGTTGCCGTTGGCATCTGTCACTTTAGCTTGAACGGCGTTGGTGTCTGAACCGTTGGCTTTAGCGTTATTGACCGTAACCGTTAAATCACCTGCGACAATGGTTCCGGTGCTATCGTCGGCCACAAACGTGGTGTCTACCGTTTGGCTGCTGCTATTAATGCTCGCAGTGACTTTGGTGATACCCGCTTGCACATTGGTCAGCGTCGTACTTGCTAACCCTTGTGCGTTCGTGGTTGCCGATACGGTGGTGACCGTTGCGCCGTTATCTGCCGCGAAGGTGACCACGGTATTTGGTACAAGGTTTCCGTTAGCATCGGTGACCGTAGCCTGAACTTTGTTACTGTCAGTACCGTTGGCTTTGGCGTTGTTGACGATAACGGTCAGCGCGCCATTCACGATGGTGCCGGTCGTATCATCCGCGATAAACGTGGTATCTACCGTCTGGCTATCGCCGTTAATCGTGGCTGTCACTTTGGTCACGCCCGCTTTCACGTTAGTGAGAGTGGTACTTGCTAATCCCTGAGCGTTAGTGGTTGCCGATGCGGTAGTGACCGTTGCGCCGTTAGTGGCGGTGAAACTCACCACGGTGTTTGGCACAAGGTTGCCATTAGCATCGGTCACTTTGGCCTGAACGGCATTGGTGGCGGTGCCGTTAGCTTTCGCATTGTCTGCGGTGACCGTTAAATTGCCGTTGACGATGGTGCCAGTCGTGTCATCCGCGACAAAGGTGGTATCAACGGTTTGGTTCGATCCGTTAATCACTGCGGTGACCTTGGTATTTCCCGCAGTCACGTTGGTGAGCGTGGTTACCGCTACGCCGTTTTCGTTGGTCATTACAGCGGCATCAATAATCGATGCACCGTTGTTAGCAGAGAAACGCACTTCAACGTTTGGCACCGTATTGCCGTTGGCATCGGTGACTTTTGCTTGAACCTCATTGGTTGCCGAACCATTTGCTTTGGCATTATTGACGGTCACGGTCAGGTTGCCATCAGTAATGGTGGAGGTGCCATCATCGGCGATAAACGTTGTGTTAACGCTTTGGCGATTGCCGTTGATAGCCGCCGTTACTTTGGTGGTGCCCGCGGTAACGTTGGTTAGCGTTGTGCTCGCTAAGCCTTGAGCATTGGTGGTGACCGTTGCAGTGATAACCGTGGCGCCATTATTGGCACTGAAGCTGACATCAACATTAGGCACCGCGTTGCCTTTGGCATCGGTCACTTTTGCTTGAACCGCATTGGTGGCTGAGCCATCGGCTTTGGC
>Ga0308165_1001638_pt1 | contig 30495 bp, 20 predicted proteins | sample PhyWR2_FD_201032 | JGI IMG/M metagenome (GOLD analysis project Ga0308165, IMG submission 201032) | Phyllosphere microbial communities from UC Gill Tract Community Farm, Albany, California, United States - DLSLW.R2 | ecosystem: Host-associated > Plants > Phyllosphere > Unclassified | place: USA... | reverse complement strand
ACCCCGAGCCCTGAAGCCCCGGGAGCAGGCGCCGTCGCCCACATGTCCCTTCATCTAAAACCTACAATGTCAAAGAACACCACCAAGACAAAAAACCCGGACAACCAGTCATCCCCGGCTTTAACCTCGGAGAGCATGTTGCCCGTTAGTGCTTGGCGACCGCTGCAAAACCAGGTGGTCCGCTGCGGTGAAGGGGCCTCTACGGACCAACCTCGAATCAGTCAAGCACGTTTGTTGAGAAATTTTTTGCAGGTTGTTGAATGGGTTGCAGGGTTTACCTGCCGATGCGCTGAACTTGTACGGCACGGCTCAACACTGGAAAATCGCCTGTTTTCAAGGGGAACGGTGTAGTTTTTTCGGGTGAAAACCGCGCTGGCGGGGAGGCGGATTTCGGCGACGAGGCCGCCTTTCTTGCGGCTGTGCAAGGTCAGCTCCCCGCCGCAGGGCGTGGCCCGTACTCGAGCGATGCCAAAGCCGATTCCGCTGATGCAGGCATCGGACGTCGAGGTCAGCGTGGGTATGCTCAAAGCCGATGCAACGTCGTCCACCTTTTCACTGTTGCGGGCTTCCGCTTCACCGGTCCGGGCCAAAATGTGGGCATGGGCTTTGCCAGTCTTGCTCCGTTCGAGGGCCGTCCTTCTTCCGATCCGTCGGGCACGGCGATTTCCGGGCGGCTGATGGGCAAACTGTCGAAGATCCACGGCGCGCAGGTTTCCGTCATGACACCGCCGGCGGTCCAGCGCCTCAACGCAAACAACATGGACACGCGAAGTTCGCCGTTGCCCTCGCAGCGGCAACTCCAGCGCAAAAATCTCACCAGTTCACCTATTGCAACACCGGGGTGACTATTGGAATATAAATGCAGTTGCGAATCAATAGCAGTTAGAATGGAATTTAGATGAGTTATCCTTCACGGCGGTCGCTGGCTCTGGTTTTCAAACTGGGCACCGCCATGGGCATGACGGCGATCGCCTTTGCCCCGGCCCAGGCTCAGACCACCACTGACGGCGAAAGCCAGCCGGCCGAGTTCGGCTCGGTCCGTGTCGAGGCCGCAGCCATTGATACCCCGGCCGACCGGACTGCTCCGGGCAAGCCGGCGGTCCTGACGACCACCACCTCGGCCACGACCCTGCGTGAACGCATGGTCGATTCCATCGCCGATTATGCCCGCCGCGTCGATGCAGGCGTGAATTTCAATTCGAACAATTTCAGCATCAATATCCGCGGCCTCGACGCCAACCGGGTGCTCACCACGGTCGACGGCATCCGCCTCCCCTGGCTGAGCGACGGTGCGCGCGGGGTACAGGGCGGCGTCGCGGCGTTCGACTTCAACTCGTTGAGCAGCATCGACGTGGTGAAAAGCGGCGATTCCAGCTTCTTCGGGCAGGGCGCCCTGTCGGGCGTCTTCGCGGTGCGGACGCTCGATCCCGAGGACCTTCTAGCGGGAGGCAAGAAGACCGGGGCGCTGGCCAAAGCGACGTATGACAGCGCCAGCGACAGCATGTTCCTCAACCAGGCCGGGGCCTTTCGCACCGGCAACACGCTGGTCCTGATCCAGGGCGGCTACCAGAACGGCGAGGAGACCGAAAGCAAGGGCAAGACCGGCGGCACCGGTGCCAGGCGCACGGCTCAGAACCCGGCCTCCTATGACCAGACCAACCTCCTGGTGAAGGTTCACCAGTATCTTGGCGGGGGCCACCGCCTCGGCCTGTCCGGCGAACTGTTCAAGCGCAGCTACGACGAAAACACGCTGACCAGCGTGACCTCGACTTATTCCGATTACGCCACGCTGGAACAGAACAAGCGCAAGCGCGTGGCGGCGACGTATGATTACCAGTCGCAAGGCGACGACGTCATTCGCGAGGCGCATCTGGTCGGCTATTGGCAGCGCCTGAACCTGCGGACGAGGACGCAGGCGACACGCCTGACCTCTCCGATCGGCGAATACGACCGCGACAGCGACCTGCAGGACGAATCGTACGGCCTCAACGGCTCGATCGTCGCGGCCGCGAGCACGGGGGCGGTGGACCACGCGATCAGTCTGGGCGGCGAGGTCTACAGGACCAAGACCACCCAGTACGCCGCCGGCGTCGATAACTGCACGGCCGCGATCTTCAGCTGTTCGTTCCTGCACGTGAACCAGTCCGACATGCCCGATGTGAAAAGCACCGATCTTGGCCTCTATATCCAGGACCGCATGACGTTCGGCGCCTTCCACCTGACGCCGGGCCTGCGCTACGACTGGTATCGCCGTACCCCGCAGGAAACGGCGACCTACACGCTCAACGCGGCCTACGAAGGTCTGCCCGCCCGTTCCAGCGACTCAAAATTATCGCCCAAGGTTCTGGCCGAATTCGACGTGACGCCGGGCTTCACCCTCTACGGCCAGTGGTCGCAGGCATTCCGCGCGCCTTCCGCTACCGAATTGTACCTGACATATGGCGGCACCGGCAGCTATGTCAGCATCGGCAACCCCGACCTCAAGCCCGAGACCAGCAACGGCTACGAAGTGGGCGCCAAGTTCGGTGACGCGGCGCGCGGTTTCAAGGTCAGCGTCTACGACAACTACTACCGCAACTTCATGGACACGGTCACCACCACCGCTGCTGCGGCTGGGCTGAGCGGCAGCTACCCCTTCGGCGTGTTCAAGTACGTCAACCGCGCTCATGTGCGCATCTACGGAGCTGAAGCCAGCGCGCAGTGGGCGTTCAATGACAACTGGCGCGTATGGGGTTCAATCGCCTACGCCCACGGCAGGGATACCGACGAGGATACCTACCTCAATTCCATCCCGCCGCTGCGCGGCATCGCCGGGGTGGGCTATCAGCAGGAGCGCTTTGGCGCAGATATGTCGGCCACGGTCGCGGCGGCGCGTAACAAGGTGGAAAATCCCGCCTCCACGCTCAACAAGACGGGCAGCTACGGCATCGTCGATTTCACCGCTTGGGTGAAGCCGGGCCTGTTCGACGGCCTGCGTCTGCAGGGCGGCGTGTACAACCTGCTCGACAAGACGTACTACAACGCGCTCGACATCCCCGACAGTTCGACCGTACCGCAGCTTTACTACAGCCAGCCGGGACGGACCTGGAAGGCATCGATGATCCTGTCGTTCTAACGACCGGTACGCGGCGCGGGCATCCGGTGCCCGCGCCCGTTTATCCACTTAAAGGACAGTAGTTTCCATGAATACCACCCTTCAGGCGCCTCTCGAAGCCAGCCGCGCCAAGAGGCTGAAGGCGGCGACGAACGACACGCACGACCGGCTCGACAAGCGCATCATGGCTGCCGAGCCTTTTGCCAGCGTCGAGAATTACGGCCGGTTCCTGAATGTGCAGTACCAGTTCCACCGCGACATCGACGCGCTCTATGCCAACGCGCAACTGGCCGCGCTGCTGCCCGACCTCGCCGAGCGCCGCCGTCTCGGTCAGATCCGCCAGGATATCGAGGACCTTGGCCTGCCGTTGCCGGAGTCGGCCGGCGAAGTGCCTTTCGGGGCCGGCGCATCGGTGGACCTGCCTACAGCGCTGGGCTGGCTTTACGTGGCCGAAGGATCGAATCTGGGCGCCGCCTTCCTGTTCAAGATGGCGCGGGCGCTGGGCCTCGACGAGCATCGCGGCGCCAGCCATCTGGCAGGGCACCCTGATGGCCGCGCCCAGCACTGGCGCTCGTTTACCGGCGCGCTCGACGCGCTGGCACTGGAGGAAGACGAGGAACTGCGATTGGCGGACGGGGCAAGGGCGGCTTTCCGCCGCGTCCACGGCCTGGTGGAATCCGAGTAAAGGCCTTTCAACGGGCACAACAGGGGTCTTCCTTCGCGCCCATTTTTCCGAAAAAACGCAATCGCTCAAGAGCCTTAGGCCCGCGTTAACCAGTCGCAGCTAACTTTGCCCCGTTAATCCTAGGGGCACTAGATTCGATGTTCGACGTTTTGCTGTGTATTCACGAACAGCACAATGAGTGGTTTGTCCTGCTCGCTGCCGTGATCTGCGTCATCTCCACGATGAGCGCGGTCCAGCTTATCCGCCATGCACGCCACCTTTCCGGCAAGGCTGCCGCACGGTGGATCGCGGGCGCCGGTCTGGCGATCGGCTTCGGCATCTGGGCGACTCACTTCGTGGCAATGCTCGGCTATGACCCGGGCGTCATCGCCGGATACCAGATACCGGCGACAGCGCTGTCGTTGATCGTGGCGATCGCGATGACGACAATGTCCTTCGCCATCGCCATGGCCTGGCCCAACGTCCGGGGACTTGCTGCGGCCAGCCTGCTCGGCGGCGGCGGCATCGCCGCAATGCACTACTTGGGCATGTCGGCGCTGGAACTTCCGGCGCAGATCCAATGGCGCAGCGTATACGTCGTGGCATCTCTTATCTGCGTGGTCCTGCCGACTTACCCGGCGCTGGCCCTTGCGGTGCGCGGGCGCACCATGCGGGGCGCCATCGCCGCAGGCCTGCTGTTGACGCTGTCGGTCGTGCTGCTGCACTTCATCGGCATGACGGCGGTCGAACTGGTGCCAGCCCCGCTGAAGCTGCGCACCGGCGTGCTGCTTTCCCGTGACAGCATGGCGATGATGATCACGGCAGGATCGCTCTGCCTGCTCACCATCTGCATCGCAGTGTTGGCGATGGCCCGCCGTGCGCGCCTTACGCTTCATGCGACCGAGCGGGACATGTCCATCCTGGTAAAGGGCATCACCGACTGCGCCATCTACATGCTGGACCGCGACGGCAAGGTCGCCAACTGGAATGCGGGCGCGCAGCGCCTCAAGGGTTACGCGGAAAGCGAAGTCATCGGCATGCCGCTGGAACAGTTCTACACGCCCGAGGACCGCGCCGAAGGTCTGCCCAAGCGGGCGATGACGATGGCCATGCGAACCGGCAAGTACGTCGGCGAGGGCTGGCGCATGCGCCGTGACGGGACGCGTTTCTGGGCCCACGTCACGATCGAGAAGATTGCCGACGAAAACGGCGAGCACATCGGCTTCGCCAAGATCACCCGCGACATGGACCGCTTCAAGGAAGACGCGGACCGACTGAAGGAAATGACGGGGCACCTCGACGCGGCGCTGGGCAACATGCATCAGGGCCTGTGCCTGTTCGGCGCGGACAAGCGCCTGCTGCTGGTCAACGCCCGCTTCACGCAGATCTGGAGGATCGACCTCGACGTGCACCTGCCCGGCATGACGATCGAACAGGTCGCCCGTACCGCGCTGAACGGAGTGACCTGCCCTGCCGGGTCGCAGCGTCCGATCGAAGAGATGCGCCGCCTTTTCGCGCGGCCCGCCGCCGATGCCGGTTCCACGCCGGAAATCCTGGAATTCGGCGATACGCTGGTCGTCTCGATGGTCAGCCGCGCCATGCCCGGCGGCGGCTGGGTGACGACGTTCGAAGACATCACCGAGCGTCGCCGCTCCGATGCCAAGATCGCGCATATGGCGATGCACGACAGCCTTACCGGGCTGCCCAACCGTTCCAGCTTCGCACACTGGATCGACGCGGAACTGGAGCAGGCCCGCCACTTCGGCCATCAATTGACCTCGGTGATGATCGACCTCGACCGCTTCAAGGAAATCAACGACACGCGCGGCCACAGCGCCGGCGATGCTGCCCTGCAGCACCTTTCGAAGCGCCTGCTTGATGTGCTGACGGAGGGCGAGGTCGTTGCCCGGCTCGGAGGAGACGAGTTCGCCGCCGCCAAGCGCTTCAAGGACAAGGCCGAACTGGCCGCGTTCCTCGGCCGGCTGGAGAACTGCTTCGCAACCCCGTTCGGACCGGCGGACAATAGCTTCTATCTGGGCGCCAGCATTGGCGTGGCGGTGTTCCCGCAGGACGGCGATCAGCGCGAACAGCTGCTCAACAACGCTGACCTCGCGATGTACCGTGCCAAGGCGAACGTGGGTGAGCGGCTTGCTTACTACGAGCCGGAAATGGACGAAACGGCGCGCGCTCGCCGCCAGATCGCCAACGATCTTCGTCATGCCCTCGACCGCAATGAACTGACGCTAGTATATCAGCCGCAGCATGGCCTGGCGACCGGCGAGATGACCGGGTACGAGGCGCTGCTGCGCTGGGAACACCCGACGCGCGGCTTCATCGCGCCTGACGACTTCATCCCGATTGCCGAGGAAACCGGCGAGATATTCCGCATCGGCGAATGGGTCCTGCGCCAAGCCTGCATCGAGGCGATGGCATGGCCCAACGAACTGAAGATCGCCGTGAACCTTTCCGCCGTCCAGCTCTCTCAGAGCGATCTGGTCCAGGTGGTGCACGGCATTCTGATCGAGACCGGGCTTTCGCCCCGGCGGCTTGAACTTGAGATCACCGAAACCGCGATCATCGGCGACAAGCTGCGCGCGCTGCACTTGCTGCGCCAGATCAAGGCGCTGGGCATCAGCATCGCAATGGATGATTTCGGCACCGGCTATTCCTCGCTCGACACGCTCCATTCCTTCCCGTTCGACAAGATCAAGATCGACAAATCTTTCCTGCTGCGCTCGCAGACCAGCGGTCAGGCGCGGGCGATCATCAAGGCCGTCCTCGCTTTGGGGCAGAGCCTGAACGTCCCGGTCCTGGCCGAAGGCGTGGAGACGCTCGATCAGGTTGCATTACTGAAGGAGCAGGGATGCGACGAAGCTCAGGGGTACTATTTCGGACGGCCCGGGGCCTCACCCAGCCTTTCTGCCGGGCATGTCGTGATAACCGGGCTAGTCGATGAGTTGCCGGTGAGGGCCGCTTCGGCAGCCTGATCGCGCGGTGTATCTTCGCAATCGGAATGGCGCGCGGCTAAGAGGCGGATGACGCCGCGCATGGCATGGTGGCAGGGCGCCCATTCAAGGCCGTCAAAAAGGGACAGGCACCGCTCGCGATGAGTATCGCTCATCGCTGCGTGCAATTTTGATGGCCTGATCATGGGAATGGTCATGTACTATCTCGCAGGTGCAACACGCTTACTGCCGAGCCATCTTTCCCAGCCATCTCCCGAGGATCATCCATGCAAGTCAAAGCTTATGGCGTTTCCGCCAATGCCCGTCCGCTCGAACCGCTGCTGATCGAACGCCGCGAAACCGGCCCGCGCGATGTCGCGATCGACATCAGCTACTGCGGCGTCTGCCATTCGGACCTGCACACCGCGCGCGGTGAATGGGGCGAGACGCTTTACCCTTGCGTACCGGGCCATGAAATCGTCGGCACCGTCAGTGCCGTGGGCGCCGACGTCACGCGCTTCAAGGTGGGCGATACTGTCGGCGTAGGTTGTCTCGTCGACAGCTGCGGCCATTGCGGTTCGTGCAAGGAAGACCTCGAAAACTACTGCACCACCGGCTGGACCGGCACTTACGGCGCCCCGACGGCGGATGCCCCGGGCCATACGCTGGGCGGTTATTCGCAGGCCATTGTCGTCGACGAGCATTTCGTCCTGACCATCAGCCACCCCAAGGAACAGCTCGCCGCCGTTGCGCCGCTGCTTTGCGCGGGCATAACCACGTACTCGCCGCTGCGCCACTGGAATGCGGGCCCCGGCAAGAAGGTTGGCGTCGTCGGCATCGGCGGACTGGGCCACATGGCGATCAAGATCGCCCATGCCATGGGCGCGCATGTCGTCGCCTTCACTTCGACCCCGGCCAAGCGGCAGGATGCCAAGGATCTTGGCGCCGACGAAGCCGTGGTTTCGCGCGATGAGGACGAGATGGCGGCCCACGCCGGCAGCTTCGATCTCATCATCGACACGGTCGCGGCAAGCCACAGCCTCGACACCTACGTCAACCTGCTGCAGCGCGACGGTACGCTGGTCCTGCTGGGCGTTCCCGACCAGCCGCACCCGACCCCAAACGTCGGCGGCCTGATCTTCGGCCGCAAGACCATCGCCGGCTCGCTGATCGGTGGTATCGCCGAAACGCAGGAAATGCTGGACTTCTGCGCCGAGCACGGGATCGTCTCGGACGTTGAAATGATCGAAATGCAGCAGATCGACGAGGCTTACGACCGCATGGTCCGCAGTGACGTCCGCTACCGCTTCGTGATCGACAGCGCTTCGCTGGCGAAGGACGTAACGGCCTGAGGCTACCGCGCTTTTCGGGTAGATACCGGCGTCCCCGCCCAGTCGGGGACGCCGCTTCTTCTGCTCCCTTTTGCTCTCTGCATTGACAGGAGCGAGCGGGAGATGATCATGGGGCCCATGCCTGCCACGATCCTGATCGTCGACGACGACCCTCATATACGCCAGCTTCTGGTCTTTGCCTTCACCAAGGCGGGGTTTGCCACGATCGAAGCCGGTGACGGCGAGGAAGCGCTGGAGAAGGTGAAGGGCCACGGCCCCGACCTTGTCATCCTCGACATCAACATGCCGCGCATGGACGGGCTGGAAGTGTGCCGCCGGCTGCGTGCGGGCAGCGAAGTGCCGATCTTCTTCCTTTCCTCGCGCGACGACGAGAGCGACCGCGTGCTTGGTATCGAACTGGGCGGCGACGATTATGTGGTGAAGCCGTTTTCCCCGCGTGAGGTTGTGGCCCGCGCGACGGCGATCCTGCGGCGCACCGCCGCCCGGCCTCCGCAAGACAAGGCGGAAACGGACAAGCCAGCGGCGGCGCAAAGCGCCGGGGTGCTGCGCCAGGGTCTGCTCAGCCTGGATCCCGAAAGCTGGACCGCGCAGTGGCAAGGCCAGGAGGTGAGCCTGACCGCTACCGAATTCACCATCCTGCGCACCTTGCTGGAAGCTCCGGCGCGCATATTCTCCCGCGACCAGATGATCGACCGTTTCCGGGGCCCCGGTTTCGTGATGACGGATCGGACCGTGGACAGCCACGTGCGCAACCTGCGGCGCAAGTTCGCCGACCTTGGCGGCAGCGACGTGATCGAGACGCGCGCCGGGATCGGCTACCGCATGGGCGCATGTGCCGGAGCCGCGGCCCCGTCATGATTGCTCGGCTCAAGGGCCTGGTCGGCCGGTTCTGGCCCGTCCTTCGCCTGCGCACGTTTCTGCTGGGGACGCTGCTGTTCGTGGCGGCCTTGCCCGGCCTTGGCGCGATCTTCCTGCGTGTTTACGAAAACGCGCTGGTGCGCCGGACCGAGGCGGAGCTTGTGGCGCAGGGCGCGGCGCTGGCTGCCAGCGCTGCCATCGTCGCGCGGGGCATTCCGATGCAGGCCGTGCCGCTGGAGGACACGCAGCGCTATCACGAGCGCAAAACCGAGGTGGACTTGCGCTCCTCCCCGATCCTGCCGCCCCGTCCGCGCGCGGCCATCACCAACAGGCTGCCGGACCCGGCGGCGCTGGTGCTGGCCCGCCAGATGATGCCTGCGTTCCGGGAAACCAAGGTGACGACGCTTGCCGCGATCCTGATGCTCGACCGGCACGGGGTGCTGCTCAACGGGCAGGCCGGCGGGCGCAGCTTTGCCATGCTGCCGGAAGTGCGCATCGCGCTGGGCGGCAGCGCGGTGACGGTGCTGCGCAAGAACGAAGGGTACGTGCGCCGTTATCCGCTGGAATGGCTGAGCCGGGCGGCGCAGATCCGCCTGCACCATGCACGCCCGATCATGGTCGACGGCAAGGTGGTGGGGGTCCTGCTGTTATCACGCTCGCCGCGCGCGCTGTTCCTTGGCATCTACGAGGACCGGGGCAAGATCGCGCTGGGCGGCGTGGTGATCCTGGGGCTGCTGTTCGCGCTGACATCGGTGCTGTCGCGCGCGATCGTGCGGCCGGTGGAGCGGCTTAGCCAGGCAACGCGCGAACTGGCCTCGGGCAGGCGGGTCGCGGCGCGGCAGTCTTCGCTTCAGGTGGTGGAGATCAGGGCCCTGTTCCACGATTTCGAACAGATGGCCGACAGCATCGAGAAACGCTCGCGCTACTTGCGCGATTTCGCCGCTTCGGTCAGCCATGAGTTCAAGACCCCGCTGGCCGCGATGTCCGGCGCCATCGAGCTGTTGCAGGACCACGGCGGCGACATGGCTTTGGCCGACCGCGAGCGGTTTCTTGCCAATATGGCGGCCGATGCGCGGCGCCTCTCGCGCCTTGTGGGGCGGCTGATGGAACTGGCGCGGGCCGACGTTCTTGTGAGAGAGCCCGATGCCAGCGCCCCGGTTCACGGTATCCTCGCCTCAATGGCCGATGCCATGACGCGGGACCGGTTCCGCGTGAACCTCTTGTTGTCCGAGGCATCCTCGACGCTGGTTCCGGCGGTTGCCATGGACCCTGGCGCGCTGGAGGCGGTGCTGACCACGCTGGCCGAGAACGCCCGGCAGGCGGGGGCGTCCCGGCTGGAGGTGACATTGACGGTTCAGGACGACGACTGGGTACGCCTTGATCTTGTCGATAACGGGCCGGGTATTCCAGAAGCAGACCGGGAGCGGGTGTTCGACCCTTTCTTCACCAGCAAGCGCGAGGAAGGCGGCACCGGGCTGGGCCTCGCCATAGCCCGCTCGCTGCTCGATGCGTACGGCGGTGTGCTGGAATTGCTGCGCTCGCCGCAAGGTGCGCATTTCCGCGTGCTGTGTCCCAAGGCAGAGGATCAGACGGTGAGAGTAGCCGAATAGCTGCCGGGTTCGACCGACCCAAGCGGCGGGACGGGGAGGGATAGCGGCCGCGCGGCGGGGTCAAGGTGCAAAGCTCCCTCGCACCGGTCCCATGCTTCAGCCTGTAGCCCTGACATTGCCGATATTTCATCTGCCCGTGAGACCGATGCAATCCAGGCATGCGTACTGCGATGGTAGCCCCACGGAGTCCGCCATGCGATATACCTTGCTCATCCCTTTCCTCGTCGCGATTGCCGCGCCTGCTTTCGCGAGCGAGGGACATGCGGCGGCCGATGCCGAAGGCATCTGGCTGAACCCGAAACACACTGTCGCCGTGCATACCGATGCCTGCGGCCAGAACCGGACGCCAAGCCTGTGCGGCCGGATCGTGTGGGCCAGTTCGCAGGCCCAGGCCGATGCGCGTGATAGCGATGTGCCCCGCCTGCTCGGCACTGAAATCCTTCAAGACTACCGCTTTCTCGGCCATGGCACCTGGAGCGGCACCGTGTTCGTGCCCGACATGGGCCGCCGCTTCACGTCCGAGATAGACCAGCTTTCGCCTACACAATTGAAGGTCAAGGGCTGCATCCTGGGCGGGCTACTGTGCAAGTCGCAGGTCTGGACCCGTATCGGGCAAGTGCCGGCATGAAACCCTTGCGCAGCCTTATTGCCCTGATCGAACGGCGGCGGCGGCTGGTAACGCTGGGCGTCGTGCTGGCGGTGATCGCGCTGGGCTTTGCCGCGCTCGATGCCCTGACGCACGAGATCCGCTATTCGCAGGTTCGCGCCGCTGTTCATGCGCTGACCACCGCCCAGATCGTGCTGGCGCTGGGGTTCACCGCTGCAAGCTACCTCGCTCTGACATTCTACGATTACCTCGCGCTGCGCATCGTCGGGCGCCCGCTGCCCTGGCGGACGGCGGCGCTGGCCTCGTTCACCAGCTATACCCTCAGCCACAACCTGGGCCTTTCGCTGCTGACCGGCGGCTCTGCGCGCTATCGCATCTACGTCGCGGCGGGGCTCGACGGGCCTGATGTCGCGCGGGTGGTGGCGCTGGCGGCGGGCAATTTCTGGGCCGGGGTCATCACGATCGCGGGCGCCGCCATGCTGTTTCATCCCGGCGGGCTGGACCTGCCCGGAGTAGCGCTGGGGGCAGGTGTCACTCACCTTGCGGGCGCGGCGATGGTGGTGTTCATGGCGGCGCTGGCAGTCGCGGCGGCGTGGGTGAAAAGCCCGCTTCGGGTTATGGGCGTAAGCCTGCCGTTGCCGCGCCCGGGACAGATCATGGCGCAGATCGGCATCGGCTTCGTCGACCTGTCCTGCGCGGCGGCGGCGCTTTTCGTGCTGCTGCCCGGCGCTGCTCCGGCCCTGCTGCCCGCCTTCGTGCTGGCCTATGCGCTGGGCATAGTGGTTGCGTTGGTAAGCCATGTTCCCGGCGGTCTGGGCGTGTTCGAGGCAGTGGTCCTTGCCATCGTGCCGGGAGACCGGGCGACGCTGTTCGCCGCGCTGATCGCCTATCGCCTCGTCTATTATCTGCTGCCGCTGGTGCTTGCGGCGTTGCTGCTGGCCTGGCACGAAAGCCGCCGCAGCCGCAGGCTCGCCCAACTGGTAGGCGGCATGCAGACGCTGGCCACCAGCCTTTCGCCGCTGCTGCTGAGCTGCTCGGCATTCTTGGGCGGCGGGATGCTGCTCCTGTCGGGTTCGCTGCCTGCAATCCATGCCCGTATGGGCTTGCTTGCCGATTTCCTGCCGCTGCCCTTCATCGAGGCGAGCCACATCGCCGCCAGCCTTGTGGGCACGGCGCTGCTGCTGCTGGCGCCGGGGCTGTACCGCCGGCTGGACGGAGCCTGCCTGGCGACGCGGCTGCTGCTGGTGGCGGGTGCCTTCTTCTCGCTGACCAAGGGTATCGACTATGAGGAGGCGGCAGCCTGCCTCGCGCTTGCCGGCCTGCTTCAGCTGACGCGCGGCGCCTTCTACCGCCGCACCGCGCTGACCGAGACGCCGCTGACCGCCGGCTGGCTGGCGGCGATAGCGATGGTCGGCGGGCTGGCGCTGTGGGCCGGGATGTTCGCCTACCGCCACATCCCCTACGACGACGATCTGTGGTGGAAGTTCGCGCTGCAGGCCAACGCCCCGCGCTACTTGCGAGCCGCGCTGGCCTGCGCCGTGTTCCTCGCCGGTTTCGCCCTGTGGCGGCTTTTCGCGCCCTCGGCGTCGCGCCCTCACGGAGAAAGCGTGGAGGAGGCGGGTCCGGCAATCCGCGCCATCCTCGCCACCAGCGGGCGGACCGAGGCGATGCTGGCGCTGACCGGCGACAAGCGCTTCCTAGTCTCCGCCGCGCGCGATGCTTTCATCATGTACCAGGTCAAGGGATCGAGCTGGGTCGTCATGGGCGATCCGGTCGGCGCGGAGCAATCCTGGGGCGAACTGCTCTGGGCGATCCGCGACCTGTCGCACCGCCAGCAGGGGCGGTTGATGCTGTATGAAGTATCCCCCGCCGCGCTCGATCTTGCCATCGGCATGGGGCTGCAGATCGTGAAATACGGCGAGGAGGCGATCGTCGACCTCCCCGCTTTCGAACTGGGCACACCGCAGCTGCGCAGCGTGCGCAAGTCCGAGCGGGTCGCCGCCAAGGCCGGGGCGACCCTGCGCGTGGTTCCCGCCGCCGCCGTGCCGGTGATCCTGGACGAACTGGAGGCCATCTCGGCCGAGTGGATGGCCGCGAAAGGCCACCGCGAGAAAGGCTTCAGCCTCGGCAGTTTCGAGCGCGAATACCTGTGCAACTTCGACATGGCGCTGGTCATGGTGGAGGGGCGCATCGTTGCCTTCGCCAACCTGTGGCTGACGCAGGACAAGGCCGAGGCTTCGGTAGACCTCATGCGCCACCGCGCCGATGCCCCGCGCGGGACGATGGACTTCCTGTTCGCCAACCTGCTGGTCTGGGCCAAGGCGCGCGGATATCGGCGCTTCACCCTGGGCCAGGTGCCTTTGTCGGGGATCGACGGGCGGCACCTCGCGCCCGCCTGGGCCAAGGCCGCCGCGCTGGTCTTCCGGCATGGCGAGAGCTTCTACGGCTTTCGCGGTCTGCGCGGCTACAAGGAGAAGTTCGCGCCGCACTGGGAGCCTCGCTACGTCGCCGGGCCGCATGGCATCGGTCTGATCCAGGGACTGCACGACGTATCGCGCCTGATCGGCAGCGGCCCTGCCGCCGCGCCCGCCGCCGCCCGGCGCGCCGTGCAGATGCCCGAATCCTCCACCGTTCACTCCCGCCCTCTCGAAAGAATGTTGCCGGCATGACAAATCCGTCTTCCCGCCCCTTGGCGCGCCCGCTCCATCGCTGCCTGCTGCTGTGCCTGCTTGTGCTGGCGGCGTTGGCGATTGCGGTGACCAATGCTCCGGCGCTGCACTTGCTGGGGTCCGAGCCGGTCAAGATGTTCCCGGCATCGGGGCCTGCGCGTGCGGGGCGTCTGCGGCTGGCGGCGGTTTTTCTTTCGGGCGACATGGGGTTCAAATTCGGCATGGGCGCGCACATCGCGCAGGCCGTTGCAGACAGGGGGATTCCCGTTGTCGGGATCAACTCCCCCTTCGTTTTCGCCCACCATCGCTCGCGGACAGAGGCGGACGCCGTTGTCGCCGGGGCTATCCGCCTCGCGCTTGCCCGCACCGGGGCCGACCGGATATTGCTGATGGCCCAGTCCTACGGGGCGGACATCGTCGCCACCGCCGCGCCGGACCTGCCGCCGGACCTTCGCGCGCGCATACTGGCAATCGACCTGACGGTGCCGGCCCAGGATGTCTACTTCCGCGCCGATCCCAGCACCCTGGCCTACCTCGGCGCCCCCGACGCACGGCCGCTACAAGCCTTGCGCGCGGTGCATTGGGCCCCGGTGATCTGCGTTTACGGGCGCGAGGAGACGGACAGCCTCTGCCCCGGGCTGACAGGCACCGGCGCCCGCGTCATCGGGCTGCCGGGCAACCATCATCTCAATCACGACCGTGCGGGGGTCATCGCGGCAACGCTTGGCGCGCTGCGCGCCGCCGTGCCCGAAGCGGAGGTCTGAGCATGGCGAGTGATCCCGCCCGCCTCGGCCGCCGTGCGCAGGGAACCCTGGCCGACTGCCGGGCCGAACGACACGTCGCGGCTTCGAACATCGCGATGGACGCCTCGGGCATCCAGAGCTGCCGTTGCCGGGTCTGCGGCTGCGAGTTGCGGCGCCTGCCCTCGCTGCGGCGCTGGTTCCGCTCCGGCATGATGGGGTGATCCTGCGGCGGGCTTGGGACCGGGCAGGCCGAACATGACGAAAATTTAAGGCAGCGCTCAGGTCGCCCTCATGACGGGGGGCCTATCCGGCAGGTCGTTATCCCTCGCGCATCGCCGGAAAGCCGTCATGTCCAAGCCCATCTTCTACGATCCCACCGGACGCCGCAGCCGCTGGGCGCGGCGTGTCCTCTCCCTGCTGCTGGTGGCCGTCATCATCGGCGCGGTGGCCTTTGCGACCACGCTGGTCGCGGTGCCGGTCCAGCGCGAGCTTGAACTGCCCCTCCAGCGCCTGCACGCCTCCACGCTGCATGGATCGCCGCTCAAGCACCGGCTGACTTCGTGGCTGCCCAAACTGCACCCCGCCGGGCAGCAGAAGCCGCTGAGCATCGGCTTCTATGTGCCGAACAATGATTCCAGTTTCCTGTCGCTGGTCCATCACGGCAACGATCTCGACTGGGTGGTGCCGGCGCTCGTCAGTGTGTCCGGGCCGACCCACGCTGTGCAGATGGAAAGCGATGCGCGCTTCGACCACCTCGTCGCCGGGGAGGCGCATCGCTTCAAGGTGCTGCCGATGGTGCAGAACTTCGGCGCGACCGAGTGGGACGGCGCCGGCGCCGCCTCGCTGATGCACGACAAGGTTCAGCGCCGCGCTTTCGAGCAGCGCCTGGGGACTATGGTCGCCCAGCGCGGCGAGAAGGGGCTGGTGATGGACTTCGAGGCGCTGCCCACCAGCGCCATGCCGGACTATATCGCCTTTCTGAGCGAACTTCGCGCTGCCCTCCCGCAAGGCTCGCATCTGGCGGTGACGGTGCCTGCGGACACCGAGGGCTGGCCGCTCGAAGCGCTGGCAAAGGTTTCCGACAAGATCATCTTCATGGCCTACGACCAGCATTGGGAAGGCGGCGAGGCGGGCCCGATCGCGCCGCAGGACTGGTTCCTGCGCGAAGTGCAGGGCGCCCTGAAGCGCATCGGCCCCGACCGGATCGTCGTGGCGCTGGGCAGCTATGCCTACGACTGGCACGGCGACGATACGGACGCCCTATCGATCGAGGACGCATGGCTGGCCGCGCATGACAGCGGCGCAAAGGTTTCCTTCGACCCCGCCAGCGGCAACGCGGCCTTCGCCTATGACGATGACGCAGGCGCCGGGGGAGGGGGGCATCACACGATCTGGATGCTGGATGCCGCCACCAACTGGAACGAACTGGCCGCCCTGAAGCGGCTGGGCATCCAGGACATGGCGATGTGGCGTCTGGGGACCGAGGATTCGGGTTTCTGGGCCGATCTTGCCGCGTTCCGCAAGGGCGACACGCCGGACCTCTCCACCCCCAAGGCGCTCAGCAGCGCAGACATCGAAGGCTCGGGCGAAATCCTGCGCATCACCGCCACCCCGCGCGATGGCCACCGCGCCGTCCGCTTCGACGCCGAGGGCATGATCCGGGACGAGCAGTACCAGTCCCTGCCCACGCCTTACGTCGTCCAGCGCGCCGGAGGCTCCAACCCCAAGGTCCTGGCGCTGACCTTCGACGATGGCCCCGATCCCACCTGGACCCCGCTGATCCTGAACGAACTGGAAGCAGCGCACGTCCCCGGCACGTTCTTCGTCATCGGCGAAAACGCGCTCGGCAGTCCCGGCCTGCTCAAGCGCATCGTCGCCGACGGGGACGAACTGGGCAACCACACCTATACCCATCCCAACCTCGCCAATGCCGGGGGCCAGCAAACCCGTCTTGAACTGAACGCCACGCAGCGGCTGGTGGAAGCCTATACCGGGCGCAGCATGACCTTGTTCCGCGCCCCCTATTTCGGGGACGCCGAGCCGACCACGCCGGACGAACTGGGGCCTGCACTGGAAGCGCAGAAAGCGGGCTATACCGTTGTCGGCCTTCACGTCGATCCGAACGACTGGCAGCGACCGGGGACCGAATCGATTGTCCAGCAGGTCCTCGATCAGGTTCATTCCGCCTCGAGCACCAATGCGATGAACGTGATCCTCCTGCACGACGGCGGCGGCAACCGCGCCGAGACTGTGGCCGCGCTGCCGCGCATTATCGAGACGCTCAAGGGCGAAGGCTACAGCTTCGTCACGGCTTCGCAGCTGGTCGGTATTCCGCAGGCCCGTGCGATGCCGGTGATATCCTCGCCCGATCTGGCGGCGGTGCGGGTCGACGTTGCAGCCTTCGTCTTGCTGATGACGGTTTCCGCGATCCTGGCCTGGGTGTTCTATGTCGCGATCTCGCTGGGCATGGCGCGCGCGGTCATCATGGCAGGTCTCGCCTGGTTCCAGAGCCGACGCCAGCGCGCCGAACCGCCGCATTACGAGCCCACCGTATCGGTCATCATCCCCGCCTTCAACGAGGAGCGGGTGATTGCCGGCTCGATCGCGCGGGTGCTGGCGAGCGATTACCCTGCCTTGCAGGTGATCGTCGCCGACGATGGGTCCAAGGACGCCACCAGCACCATCGTGCGCGAGATCTTCGGCGAAGACCCGCGTGTGACGCTGCTGACACTGCGCAACGGCGGCAAGGCTGCGGCCCTGAACCGGGCGCTGCGCGATGCGACCGGCGATGTCGTCATCGCGCTGGACGCGGACACACAGTTCGAGCCGGAGACGATCCGCCGCCTCGCCCGCTGGTTCGCCGACCCGGAGATCGGCGCGGTTGCCGGCGATGCGCGGGTGGGCAACCGGGTGAACCTCGTCACCCGCTGGCAGGCGGTGGAATACATCACCGCGCAGAACCTGGAGCGCCGCGCTCTGGCGGGCTTCGACGCGATGACCGTGGTGCCCGGCGCCGTGGGTGCATGGCGGCGCACGGCGCTGGATTCGGTCGGCGGCTATCCAGAAGACACGCTGGCGGAGGACCAGGACCTCACCATCGCCATCCAGCGCGCGGGCTGGCGCGTCACCTACGATCCGCGGGCAGTTGCCTGGACGGAGGCGCCCGAAAGCTTTGCCGCGCTCGCCAAGCAGCGTTTCCGCTGGGCTTTCGGCACGCTGCAATGCCTGTGGAAGCACCGCAAGGTGATCTCGCGCCGGAAACCTTCCGGACTGGGGCTGGTGGGTCTGCCGCAGGCCTGGCTGTTCCAGATCGGCTTTGCGGCGATCTCGCCCCTGATCGACCTGGCGCTGGTCATGTCGATCATCGGGACGGCAGTGCGCGTTTTGGCCCATGGCTGGGCGCAAACGCGCGGAGACGTTGGGACCATGGCGGTCTACTGGACCGTATTCACCGCGATAGACGTGCTGTGCGGCTGGGTTGCCTACCGTCTGGACGGGCACAAGGTGCCTTACCCGGCCCACCTGCTGGTGGCGCAGCGGCTGGTCTATCGCCAGATCATGTACTGGGTGGTGCTGCGCGCCATCGCCTCCGCCGTAGCGGGCTGGGTGGTCGGCTGGGGCAAGCTGGAGCGCACGGGACGCGTGACGGCGGCGCATCCGGCCTGAGTCTGAAAACACATGGACCCCGTGGTCCCGGACCTGTCCGGGACCACGCAGGGTTCAGCCCAGGTAAGTACCTGCCGGGTTGCCGATCACGCCGCACTCCACCTCGAACAAGGCGCCGTCGAATTCCGATTCCGGCAGCCCCTTCGACGCCGAAGTCACGAACATGCGGTCTAGATTCGCGCCGGCAAAGGCGATGTTGGTGATGCGTCTGGCCGGCAGTTCGATCGAGCTATCGCGCGTGCCGTCCGGGGCGAAGCGGCTGATCCGTCCGCCGTCCCAGTGCGCCACCCAAAGGAAGCCTTCCGCATCGGTGGTCATGCCGTCCGGGTAGCCGTCTTCCTCGGAGAAACGGATGAACTCCTCGCGCGCGCCCGCTCCGGTCGCATCGAACGGGAAGCGGTAGATCGTGCGGCGGCCGGAGTCGGTGTGGTAGAGCCAGTTCCCGCAAGGCGAGAACGCAGGGCCGTTGGTTACGGAGTAGCCAGTGTCGATCAACTGCCATGCGCCGTCGGGCGAAAGGCGGTAGAACGAGCCGGTGGCATTCTCCTCGGCCATTTCCATCGTGCCGCACCAGATCGCGCCGTGACGGTCGGCCTTGCCATCGTTCATGCGGTTGCCGGGCAGGTGCGGTTCGGGATCATGGCGCGGGGCGATGGTCAGCGGGTCAAGCGAGATCGCGGCGACACCGTCGCGAAAGCCGCCGATCAGCCCGCCAGAGGCGCGCTGTGCGACCCAGCCGAGCGGTGCGGGCATGTCCCAGCGCGTGATCTCGCCGTCGGCCAGCGTCATGCGGTTGAGGGCGGGGGCGAGGATGTCGACCCAATAGAAAGCACCGTCGCGCTCGCACCACAGGGCACCTTCGCCCAGCGTATCGCGCACGCCGCGTTCGATCTTGCGCCAGAGCGTCATCGCTTCTCTCCCGTATTCGGGACCTATGCGATCCCTTCGTGCAATCCCGTCATTCCCGCTTTCGCGGGAATGACGGGTATCACGCACTTAGTGGTTGTCGCGCGGCAGGCCCATGGTCTGGGCGATGCGCTGGTACTTTTCCGAACCTTCCAGGATCGCACCGGTATCCATCTGGCCCACAAGGGCGCGCTGGATTTCCTGCCACGGGGTTTGCGAGGCCGGGTAGGGGTAGCCGCCCTTGGCTTCCAGATCGGCACGGCGCGCAGCCAGTTCCTCGTCCGAGATGAGCACGTCGACTGTGCCCTTCTTGAGGTCCATGCGCACGCGGTCGCCGGTCTGCAGCAGCGCGAGGCCGCCCATCGCCGCCGCTTCGGGCGATGCGTTGAGGATCGAGGGACTGCCCGAAGTGCCGGACTGGCGCCCGTCGCCGATGCAGGGAAGGGCGCTCACGCCTTCGGTGATGAGGTACGAAGGGGGACGCATGTTCACCACTTCCGCCGCGCCCGGATAGCCGATCGGGCCGGCGCCGCGCATGAACATCAGGGTTTCAGGCGTGATGCCCACCGAGGGATCGTCGATCCGGTGGTGGTAGTCCTCGGGACCGTCGAACACCACGGCGGGGCCTTCGAAAGCCTCGGGATCGTTGGGGTTCGAAAGGTAACGCGCGCGGAACTCGTCCGAGATCACGCTGGTCTTCATGATCGCAGCGTCGAACAGGTTGCCCGACAGGACCAGGAAGCCGGCTTCCTCCACCAAGGGCTGGTCGAAGGTCTTGATGACCTTGTCGTCCTCAATGGTCGCATCGCGGCAGTTGTCGCCGATGGTCAGGCCGTTGACGGTCATCGCATCCTCGGCGATCAGCCCCTGGCCGATCAGCTGCGCCACCACGGCAGGCACGCCGCCCGCACGGTAGTAGTCCTCGCCCAGGTATTCACCGGCGGGCTGGAGGTTCACCAGGAGCGGGACCTTGTGTCCAAGGCGCTCCCAGTCCTTGAGCGGCAGGTCGACGCCGATGTGGCGGGCGATCGCCGCAAGGTGGATCGGCGCGTTGGTCGACCCGCCGATGGCGGCGTTGACGACGATGGCGTTGTGGAATGCATCCAGCGTCAGGATGTCCGAGGGCTTGAGGTCCTCGTGCACCATGTCGACGATGCGCTTGCCGGTGCGCCATGCGCATTCCTGGCGATCACGGTAAGGCGCGGGGATCGCGGCGGAGGCGGGCAGCATCATGCCCAGTGCCTCGGCCAGCGAGTTCATCGTCGTCGCCGTGCCCATCGTGTTGCAATAGCCGGTCGAAGGCGCGGAGGACGCAACGAGCTTGATGAAGCCGTCCGCGTCCAGTTCGCCCGCCGCCATCATCTGGCGGCCCTTCCACACGATCGTCCCCGAACCGGTACGCTCGCCCTTGTGCCAGCCGTTGAGCATCGGGCCGACCGACAGGGCGATCGCCGGGATGTTCACCGTGGCGGCTGCCATCAGCAGTGCCGGGGTGGTCTTGTCGCAGCCGGTGGTCAGCACCACGCCGTCGAGCGGGTAGCCGTAGATCGCCTCGACAAGCGCGAGGTAGGCCAGGTTGCGGTCGAGCCCTGCGGTGGGGCGCTTGCCGGTTTCCTGGATCGGGTGAACCGGGAATTCCAGCGCGATGCCGCCCTGTTCGCGGATGCCTTCGCGGATACGCTCGGCCAGCACCAGGTGGTGGCGATTGCACGGCGACAGGTCGCTGCCGGTCTGGGCGATACCGATGATCGGCTTGCCCGAACGCAGTTCCTCAAGGCTGAGGCCGAAGTTCAGATATCGCTCCAGATAGAGCGAGGTCATGTCGATATTGTCGGGATTGTCGAACCAGGCGCGCGACCTCAGTTTCGGGGCCTGCGGCTTGGGTGTGGTCTTTTCGGTCATGGAGCGGTTTCGTTTCGTTCGATCAGCGAAGGATTGGCGATCAGCGCGGAGATGTGCTGAGGCGGTAGATCATGACATGCCTGTAGGCCTTGCCGGGATCGACGCGGGTAGAAGGGAAGCTGGGCTGGTTGGGCGAATCCGGGAACTTCTGCGGTTCCAGCGCGATGCCGTCGCCCATGCGGTAGAGGTGGCCCTGCTTGCCCAGGAACGTCCCGTCGAGGAAGTTGCCGGAGTAGAACTGCACGCCCGGCTCGGTCGTCAGCAGTTCCAGCACGCGGCCCGAGACCGGGTCTTCCAGCCTGGCGGCGAGTTCCGGCGTTTTGGTCTGGCCCTTGTCGAGCGCGAAGTTGTGGTCGAAACCGCGGCCGTAGAGGATCTGCTGGTCACGTCCGTCGCGGATGTCGCCGGCAAGCGCTTTGGGCTTGCGGAAATCGAAGGGGGTGCCTTCGACGGCGCGCAGTTCGCCGGTGGGGATCAGCTTCTCGTTCACCGGGGTGTAACGGCTGGCCGGGATCGTCAGCACGTTCTGCGTGGCGTCGCGGGGCGAGCCTTCGCCGGCCATGTTGAAGATGGCGTGGTTGGTCATGTTGAGCACGGTCGGCTTGTCGGTCGTCGCGTCGAACACGATCTGCAGGTTACCAGCCTCGTCCAGCGAGTAGGTGACCTTGGTTTTCACCGTGCCGGGGTAGCCCGAATCGCCATCAGGGCTGACGAGCGAGAACACCGCAGTCGCGACCTTGCCCGACTTGATCGATTCGAGCTTCCAGTTCTGGACGTCGAAACCCTTGCCGCCGCCGTGCAGCGACTGGCCGTGATCGTTCTGGAGCAGTTGGTAGGACTTGCCGTCCAGCGTGAACTTGCCGTCGGCGATGCGGTTGCCGTAACGGCCGATGGTCGCGCCCCAGAAGTTCGGGGTCTTCTCGAAAGAGGCGACATCGTCATAGGCGAGCAGGACGTCGGCTACCTTGCCGTCGCGGTCGGGCGCCATCAGCTTCCATAGCGTGGCGCCGTAAGTCAGGATCGTTGCCGAAACGCCGTTGGCGGCGGTCAGTGTAACCGCATCGACCTGTGTGCCGTTGGCGAGCTTGCCCGCAGGCGCCTGGGACGCATCGGCGGCCATCGCCGGATTTGCAGCCAATGCGAGTGCAAGGACGGACGCTGTCGCCGTCAAGATACCTTTACCCGGATTCCTCATGCCCTAGATCCCGCCTCTCTTGTGTGGGTGTCGATTCTGTCAGATGCCTGGGTCGCTGACCATTGACGGCGTCGTTCAGCGCATATAGTCCGACAAATAGAAACAGTGCAAGCCGGTTTGCCACAAAGGTCCGGGTCGGTTCCGGTTTGAGGGATCGGTATTTGCTTTGAGAGGATAGTCATGCCCCCAGTGGTCTCATCCGGAGATACCCCCGTGGTTCACGATACGCCCCATGGCGTACGCTACGGCCCCGCGCTCACGCTGCTTGCCAGCCTGTTCTTCATGTGGGGGTTCATCACCGTAATCAACAACACGCTGCTGCCGCATCTGCGCAGTGTGTTCGACCTCAGCTACACCCAGACGACGCTGATCGAATCGGTATGGTTCATCGCCTACTTCGTCGCCTCGATCCCCTCGGCAAAGCTGATCGAACGGGTCGGCTATCAAAAGTCGCTGGTCGTGGGCCTGCTCATCATGGCTGCCGGCGCGCTGGGCATGATGCTGGCTGCCAGCATACCGTCCTACGGCGTAACGCTCGTGATGCTCTTCGTCATCGCCAGCGGCATCACTCTGCTGCAGGTCGCGGCCAACCCCTATGTCGCCGTCGTCGGTAACCCGGCCACCGCATCCTCTCGCCTCAACCTGGTGCAGGCGCTGAACTCGGCCGGCACCATGCTGGCGCCCCTGTTCGGTGCCTACCTGATCCTGGGCCGGTCCAAGAGCGGCACGTCCGCAGCCGGAACCGTCCTCACCGAAGCAGAGCGTATTGCCGACGCGCACTCGGTGATCCTGCCCTACGCGCTCGTCGCCGCGGTGCTGGTCATCCTCGCCGTGGTCATCGCCAAGTTCCCGCTGCCCGCCATGGGGTCGGCCGGATCGCGCGTCGCCAAGGCAGACCGCAAGAACCTGTCGCTGTGGAACCACCGCAACCTGGTGTTCGGCATCCCCGCGATCTTCATCTACCTGATCGCGGAAATCGGCGTCGCCAACCTCTTCGTGAACTTCGTCAGCCAGCCCGACATCGCCAACACCACGCACGAACAGGCCGGCAAGTATCTCGCCTTCCTGTGGGGCGGCATGATGGTCGGCCGCTTCGTCGGCTCCGCCGTCATGCAGCGCTTCGACGCAAGCAAGGTCCTCGCCCTGTTCTCCATCGGCGCCTTCATCGTGATGATGATCACCGTCTTCGCCCATGGCCCGATCGCCATGTGGTCGCTGATCCTCGTCGGGCTGTTCCACTCGATCATGTTCCCCACGATCTTCACGCTGGGCATCAAGGGCCTTGGCCCGCTGACCGAAGAAGGCTCGGGCCTGCTGGTCATGGCCATTGCCGGCGGCGCGCTGGTGATCGTCCAGGGCTGGATCGCCGACAACTACGGCCTGCAGACCTCGTTCCTGCTGACCGCCGCATGCGAACTCTACGTGCTGTTCTATGCACTGTGGGGGAGCAAGGTGACCCATGCGGAAGCCGACCCGAAAGTCGTTTTCGAATAACGGTTTTCAGACGAAACAAGAGGGCCTCGGAGATCAGTCTCCGGGGCTTTTTTGTGTTTGAAGGGGAGGGAGGGAAGACCTGGGGCCATCGCCCCAGACCCCGGGAATGTCGCCGCTGCGCCTAGCAGCCGCGTTGCGCTTTGGTTCGGGGTGACTTGCGGCGAAGCCGCCTTCTCATTCGAAGGTCGCGGATGCTGCATTGGCTAGGGAGACAGCCTGCGGCGCGGCAAGAAATCTCTACGCGCCGTCACAATGAGCGCGCAACGAAGCTGCACGCGCAACGAAGACGGTAAAGGGGTCTGGGGCGATGGCCCCAGGTCTTCCCTTACTTCTCCACCATCGAGCTTTTCGTATCCTCAAGCGCCAGATCGACCAGCACGTTCATCGCCTCTGCAGCCCCGGCGGCATCACCGGCGGCAATTGCATCGTACACCCGCACATGATCGGGAATCGGATTTCGCGGCAGGGCGCGGGCGCGTTGTTTGAACTGGGTGGTCCAGTTCACCGCTGCACCGATCGAGGCGCTCAGGACCAGAAGTGCGTCGTTGCGGGTGGCCTGGAGGATGGCTTTGTGAAAGTCGCGGTCTGCTGCGCGGCCTGCCTCGGTGGTGAGGGTGTGGCGGCGCATGGCGGTGAGCGCGTCTTTCATCGTCTTGAGGTCTGCCTTGTCGCGGCGCTGGGCGGCGAGGCGGGCGGCTGCGGGTTCGACGATGGCGCGCAGTTCGAACAGGCTGCGCACGAATTCGATGTCGGGTTCACCGGCGAAAGCCCAGCCCAGCACTTCGGGGTCAAGCAGGTTCCAGCGGTCGCGCGGGAGGACGCGGGTGCCGGCCTTGGGGCGGCTCGCGACGAGGCCCTTGGCGGTGAGCACCTGTATCGCTTCACGGTAGGCGCTGCGCGAGACCTGAAGTTCCTCGGCGAAGGCCACTTCGCCGGAAAGAATGTCGCCCGGGGCATATTTGCCTGACAAGATGGCCGTGCCCAGCTTGTGTGCGATGGCGCCGTGCAGCCGTCTCCCGGGCCCACGGGCTTCGTCACCGGGTTTGGCGCTGGCGTCTTCATTCATAAAATCGGCTTCTGGCACTGCTATAGGCTCCTCGAGCGGCGAAACTAACAGTCCTTCTTGCCAGAAGGAACGACAAACATTGCGTTTCGCCTCCGCTCCTAATATGTCGGAGTAAATAGGGAGACCCCGAATGACTGAATTTCGTTCCATCGTCGCTGCAACCGGCGAGCCTCAGGGCGAGCCGCTTGCCGTCAGCACCCCCGCAGATGTCGCGGCGGCCTGCGCTGCTGCAGCTGCCGCATTCGACACCTACCGCGCGACCAGCCGCGAGGAGCGCGCATCGTTCCTTGAGCGAATCGCTGACGAAATCCTCGCGATCGGCGATTCGCTGCTCGATGCCTACACGGCCGAGAGCGGTTTGCCGCGTGGTCGCAGCGAAGGCGAGCGTGGCCGTACCATGGGCCAGCTGCGCCTGTTCGCCGATGTCGTGCGCAAGGGCCAGTGGCAGCAGCTGCGCATCGACCCGGCCCTGCCCGAGCGTGCGCTTCCCCGCCCCGACCTGCGCCTGCGCATGATCCCGGTCGGCCCGGTTGCCGTGTTCGGCGCCTCGAACTTCCCGCTCGCCTTCTCGACTGCCGGCGGTGACACCGCATCGGCGCTGGCCGCTGGTTGCCCGGTCGTCGTCAAGGGTCACCCGGCGCACCCGATCACCGGCGGTCTGATCGCCGGCGCCATCGCCAAGGCCGTCAAGGATGTGTGCCTGCCTGAAGGCGTGTTCCAGCACCTCTCCGGCCCGTCGAACGAACTGGGCGCAGCGCTCGTGCAGGATCCGCGCATCGCGGCGGTCGGCTTCACCGGTTCGCGCGGCGGCGGTCTTGCCCTCGTCAAGCTGGCGCAGGCCCGCGAAGTGCCGATCCCCGTCTATGCCGAAATGTCGAGCATCAACCCCGTCCTGCTCCTGCCCGAGGCGCTGAAGGCGCGCGGCGAAGCGCTGGGCACGGCTTTCGTCGGTTCGCTGACGATGGGCGCAGGCCAGTTCTGCACCAACCCCGGCCTGCTGCTGGCGATCGAGGGTGAAGGTCTCGACGCTTTCGTCGCTGCCGCCAGCACCGGCGTTGGCGCAGCCAAGCCGCAGACCATGCTCACCACCGGCATCGCCGCCGCCTATGCAAAGGGCGTCGAGACGCTGACCGCGCTGCCGGGCGTCGAAACGCTCGCCAAGGGTGAAGAGGGAAGCCGGACCACGGGCGGCGCCGTGCTGTTCCAGACCACCGCCGCTCAGTTCCTGGCCGACAAGGCCGCTGGCGACGAAGTCTTCGGCGCAGCTTCGATCCTCGTGCGCTGCAAGGATGAGGCCGAACTCGCTCTTCTCCTCGAAGGCCTCGAAGGCCAGCTGACCGCCACGATCCACATGGACGATGCGGACGAGGGCGCTGCTGCCCGTGTCCTGCCCGTGCTGGAGCGCAAGGTTGGCCGCATCCTGGTCAACGGCTGGCCGACCGGCGTCGAAGTGTGCCACGCGATGGTGCATGGCGGCCCGTTCCCGTCCACTACCGACCCGCGCACCACGTCGGTCGGCAGCCTTGCCATCGACCGTTTCCTGCGTCCGGTCAGCTACCAGAACCTCGCGCAGGGCCTGCTTCCGCCCGAACTGCGCGACGATGCTTTCGGTGACGGCGCCCCGCGCCTGATCGACGGTACGCTTACCCTCAACTGATCTTGCAACGATCCCCGCGGCGCGCCTCGTAAGAAGGTGCGCCGCGGCCGGGCCAAAAACTCTCTGGGAGAGACCCCATGACCTACCTTCGCCTGCTCCAGCACCGCGCCGCCGACGGCGCACGTTCCGTCATCCTGGCCGAGGGTGATGCCGCCCACGTCCTGCCGGGCGTCACTTCGATCCGCGAACTCGCGCTGCGCGCCATCGCTGACGGCGTGTCGCTGGCCGATGCCGCCAAGGCCTGCGGGCAAGGCGAAGTCATCGACGTCGCCGCCGAATACGCGGCCGGCCGCCTGATCGCGCCGATCGACCATGAAGATCCCGCGCACCTGCTGATGACCGGCACCGGCCTCACGCACCTCGGTTCCGCCGAAGGCCGCGACAAGATGCATGCCGCTGCCATCTCGAACGAGCAGCAGACCGATTCCATGCGCATGTTCCTCGAAGGCCTTCAAGGCGGCAAGCCGGCGGTCGGCGAAGTCGGCCAGCAGCCCGAGTGGTTCTACAAGGGTGACGGCTCGCAGCTCGTCGGCCCGGGCGATACGCTGACCATGCCCGCGTTCTCGCAGGACGGCGGCGAGGAGCCGGAACTGGCGGGGATCTACCTCGTCGGCGACGACGGCACCGTCTATCGCCTCGGCCTCGCGCTCGCCAACGAGTTCTCGGACCACGTCACCGAGCGCCACAACTACCTGTGGCTGGCCCACTCAAAGCTGCGCCAGGCCGCGCTTGGCCCGGAACTGCTGATCGGCACCCCGCCCACCCACATCGAGGGCACCAGCAAGATCGTGCGTGCCGGCGAGACGATCTGGGAAAAGCCCTTCCTTTCGGGTGAGGGCAACATGTCGCACAGCTTCGACAACCTGGAGCATCACCACTTCAAGTACGATCTGTTCCGCCGCGCGGGCGATGTGCACGTCCACTTCTTCGGCACCGCCACGCTCTCGTTCAGCGACGCTGTGCAGACCGAGGAAGGCGACGTGTTCGAGATTTCGGCCGCACCCTTCACGCTGCCGGTATCAAACCCGCTGGCGCGCGCCGAAGTTCAGGCCGCTACCGTCAAGGCGCTCTGATCGATGGACCCGATCCGGATCGCGGTGGTGGGCGTGGGCAAGATCGCCCGCGACCAGCACCTGCCGGCGATTGCCGGGAACAAGGCGTTCAGCCTTGCCGCCACGGTCAGCCCGCATGACGCAGGCGTGGAGGGCGTGTCCCACCACAAGAGCCTCGACGAACTGATCGAAAACGGCCCGGCGGTCGATGCGGTGGCGCTCTGCACGCCGCCGCAGGTCCGCTACGACCTTGCGGTGCAGGCGCTGAACAAGGGGATGCATGTCTTCCTTGAAAAGCCGCCAGGGGCCACCCTGTCGGAGTGCGTCGCGCTGTCCAGCCGCGCCGAAAAGGTCGGCACGACGCTGTTCGCGGCCTGGCACTCGCGCTTTGCGGCGGGCGTTGCCCCGGCGCGCGCGTGGCTGGCCGAGCGCCGGATCGAGAGCGTGAAGATCGTTTGGCGCGAGGACGTGCGGGTATGGCATCCAGGTCAGGCATGGATCTGGGAGCCGGGCGGCCTCGGCGTGTTCGATCCGGGCATCAACGCCCTTTCGATCCTTACCCACATTCTGCCGCGCCCGGTCTTCCTGAAGACCGCGACGCTGGAAATCCCCGCCAACCGCGCCGCGCCGATCGCCGCCGACATCCAGTTTCGCGACACGGCAGGCGCCCCGATTCACATGGACCTCGACTGGCGCCAGACCGGCCCGCAGTCCTGGGACATCGTCGTCGAAACCGATGCGGGCACGCTGAAACTCTCCAACGGCGGCGCAGTGCTTACCCTGCCGACCGGCGCGGAGCATAGCGAGGACCTGGAGTATCCCGGCCTTTACGCCCGCTTTGCCAACCTCATCCGGGGCGGGCGCAGCGATGTCGATATCGCGCCCCTGCGCCTCGTTGCCGACGCATTCCTGCGCGGCAATCGCCAGACCGTCGAAGCGTTCCACGATTGATTATCCCTGGGAGGGGACACAAAATGATGAAAGCATTTAGCGCCGCGACTTTAGCCCTGCTGCTGGGCGCTACCGCGCTCACCAGCACGGCCAATGCTGATACGGGCGGCCAGCCCACCACGGCGACGATCGAGGCGAACAAGCCCGGTCCGGTCTACCACAAGGAAATCTTCACCCAGTTCGCCGAGCATCTCGGCACGGGTATCTACGGCGGCCTGTGGGTCGGCAAGAACAGCAAGATCCCCAACACCAATGGCTTTCGCAACGACGTCGTCCAGGCCCTGCGCGACCTTTCGGTGCCGGTGATCCGCTGGCCGGGCGGCTGCTTCGCCGACGAGTACAACTGGCGTGAAGGCATCGGTCCGCAGAACAAGCGCCCGGTCAAGATCAACACTCACTGGGGCGGCGTCACCGAGCCGAACACCGTGGGCACGCACGAGTTCTTCGAGCTGATCCGCCAGGTCGGCGCAGAGGCCTATGTCGCGGGCAACGTCGGCAATGGCTCTCCGCGCGAGATGGCGGAGTGGGTGGAATACATGACCTCGCCCGCCGGCAGCCTTGCTGACGAGCGCGCGAAGAACGGCCACAAGGCGCCGTGGAAGGTCGAGTTCTTCGGCGTCGGCAACGAGCTGTGGGGCTGCGGCGGCAACATGCGTCCCGAATTCGCAGCGGACGAGACGCGCCGTTATGCCACCTTCATCAAGGCGCCCGCCGGCACCAAGATCCAGAAGATCGCCGCAGGCGCCAACGTCGACGACTATACCTGGACAGACACGATGATGCGTGTCGCTGCAGGCCAGCTCGACGGCGTTTCGCTGCACTACTACGTCCACCCCGCCGGCGGCTGGCCGCCGCGCGCACCTGCCGTCGCCTTCGATGAGCACGGCTGGGCCGATGCGCTGAACGGCGCGCGCAAGATGGACGAGCTGATCACCAAGCACAGCGCGATCATGGACAAGTACGACCCTGAAAAGCGGGTCTTCCTGGCCGTGGACGAATGGGGTTCGTGGTATGCGCAGGACGAGGGCACGCACCCCGGATTCCTGCGCCAGCAGAACACCTTGCGCGATGCGCTGATCGCCTCGATCCACCTCGACATCTTCGCCAAGCACGCCGACCGCGTGCGCATGAGCGCCATCGCGCAGATGGTGAATGTGCTTCAGGCGATGATCTTCGCGGACGGCGACAAGATGGTGCTGACGCCCACCTATCACGTCTTCGAAATGTACAAGCCGTGGCAGGATGCCACCGTGCTGCCGATCGAGATCAAGTCCCCCTGGTACGCCAAGGATGAGTTCACGATGCCGGCCGTGAGCGGCTCGGCGGTGAAGGCGAAGGACGGCAAGATCCACGTCGGCCTGTCGAACCTCGATCCCAACCAGCCGAACACGGTGACGATCAAGCTGGACGGCGTGAACGCTTCGGCGGTGACGGGGCGTATCCTGACGGCCTCGGCGATCAATTCGCACAACACCTTCGATGCGCCCGAAGTGGTCAAGCCTGCGGCCTTCACCGGCGCCAGCGTGCAGGGCGGCAACCTTGTCGTCACGCTGCCGGCCAAGTCGGTCGTCGTGCTCGAACTGAAATGAAGGGCTGGATTCTCGCTCTTGCCGCGCTGGGACTTCCCGGCGCGGCGCCTGCTCAGGTAGTGGGGGCCCAGCACGCCGGAAAGTCCCTGAACTCCCAGCTTTCCGGCGATCTCACCGTGCACGATCCGGTCATCATCCGCGAGGGTGACACTTATTACGTGTTCAGCACCGTGGGAAAATACATCGGCATCAAGACCTCGAAGGACCTGAAGACCTGGACCGACGCGGGTTCGGTCTTTGCGCAGATGCCGGCGTGGACCAAGGAAGCCGTGCCCGGCACCGAAGGCATCTGGGCGCCCGACATTTCCTTCGTGAACGGCGAATACCGGCTCTATTATTCGGTTTCGACCTTCGGCTCGAACCGGTCCGCCATCGGCCTCGCCACCAGTCCCACGCTGGGCGCAAAGGCGAAGTGGAAGGATCAGGGCCTCGTCGTCATGTCCACGAAGGAGGACGATTTCAACGCGATCGACCC
>Ga0308165_1001636_pt1 | contig 30509 bp, 28 predicted proteins | sample PhyWR2_FD_201032 | JGI IMG/M metagenome (GOLD analysis project Ga0308165, IMG submission 201032) | Phyllosphere microbial communities from UC Gill Tract Community Farm, Albany, California, United States - DLSLW.R2 | ecosystem: Host-associated > Plants > Phyllosphere > Unclassified | place: USA... | reverse complement strand
ACTGGTACGCACCATAGGTTTTGTTTTTATCTGCAAAAACCACTTCAAGCCATTCTTTTCTGAATATATCTAACTTCGACATAACTATTGGTTTTATTGATTATAAAATTCCTTGCTCTTTCATGAACTGCTTCTCACTATCAAGGATATTATCATCATCAATCTGACGAACCTTAACTTTAAGAATTTCCAGTTCGTCCATGATATCAACAAAGTTCTGGAAAGTTGATCCTGTTGTTGGTTTTACCAACACTACGAAATCTCCCGGAACACCTGATGCATCAGCTGTTTTTCTGTTTTTAACGATAGCAGCTTCAACCTGTGATCCTGACTCGATTGTTGGTGGTGTTGCACCTGCAACGCCCATGTACCAAGCTACCTTATCTTTTTTACCCAATAAGATGGTCATGGTTTTACTTGCTTTCAGTTCTAACCTGTTTTCAGGTAACTTATCGTTTTTATCTGGCTTTGCAATATCCATCGCCTGTGGTGTAGATATTGATGTAGTTAAGATAAAGAAGGTTACCAAAAGAAACATTAGATCCACCATTGGAGTCATATCAACCCTTGGTGTGGCTTTCTTCCCGCCTGTATTTAATTCTGCCATTTCTTATTTCTTTTTAGCTTCAGAGTTCGTAACCAATAAAAATTTGTTTACGCTCTGCTTCTGAAGCACATCAATAATCTTTTTCACAACTGGATATTCTTCTTTAGCATCACCTTTGATACTTACGCGCATATCCTGATTATTTATTTCTTTAGTTGCTTTACGAGCATTTAGCACCCATGAGTTTAACTGATTGTCTGTAGAATCGGTAGGAATACCTCTTTGTACTCCTGGTTTCATACGGTCAGATCCGTTCATGGCAATAAAACCTTTCAAGTTAGCAAATGGAACGCCGAAAGTTGAGATTACTGAGAAACGTTGAATTTCTTCAGGTGTAAACTTCACGTTATATTGCTCGCCCATTAGTTCTAATGTTCTTGCTCTTACTCTATTTCCTGCTACCTCGAAGAATACCTCCCCTTGTCCGATTGTTAAAATCGCATTGTTTTCTGCCGGCACTTTAAACTCATACGTAGATGAGGGTGTAGAAACGGCCAGTGGTTCTGGTTGCCTTGCTGTAGCAGTTAAGATGAAGAAAGTAAGTAACAATGATGCCACATCACACATGGCGGTCATATCTGTTACTGTACTTGTTCTTTTAACTTTAATTCTAGGCATAATATTTTTTACTAGTTTTAATAATGATGATCTTTTTTCCGGTTTTCCATAAAGCCGGTAAAAATTTTTTCAAAATTCTTATTTATGCGAACTAGCGTATGTTTGAACGATGCTGAAACCAGCCTCATCGATAGCGTAAGTTAACTTGTCAATTTTAGAAGTTAATACGTTGTACATGATAATTGCTACAGTAGATACCAAGATACCAGTTGCAGTGTTGATCAACGCCTCAGAGATACCTACCGCTAATGCTGATTGATCTGGAGCACCAGAGTTTGCTAAACCGGCGAATGCACGGATCATACCTGTTACCGTACCCAATAAACCTACCAATGTACCGATTGATACCAAAGTTGCAATTACAGTTAAGTTTTGCTCTAACATTGGCATTTCTAAAGCTGTAGCTTCTTCAACCTCTTTTTGGATAGCAACGATTGATTGCTCAACATCCATATTGGTGTCTGCTTCAACTTCGCTGTATTTTTTCAAGCCAGATTTAATTACGTTAGCAACTGAACCTTCTTGTTTATCACACTCAGCTTTTGCAGCTTCGATGTTACCTGCGCTTAATAAACCTTGTACTTTGCGGATGAAAGTATCTAAGCTAGATTTTCCGCTTGCTTTACCAATAACGATGAAACGTTCGATAGAGAATACAATTACCACTAATAGTAACCCAACTAAGATCGCCACGATAGGACCTCCTTTGTATGCTGTTCCAAGATAGTTACCAGCTAATGGTAATTTCTCTCTGTCACCATCGATAAAGTTGCTTCCTTCTCCGAATACGAATCTCCAAACACAGAATCCAATAATAATACAGATTGGAATAACGAATGTTGCAAATACATTTGAAGCACTAGAAGAGCTCTCTTTTTTAACAGTTGTTGGTTTTGGTGCGTTTGCCATTTTTTTTGAAATTTTAGTTTTAGTTCTTGTTTTTAATTTTTAGCTGTTTTTTTCTTTTGTACTACACACAACGTTTCTTATCCGAAATTGTTGCGAAAAACAAATTTATAAATTGATTTTAAATTACAAATTAATAAATCAATAAGCAATTAAATCGTTACTTAGAATTTAGTTTCGGTAAACCACCATGGGTGTATAACAAAAAAATTGCCCCAGCCGAGGCAATTCTTTCACAATAAAAACTAAAAAAAAATCGAATTGCAAATTTTTCGTTCAAAAAATGCATTTTAAAGTGCATTTAACATAATTTTAACGCTTCGTGTCTGCTTTTTGGTACTTTTGTCAGTTCGAACTGCTTAAAATTTTCTGAAAAGGCATCTGCCAGCTGATATGCTTTTAAAAAATATTCTTCCTGATTACTCCACATTTTAGAGGGATCTAAAATATCGTTCGGAACGCCGGGACAATTTAACGGCATCATCAATTTAAATACATGGTGCTGCTTATAGTTATTATGATCAAGGCCACCATTTAAAGCTGCAGTAATCATTGCCCTGGTGTAACTTAATTTCATTCTTTTACCTACTCCGTACGCTCCTCCACTCCAGCCCGTATTCACCAACCAAACGTTTACTTCATGCTTCTCCATCTTCTCACCGAGTAAAGCAGCATATTTTGAAGGATGTAAAGGAAGAAATGCCTTACCAAAACAGGCTGAGAAAGTTAATTGTGGTTCTGTAACGCCTGTTTCTGTTCCGGCAACTTTTGCGGTATACCCACTCATAAAATGGAACATGGCCTGTTCTACATTTAATTTTGAAATCGGCGGCAATACCCCAAAGGCATCTGCCGTTAAGAAAAAGATATTTTTCGGAACGGAAGCTATTGAAGGTAAAATGGCATTATCAATATAATCTATAGGATAAGCCACACGCGTATTTTCTGTTTTATCGATATTGGCATAATCTACCTCTTTTGATCCAGGAAAAAAATTGATATTCTCCAACAATGACCCGGATCTGATTGCCTTAAAGATCTGAGGTTCTTTTTCTTCGGTTAAATCGACACATTTTGCATAGCAACCGCCTTCAAAGTTAAATACCGAATCGCTGCCCCATCCATGTTCATCATCTCCGATCAAACCTCTTCCGGGATCGGCCGACAGGGTTGTTTTTCCTGTTCCCGACAGGCCAAAAAATATGGCAGTATCACCATCCTTACCCACATTGGCCGAGCAATGCATAGAAAGTGTGTTCTTATATACTGGAAGGATAAAGTTTAAAACAGAAAAAATCCCTTTCTTGATTTCGCCCGTATAGCCTGTCCCACCGATCAGGATCATTTTTTTAGTAAAATTGATAATGGAGAAGTTTTCCTGCCGGGTACCATCAATTGATGGATCGGATAAGAATCCTGGTGCCGCGATAATGGTCCATTCTGGCGCAGTCTCCAAATGATCTTCTTCCGGCCGGATAAATAAGTGATGAGCAAAAAGATTCTGATAAGCCGTTTCGGTAATTACCCTAATGGATATTGAATAATCAGGATTGGCACAGGCCGAAGAATCGCGAACATAGATTTTCTTGTCCTCCAGATAATTGGTCAGTTTATAAAACAGCTGATCGAATTTATCGGAAGTGATCTTGATGTTCACATCACCCCACCAAACCAGATCCTCGGTTACTTCATCGCATACAATAAACCTGTCTTTAGGCGAACGACCGGTAAATTTTCCGGTATCAACCGCCAGTGCTCCGGAAGAAGCAAGCGTACCTTCTCTATTTAATAAGGCTTCATCAATCAGCTCCGTTGGAGATAATTGGTACTGTACAGCAATGTTTCCGCTTAGATTTAAATAGCTTAAATCTGGCGTTTGCAGTTTCTTTTTGCTCATAACAATAAGTTAGTTAGTACAGCAAAGGTAAATACTTATCCCTCACAAAAACTAGTTTTAAAGGGTATTTTTTTACATATTGTAGCAAATACACTATTATGTAAATAATTTATTTACAGTTATTTACACGCAATTTCACAAGATAAAAAAAATGTAAAAATTACACTAAGTAAAATCTGGTAAATGGTTTTAGTGTGGTTATAATTTTGTTAGATAAGGCTTTGGTCTATTAAATTCTGCTCAGGGATATTGACTGATGATAAAGTTAAAGGAAAATCCAATTTTGTTTACGTTTGTGAAAAAGCTTACCCACACATTTTTTTTTCAATAAAGACAGGAGCATGGTTTTAAGATTTGGAGTTAATTTTAATAACATTATAGCCACCTACTTATAGACCACCCCACCCTGCGGGCACCCTTCCCTGAAAAAAGGAGGAGCGCTGGAAAAATAGCAGTAAACCCTAAATTGGTTTCGGGTTCAAAAAATGCAGCTATTTCAGCTACTTAAACGTTTTAATAGAAATTTCGAAATAAAAATGAAAAAACATTTGCATTTTCAAAAAATAATCTCCTACTTTACGGTGTACAAAGTACACAAAGACATGATGAATTTTAACACTTCGATTATTACAACGATTATTATTACCACCGGTATAAACCAGCGGGGCTAATTTGTTGTAAATTGAAAAAACATAAAACACAGAAAGCGTCCCGACACCAGTCGGGACGCTTTTTTTTTAAACCCATGCTGAATGAACGCTGCACGAGCAACCTTAAACGATGAAACAATTTGCGCAGCATCAAACAGTTAAAACCAATATAAACTAATGAAAGTACTCAAATTCGGCGGCACATCCGTAGGTTCGGCCGAGAACATTAAAACACTCTTACGCCTGGTTGGCGAAGAAAAACAGAAGAACAGTCCGGTAGTTGTATTATCGGCAATGAGTGGTGTAACCAATCTGCTTACCGATATGGCCGAAATGGCCGAGCGTGGCGAAGATTACGATACTCATTTAAAAGAAATTGAAGCCAAACACTTCGCTGTAATCCGCGCGCTTTTGCCTGCGGCGGCACAAAATCCGGTGTTTACGCGCTTAAAAATCTTTTTTAACGAATTAGAAGACCTTTTACAGGCAGTTACCAACCTGCGCGAACTGAGCCTTCAGACCAAAGACCAAATTTTAAGCTATGGCGAACGCTGCTCTACCTTTATGATCAGCCACATTGCTTCGCAGAATATTGGCGATGCACTTTATGTTAATGGTTCGGACCTGATTAAAACCGACAGCAACTTTGGACAGGCAAAAGTTGATACGGAGCTAACAGAAATGCTGATCAACAATTTTTACCAGGCAAATAAAGGGAAGGTGCTTTTTGTAACCGGATTTATTGCCAGCAATGCCGCAGGGAGGATAACCACCCTAGGCCGTGGCGGTTCTGATTACACGGCCGCCGTTTGGGGCGCAGCTTTAAATGCTGAAGAAATAGAAATCTGGACGGATGTAAACGGCATGATGACTGCTGATCCGCGCATTGTAAAAAAGGCATTCTCCCTTCCTGAATTAAGTTATACCGAGGCCATGGAGCTGAGTTATTTTGGTGCAAAAGTGATTTATCCGCCAACAATGATCCCTGCTTTTATGAAAAAAATCCCGATCGTTATCAAAAACACTTTCGAACCTGATTTTGGCGGAACTTATATTAAAAGTGATGTTAAGGCATCGAGCTTACCAATAAAAGGGATTTCTTCCATCGATCACATCAGCATCATCAACCTAACCGGAAGCGGAATGGTGGGTAAGGCAGGATTTAGCGGAAGGTTATTTTCCCTGCTTTCGCGCGAGCAGATCAATGTAGTGCTGATTACACAATCTTCATCAGAGCACAGCATTACTTTTGCGGTTAAACCAACAGATGCCTCACAGGCGATTGCTTTGATCAAAAAAGAATTCGAACTTGAACTGGATGCAAAAAAACTAGAATTACCAGAAGTTGAAAATAACCTTGCGGTTTTGGCCATAGTAGGCGAAAACATGAAACGTACCCCGGGCATGAGCGGCCGCCTGTTTAGCGCTTTGGGCCGTAATGGCATTAATGTAAGGGCCATTGCACAGGGTTCTTCCGAATATAACATCTCTGTAATCATCAGTAAAGACGATTTATCAAAAGCTGTAAACGCAGTACATGATGCCTTTTTTACCGACCTGAAAAGAACTTTAAATGTATTTTGCCTGGGCACTGGAAACATCGGAAAAACCTTGTTTAACCAGTTAAAAGAGCAAATGCCTTTCTTAGCAGCCAATAACGACCTGCAGGTTAAAGTTGCCGGCATCAGCAATACCCGTAAAATGATTTTCAATGCTGATGGCCTATCGCTCGACAATTGGGAAAATGAACTGGATACAAAAGGCGAAAAGGCAGAATTAGCAGTTTTTGTGGCAAAAATGAAAGCCTTAAACCTCCCAAACTGTGTTTTTGTAGACAATACAGCTGCAGAATCGCCGATAGAATTTTACCAGGGCATATTCGAAAGCAGCATTTCGGTAGTTACCTGCAACAAAAAGGGCAACTCGGCAGATTATGCCCAATACAAATCATTTAAGGATACGGCACGTAAATTCGGTGTAGATTTTTATTACGAAACCAATGTTGGCGCAGGCTTACCGATTATCCGCACCCTCCGCGAGCTGATGATGAGCGGCGATAAGGTGGCACGGATTGAAGCGATCCTTTCGGGCACGATTTCTTACATCTTCAATAATTTTAAAGGTGAAGCTGGTTTTTATGAAACCGTAAAAGAAGCGCAAGAACTGGGCTATACCGAACCCGATCCGCGCGATGACCTTAACGGAAAAGATTTTATGCGTAAAATGTTGATCCTTGCCCGTGATGCTGGTTATCCATTAGAGGCCAGCGATGTAAAAATCGACAATATTTTACCCGAAGCCTGCTTAAATGCAACATCTGTTGAAGATTTTTATTCCGAATTACAGGCAAACGCGGCTTATTTCGAAAACTTAAAGAATACGGCGGCCAATGATGGAAAAGTATTGCGCTATATCGGTAAACTTGAAGATGGAAATGTAGAAATCAGCCTTCAAATGGTTGATGAAAATCATCCATTCTATATGTTATCGGGAAGCGACAATATTATCTCCTTTACTACCGACCGTTATAAATCGCGCCCATTGGTGGTAAAAGGCCCTGGTGCAGGTGCAGAAGTTACTGCGGCCGGTGTTTTTGCAGATATCATCAATGTTGGAACTTTAAATAACTAATGTAGATGAATCCGGTTTTAGCGCAGAAAAACGAAATCATGAACTTGGTTAATCAGGCCATGATTGATTTTGAAAGCATAACTGAAGAAGCATGGAACCATAAATCCCAGCCATCCAAATGGTCTAAAAAAGAATTATTAGGTCACTTGATCGATAGTGCCAGTAATAATATCCGCAGGCTAATTGTTGGCCAATATGAACAGGGTGTTAAAATTGTTTACCATCAGGATGAATGGGTGCTTTATCAGAATTACCAGGCAGCTGATATCAGCGAGATTAAAACACTTTGGAAGTTATTAAACTATCAGATTAGCCGGGTAATTGAGATTGTTCCGGAAGAGAAGCTTCAAAACACCTGCGATACTGGAAAAGGGAATACAATACTGCACACACTTTCTTATTTTATAGAAGATTACGTTGTGCATTTAAAATATCATTTAAACCAAATAAATGCTTAACCCTTGTTAAGCCAATTCATAATGAAAAATAGCATAAAAGTTTTTGCTCCGGCAACCGTCGCAAATGTAGTTTGTGGCTTTGATGTACTGGGTTTCGCTGTAAACGAACCTGGCGATGAAGTAGAAATGCGGTTTACTGAAACTCCTGGGGTTGTGATTAAAAGAATTACGGGCGATGATGGCCGTTTACCCTTAGATGCAGCTAAAAACACGGTTAGTGCCAGTGTTCAGCATTATCTGCAGCACATCAACCGTTTAGATATAGGTGTAGAGATTGAGCTGCATAAAAAAATGCCCATCGGCAGTGGACTGGGCTCAAGCTCGGCCAGTACCGTTGCAGGCCTCTTTGCCATCAATAAATTAATGGGCGATCTGTTAACGGCTAAAGAACTTGTTCCTTTTGCGATGAAAGGCGAAGAACTGGCTTGCGGTTATGGCCATGCCGATAACGTTGCCCCTGCTTTATTGGGCGGTTTTGTGCTGGTAAGGAGTTACGAGCCACTTGACGTAATATCGTTGCCAACACCTGCCGGGATGTATGCCGCAATTGTTTATCCTGAAGTAGATGTGCCCACCAAAGATGCCCGCCAGATGATCCGCAGCAAGGTGGCGTTAAAAGATGCCGTTACCCAATGGGGAAATGTTGCCGGTTTGGTAAGCGGTTTATTTATGAACGATTTTGATCTCATTGGAAGAAGCATGAAGGATGTGCTGGTAGAACCAACACGCTCAATCCTGATCCCTGGTTTCGAAGAAATGAGAAAACTGGCCATGGAAAACGGAGCCATCGGTTTCGGCATTTCGGGCTCTGGCCCATCGGTTTTCGCCTTAACCCAAGATGAAAACACGGCCAGAAAAATAACCAAAGCGCAGCAACAACACTTACATAAAATAAATATTAACAGCAAAGCTTTTGTTTCTCCGGTTAACGCCGAAGGACCAATAGTAATGTAAGGCTGGAAGGCAGAAGGTTTTAAGGTAGAGGGCATAATCGTCCGAAGCCTTTCAACCTTTAACCTTCCACCCCTCCAACCTCATTAAACAATGAAACTATACTCAACCAACAATAAAGATTTACGTGTTTCTTTTAAAGAAGCCGTTTTTAACAGCATGCCACAGGATAAAGGCCTGTATATGCCTGTAGAAATCCCGCAGCTTGATCCTGAATTTATTCAGAATATCGAGAAATATTCTTTACCTGAAATTGCTTACCAGGTAGCTTCTACCCTACTAAAAGATGAGATTCCTTCAGATGATTTAAAGGCGCTGATTGATGATGCGATTAACTTTGAAGCCCCTGCAGTTAAACTAGACGACAAAACTTTCGTTCTTGAACTGTTCCATGGTCCATCTTTAGCCTTTAAGGACTTCGGCGCGCGCTTTATGAGCCGTGTGATGGCTTATTTCTTAAAAGATGGCGAACAACTATTGGATGTACTGGTAGCCACTTCGGGCGACACTGGAGGTGCTGTAGCACTAGGCTTTTTAGGTGTTCCCAATACACGTGTTACCATTTTATACCCAGAGGGAAAAGTAAGTCCGATACAGGAATTACAGCTTACCACAAATGGAGAAAACATCAGGGCCGTTGAGGTGAAAGGTACTTTTGATGATTGCCAGGCTTTGGTTAAACAGGCTTTCGCCGATGAGGAACTGAATGCCAAATTTCGCCTGACATCTGCTAATTCAATCAACATCTCGAGGTTAATTCCACAAACGTTCTATTATTTTAATACTTACGCTCAGCTGAAGAAACAAGGCTTAAACGATGTGATATTCTCGGTACCAAGCGGAAACTTCGGCAACATCGGCGCAGGTTTACTGGCTTATAAACTGGGCTTGCCTGTTAAACAGTTTATTGCCGCTACAAATGTAAACGATACCGTTCCACGCTTTTTAGAAAGCGGTATATATGAAACCAAGCCATCTACACAAACCTATTCTAATGCCATGGATGTTGGTGCACCAAGCAATTGGGTACGCATTATGGATCTGTTTAACCAGGATGTGGAAGCCATTAAAAAAGTGGTTACTTCTTATCGCTTTACCGATGATGAAACATTGGAAGGCATTGAGGAAATCGACAACAAATTTGATTATGTAGCTTGTCCGCACACTGCAATAGCGTACCTGGCCGTTGAAAAATATAGAAAAGAAAATCCGGCTGATGAAAGCGCAGCAGTTTTCCTTTCGACAGCACATGCCTGTAAATTCCCAGATATTTTCCCTGCTGATATTGCAGCTAAAATCGAAATCCCCGAACAGGTAACAGCTTTGGAAAGCAGACCAAAACATGCCGATCAATTAGGGGTGGATTTTGGAGGATTTAAGGTTTATTTGTTGAGTAAATAAATAGCTATAAAGTGGGTTAAAAATCCACAGTTCTGCCAGTCCGGAAAAAATTTCCGGACTAACTTATTATTAGTTGCGATCTGTAAGCAATATTAATAGAAATTAAAATCTATACAAGTTCCGGAAAAAAAATCCGGACTAACAAGACAATAACACAACTCTAAGGTTGGTCGGGAAATGTTTTCCCGATCATTCAAGCTAAGGATTTTTAATCCTTAAAAGAATATTTTATATTTATTAATGGGTTTTAAATATAAAGTAGGAGATCCAAATGGAATCTATTTCATTACCACAACCATTGTAGGCTGGATTGATGTTTTCACACGAAAAGAACTTGCTGAAGTAATAATAGAAAGCCTCCAATTCTGCCAAAGCAAAAAAGGCCTAATTATCTACGCCTGGTGTTTAATGCCGAGCCATCTCCACATGATTGTTAGCGCAGAAGAAGGTAAAAACCTTTCAGATATTATGCGTGATTTCAAAAAATTCACCTCAAAAAAAATTATATCTACAATAAAAGAAATTAACGAAAGCCGCGAATGGCTGCTGGACAAGTTTTCGTTTGCTGCACGCACCAATTCAAAAAGTGATGAATTTAAGTTTTGGCAGGATGGATTTCACCCCATTTCTCTTGAAACTAACCTATTCATAGATCAGAAGCTCGATTACATCCATAATAATCCGGTTGAAGCAGGGCTTGTTTATGAACCTGAACATTATGTATACAGCTCTGCTTTAAGCTATAGTGGCGGATTAGGTTTGATTGAGGTTGTTTATTTGTAAGGTGGATTAAAAATCCACAGTTCCGCAAGTCCGGAAAAAATTTCCGAACTAACAAGACAATAAAAACAGCCCTAAGGTTGGTAGGGAAATGTTTTCCCGATCATGCGAGCTAAGGATTTTTAATCCTTGAAAGAATATTTTATACCTATTAATAGCTTGTTTATGAACCGGAACATTATGTATACAGCGGCTTTAAGCTATAGTTGCGGATCAGGTTTGATTGAGATTGTTTACTTGTAAGGTGGATTAAAAATCCACAGTTCCGCAAGTCCGGAAAAAATTTCCGAACTAACAAGACAATAAAAACAGCCCTAAGGTTGGTAGGGAAATGTTTTCCCGATCATGCGAGCTAAGGATTTTTAATCCTTGAAAGAATATTTTATACCTATTAATAGCTTGTTTATGAACCGGAACATTATGTATACAGCGGCTTTAAGCTATAGTTGCGGATCAGGTTTGATTGAGATTGTTTACTTGTAAGGTGGATTAAAAATCCACAGTTCCGCCAGTCCGGAAAACATTTTCGGACTAACAAGACAATAAAAGCAACCCTAAGGTTGGTCGGGAAATGTTTTCCCGACCATTCGAGCTAAGGATTTTTAATCCTTAAAAATATATTTTATACCTATTAATGAGTTGTTTATGAACCGGAACATTATGTATACGGCTCAGCTTTAAGCTACAATTGCGGATAGGTTTGATTGAGGTTGTTTATTTGTAAGGTGGATTAAAAATCCACAGTTCCGCCAGTCCGGAAAAAATTTCCGGACTAACTTATTATTAGTCGCGTTTGTAATACGTCTGCCATATTAATAGAAATTAAAACATACAAGGTCCGGATTGCAAATCCGGACCAACAAGAACCTACTAATGTCCCGATTTCATACTCGTTTGCTCAATTCCTTTTAATTTCTTTGTACAATAGATACCGAAATATAAAATAAACAGGTAACAGAGTAATGGTAAGATAAACGAATGGTGAACACCAATCTGATCGGCTACCGCACCCTGAATCAATGGCATAATTGCACCACCCAAAATTGCCATTACCAGAAGGGATGACCCCTGACTGGTATAAGCGCCCAGCTTGGCAATGGCCAGCGTATAAATATTCGAAAACATGATTGAATTGAAAATACCAATTCCGAGAATACTGTACATGGCAAGTTCTCCCTTATTGATCATTGCAGAGATTAATAACAATACGTTAATTGCAGAAAAAATAGCCAGAGTACGTGCTGGCGCAGATTTCCCGACCAAAAACCCTAAGAAATTTAAGGCAATAAATACCAGGAAGAAACTGATCTGGGCAAATGTAAGGTCAACAATGCCATAAATTAAGGCGAACACCAGAATAGCAGTACCCAGCATATAAATAATCTTTTTTGATTGGTTTAAGGTATGATTCAGCGAAATCGACCCCACAAAACGGCCAATCATTGCGCCTCCCCAATAAAGTGATAAATAGTTTTTACTCACCACTTCATCTAATCCGGTTATTTCAGGCAATCTTAAAAAACTAATGATAAAACTTCCTACGGCAACTTCGGCACCCACATAACAGAACAGGGCGATAATTCCCCTGGTTAAATGGGGAAATTTTAATACGCCCAAACCCTTTACCTGTTCTTCTTCTTCAGGTTGAAAAGACGGCAGCTTTACGTAAAAAATAAGCAGACCAACAAGCAACAATATACCTGCAAAAATTAAGTATGGAATCCGCGTAGCGGATGCGCTGAAGCTCCCATCCGCTTCCGAAAACAGTTCAAAAATAAGGTGACCACCTAAAATCGGTGCAATGGTAGTTCCAAAGGCATTAAAAGCCTGTGTTAAGTTCAAGCGACTGGATGCACTATCTTCAGGGCCAAGCAAAGAAACATAGGCATTTGCGGTAATCTGAAGTACGGTAAAGCCCAAGCCAAGTATAAACAAAGCCCCTAAAAACAAGGGATAAACCGAATAAGTAGCCGCCGGAAAAAACAATGCACAGCCGATGGCAGCGAGTACAATTCCGAAGAGTATTCCCTTTTTATAACCTACTTTATTAATGGGATCGCCTTTGGTGTAAGAAATCAAAAAGTAAATCAGCGAACCCACAAAGTAAGCACCGAAGAAACAAAATTGCACCAGCATCGATTCAAAAAAGCTCAATTTAAAAAGCTGCTTCAAATATGGGATCAAAATATCGTTCATGCAGGTGATAAATCCCCACATAAAAAACAAAAGGGTAATGGTAACTAGAGGAACGGCGTAATTTGGTCGAGACTGGCTTTGGGCAATTTTGTTATTCATTTATATATTGATATTATTTAATGGGGTAAAACTAGTCCAATAATTACATTAGGTAGCTTTAACCACAGATTAGTTACTATTTTTTTACTTTCAGTAATTAATATTGGCATAAAAAAATCCCAATTTTCATTGGGATTCGTTACTATTTTGTGTTTTGAGATTTTTGTGCCTTTAACTCACGCTGAAGTGCTTCAATTTGTTCCTGCTGCTCCTTTATGCTCGCAACCAAAAGCGGAATTAAACTTTCGTAATCTACTTTGGTAATGGTGGCGGTTCTAAAAGCATTTTTACCGGCACTGTAATCTTTAGCTTGTACCGAAACAAGGTTAGGAAGGGCAGCTCTTGCTTCTGTACCTACAAAACCATATTGCGGCTTTGCAGATAATTTCAGCTTTTCTGCCCAAACCTTATCGTAGGTAAAACTTACCGGCTGGAGCTTGCTAACTAGTTGCAACGCATTCTCTACAGGTTTAACATTGTTCTGCACAACTTCTTGCGCACTCATTTTTAAAGAAGCAGCGATTATTAACACTGCAAATGAAATTGCTCGTTTCATATATTATAATGTATTTAGGATGATAAAAAAGCATACTGTTGCACCAATGGAATGGTACAAAGCAATTAATAAAATAAAAAGAACCCTTACACTAATGGTGGAGGTGTTAATACCTCAGGAATGTAGGTTAACTTGAATGCATGATCCGGGATAATGATTTTTTTCTCGGTTAGAGAAAATAAGTTTAAATGGACTTTTGCAAAGAATAAATCAATAAAATATTCACTTTCTATTTTCTTCTCTTCTTTTTCGGAGTCATCATCATTGGATAACTGGCAAACAGTATCTGTTGATGAATAACTAAAATATGAAACCATATGCGTTACCTTACACAACAATATTATCGTAGTGCATAAAATGAGGAAGGTTTTAAAATAGGTAAGCTTCACGCCAGCAAATATAAACAGATATTTTATTTTGCCTGAACAGTAGATTCTTTTTGACAAAAACTTAATCCGAGCGATACCTATAGAACATCGATCAATTTACTTTGAAATCTTCCTGCAGTGTGCAGCGACAAATCAAAGCAAATGTTCTAAAAAAACCTTGAAGGTTTCTGGTTATGATAAGGAAAGTATTTGTTTCGTTTTTTTTAAGACGGGATTGCAAATCCCGACTAACGATATAATTTCGGACCAAGACCTCACAGGTTTTTAAACGGCACAGCCCTCAATGAGGCTGTTAAAACAATATAAACTACGAATTAAACCTGCGAGGTTTTTAAAAATATTAAAAAATAGCCTTAGCAATTTTCTTGGTCTGCTCGGGGCGGCCCATGGTATAAAAATGCAACACGGGTGCTCCAAATTCGATCAGCTCTTTACACTGTTTAATCATGGCCTCGGTACCGATTTCTTTTGCTTCGTTGTTGTTTTTAGCATGCGACAGGGCATCGGTCAATTCATCAGGCAAATCGATATGGAAAATCTTGGGTAGTACATTTAATTGTGATAAGGTACTAATCGGTTTCAATCCCGGAATAATAGGCACATTGATATCGTTTTCCCTGCATTTTTTCACAAAGTCGAAATACTTCTGGTTATCGAAAAACATCTGTGTAACGATAAATTCGGCGCCTGCTTCCACCTTTTTCTTTAAAAACCTGAAATCGGTGCTCATGTTAGGAGCTTCGAAGTGTTTTTCAGGATAACCGGCTACGCCGATACAGAAATCACTTTTAAAGGTTTCTACATCTTCGTGCAGAAATTTACCTTCGTTATGGTTTTTAATGTGCTCGATTAAGTCGGTGGCATAACAGTGTCCGCCAGGGGTTGGCACAAAATTGCCATCGGCTTTACGGGCATCACCGCGCAGGGCCAGCACATTGTCTATGCCTAAAAACTGTAAATCGATCAGTGCGTTTTCGGTTTCTTCTTTGGTAAAACCGCCACAGATTAAATGTGGAACGGCATCAACCTTGTATTTGTGAATAATAGCCGCACAAATGGCAATCGTACCCGGACGTTTGCGGTACGATACCTTTTGTAACAAACCGTTTGCCTGTTCTTTATAAATGTAATCTTCACGGAGTGAGGTTACATCAATAAAAGGCGGATTAAATTCCAGCAGTGGCTCTATGGCATCGTAAATCCATTGTATACTTTGTCCTTTTACAGGTGGCAATAACTCAAAAGAGAATAAGGTTTTACCCTTTGCATTTTTTATATGGTCTGTAATCTTCATACCCCTAGTTTGGTTGTCATGCTGAATGCGAATGAAGCATCTCTAACATGGCAGCAGTTTCTGTTTTTTACTGCTTAATTAATATATTTCCTTAGCTAATAGATCCTTCGTTACACTCAGGATGACAAGGCGAAAGGCTTAATATGCTAAATTCGGACTCAGCCACCGTTCTACCTCTTCAACCGCCATATTTTTCCTGATGGCATAATCTTCAATCTGATCTTTGGTAATTTTTCCTAAACCGAAATACCTCGAATCCGGATGCGCGAAATAAAATCCACTAACGGCTGCTGTTGGATACATCGCATAACTTTCGGTTAAATGTAATCCGATTTTATTTTCGGCATCAAGCAATTGGAACAAGGTTCCTTTTTCGGTATGTTCCGGACAGGCAGGATAACCGGGTGCCGGACGGATACCTGCATATTCTTCCTTAATCAGTTCCTGATTGCTGAGGTTCTCATCTTGTGCATAGCCCCAATATTCTTTACGTACACGTTCGTGCATGCGCTCGGCAAATGCTTCTGCTAAACGATCGGCCAATGCCTTGGCCATAATGCTGTTGTAATCGTCGTAGTTGGCTTCGAATTCGTTTACCAGCTCATCAATTCCAATACCTGCTGTTACCGCAAAACCGCCAAAATAATCTTGTATACCGCTTTCTTTTGGTGCAATAAAATCAGATAAAGCATAATAAGGCTGCCCCTCTACCTTTTCGGCCTGCTGGCGGAGGGTGTGAATAGTTACCAGTTTGGAGTTTTCAGTTTTCAGTTGCGAGTCGTCTGAAAACTGGGAACTATCAACTGTCAACTGAATATCGTCTCCTACCGAATTTGCCGGCCAGAAACCGATAACGGCTCTTGCAGTCAACAGTTTTTCGTCGAGGATGCGTTTTAACAAAGTTTGTGCATCATCAAAAAGTTTTTTGGCTTCGTCGCCAACGTTTTTATCATCAAAAATTTTAGGATAACTGCCTCGAAGCTCCCAGGTATGGAAAAACGGGGTCCAATCAATGTAAGGAACCAGCTCTTCTAATGGGTAATTGTCAAAAACCCTTGTTCCGGTAAATTCCGGTATAGGCAATTGTTCCTGAAAATCGATCTTAAATTTATTTTCGCGGGCTTCTTCAAGTGTTTTAAAACGTTTATCAGATCGTTTATTTAAATGCGCTTCGCGTGCTTTATCGTATTCAGCCCTGATTCCTGCCACATAATCATCTTTGGTTTCAGGATTCATCAAGGTACTGCAAACAGTAACACTTCTTGAAGCATCCAATACGTGTATAGCAGGTCCAGAATAATTTGGCGCTACTTTTACCGCCGCATGGATCCTTGAAGTTGTGGCACCTCCGATAATGAGGGGAATAGTAAAACCTTCGCGCTCCATTTCTTTGGCAAAGTGAACCATTTCATCCAGGGATGGCGTAATCAACCCGCTTAAACCAATAATATCGGCATTTATTTCTTTGGCTTTTTTAATGATTTCCTGTGCGGGAACCATAACCCCCATATCAACAATCTCAAAGTTGTTGCAGGCCAGTACCACACCTACAATATTTTTGCCAATATCGTGTACATCACCTTTAACAGTAGCCATTAATACTCTTCCTGCAGAAGAATTCTGATCCTGATCTGGATTATCGAGTTTCTCCTGTTCAATAAAAGGCAATAAATAGGCTACGGCTTTTTTCATTACCCTGGCCGATTTAACTACCTGTGGCAAGAACATTTTACCGGCACCAAATAGATCGCCAACAATGTTCATTCCATCCATTAACGGCCCTTCGATGACCTGGATCGGGCGGGCATATTTTTGTCGGGCTTCTTCCACATCATCATCCAGGTATTCTACAATACCTTTTACCAAAGAATGAGACAAACGTTCTTCAACAGTGCCTTTTCTCCATTCCTCATCCTTGACAACTTCTTTGCCTTTCGATTTCACGGTATCGGCATACTCCACCAGGCGTTCGGTTGCATCCTCTCTCCGGTTTAACAATACATCCTCTACCCTTTCTAACAGTTCGGGCGGAATTTCCTGGTAAACCTCCAACATCCCTGCATTTACGATACCCATATCTAAACCCGCCTGAATGGCATGGTAAAGAAATGCAGAGTGCATGGCCTCACGAACAGTATTATTCCCCCTAAAAGAGAAAGAAATATTAGAAACCCCTCCGCTTACTTTAGCATAGGGCAGGTTTTCTTTAATCCAACGGGTGGCATTGATAAAATCGACAGCATAGTTGTTATGCTCTTCTAATCCGGTTGCTACGGTTAATATATTAGGGTCGAAAATAATGTCTTCAGGTGGAAAACCAATTTCGTGCACCAATATATCGTAACTTCTTTTACAGATTTCTTTCCTGCGTTCGTAATTATCGGCCTGGCCCTGCTCATCAAAAGCCATTACCACTACGGCAGCACCATATTGCATAATTTTGCGGGCACTTTCGCGGAATTTATCTTCTCCTTCTTTTAACGAGATGGAGTTTACAATCCCTTTCCCCTGCAGGCATTTTAACCCATTTTCGATAACCGACCATTTAGATGAATCGACCATGATCGGCAGTTTGGCAATATCAGGTTCAGAAGCAATCAGGTTCAGGAATTTGGTCATCGCCGCTTCCGAATCCAACATCCCTTCGTCCATATTCACATCGATTACCTGTGCACCACCTTCAACCTGTTGCAAAGCAACGGCCAATGCAGCTTCGTAATCGCCACCTAAAATCAGTTTCGAAAATTTTGGCGATCCGGTAATATTTGTTCTCTCGCCTATGTTTACGAAAATACTTTCAGGAGTAATGGTTACAGGCTCCAGTCCGCTTAAACGCATAAACGGTTCGAGCACAGGTAATTTGCGAGGTTCGGCTTTTCTGGCATTTTTTGCAATGCAGCCGATATGCTCGGGGGTGGTACCACAGCATCCACCTACAATATTTACAAAACCTGACGCAATAAAGTCATCAACCAAATGCGCAGTTTCATGTGGTTGTTCATCGTAGGCACCAAACTCGTTCGGCAAACCGGCATTTGGATAAGCAGATACATAACAACCTGCTTTTGCAGCAAGTTCTTCGATATGTGGACGCATTTCTTTAGCACCCAAAGCACAGTTAAAACCGATACTTAATGGTTTTGCATGCATTACAGAATTTAAGAACGCTTCGGCTGTTTGGCCTGAAAGTGTTCGGCCAGAGGCATCGGTAATGGTACCAGAAATCATGATTTCCAGTTTACGGCCAATCACCTCTTCATATTTTTTAATGGCAACAATGGCCACTTTTGCATTTAAGGTATCAAAAATGGTTTCGATCAATAACACATCAGAGCCACCATCTACCAAACCGCGCACCTGCTCGTAATAAGCGGCTTCCAGCTCATCAAAGTAAACTGCCCTAAAACCAGGGTCGTTTACATTTGGCGACATTGAAAGGGTACGGTTTGTTGGACCAATGGCGCCAGCTACAAAACACTTACGATCTGGATTGGCCGCCATAAATTCATTTACAGCCTCTTTTGCCACACGCGCACCTTCAAAACTCATCTCGTAAGAAAGGTCTTCCATCTGGTAATCGGCCATGGAAATGCGCTGGGTGCTAAATGTATTGGTTTCGATAATATCGGCACCAGAGGCCAGGTACTCCAGGTGTATGGTTTTAATAATATCCGGGCGTGTGATGTTAAGCAAATCGTTATTGCCTTTTACATCACAGGGATGATTTTTAAACCGCTCGCCCCTAAAATCTTCTTCGGTTAAGGTATAACGCTGAATCATGGTACCCATTGCACCATCAATCACCAAAATACGTTTCTCTAATTCTTCTCTTATGCTCATTCTTGTTGTTAGATATGAGAATTGAGATATGTGATATGAGAATTATTAAGCACAATATATGCCTCAAATCTCATGTCTATCATCTCAAATCTCAAAAAATGGCTTATCTAAAAAGTTGGTACGTGAATCGTAATCCTAAACTTATCTGGTCCCGAATTTATTCGGGATAGAATTTAGCACCTTGTACGGTTACAGGTTGCTAAGACTTCGTTGGGTCTAATCCCTCCGTCTTTCTTAATAAGCATACAAAAATGCAACAAAGCTACATCAATTCCAAAATTTATCGCTTTGCTGCCAAATAAAATTACAAAGGCCACGCAAAACTGCGCAGCCTTAAGAATATTGTTCTGTTGACGATTACTTTCTGCTTCCGAAAATACGCAATAAGAAAAGAAAGATATTCAAGAAATCCAAGTATAAAGATAAGGCAGCTACAATCGCCATTTTTTTAGATTCAATTTGAAGAACCTGTTCACCATTAGCTTCGATTCCTTCTCCAATTCTTTTGATTTTCTGAACATCATAAGCAGTTAGGGCAGTAAATATGGCTATGCCAATAAATGCCATAAACAAACTGAACTGTTCGCTTTGAATAAACATATTAATTACCATGGCAATCACTAAACCGATTACACCGACCATTAAAATTGGACCAAACTTACTTAGATCAATATTAGTAGTATAACCCATGAAAGCCATAATTCCGAAAATACCCGCTGCACCGGCAAAACAACTTACTACCGATCCTGATGTATAAGTTAAAAGTATAAAACTTAAACTTACACCGGTTAGTACTGAGTAAAGTACAAATACCCCAATTAATGCGGGCAACGACAATCTACTTAAGCCAAAGCCCATTAACATTACCAGACCAAGGGGTGCGAACATGGCTACGTAGCCAAAAACTGACATACTTACTTTGCCTGTTGCAGGGTTAATGTTTAAAAGATACTGCATTAACTGTTCATTGGTACCGAAAAGATATGCTGCAACTGTAGATAAACTTAATGCGACAAACATCCATAGGAAGACGCTTGCAAAAAACTTTTTAGAAACACTGTTTTCCTGTACAAAAACACTGTTGTTCTGATATTGATAATTTTGTTGTTCCATTTTAAATTTGTGTATAATATTATTTTGCAATTATTTGAAATAAAGCCCAATTACCATTAAAGCTAAAGCTATAAACAAACCGACAAACCATTTTATCATGTCTGTTTTGGTATTTGCTAAATCTTCTTTAGAGGCCAAATGAGCGGTCTTATCTACTACAGTTTTGTCTTAGACTCTATATAACTCGTTAAATTTTCGGCAACATCTTTATCAAGTTTTTCGCTTAAAAGAGCATATAATTGAGTTACTGAAATATTCATAATTTTAATTTTGTCTATTTAACTATATAAAAATAAATATTTAGTTTAATCTTTTTGTCAACAGTTCTTCAACTTTTTTAAAGAATTGTAATGGTTTTAACGTGCGCCATGGCAAATCGTCAAAAGCACCGCCAAAGTTAATGTAATAATCGATGTTATTATCCCTGAACTCGGTAATTACATGCTGTTGAAAGTTTACCCCAACAATCCAGCCATCTTCTACTTCCTGAAACCATTCTTCGTAATAACTATCGTCAGAAGCGTGAAAATTAAGTACATTTTCGCCGATCAGAATAAACTTATTAATGCCTTCATCCATCATCAGCTCTAAAATATCGCGCTTAAGCAACATAATATCATTGTTAATGGCGTCGTTCCATTCGCCTATAAATTCGATAATGGCATAACTCCGGTCGTAATCGGCATAAAGCACCTTCATGTAAAGGGTACTCGATCCAAACTCGTCCCATTGTGGATGGAGTAAAAAGTTGTATATCTGCTTATCGAAGTAAAGTTCCGAGTATTCGGTGTTGTAAAATGGAGAACGCTCATCTTCTGCCGAAATATAATCATCTCTCCACTGGTAATAAGGCTCAATTTCGTGCATGCTTTTATCTAATAACTGAATGAATGAATTTTGAATGATTGAATAGATAAATTATTGAATGAGAGAATTTTGAATGAGAGAATGTTTAAAGCTACTCCCAAATTCCATCATTCACTCACTCCATCATTCCATCATTTAATCATTTCTAATGACCTGCCTGTACCGCTTTACGCACACTTCCGTAACGGGTTAACAACTCGGCGGCTTCATCATAGCCAATATTTAGTTCATCGGCCACCATTTGCGTTCCGCGGTCTACCAGTTTATGATTGGTTAACTGCATATCGACCATTTTATTGCCAACCACACGCCCAAGTTGCACCATAACAGTGGTACTCAGCATATTTAAAACCATTTTTTGTGCTGTACCAGATTTCATACGAGTAGAACCGGTTACAAACTCAGGCCCAACCACCACTTCAACCGGAAAATCTGATTCTGCTGCAATAGGTCCGCCGGTATTACACACAATACACCCGGTTAAAATACCATGTTTACGGGCAGTATTTAATCCGCCGATAACATATGGTGTAGTACCCGAAGCGGCCAAGCCAACCAAACAATCTTTTTCATTGATTTTATATTCCTGCAGATCAATCCAGGCCTGTTCGGCATCATCTTCGGCAAATTCTACCGCTTTTCTAATGGCCGTATCTCCACCTGCAATGATACCCACAACCCAATCGAACGGAACACCAAAAGTAGGTGGGCACTCCGAAGCATCTACCACGCCCAAACGGCCGCTCGTACCGGCTCCTATATAAAAAAGACGTCCACCTTTTTTCATCCTCTCGGCAACTGCCGAAGTTAACTTTTCGATCTGAGGCAAAGATTTTTCTACTGCAAGTGCAACAGTTTTATCTTCGTTATTAATGCCCTGCAGAACTTCTAATACCGACATCTGATCGATGTGGTTATAATTAGATTCTTGCTCGGTAACTCTGTTCATAAATTTAATTTTGATAAAATTCGGTAAATTCTTTCTAAAAACTACCTTAAAAACCCAAAAATATGTGTCATAAATTTCAACCTACTTCTTCTTTGTGTTATTTAATGTTAAATATTATAAACAAAAGACAGGAAAATGCAGTTAAAAAATATATCAAACCGCTAATTTTCATAAATTTGCAGTAACGCTGATGAAAAAAAACACCCGTAATAACGTACTGATTGCTGTAAGCTATTCTGTAATTTTAATAGTGGGTATGTTTTTGGGCATAAAATTTATTAAAGACCAAGGCTTTGGGGTAAAAAAAAGCCCTCAGCTGGCCAGCAACAGCGATGAAAAATTAAATGAAATCCTGCATATCATCAATGGCAACTATGTTGATGACATCAATACCGATTCGCTTCAAAACTTACCAATAGATAGCGTTTTACACCAGCTCGATCCACATAGCGTTTACCTGCCGCCAACTGATGCACAGGATATGACCGATAACCTCGAGGGTAATTTTGAAGGTGTAGGTATAGAATATTATATGCTTAACGATACCATGATGGTTACAGGCGTGGTTAAGGACGGTCCGGCTTACCAGGCTGGGATAAAACTGGGCGACAAAATCTTAAGTATCGATACAACAGTTGTAAGTGGAAGAAACTTGCCAAAAGACCAACTTGTAGGCCGTTTTAAAGGCAAATCCGGCACAGGTGTCAGTGTAACGCTTTTGCACCCGGGCCTAACGCAAAGCAACCGCATTATGGTTACCCGCGGCAAAGTAAACATCAGCAGTATTGATGCAGCCTACATGATCAATAATGAAACAGGTTATGTAAGAATCAGTAAATTCGGGGCCAATACAGATAACGATTTCTCTGTTGCCGCAAACAATCTAAAAGCAAAGGGCATGAAAAAACTGATTCTCGACCTGCGCGATAATGGCGGTGGTTATTTTACTGCAGCAACAGGTTTAGCTGATCAGTTCCTAGCTGAAAATAAACTTATTGTGTATACCCAAGGTAAACACGAACCACGTACCGATTATTTTTCGACCGGAACAGGTGCTTTCCAAAGTGGTAAACTAGCAGTGCTGATCAATGAAAACACAGCTTCGGCCAGCGAGATTGTGGCTGGGGCGATTCAGGATTTAGGACGCGGAATTATCGTTGGCCGCCGTTCTTTCGGAAAAGGTTTGGTACAAGAGCAATTTGCTTTTGGCGATGGTTCGGCACTTAACTTAACCATTGCCAGGTATTATACCCCATCTGGCCGTAGCATTCAAAAATCCTATAAAAAAGGGTACGATGCTTATAAACATGAACTGGATGAACGCATGATGGATGGAGAGTTAACCGGCGACCGCACCTCTTTTCAGGATTCCATCGAGAAAACTGAAGGCGTAACCGTTCAACCCAACAAAAAGATCAAACCGGTTGGCGGTATACAGCCAGATGTTTTTGTAAAGCTTGACACCAATGGCTACAATAAATTTTACAGTAACCTGGTAAGTAAAAAAGTGCTTTCAGATTATGTTTTCAATGTATTAACCGCAAAATATAATGCTGCTTTTGTAGAGCAGAACATCAATATTTTTACCATAAATGATAACGATTTTAAAGACTTTATAGGCTTTCTTCAACGCAAAAACGTTCCTATTGATCGTTTTCAGTTGTATAATTCGAAAAACGTAATCCTCAACGACCTAAAAGCACTGCTATGCCGTTACTATTTAGGCGATGTGGGCTATTATAAAGCAGCGAACCAGACGGATAATGCGGTAAGACAAGCATTGCTGAATCTTCAATAGCCATATTTTATATTTCTTTAAGTGAAAACGAACAGGTGAAAAAGAATTTTAATTTCGTTATTTATTCAAAAAACAATACAATATTCTTAATTTTAAATACAAAATAATACTATATTTTGTTTTATTACATTTGCATGCAAATCATATTAGTTATGGATGTAAGCAAATTAAAGGAAAGCGATCAGCAGGTATTAAACGATCTATTGGAAAAAGTTAAGGAACAAACCGGTTTATTTTTAGGCTACCCGGTTTCGAAAGATTTTAATTATCAAACCCTATCGGATTTCTTAAAATACCCGATGAACAACCTCGGTGATCCTTTTGTTACTTCTACCTATGGTGTTGGATCTCGCGAACTGGAAAAAGAAGTGGTCCAGTTTTTTGCCGAGCTCTTTCGCGCACCTACCGATAATTGGTGGGGATATGTAACCAATGGAGGCTCAGAAGGAAATCTGTACGGTTTATATCTCGCCCGCGAACTGCATCCAAAAGGAATGGTTTATTACTCTGAAGCGACCCATTACAGCGTACAAAAGAACCTCCATCTGCTCAACATGTCAAACATCGTGATCCGCACGCAGGAAAACGGAGAGATCGACTATGAAGACCTTGAGCACACCATCAGAATGAACAGGCATATGCCCGTCATTATCATGGCCAATATCGGTACTACCATGACCGAAGCACGCGATGATGTTGCTAAAATTAAAACCATTTTAAAAAAACTTGCCATCCAGCATTATTATATCCATGCCGATGGCGCACTTTCGGGCGCCTACAGTGCTTTAATAGAACCCCGGCCAGCTTTCGATTTTGAAGATGGTGCAGACAGTATTGCCATCAGTGGGCATAAATTTTTCGGTTCGCCAATGCCCTGTGGTGTGGTGGTTGCAAAAAAATCAAACCGCGACCGGATTGCCCGATCAGTTGCTTATATCGGCAGTGTTGATACCACCATTACAGGATCGAGAAATGGTCATAGCCCACTTTTTTTATGGCACACCATTAAACGTTTGGGCCTTGCAGGTTTAAAAAACAGGGCAATGCACAGTTTGGCAACAGCGGCATATACAGAAGAAAAACTTAATGAACTGGGTATTGCCGCATGGCGGAATACAAATGCCATCACCGTAAACTTCGCTACCCCATCGCCAGCAATCTGTAAAAAATGGCAGCTGGCGGCAGAACAAGGGAATTCGCACATCATCTGTATGCCAAACGTAACCAAGGCACATATTGATTTATTTATAAATGATCTGAAGGCGGAAATAATCTTTCAGGATTAACGCAATACAAACTTTTGAATGACCATAATGTTTAATAGCAACGGTAAATTAGTATTACAAAACCTTTAAACACAAAAGCATGAAAATAATAATTGTTGGCGCAACAGGAACTTTGGGCAAAAAAGTAACCGAAGCTTTCGCACAAAAACACGAAGTAATCCGTGTGGGAAATACGAAAGGCGATGTTCAGGTAGATATTACCAACGAAACATCAATTAAAGCCATGTATGATAAGATCGGTGCTTTTGATGCATTGATCAGCACCAGCGGAAAAGGTCCTTTTGTTCAGATAAACCAGATGACGGGCGAAGTATTTAAAAGTGGCTTACTTGATAAATTATTGGGTCAGGTTAACCTGGTACTCATTGGTCAGCATTACATAAATAAAGGTGGCTCGTTCACTTTAACTTCGGGCATATTGGCCGATCACCCGATTGCTGCCGGTGCAGTATTGAGTACGGTTAACGGAGGACTGAATTCTTTTGTTGTAGCAGCTGCCCCCGAACTCGAAAATGGTGTCCGTATAAATGCCATTAGTCCCAACGTTGTTGAAGATTCGCCTGCCTACTTCGATTCTTTTCCGGGCGAAACTCCCGTAAGTATGGAAAAAGTTGTTAAAGCATACGAAAAAAGTGTACTTGGCATTGTTACGGGGCAGATTATAAAGGTGTATTAGTTTTTTAACAAAAGCTTATCTTAAAATTTTGGTGATTAAAAACCCAAAATACTATATTGGCCTATCTAACAATCTCAACTATGATAGAAACTGAACGCCTCATTTTAAAGCCCTTAACCCATGGTCAACTTTTAAAATACATTAAGGACGACCACTCTTTAGAAGAAGAATTCGGTCTTTTACCAACCAAAAAAAACATCTCGCCCTCTTTACACGATGCTTTGGAGCAGACCATTTTGCCAAATGTTTTCGATAAGGACAAAGATTATTTATACCATACCCTATGGACGATCATATCTAAACCCGACCATAGAGTGGTGGGCGATATCTGTTTTGTGGGCGAACCTGATCCTAATGGAGAGATTGAAATTGGTTATGGGACTTACCAGGAGTTTAGGGGAAAAGGGTTTATGACGGAAGCTGTTGGCCGATTGCTTGAATGGGCAAAAGAACAGCCAAAAGTAAAATCGGTTTTTGCCGCTACCACTAAAGATAATGTAGCCTCATACTCTATTTTAGAAAAAAACGGTTTTATCCATATTGGTGAAGTGGATGATATGCTGAGCTGGAAGATTGAATTGAAATAAATTTACAGCTACTGTCTTAACACCCAATTAATTTGCTACGGAAACACGGATTGTTACGGAATAGGACATAATTTATGGCATGGAGTTAAAGATAGATAGTATCTTCCTTCTGCCGTCATCCTGAATTTATTTCAGGATCCATCCAATAAGGTTTAATTTTTGCATAAAAGATGCTGAAACAAGTTCAGCAGGACGGCATCCTATTAGAAATTACAAAACAATCTCAAACAAGCTTAAACTAATCCCCTCATAATGTTTGGGCAACCCGTCTGTTTTTTCCATAGTCACTACCCCAACATAATCAAAACCACAACCGGTGTAATATTCGAGCAGTTTTTCATTGTCGGCCCAGGTATCCATTCTGATAAATTTAATCCCGTTGTCTGCAGCAAAAACTTTAGCCCATTTAATAATTTCCCTTACAAAAGAATAGCCCCTGAATTCGGGATGGGTTACAATCCGATGGATGTAAATCGCATCATGATCGCGATCTCCCCAGATTAACTTATCGTTAAAGGTTACAGCAAAAACACAGGCCACCGTACCATCAACAAGGATTTTATACTGGCGGTTTTCATTGATTTCGGTCTGCACCATTTCCCTGCTGAAACCCTGCCAATGTTTATTGAACACTTTCTTCTGATGGGCAATGGCCATATCGTAAAATTCAAAAATGACATCAATATCTGTTGACAGGCTATTTTGTACTTGTAATTGCATCTGGTAAAGGTAAATTTTTATCTCGTTAGTCGGGTTTGCAATCCGTCTTTTGAAGTTTAGCTTTTCGTGGATTTCAAACCCACAGAACAGTGAGTACACTACTCGTGGCAGACAGGTTCTTCACTGCGTTCAGAATGATAATAAACAAAAACAGGGCTGCTATCAAATAGAAAGCAGCCCTGTTTAAATAACGTTGATTTTAAGCATCTCGACCTTAGTCCTTCAGCCTTTAAACCCTCCACCTCACACTATTTCTGTCTGAAATAGATCTGGATCGGTGCACCGGCAAAATCGAAGTTTTCTCTTAATTTATTCTCAATGAAACGTTTGTACGGATCTTTAATGTACTGTGGCAAGTTGCAGAAAAATGCAAACATCGGCGAGGTGGCATTAATCTGAGTGATATATTTAATTTTAATGTGCTTTCCTTTTAATGCTGGTGGCGGGAATTTCTCGATTAAAGGCAACATTACATCGTTTAATTTAGAAGTAGGAATTTTCTTGCTTCTGTTTTTATAAACTTCCAAAGCTGCTTCAATAGCCTTAAAAATACGCTGTTTGTTGAGTACCGAAGTAAAAATGATCGGCACATCGGTAAACGGACGGATGCGTTCGTAGATCTGCTCTTCAAAAGCTTTCATGGTTTGGGTATTCTTTTCAATAAGGTCCCATTTGTTAACCAAAATCACGATTCCTTTTTTGTTCTTTTCGGCCAGGTGGAAAATATTGATATCCTGGCTTTCTATTCCTTCAACGGCATCGATCATTAATACCACCACATCAGCTTCCTCTAAAGCCTTGATGGTACGCATTACCGAATAAAATTCTAAGTTTTCTTTAACCTTTGTTTTTTTACGTAATCCAGCTGTATCGATCAACATAAATTCGTGACCGAACTGATTATAATGGATTTTGATTGAATCGCGGGTTGTGCCTGCATTTGCGGTAACAATATTGCGTTCTTTACCGATCAGTGCATTTACCAACGAAGATTTACCCACGTTTGGCCGGCCTGCAATGGTAATTTTAGGCAACTGGTTTTCTTCTTCAGGAATATCTTCGAAATTTTTAACAATCTCATCCAATAACTCACCTGTTCCAGAGCCCGTCATCGACGACAATGGATAAACTTCACCTAATCCAAAACCGTAAAAAGTATGTATTTCGTTATATAAAGCTGTATTATCTACCTTATTGGCGCAAACATACACCGGCTTATTGCTTCTGCGCAGCACCTGGGCAATATCGTCGTCCAGATCGGTAATGCCGGTAGTTACATCAACCATAAAAACCAAAACACTGGCTTCTTCAATGGCAATCATTACCTGCTCGCGGATGGCAGCTTCATAAACATCTTCCGAATTGGCAACATAACCACCAGTATCGATTACCGTAAATTGTCTGTTTGTCCACTCACCCACTCCGTAATGCCTATCGCGGGTTACGCCGCTCATATCATCAACAATGGCCTTACGGCTTTCTGTTAGTCTATTAAAAAGGGTACTCTTGCCTACGTTTGGCCTGCCTACGATGGCTATAATGTTACTCATGGGTGTTCTATTGATAGTTAATGGCTTATAGTTAACGGTCGTGGCGTTTGGGCAAGCTGCTCAAACTATTTGGCTATCAGCCATTGACTATCAACTACTAACCGATTTATTTCGGGCTGCAAAGGTACGGTTATTTTTCGTAACCTCTATTAATATTAATTTTTATACTTCTCTAAAAGTCCTTTTATTACTTCATCCGTTAATTGATTCCCTTCCAATAAAGGAAAACCTTCCCAACGTACAATGCCTTTCGGATCGATAAGGATGGCGTGCGGAATACCTTTAACTTCGAGCAAATCTTTCACCGTTCCTTTAGTGTCTATCGCTTCAGCATAGCTGATTTTCGGATCATTAAATGCTTCCACCTTTTCGGCAGTCTCATCAGAAATACCGATGACCACAATTTTATCGGCGTATTTTTTCTGGATATCGTTTAATGTAGGAATGTATGCCCTGCATGGCCCGCACCAGGTTGCCCAAAAGTCGATGAGCACAAACTTACCTTTTGTATCAGGCTTTTTCGAAATCCATTTTTCGACCACCAATTCTGGTGCCTTTTCATTCAGAATGGATTTTGCCCACAACTTTTTGCCATTGTTCGATTCTTGCGCAAAAACTGCTATGCTCAAAAATACCAGGAGAAACGTTAATCTTATTTTCATATCAATTTGATTTTATCCAATAAAAATCGAAATTAATTATCGTAACCAAAGCTTTTCAGGTAATTCTTTTTGCTTCTCCAATCAGGGATAACCTTAACAAACATCTCCAGGAAAACCTTGCTATCCAAAAACTTCTCGATTTCGAGGCGTGCTTCGGTACCCACTTTTTTCAACATGCTTCCACCAGTGCCGATCAAAATATTCTTTTGCGAATCGCGTTCCACTACAATTTCAGCAGTAATCCTGATCATTGCACCCTTTCCATTTTTCATCTCCTCTTCCTTAAAGCTCTTTACAATTACCTCGGTACTATAGGGGATTTCTTTCTGATAATTAAGGAAGATTTTTTCACGGATAATCTCCGATACAAAGAAACGCTCTGAGCGATCGGTCAGATCTTCTTTATCGTAATATGCGGGATGTTCTGGCAACATATCGAGTACGCGGTCCAATAATCCGTCGACATTGTGCTTATGTAAGGCCGAAATTGCATAAATCGCAACTGGATTAAGCTTCTCCTTCCAGTAGGCAATCTTCTCATCTACCTGCTCCTGCAGTGCTTTATCAATTTTATTGATGAGTACAATTGTTGGGATATTGCGGTCGAGGATTTTCTCCAGAACATCATCCTCATCGTGCTCTTCATTGATGTCGGTTACAAATAAAAGTACATCTGCATCTGTTAACGATCCGTTTACAAAGCTCATCATACTCTCTTGTAAACTGTATTTAGGCTTAATTATACCTGGGGTATCAGAAAAAACGATCTGATATTCCTCTTCATTTACAATCCCTAAAATACGGTGTCTTGTGGTTTGTGCCTTAGGTGTTATAATGCTAAGCCGCTCGCCTACAAGCACATTCATGAGGGTAGATTTACCTACATTTGGTTTACCTATTATACTAACAAAACCTGCTTTATGCGCCATTAAAATATTTTTTAAAAAAAATTTGCAGCACAAAGAAACGAATTATATCTTTGCATTCCAATTCGGAAACAGAGTTAAGGATTTAATTCAAACAAAAAA
>Ga0308165_1001635_pt1 | contig 30510 bp, 16 predicted proteins | sample PhyWR2_FD_201032 | JGI IMG/M metagenome (GOLD analysis project Ga0308165, IMG submission 201032) | Phyllosphere microbial communities from UC Gill Tract Community Farm, Albany, California, United States - DLSLW.R2 | ecosystem: Host-associated > Plants > Phyllosphere > Unclassified | place: USA... | reverse complement strand
TACCTCAAGATCATTCCGTTTATCCCATAAGCGCATAAAAAGATCGGCGATTAACTCTTCTGCTTTATTATAATCTTTAATGTAAATTGAGCTGAACCTGCATAATGCGGGATAATACCGGTTGAAAAGCGTTTCAAGTGCAAGGCTGTCCTGATTTATCAGCAAAGACATCAAATCTTCGTCACTTTTGCTTAAATATACATCCATCATCTTGCCCTCAAAATTAGCGGCTAAAGGTTAGGTTAATGTTAACAGAGTTTTGCCTTTAAGTTATCTGTGGCTGTTCTTTTTAAAATCCAGATAAAAACAAAGCACAACAAATACTCATTTACAACAACTTATAGCTGTTTAGCCTGCATGATGTATTAAAAATTTGATACAAATCGACAAAAGGTTGAACAGGGAATAAGGGTGACAATCGTTTACTTTGATTCAATTAACCAAATTAATAAACCTGCTGCAATTTCTTCAACCAAGCAATACCATGCTTTTGCAGTTTCAAAATTTTTTATGAGAAACAAACTATTTATTTCAGACGAATGATAATCAGCGATTTATCTAAAACCAATTAACCAGGGAAACTAAATTACTTTTTTAACGATGATGAACAGCTACTAAGCAGCGCTGTATATCTTCCAATAGGCTCAACCGCAAGGATAAAAAATCAGACCATAATTTAACGCCTCAATCCAAACTATAGCGCTAGCTGCGCAATAAAATTACCAACAAGGGCATAAGCAAGATTTATGGCTATTATTTGCGGATTGGCACAATTGCTATTGGGAATAAAGCGAGACCTAGTTATTCAAACAAAACCTAAAGTGAAACAGCAGCTGCCGGATATGAAATCCAATAAGGCAAAAACCAGGTAAAAGGCCAGTATCCTAAGACGGACGCTAAGCTTGCACCTAGGCAGGCATGTTTCAGAATAAAGGGAAACCGCTTCCAATACAGGAGTGGTGGCCGGTGTGCTGTTGTATGCCGAGTGGCTGTGCTTTGCCCATTTGCTAAGTAAACCTGTGCGTTTGACGGGAATTAAATGAATTCCCACAGGATTAACTAAATCGATTAATGAGCAGCATTTAAGCGCTAAGCAAAGGAATGATATACCTAACCAGAGATATGATTACCGTTCATCAGTTTTAAAAGTAGTACCCCAAATCCATTCAGAAGCTTTCCATTGTAGCTAATCCCACAATGAACAAAGAGCAATAATCAAATCCAGATAACCCGGCATCAGCCGGATAAAAGCAATATGTATATGAAAATTAAAAAAAATGTTAAAACCAGACGTTGGCAAATCCACTGGATGCTGCTCGGGTTGATTGCACTTTCCTTAACACATTGTAAACAGGATGAGCTGCCGCAAGAGGCCAGTTACGATTCCTCTAAACCAGTGATGGTTACCGACTTTTATCCAAAAGAAGGCAGTGTGGGAAACAACCTGGTGATATATGGCGAAAATTTCGGAAATGATCTTTCGAAAATAAAAGTGATGATCGGAGGAAAACCAGCCAAAGTAATCAGTGTAAAAAACAATGCCATATATTGCATCATTCCTGAGAAAGCCTACGCAGGTGATATAGTGGTAAGCGTTCTTGGCGACAGCAAGGAAGAGCTTGCACATGGCGCTTCAAAAGTGGCATTTTCGTACACCAGAAAACTGCTTGTTTCTACATTTCTGGGAAAATTTTACCAGGTACCTACAAATTTTGAAGAGAAGGAAGGCCCGTTTAATGATTGTGGTGCCTTTAAGGGAATATTGTGGCTCACTTTCGATCCCAAGAATTATAACCACCTCTATTTCTCAGCCGATGTGAACAGCTGCCGACTGATTGATTTCGAAAAACAGTATGTAAGTTATTTCAGAACCGATTTGGACAGGGTATCGATATTGAACTGGAGAATTGATGGCAGTCAGGATATGATTGTTTCGCACAACCACTCCAGCGATACCAAAAACGGTAATTATTTATTTACCCGCGAATCAAATTTCCTTCAGAAAAAAGCGATAGAAGTTTATGCACGTGGCGTAAACGGCACCATGGTTCATCCACAAAATGGAGAGCTCTACTATTCAAGATATCGGGCCGGGGATATCCGCAGATATGATTTCAATACCAAAGAAGATAAGCTGGTATTTTCCAACCCTTATAGTGCTGTGGCCGTTTATATGGTGATGCACCCTTCGGGAGACTATGCTTACCTGGTTGAATTTGAAAAACATTTTATTATGCGCACCGATTATGACCGGGAAAAGAAAATCTTCAAAACCCCTTACACCATCTGCGGTGCGGCAGGTACGGCAGGCTACGCCGACGGTATTGGTACCACCGCAAGGCTGAACAGCCCTGTTCAGGGTGTATTTGTAAAAAATCCTGACTATGAGACAGCGGGAGGAGATCAGTACGATTTCTATTTCTGCGATAAAGCCAACCATGCCATACGTACGCTTACTCCACAGGGAAGGGTGAGCACATTCGCCGGACGGGGAAATAATGGCACTAGCGGTTATGCCGATGGGGATTTACGTACAGAAGCCCGTTTCAACAATCCACAGGCTATTGCCTATGATGAGGTGAAAAAATGTTTTTATATCGGTGATACCGGCAACTGGCTTATCCGCAAAATAGCTAAAGAAGAATAATTGATGAAGACCTACTATAAAATTATGAGATTTATTTTACTAACATGCCTGGTTTTTCTTGGGATTTCCTTTACCGTAATGGCGCAGGATGTAGTGGTGAAGGGAACAGTAACCGATGAAAAAAAACTACCCATACCAGGGGTAAGCATATCCATCAGTAACCTGCCCGGTTTGGGTGCCATTACTGATGGAGACGGAAAATACAGCATAAAGATGCCCCCTTACCAAACATTGGTATTTACCTATGTGGGGTATGAGAAGAAAGAAGTACTAGTAAAAGAACAACGGGTTGTTAATGTAAGCTTGAAAGAATCAGATGCCAGTGTATTGAATGAAGTGGTGGTTACCGCCACTGGTGGGGAAAGAAAGATAGCCATTACCGGAGCGATAACAACGGTAAATGTAGACCGGCTGAAGTCTAATCCTTCCACATCGATGGCAGATGCGCTGGCAGGGGTTGTGCCGGGCATCCAGGCCATGCAAACCTCAGGCCGCCCGGGAAGCGTTTCGGAATTTTGGGTCCGCAGTATTTCTACCTTTGGGGCCAGCAATGCCGCTTTGGTGCTGATTGACGGCTTTGAACGTGACATGAATGAGATCAATGTGGAAGATGTGGAATCCTTTTCGGTATTAAAGGATGCCTCTGCAACAGCGATGTATGGAAGCCGGGGTGCGAATGGCGTAATCCTGATCAAAACCAAACGGGGCAAGGAGGGAAAAGTTAATATTAATGCCAAATTAGAAGGATTTTATAATACCCTTACCAAACTTCCGGAGTTTGTTGATGGCTATCAATATGCATCTATGGCCAACGAAGCAAAGGTTGCCCGAAATCAACAGCCGCTTTTTTCGAACACGGAGCTTGAGGTACTTCGCCTGGGACTGGATCCTGATCTTTTTCCCAATGTAAACTGGATGGACGTGGTATTGCGCGATGCCGCAAAAAGTCAACGCAGCATTTTAAATTTAAGTGGTGGTGGAAAAACGGCCCGGTATTATTTATCCGGAAGTTACCAGAACCAGCAGGGTATGTACAAGGTGGATGATGCATTGGGAGATTATAATACCAATGCCAATTTCAACAAATATACTTATCGCCTGAGCGTAGACATGGACATTACCAAATCTACCTTGTTAACAGTGGGCGTATCTGGATCATTGCGCAAACAAAATGACCCAGGGGTAGGCAGTAATGCCATATGGACCGCCCTAATGGGCTACAACGCGATTACCTCGCCGATCAGGTATTCGGACGGAAAAATCCCAGCAAGTGACGATGGTGACAGTGACCCTAATAATGACATGGACCGTTTCAATCCGCTGGTGCAGGGAACCATGACCGGCTACAACGAGAGTTGGAGCAATAATATACAGACCACTTTAAATTTGGATCAGAAATTAGACTTTATTACCAAAGGCCTCCGCTTTATCGGCAGGTTCGGCTATGATACTTACAATAACAACTACATCAAACGGTATAAATTTCCCGAACTCTGGAGCGCCAACCGTTACCGCAACACTGCCGGGGATTTAGTATTTAAAAGAATAAAGGAAGAGCAAAAAATGACGCAAACTTCGGGTTCGGACGGGGATAAACGCGAGTTTTTTGAATGGGAAACCCACTATAACAATAATATCGGGGCCCATAATTTCGGCGGTGTTCTGAAATATAGCCAGAATTCAAAAGTATTTACGCAGAATATCGGCACAGATCTTAAAAATGGTATTGCCCGCCGGAACCAGGGATTGGCAGGCAGGGCGAACTATAACTGGAACTCCCGTTATTATGTTGATTTTAATTTCGGATATACAGGTTCTGAAAATTTCCATAAGGACTACCGTTTTGGGTTTTTCCCGGCCATTTCGGGTGCCTGGAACATTGGCGAAGAGCCAATTGTAAAGAAACTGGGATGGGTGGATATGTTTAAAGTCCGTTATTCGTACGGAAAAACAGGGAACGATAACATGGGCGATATCAGATTCCCCTATCTGTACACTTTGGAGCAGTTGTATCAAAAAGATGCGAACGGGAATATCCAATATTACTCTGATGGAACTCCTATAGGAGCCGGAGGTTATCAGTTTGGTGATTACGAATCTTCTTCCCGGCCATGGGGAGGATTGGGTTACACTTCAGTAGCCTCTCCCAATGTGACCTGGGAAATTGCTACCAAGCAGGATCTGGGTATCGATTATTCGTTCTTCCACGACAAGATCAGCGGGGCGGTTGATTATTTTACCGAACGCCGCGAAGGAATTTATATGAGCCGGAATTTTCTTCCGGGGTATGTTGGTTTGGAGAACAATCCCTCTGCCAATGTGGGTGAGGTAAAAGCGCGCGGATTTGATGGCAATTTCACATTGAAACAAAAAGTAGGCGGAGTAGATCTGACCCTTCGCGGAAATGCGACCTACAGCAAGAGCGAGATTCTGGAAAGAGACGAAGAGAATACCATTTACACCTACAAATTGCAGGAAGGCCATAGGGTTGACCAGGCTAGAGGCTTGGTGGATTTAGGTCTTTTTAGAGATTATGATGATATCCGCAACAGCCCAAGACAGTCTTTCGGAGAGGTGATGCCGGGTGATATTAAATACAAGGATATTAATGGCGACGGGATTATTGATGATAATGACATTGTGGCCATCGGTGCTACAACCAGGCCAAATCTAACCTACGGGTTTGGACTTTCTGCGAGCTGGAAAGGTCTGGATATCAATGTACACTTCCAGGGTATAGGTAAGTCGACCTATTTTATCAATGGTTCTTCTGTTTACATGTTCAGTTTAGGGCAGAACTGGGGAAATATCCTCAATGACTTAGCTGATAGCAACCGTTGGACATTAGGCACAAATGAAGATCCGAATGCAGTTTATCCACGTTTAACCTACGGTCCAAATGCAAATAACTACCGCGCATCTACATACTGGCTCAGGGATGGCTCCTATTTGCGTTTAAAAACACTTGATGTGGGCTATTCTTTACCAAAAAGCCTGGTAAACAAGGCTCATCTCAACAATGTGCGCTTCTTTTTAATAGGAACCAACCTGCTCACATTCAGCAAATTTAAGCTTTGGGACCCGGAATTGGGAAGCTCAACAGGAAAAGTGTATCCACTTAGCAAAACTTTATCATTAGGGGTATCAGTAAACTTATAAGCAATGAAAAACATGAAAAAAATATTGATGGTTTTAACCTTTGCAAGCTGTATTTTAATCATCGGCGGATGTAAAAAATTTCTGGATTCAGACTATCTCTTTGATGAGCGTTTGACCACCGAGGAGGTTTTCACCAATACAGATTATGCGAACAGATGGCTCGCAAAGGCTTATTCTTATCTTGGCAGTAACTATCTGCAGGATGTAAGCAGCAAAAAATCTGTGCCTTTTAATTTTGCCGATGATATGTATTACGGAGATGAAAACGACGGGTACAAAAGATGGAAAAACGGACAATACACCGAAAATGGGTTGAATGGAGAAAGCAAGGAGATCTGGAATACGGCATACAAAGGCATCAGACAGGCATCCATCTTCATTAACAGTATTGACATTAACACAACCTTAACCAAAATTGAAATTGAAAACCTAAAAGGCCAGGCCCGGTTTTTAAGGGCTTATTATTATTGGGTATTATTGCGTACATATGGCCCGATACCTATTGTGCCTAATGAGGGCATTGATTATACAAAAGAATATGATGAGATTGCCCAAGCCAGAAATAGCTACGAGGAATGTGCAGTTTATCTTTCAAACGAACTGGTAGAGGCAGCCAAAGGTCTTTTGCCACAACAGGGAATACAACAGATTGCCCGCCCGACACGTGGTGCTGCTTTGGCCCTTCGCGCAAGGATATTGTTATATGCAGCAAGTCCGCTGGCTAACGGAAAAGCTCCGGCCGAGGTTGCTGCAGCATTGGTTACCAAAGATGGAAAACCATTACTATCCCGTACCTACGATGAATCTAAATGGGCCAGGGCTGCCGCCGCTGCAAAAGATGTGATGGACCTTGGCCAATACCGTTTGTATGTTGCTTTTAAGAAAACTACTGGTGATGCCGCCTATCCCGCCACTGTTACCCCTCCTTTTGACAGTAATTTTTCTAATAGTGCCTGGCCATCGGGCTGGAGCGACATCGATCCTTACGAATCATACCGGGCTTTATTCAATGGAACTGTTCCTGCTTACCAAAATCCAGAACTGATATTTACCCGTGGCCAGAATCAGGGAGGCGAAGGTATAAATGTTCTGGTGGTACACCAATTGCCACGTTTGGAGGGCAAAGGTTATAATTCGCATGGTATGACCCAAAAGCAGGTTGACGCTTATGCGATGAATGACGGTAGCGATATCCCCGGAATGAACAGTATGTATGCGGGAAGACAGGGATACGAAAGCCGTTTTAACACCCAGCCCCGCGCAACGGGTTTTGTAACGCAGGCGGAACTGACCAAGTACCCTGAATTAGGCCCTTTGGGTGTTGGTGTAAATAAACAATATGTGCAACGCGAACCACGTTTTTATGCTTCTGTATCGTATAACGGCTCTACCTGGAACCTGTTAAATGCTGAAAGTGTAAGGGATGAGAAAAGTAATGTGCAGATCTTTTATTACCGGGGCGATCCAAACGGATATAAAAACACTACCTACTGGCCACGTACGGGGGTCGGCATTAAAAAGTATGTCCACCCAGATGATATCAGTAATGTGGCTGTTACTGCCTATGATCAAAGCCGGATGAAGCAAAAGGTTGATCCTGCCATCCGTTATGCAGAGATATTGTTAATCTATGCAGAAGCTTTGAACGAATTAAACGGATCGTACAATATCCCATCATGGGATGGCAGCAAAACACAGGTGATATCCCGCAATATCTCTGAGATGAAAAGAGGAATCCAGCCTATACGCATCCGTGCGGGATTAGCGGACTACCCCGGCGATGTTTATGCCGATCAGAACAGATTCCGCATAAAATTGAAAAGAGAGCGCCAGGTGGAGTTATTTGCGGAAGGACACCGTTATTTCGATCTGCGCCGCTGGACAGATGCCCAGTCTGAAGAATCGGCGCCTGTTTATGGATATAATGCCTATGCCACAAAAGATCAGGCAGCACTTTTTCACAACGTGGTTGAAACACCATCGTTACCTTCAATTTTTACACTTAAAATGTGGTTCTGGCCTATTCATTTTGATGAACTAAAACGCAATAAATACCTGACACAAAACCCAGGCTGGACAAACCCAGAATAACCTATTATAATATGCAACAATGAAAAAGAAGATATATATCCTATTTTTAGTGATAACAACAGCGGTATGCCTTGTTTCATGTAATGATGAATGGAAAGATGAGCAATTTACTCAAATGGCATCATTTAAAACAGACCCAACGGCCCAGGGCGTAAGCTGGAGCTATTTACGTTATAATGCTACCGGAAAAGTGAGGTTCAACCTTCCGGTTATTATAAGTGGTTCGACACCGAACCTTAAAAACCGGACCATACATTTAGGTCTGGACCCTGATACACTGGCGAAGTTAAACCAGGAGCAATACGGCCACCGCCAGGAGCTATATTTTAAACAACTGGACAAGAAGTATTACACCATGCCACAAACAATAGATGTACCGGCCGGGGTAAGCACTGTTACCATACCCATCGATTTTACCCTTGGTGATCTCGACCAATCTGACAAATGGGTATTGCCTTTACAGATTTTAGATGATGGTTCATACGATTATCAGGCTAACCCGCACAAATATTACCGCAGGGCGATGCTGCGCATTACTCCTTTTAATGATTACTCTGGTGAATATGGTGGCACATTGTATAAAATATACCTTGATGGCGATACGGAACCCTTGACCCTGAATACCCACAGAACTTTTGTTGTGGATGATAAAACTATTTTCCTATATGCCGGGATCAGGGACATAGATTATCTTGACCGCAAAAACTATAAGGTATTTATTAAGTTTACGGACGAAAATATCGATATCCAGAAGAAAAAGTTGGAGATCTGGAGTGATAATACTGCAAACAACAAATTTAAGGTTGGCGCGGCACAATCTTATTATACAAGGGATGAGGCCTGGGATGCAAAGCTCCCCTATCTGAAACATATTTATACCACCCTTTATCTATCGTATGAGTTTGAGGATTTTACTACTGTTCCTGGCCAAAGGCTGAAATATAAGGTAGACGGTACCCTATCCATGCAACGGGATCTGAATACATTGATTCCCGATCAGGATCAGCAGATCCAGTGGTAAATAAAACCTTTTAATAATCTATGGGGTTGCTGATCATTTTCAGATAACCCCATAGTTTTGGCTTTACTGAGTACAGATCTGCAATAAGATCGAGATCTTCCATCTCCAAAAACAATTCCCAACAGGAATTCTATTTCTTACCGATAAAAAATTGTCAGTCGTGTCGTGATTGATATTATTGATTATTTTTAATCACATCTTAATTAAGTTCATTTAAGCGAAACATCTATTTCTGTCATCCCCATAAACACACAGTCATTTACCACTGATATATTATCATTTAAGAAAGAACATTTAAGCTTAAACTAATTTACCCGCATGTTTACAGGGAATAAAACGGTGACGGTATTTTCGTTATCCCAAAAAAAATAACCTGAGGTTTGGCCTGGAATGTTTCAGATCTTCTATTTCTGAGGTTCGTTTTCTATACTAAAAGATCAATCTCAGAAATACATAAACATAATTTTCAATACAATCGCATTGATGATGATCAGAGTTGAAAAGCACCGGTGAAGCCGATGATATTTTTCATAATACCATTGGTGGTTGGCTTACTCTTTTCTACAAAAAATAAGCCTGGAGGAAATGCCCCAGGCTTATATGAGTGTGCGCCCCCAGCCCTATGAGAAAGGCTGGGGTTATTACCAAATACAGCACACTTTATAATCTTTGTTCAATTTGCAACACATGAGGCTCAAGGATCCCGTGTTGATTAAAAATCTCAAACAGTAACTTAGCATAACTACTATTGCAGGAAGTTATTTTTCTAACAAAGCGTACACGCACCATAGATATGGGGATTGCCCGTGCGAATCGCCTACATTTCTTGGCCGGTCATAATAATACTGTTTGTCGTTCTTTTTATTGGTTCCCACACAAACTTCTGCAACATCTCCTTTTTCGTTAATATATGGCACCATTGCCATCCAGGCTTTTCGGGCTGGTTCAGCATATTCCTTTTTATCCAACCAACCATGTTTTACACCGCTGATAAATGCATAGGCGAACATGGCAGATCCTGATGTTTCCGCCCAGCAATCAGGCTCGTCGATCAATTGATTCCACATCCCCTTTGGATTTTGATAGTTTTTTAGGCTTTTCATCATGGTTTGATAACCCTGTAAAATACGCGGTCGGTCTTGGTTATCTTCAGGCAAAAGGCGGAGCAACTCTGTCATCCCTGCTGCCATCCAGCCATTGCCCCGGCCCCAGTAAAATGGCACATCCGGCGCATGGTAGAAAAGACCATTTGGCCGCTGAAGCTCATTTAAATACAATACCATTTCTTTTGCAGCGCGATCGATGTATTTTTTATCCCCTGTAGCTTTATAGGCCTGCGCCTGCACAATGGTAATCATATACATATCATCAATCCATAAACGTGTTTGCCAGGAAAAGCCTTTATCCGCCCAGCTTTTTTGGCTTGGCCCGGCTTTCTCTGGAAGAATCCATTGTGTATCGGCATATGGCAGCCCCAAATCAAGGTATTTTTTATCCTTGGTGATCTGATAAAATTCTAAAGGGAGGCTTCCGAACATATTGAGATCAACATGGTTCATAATCGGCAATAAGGCTTTCTCTTCATTACATAACTTTTCAAACCTGTTTTCTAAAAGTTCAAAGAGTTTTTTGTCCTTGGTTTCAGTTGCAAATTTAAGGGCTCCGGTCCAGTTGAAAGTTTCTGGGTAACTGATCCATTTTCCTGCATGGAGCATGTGCTTTTTATCTACAAAACGGTAAGCCAAACGTTTACCCACTTCTTTTGGCCTATAGCCTTTTGGAAAATCTTTGAGCAGGTTGTTCTGGGCGAATAAAAACTGAAAAGGAAGCAATAGTAATAATGTAAGTAATCTCTTAGACATCATATTAATGGTTTAATTTAAAAAGACCCAAAATTTACCCCGGTTTCACAGTATACCCTTTAGCACAACTCCGATAATAGAATCGTTTATAAGGATATATATATAAACAGCTATGATATCATGCCATTTTTTTTACTAAAGTGCTGTGTTTTGGAGAATTGGGCTAAGTTTTGATATTTGGTTATTTATCTCAAAGTAAATCAACAAATTTTATAAAATCTGATCATCCTTTTGCGGATTTGTCTCAGATTGTATCATATACATTCCGAACCGTTAAACATTGAATCAAAAAGATTTAGGTAATCAGATAAAGAACTTTTCCTTTAAAAAAATATAATCCGATACTACGTTTAACATCGTTTGATAATAAACATTTTTATTAATACCCTCACCGCTAAAGCAGACCATGTGTCCTTTGCCAAGGCCGATTTCAGAAAAAACCGCCTTAAAATCGGGCGAGTAAAGCCATCCATGCAGTTCTTGGTCAATCAAACTGATGCGGCATGCAACAGTACAGGTCCGTGGGGAAGTATCAGTAAAATCCAGGCTGTAATCTACAGTTAATACCACAGTGCCATAACCCAACAGGTCCACCAACACTTCTACATTCTTCATCGGCTGGTATGCTGTTCCCTGTAAGCCATTGGTTTTAATGGCAAACAGGTTTTCTTTTCCTGTACCAATAAAAACGGGCTTATCGTTTATCGTCAACATGCGGTTAATCATTGGCTCTTATCTGATACCTGCATCCTTACTTCATCATTTTTTTTCGCAAAAGGCATTCTGCTCTGATGGGCAATTACGAGGTAAGGTTTATCAATTTGGTTAATGATAAAGTAAAGCAATCGTAACGGTAAAATTTGTTCATCTTTTTGTTGATATGTCTCAAATCATGATCAGCTAAATTAAAATAAAACAGATAAAACACTGATAATCAAAAGCAAACAAAACATATGTTCTGTAACAAAATGGTTTGGGTACCAAAGGATAAGCACAGCACATTCTATTTATATATATTTGATATTAACTTGATTATGCGGTTTCTAATCTTTTTTTTGTTATTGAGTCCTTTTCTTGCAGTTTCAATTTGCAAAGGACAGTCTCACTATTTTAAACAATACCAGGCTGATGACGGCCTGGCCCACAACGCTGTACACGCGATTTTACAGGATAAAAAGGGTTTGATCTGGATTGGTACCAGAGGTGGCCTGAACCGCTTTGATGGTTATACGTTTAAAACTTTAAAAGACGAAAAAAATAAATTCGGGAATATTGGCAATAACATCATTATCAGCCTTGTTGAGGATAAAAGGGGAATGTTTTGGATAGGTACCGGCCGTGGTATTATAAAGTACAATCCATACAATGAAGTATTTACACCACTTATCCAGGCTCCCCAGAATTACATCAGCCATATCGTAATCGACCATAATAACGATCTGTATTTTTTGGCAAACAATGAGCTGCATAAATACATACAGAAAGACAATAAGGTATTGAACCTAAAAATTTCGGCTTCTTGTTTAGCCATCGATGTCCGCAGAAAAATTTTAATGGGCAATGATGATGGCCAGTTGATTACTTACAACCCGGAAAACAGATCGAAAACCATTAACAGGATAATCGGCGAAAATATCCCTGTAAACCTACGCTCAATCAGTAAGCTGTTTCCAGTTGACGACCACACGATACTGGTTGGATGTTTTAAGCAAGGTTTGAAAAGCTATGATACCAAAAGTGGTTTAATTAAATCGCTGATTTTGCGCAATAGCGATAATACCGACATATATGTGCGTGATATTACGGCTGGAGAAAACCAACAGTATTGGATTGCTACAGAATCGGGTATATACATTTACGACCTGGCAAACAATACTGCTCAAAACCTCCGCAAAAAGGCTGGCGATCCGTACTCTCTTGCCGATAATGCTGTTTATACGGTTTGCAGGGATAGTGAGGGCGGCATGTGGGCCGGCACCTATTTTGGAGGCTTAAGTTATTTTTCAAAAAGCGATGCAAGGTTCGAAAAATATTACCCGGTTGTTGGAACCAACTCAATTTCAGGAAATGCGGTCAGAGAGATCTGTCCTGACGGCAAAGGGAATTTATGGATAGGCACAGAGGATGCAGGTATTAATAAGTTTAATCCAAAAACCGGGATTTTTAGCAATTACACCGCCAAAGGCAAAAAGGGGGATGTATCATACCCAAATATTCATGGCTTGTTTGCCTTTAACAACCAGTTATTTATAGGTCCGTTTTTACACGGATTGGAAATAATGGACATTAAAAAGGGAATTGTTACCGAAAGATTTAAAACCATTGTTGAAAAAAACGAAGCAACAAGTGATTTTGTACTCTCCATATATGTATCAAGAGATAGCACTATATACGTAGGCACCGGGTATAATACGAGGTCGGGATTATTTATTTTTAACCAAAAAAAGAAAACATTTAAACGTATCGAACAGATTCCGAACTCTTCAGTTTATGATATTTATGAAGACAGTTATGGCAATATATGGACAGGCAGCCTTACGCGTGGCGCATTTTATTACAATCCCAAAACAGGCAGACATGGCAATGTTATTTTGGGGGATAAAACTAAAGACAGAAACATAAGTCAATTTGCAGTTTGCGGTATTATGGAAGACAGCAACCATGCCATGTGGTTTGCCACACAAGGTAGTGGCCTGATCAGGCTAAGTCCGGATAGGAAAGTGTTAAAAAAATTTACGACCGAAAATGGTATGCCCACAAATATCATGTTCCGTGCGCTCGAAGATGATTCGAAACACTTATGGATAAGCTCGCTTAAAGGATTGATATGTTTCGACCTGCGTACAGAAAAAACAAAAATTTATACCAGATCCAACGGTTTAATTGCCGATCAGTTCAATTTTAGCTCTGCTTATAAAGAAAAGGGCGGCAGAATGTATTTCGGATCGGTAAGGGGGATGATTTCTTTTAATCCGGACGATTTTGAACAAAAAGATATTGCACCTCCAACTTATATTACCGGATTTGAGATCAACAACGAGGAAGTTTTCCCCAATACAAAAAACAGTCCGCTCACTAAATCCATTTCCTATACCGATACCATTGTGCTGGCCCACGATCAGAACAATTTCAGCATCGAGTTTGCTGCGCTCAACTATTCCTCTCCTGAGGTGACCAGGTACGAATACATGATGGAAGGCGTAGACCAGTTGCCAACCTATCTTAACAACAATAGAAAAGCCTATTTTACCGATTTATCGCCCGGCAATTACACTTTTCTGGTAAAGGCAAAAAGCAATGTGGGAAGCTGGGTAGGTAAAGAGTGTAGGCTTTTTATAAAAATCCGCCCTCCATTTTGGAAAAGTATTACTGCTTATGCCTGTTATTTGTTGATCATCACCATTGTATTTTTTCTGGCTATACGCTATTATCACCGTTATATTGAACGCAAAAACCTGAACAAGTTGCAGCTGTTTGAACACGAAAAGGAAAAAGAGATATACGAAGCTAAAATTGAATTTTTCACCAACATTGCCCATGAAATACAAACTCCGCTCACATTGATTTTAGGGCCTGTTGAAATGATGATAGAAGAGACAGAGGGACAGCCCATAAAAAACAGTTTGCTAATGGTTGAAAAAAATGCGAACCGTTTGGCTAAGCTCACCAACCAGCTGCTCGATTTCCGAAAAACTGAAATGCACCAGTTCGGTTTAAACTTTGTTAATACGGACATCAGTACGCTTTTAAAAGAGCAGATGGACGCCTTTAAACAAGAGGCACAAAAAAGCAATATCAGCCTGTACCTAGAGCTGCCTACAAGCAAAGTAATTGCATTTGTAGATAGAGAGGCATTGGTAAAAATTTGCAGCAACCTAATCTCTAACGCCATAAAATATGGATCAAGCAAAGTAAATGTGGTTTTAACGGTGTCAGATGGAACAAAGGGGCAGTTTACCATTACCTTTACCAATGATGGCAAAGGCATTCCACAGCAGTATAAGGCACAGATATTTGAGCCATTTTTTAGATTATATGGCAAGGATAAACCTGGTACAGGAATTGGCCTTTCGCTAGCAAAATCGTTGAGCGAACTGCACAATGGCTCCTTGAAATTATTGGAAAGCAATATTAACAATGTGGTTTTTGAGCTAACTTTGCCGATCCATCAAAAATTCGAGTTCAAATTGAGCAGCTGGAAAAAGATAAAATAATATGACCGATAGTATTTTAATTATTGATGACAACGAGGATATCCTGGAGTTTCTAACACAGGTTTTTGGAAATACATACAAACTGCATTTGGCAATTAACGGAGAGCTTGCCCAGGAAATTCTTGATAGCGAAATCGTTGATCTGATTATTTCGGATATTATGATGCCCGGAATTGATGGTTTTGAACTCTGCAGACTGATCAAATCCAAGGTGGAATATTGCCACATCCCGATCATATTGCTCACTTCTAAAAATACCTACAAAGCACATATTGAGGGGCTGGAGGTTGGAGCCGATCTTTATATCAAAAAGCCATTTTCGCCACAGCTTTTACGCGTACAGGTGGCAAACCTGCTTCAAAACCGTTTAAAAATAAAAGCCCACTTTGCAAGTTCGCCTTTCGAAGATGTGCGGGTAGTGGCCAACTCAAAAATTGAAGAGGCATTTTTGAAAAGACTCGACGAATACGTTCGTAAAAATATTCAGAACCCTAATCTGGATATTGACCTGCTTGCAGAACACATGCACATGAGCCGGCCTACACTTTACCGCAAAATAAAGGCGATATCCAGTCTTTCACCCAAGGAACTAATCGATGTTACCCGCCTTAAAAAGGCCACAAAGCTGATTGCTCAAAACGAGTTTAGTTTTTTTGAAATCGCAAAGATGGTTGGTTACAGCTCTCAGAGCCTGTTCAACAAAAACTTTCTGAGGTATTTCAAAGTACCGCCACAAGAATATATGAATTCGCTGGATAAGGATAATAAAGGTGAGGAAGCTTAGTTCATATTCATTGAAATGGTTACGGGAGGCAAAACCGTAAAAAATTGTGAGCGCAAAAAACAGGGATGCCAGATTTTTACCTTCGACATCCCTTGTCAATTTAGATATTTTAGTATTTGAATACTTTTCCTTCTACCATTACTTCCTTGCGTGTGGCATCAAAGGTTGCTTTTCCTCCCGTACGAACAGCAGCATTGGTCATAATGTTTGCAATGGAGTGCTGATATCCTGCTTCTACAGGTGCATTAGGTTCCTTTCTGCTCCGTATGCATTCCAGCCAATTGCGCATGTGGTTAGAGCTTAATACATCTGCACCCGTATTGGCCGATGCTGCCGCAGCCGAAGGTGCAGCAAGTTTGATTTCGGGAAGCAGATTGGCCTTCATTTTCATTGCCGCAGCTGCCTTTGCCGTTAAGCCACCATGTGGCGATATGGTATTGGTAATGAGGTTTAATTCTCCTCCGTTCGAATAATAGATCTCTGCCGGCCTTTCATCCCCGTTATGCATCCTTGAGGTAAATACCACCTGAAAACCTTTGGTCATGTCATCGAGCGGACCATAATCAAAAACAGCGGTAGTGGTATCCCAATTACGCCGACCGTCCTTCCATTGATAAATTCCTCCGTTTGCCGTTACGCTCCTTGGGTGAGAGAGGCCTGTAAACCAGTGTACCGTATCAATCTGATGACTCATCCATTGGCCGGGCATCCCTGATGAATATGGCCAGAAAAGGCGGTATTCAAGGTATATCCTGGGATCGAAAGCCTCATACGGACGGTTTAATAAAAAACGTTTCCAATCGGTATCTTCTTCTTTTAATTTGGCTACCAGATCGGGGCGGCGCCAACGGCCAGGCTGGTTAACGTTCCAGCTTAACTCCACCATAGTAAGATCGCCAAATTTACCTGCTTTGATAAAATCGGCGGCAGCCTGATAATTTTGCCCACTACGGCGTTGCGAACCGATCTGCAAAATCTGCTTCGAAGAACGTACAGCTTTCAATGCTGCATTGGCATCATCCATGGTTTCGGCAAAAGGTTTTTCGCAATAAACATCCTTTTTGTTCTTTACCGCTTCAATCGCGTGCGATGCATGGGCAAAGTCGGGTGTACTGATGATCACTGCATCGAGGTCTTTCAAAGCATAAAGCTCATCATTGTTTTTACACAAAGCTATGTCATGGCCAATTTTGCTTTTGATATGGTCAGCTCCCAGCCCGCGCCGATAACTCCATAAATCAGAAAGGGCAACGATATCAAAATTTAATTCCTTATTATGGTTTAAAAAGCAAGGGAATAAGGTATCCTTAAACCGGTCGGAAAAGCCTACTACCCCAACCCTTACCCGGTCATTTGCACCAATAATATTGGCATAACTTTTCGCCGACATGCCGAAAGTACCTACATAAGTTCCTGCTGCTGCAATTGCAGCCTTTTTTATAAAATCTCTTCTTGATTCTTCCATCATGGGTATTACTTAAGTATCTTGATTTTAATATCCTTGTATGAAACCATATTGCCGTGATCCTGTATCAGGATATGTCCTTTTTTAGCTTCACCAAAGTTTTTCCACGTTTTGTATTTGCTACCTGCAACAAGTTTCCTGAACTCCTCTGATCCGCGCTCATACTCCACTACTTTTACCCCGTTTAGCCAGTGTTCTACATGATTGTTCGGATAAACCCTGATCTCACCTTTATTCCACTCTCCGATCGGTTTAATTATCGAAACAGGTTTATTGGATGGTATAAGATCGTATAGGGAACCCAGTTTGCGGTTACCGTTTTTACCAAGTTTTGCATCCGGGTGTTTCTCGTCATCCAATACCTGGAACTCCAGGCCAATGCCCGACATATTGGTTTTTTCTTCTTCTGTAACAAAATACTTTACACCACTATTGGCACCGGGAGTAAGTTTGAAATCGAATTTCAATATAAAAGCTGAATATTCTTCCTTGGTAACAATGTCGCCACCAGATCCTTGTTCTTGCCCGTTTGATGCCAGCACTGTTAAAATACCGTTTTTCATTTCCCAGCCCTTAGCAGGAAATTGTTCTTTAAATATTGCACGCCAACCTGTTGCATCCTTACCATTCCATAGCAATTTGTAACCTTCCTTTTTTTCACTTTTACTCAGGGTGTTTTGTGCATAAGCTAGGTTTACTGCAAAAACGCCTAATAATAGCGTATAAATTAATCTGTAATTTTTCATTAAATTTAATTTTATAGTGATTTTATATGTGTTTTAAACTGGGTCCTTTGTTTTATCTTAACGCATAACCTTTTTTGATATTCAGGTTTCAACTATAAAGATTTGTTCCACTCGGAATTGCTGTTTCACCGTGGCAAAAATTGCGGTTGTTAATCATGTGTATTAATGTACACATCGATTTTGGCAGATAAATTTAAGTCTCATCAATATCCTGCCATTGATTATACAACTGGCATAGCAGATTAAACCGGGCAACAACGTTTATAATTGGTTTTCTATTTCCAAAGTAAACCAATGACCATTATAAAATATGTTCAAGTTATTGTCGATTTGTCTCAGATGACCAGCCTGATTAAAACTACCTATCTGATTGACAAGAATAAGCAGTGGCCAGGATTGGCATAAAATTGCGAATTGTGTTCACTAAAAAAAGTATTGACTTGGATCATTCGGCGAATACTGTTGTTGGATCAATGTCTTTAAAAAGGTAAAACGGATTTTCTGGCAATTTTCCATGGCTAAAGGTAGAAGGCATGTCCTCTTTCATGGTATTGATATCTTCAACAGTTATCTTTTTATTCAAAACATCATATTCTGCCCTGGTTTGTTGGCCAGCACCGACATTATAAGTTTCCATATAAGTAAATACAAGTGCATTATCGATAAAACGGTATCTGGTTTCGCGGTTGCCTACCGGACCACTTCCGAATGTTGAAATGATTAAATTTCTTTTTTGATCTATTTTGATATCCTCACTATCATATTGCTGATAATCGCCATTGATATAGGCAGCACCTATGGCCTGCCAAGAGACGGCATACAAACGATAACCACCTTCAGGCTGTTTTAACAAAACTAGGGTAGGCCGTAAATCAGTACTGTCTGTTTTGTTCTGAAGCACTAAAACCACATCTTCCAGATCGTCATCATCCAAAAGGCCTTTTGTATCCATAGCAATTTTATAGGATTCAGGTACAAAATCTTCAATCGTGTTTGCATTTTGTGGAAAATCTGCCTGAGGGATCTCTTTGGAGCTTTCAATTTGGGTCGGCGATGTTACTTGCTGTTTGTCGGCAACTGCCTGAATAAGGGTATCAGCGTTACTGATTGCTGCCTGCTGAGGTTTCATACCTGCACCAAACCAATGCAGTTTATAAACAAATACAATGAAGAGTAAGAGTACAGCTGCTAAAACTGTAAGAATAATCTTGGACGGTTTTTTCATTAATTACCTGTTTTTTGATTCATATACTGCTTAGACCGCAAAAGGCGGTAAATATAGATTGAAATTATTCAGTTTCCAGTTAGTTCCCAGAGCTAAAGCTATTACCTTTAAAATCAATTCTAATCCTTATTTTTGACTATCCGTTTTTATACAGCAGATATCCAATACTTTTTAAAACCCAATGATAACAAGAAATTCATTCGCAATAGCCATCCGAAACCTATTACCACTACTTTTTATCCTATTTTTTACAGGTAATACATTTGCACAAAAGGATAAACCTGTAGATAAGGGCCAGGATGTATCTATTCTTTCAGATTCGGCTACCCTTACCAAGGGTGATTACCTTGCCCATTTGGAGAAAGTATTCGAAATGGTGAATAAAGTTCCAGTAACGGTATCTTCTTTTAAAAAGTTAAAACCGATAGAAGCGCATTTAACCCAAGATGAGGCTGCACTCGCACTGCTTAAAAGCCGCTTAACACAAACCGACCGGACAATGAACCTGCAGAATTTGCAGATGGACGAAACTTTGCTCGGAGAGCTCCGCAGCAACAATAAGGATTGTTTGGCAGACCTTGATGAGTATGAAAAAGAACTACGGGCCCTGAAAACAGAAATCCTTAACCTGCGGAAGGATACTGTGCTGATTAAGGTATTCACCTTACCTGCCATGCGCATCATGTTCAAAGATCAGTTTGTGGAGTTACAAAAGAAACGTCTAGTAATGGATAGCCTGTTAAAAACTACCACCTTAACGATCAATAACCTGCAGGCGAGAACATCATCTAACCTGATCAACATTAAAGAGCTGTTGTACCTTACCGATAACCAACTTGATGCGGTGAGCATTAAGGCCTTTGGCAAAGAGCGCCGTTACCTCTGGGAATCGGTAAATCGTCCGGCCAATAAAAGTATGGGCTTCCGCAGGTTTATTAAAGGTGAACAGGAAATATCGGGCTATTATTTTGTGTACACCAGAAGCAGCCGCTTGCTGCTCCTTTTTACCTGCGCGGTGTTTTTCTTTTGGGTATTCTTTAATTTTAGGAGTGTAAAACAACGTGGCCGTTTAGAAACGCTTGATGGTTTTTCGTTAATCAGTCCACAGCCCTACCTGATTACCTTTATCATGCTTTTTGCGCTGGCACCAATATTTGATCTGCGGGCCCCGGCACTCTACATAGAAGCAGTACAGGTAATACTGGCCATTTTGCTCACTGTATTTTTCCGTAAAAAATTGGGCTCAAAGCTATTTTATTACTGGTGTATATTTGTGGTATTGCTTCTTGCTCCTGTTTTCTTGCGCTTGTTAGGTATGCCACCTAGGTATCAGCGCTGGTTATTGCTTTTCTTAACAGTAAGCTCCGTTGCATATGGTATAATGGTGTGGAAAATGCTGGATGATAAAACCAAAAGGTATAAAATGATCCTCACCACAGGGTTTGTTTATACTATTTTTGCCATTATTGCTATTTTTTGCAACCTTTTTGGTCGATTTACCCTTACCCAGATCTTTTATTCTACCGGGGTAAGCTCACTGCTAAATGCCATATCACTCACCATCCTTGCTAAAGTATTGGTAGAAGCTTTCTTATTGCAGATGAAAAGCAGCAGGATTAGAAAGGGATTTCCGGAACATTTCGACTGGCAGCCTGTAATCAACGGACTTAAAAGGCTTACGGGAATTGGTGCCACCATTATCTGGTTTATCATATTTACCACTAACCTGAATATTTTTAATGGCCTTTACGAATCGGTTATGGAAGTTCTGACCGAGAAAAGAATTATCGGGAGTTTCTCTTTTACCTTCGGTGGGATTGTCCTTTTTCTGGGTATCATCTGGATTGCCAACTTTTTACAGAAATACATTGCCTACTTTTTCGGCGATACCGGAGATGATAGTTTCGACGACAACAAAGGCGAACGGTCGAAATTATTGGTTACCCGTTTGGTATTGCTGATCGGCGGATTTATGATTGCCGTTGCAGCATCGGGCCTTCCAATAGACAAAATAACAGTTATTCTGGGTGCACTGGGTGTAGGAATTGGATTGGGATTGCAGAATATCGTAAGCAATTTCGTTTCGGGGATCATCCTTATTTTTGACAAGACCATCCGAATCGGTGATATTGTGGAATTAAGCAATAAAAAAGGGAGGGTAAAAGAAATTGGTGTACGTGCAAGTACCCTGCTCAGTGATGAAGGTGCCGAAATTATCATTCCCAATGGTTCCATCCTATCGAACAATATCATCAATTGGACGTTGAGCAACAATCAGATGCGGGTAGATATTTCCTTATTAATCGCCAAACCGTTCAGCTCTTCTGAAGTGGCCAGCCTGATCAGGGAGATTATTGCGGCGAATACTAATGTATTTATTAGCAAAGAGCCGATTGTGATGATCAGTCCGGTGAGCAAGCTGAACAGCACAATTAATATTTATTTCTGGTGTAAGGATATCTCTAAAGCTGATTTAACACGTAGCATGATCAATGAGGAGATTTTTGAAGCATTTGAACAAAAGGGGATTGAAATTTTGTAAAATATTTCTGTATTAACAAAACCTTTTAATGGTACATTGAACTTATTCTGGGAGTTAGGATTGCAGGTACAATTTTACTATCGTATGTTACAAAAACCAAAACTTTGAAAGCTCAATATGTCCAATTTTTAATTAAATCTGAACATATCTCAGTAAAATGTTCTGGTTAAATAAGGCTATAAATCATTTTTTAAAAGATCAAATCGAATTATGCCGCCGATTACCCAGACCACCGCAAATTCTAAATTAAACTGTAAAGTATTTAACCCATAAATCAAAATGTGTTTTTTATCTTTAAAGCATGAATCATTTTGTGCTCTCTGAGATCAATATCTACCCTATTAAATCGCTGGGCGGCATAAGCCTTAAAAAAGCACAGCTCGAAGATAGAGGACTACAGCACGATCGAAGGTGGATGCTTGTTGATGAGGAGGGCATATTTATTACCCAACGGAAACATTTTGAACTGGCCCTTTTGGAGGTAAACATTACCGAAGGCAAATTAGTGGTATCGCATAAAATGTCACCTGAACAAACGATTTCTTTCGCCCTGGATGAAGACACCGGTGTTGAAATCCCAGTGATGATTTGGAATGATACCGCAACAGGCCTTGAAGTGAATACAGCGGTAAATAAATGGTTTTCCGATTTCTTACAGTTCAATGTAAAATTGGTCAAAATGCCCTTGGCAGAAAAAAGGCTGGTTGACCCGAGGTATGCTTCCAATGATGAAGTGGTCAGCTTTGCGGATGGCTACCCCTGCCTGCTTATTGGCCAGTCCGCTCTTGATGGACTAAACGGAAAACTTCAGGAACCTGTGCATATGGACCGTTTCCGCCCAAATTTCGTATTTAAAGGTGGAGTACCGCACATTGAAGATCGTTTTAAAACATTTTATATCGGAGAGATCTTATTTTCTGCCGTGAAACCCTGCGCGAGGTGTGTACTCATTACCATTGATCAGCAAAAAGGCGAGAAAGGACATGAACCGTTGAGAACCCTAGCCAGCTACCGCACCATCAATAAAAAAATCATGTTCGGGCAAAACCTACTGCATCAGCAAAACGGCGTAATCGCTGTTGGTGATGAGTTAAAGGTAATTGATTGGAAAGATTAATATCATTATTCCACCAATGGAGAAACCTTTACCGATTTGAAGTTCACTTTCCCATGTTTGGCATAAAACCATAAAAAACTACCCTTCTGTTCTGGTGTACGGTTAACAATGCAACGTCTGCCATCAATAGACATATCGATAATATCCCCTTTCATAATCAGATCGATTTTAATGGACTTGCTCAGGCCACTTACTGCCTTTATTTCAGTATTGCCCAATGAAACAGTCTGATTGTTGGCCGAAAAACTCGATTTATATCCATTATCGGCACGGTTATCTGAACGGAGATAAAAGCCAAATTCATCATTGCGACCTAAAGGTTCCACTTCCAAAGTAAGCCTCACATCTTGTGGAATATTTTCTAAATAGGTTGCTCCGATGCCGTTAGGTGCATCGATGGTAATCGAATTTTCGCCGTTTTTGGTTGAATACAAACCATTGCTGAAATTTATTTTCAATGGCGCGCCAGTTTGCGGGATCATTTCTTCCGGAAAGCGGGTTTGCAGCGTACCATTAGGCATTTGGATTACTTCTCTAAAAAGTGCGTTACCGCCAAATATCTCGCCATTATTATCCTTGTTTTCATATCTGGATGGGATCCAGGAAGCGGAAATACGCCTGTCATTTTTAAAGGAAGCTGTTTTGAGTACATTAGACCAGGATTCGTTGAGTGCCTGAAATTCAGGTTCCTCCCAGGGGCCATATGGCTGTTTGGATTTCACATAATAGGTATCACCATTATCTCCATAAACCAGGTAGTACCACTCCTTCCATAAAAAATAATCGGGACATTCTGGCACCGATGATTGCCCGGTAAGTACAGGATCTTTTAAGTCCCATTTCTTGAGGTCTTTCGATACCAGATGAACCAGACAGCCGCCTGCGCGTGCCAGCACCGAATTTTCCTGCCAGCTGGATACAAAAAGATGAAACTCGCCTGTTTTTTCATCAATAAACACTTTAGGATCCCTAAAATCCCTTTTGCTATATCCCGGGGCTGAAGTATAAAATGGATTTGGCTTCTGCTTGTCGAAATGGATACCATCCTTACTGGTTGCATAACTGAGCTGCTCGTTTACTCTTCCGTTTTCATCAATTAACCGCGTAGCATAAAAAGCGTAATATGTGTTATGGTAAAATGCTACCGAACCTGTGCAAATCGACTTTTCCCATTCCTGATCGATACCCAGCACTATCGGCTCTTGTTTCCAGATTTTCAGGTCACGAGTGGTGCTCAAAGCCCATTGATGTCCGCCCAAACCTTTTAAACTGGCATGATGGGCCGAATCGAGCAGCCAATAGAAAGAAAATTTTCCATCCTGGTAATAAGGCATGCAATCGCCTACAAAAAGATTTCCCTTTGGTCTCCAATATTGCAAGTTCTCTTTTGATTGAATAGTTGGATCGTATTTTACACCTAATTGGGCATGAGCAACAGCACACGAAAGCACCAGGAGGATGAATAACAGAAAATTTCTCATCAAGTTCAGTTGTTATATTTTGGCTTAAGCACTATTTCTTTGGTGCGTTCTGTTTTATTGTTAATGTTTGTCGGATAATTTTCACCGGTCCCAGAAGACCTGATTCGAATAAAGGTGAATCAGCATTGTACTGTTTGGTGCTGGTAAAGGTAAACCTGCCGCTGGTACGGGGCTGTCCGTTCAATAACCATTGCGGCCATTGATCCCCAACAATGCCATCGTCTGGTTTTTTCTCATCTCCGATCAAACGGTTTGGCCAGAGGTTGGCAATTTCGATGGTAAGTTCATTTTTGCCCTGTTTAATGTAAGGCGAAATATCAATCCTCCAGGGCGCAGCCCACAATACGCCAACGGCTTTGCCATTTAAGGTTATGCGGGCCATGTTTTTAACTTTACCAAGATCGAGATGAATTTCTTCTTTTTGATGGGTTTCATTAAAATCAAAAGTTTTATGGTAGGCCGCTATGCCTGAATAATATTTAATGCCTTCAACTTTGTTTTTAGACCAATCGGATAACGAATCGAAAACTGCTACTTTTGGGCCGCCCCATTTTGGATCGAAATTAACTTGCCAAGGGCCATTAAGCGCAATCAACTCCTTACGTTTGGTTTCATGCAAACCTGCCAGTGGCTTATGCTGGTTTTCTCTGGCAAACACGATAAAACAGCTTTGAAAAGGTGCAAGTTCCAGCGGGATCAGCGTTTTTCCTTTGGTAACGCTAAACTCTGGAACTTGTCGAGTTTTGCCGGTTACGGCATCCCAAAGCTGAGGACTACCTTTTACCGTCCGAAAAGCAGCCTTGAAATTGATTTCGGCGTTTGTGCTATTCGAAACAAAATAAATATCCCAGTCTTTACCCGTACGATGGGTATATCTTACAGATGCTGTTGTACTGAAATCTTCATCCAGGGATAATTGATGTAACAATCGGGCGGTGAGGTCATACTGAGGATAAAGATGATCTGATGGTTTGAGCAGGGCTTCACCCCGGATGATTTTCCCTTTACCATAATTTCTGATCTCCTGTGCTTTAGGCAAGGTTCCAGCTCCCCAGATTTTACCGGCCATTTGTTTCACCTGCTCATCACAGGCCGGGTAACCTACCAGGCTCGGTGAACGTTTTGGTGGGTTTCCAATTACGGTTGCGCCGCTGCTAATCAGCATATTGATTTTTGCAAGCAGTTCGGGCGTGATGGTTTCACTTTCAGGTAATACCAGTATGCGGTATCTGGCACCACTTGGAAATACAATATATTGGTTTTCTACGTATGCTTTCATTAGTTGCGCTGGTGCACAGCCATCAAAATTAAAACCTTTACGGTCGGCCAGTGTATCGCCTTTCAGCGCAGTTGATGGCGGAACAAAAACATGTGGAGAACCTTCAGGTGTGAGGTATAATATATCCGCAACCGTTCTGCCCTGCTGCAGCAAATACTGGCACCTGCTTACATATTGATGATAGGCATCTACCATGGGCCACCAGGTTTGGTTCCTGTCCCAATGCACACCATATGGCCCCATTGTTGCCCCTGGACGTAACGAGTCTGGCAAAAACTGGTTCTGAAAGGTATGGTATACAAAACGGTTCACTCCAGCAGCAAATGCCCAATCGCCCTGGTTTTTCATACTGGTGGGATGTTGTTTCCAGCCTTCATTGTCTTGCGCAGTAAATGCTTCAGCCGGAATAAGCGAGCGGCCCATTACATGTCCGATAGAAGTAGCTTCAATAACACTATAAGTAGAGTTGAAACCAAATCCTTTACTCCAGAATTCGGCCATAGGCACATCAGCAACCGCTCCAAGGCGAAGATCGGCTGTTGGGTTCATATCATAAGGCTCGATGGAAAGCGATAGGCCGTGACGGTGTGCATATGCTTTTACCTGCTCCGCGTGGTTTTTCAGAATAAGCTCCTGAGCAGTTTCTCTTAAATCCCACAAAAAGCGTTCGCTTTCTTGTAAATTGCCCACAATATTGCCCGAATAAACGGGAAAATACTTTAAAGGATCATAGCCCCTGCTTTTGATAAAGGCCTGCCTAAAGCTGCCCGTCCAGTTCTGGGCGCCCATTTCCCAGCTATCCATATGTAAACGTTTCATTCCGCCAGGGATATTTTTTTGTGGTTTTCCGATAGCACTCAAAAGTCTACCCACATAAGTATCGAGATGATGGTTTAGCGCCAGTGTATCGAATTTATCAGATTCGAAACCCAGTCCTGGAATAGGCGCAGGTCTGGTTATGGCGCCATTGTTCCGCGCACCAAACCGTATCACTATCCATTTACCAGAAGGTGGCGTCCAGTTAAGCGAACCATCAGCAGACATTTTGGAAGTGAGATCCAGAATAGCGGACTTTTCTATGCCCTTAGCCTTCCCTCCCTCACCGGCAAGTGGAGCAGAAAGATAAGGTTTAACCGTTCCCGAACTGTAAGGTGCCCGGTAATAAAGTGCCTTTTCATCCACATCTGTTATTTTAGCAGCTTGCTCCTTGTAGGGAAAGGCCAGCACGGCCACATCCTTATAATAAGCCATCCATTGTTTTCTAACTTCTGCAGAGAGGTTACCTTCTCCAAAAAACGGTCTATTGGGCATTGGAAGTGGCAATACAATTTTACCTTTATCTGCTGAAGAAACGGTTATCTCACTGGAAACAAGATGTTGCATTGATTCTTCTGCCTTTACCCAGGGGCCGCCACTTCCTGTCCACCCAGGTCCAATGCCTAAGGTAATCTCGATTCCAAGGCGCCTTGCTTCTTTTTCTGCATGAGTAAAAAGACTGACCCACTGCGGGCTTAAAAAATCAACTTTACCACGGGGTATGCCTACATTAACTTCAAGAAAAACCAGGTTACCGATACCCGCTTTTTTCATGGCCTCGAGATCTTTTGTGATCGATCCGGCAGAAAGGTTGCCATCCATGAAATACCAATATACCCCGGGTTTATAGCTATCCTTGGGACTAACGAAATCTGTTTTCATTTTACCTATCTGTGCTTGAACAGAAAGGCAAAATGACCCAGATAGGATTGCCGTGCCAAGCAGAAACAAACCAGTTTTTTTGAATATATTTTTCATGTCATTCAGCATAAATATTATTTTATCAAATTGATCTTCACTGGTCCTAAAAGCCCTGAGGGTTGCAAACCTACGCCCTGGTCAGGTCCGAATAGTGCCGCGGTTTTTCTCTTCTCTTTTGGTAACCGCGCATCTCCCATCAAACGGTTTACCCAATTGTTCACCACCCTGATCTTCAGTTTATTCTCGCCAGTTTTTATTGCGCTGGTAATATCAAGCTGGTAAGGAGCCGTCCATACGCCACCAAGTTCAACACCATTAAGGGTAATTTTTGCAATATTATTAACCAGACCAAGATCGATGATATAACTTCCACCTTTCTCAATGGTTTTTAAATTGAATGTATTATGGTATACTGCTGATCCGGAATAATACTTGATGCTATCGTTTGAATGAACAGACCAATCGGAAAGTTCATTAAAAATGACTGGTTTTTCTGGTCCGCCGCTATTTTTATCAAAGCTTACACTCCAGGACTTTTTCACCTCGATGCTAGCTGTAACCAAAGGGTAATTTACTTTTGTAGTATCACCCTGCGATCCGTCATTTCTGAAAACAATAAATGCGCTTCCATTTGCCGCTAAGCGAACGGGTACCATCGTACCTGTAGCAGTTTGGGTAAAAGCAGGCATAGCCCGAACTGTACCCGTTACCGCATCCCATAATTCGGGTTTTTTGCCCTTGATGCGAAATGTTGGAAAAATGTCAACGGATTCGTTTTTCTGGTTGGAAAGAAAATAAACTGAGGCATCACCCACCTGTCTGTGGATGAATAATACGGGTTCATTTTTTTTAGTCTCAAAATCAGGACTGATGTTAACTATATGCAAAGCCTCCTGCATATCCATAGCACTCAGCACCATTCCTTTGCCAAAGCGGTTTATCTTCTTATTCTTGCCATCAATACCTCCCCAAAGTTTGTTAGCCATTGTTTTTACCTGCTGATCGGCTTTTGGATAATTCTCCAAACTCGGAGACCGCTGTGGCTTTGGCCCCAATATCACTGCGCCCTGTGCAACTAGTTCCTTTATTTTTATTAACAGCTCTGGCCGTATGCTTTCTTGTTTTGGAAGAACCAATATACCATAACTGATGCCATTGGGCAGAAAAATCCGTCCATTTTTTACCGTCAGCCTGCTTTTGATCACCTCCGCATTGATATAATCAAACGAATAACCCTTTGGCAGTTCCGGATCGGTAGTGCCCATCAGTTTTGGTGCATCTTCTCCAATAAAATAAGCCACGTCGGCCACATACCTACCCTGTTGCAACATCAGGTTACAGCGTTTAAGGTATTTTACAAAAACATCCATATCAGCAAACCAGGTATTGCCCCGATTAAATTCGGTACCGAACCAGGCGCTTATGCCTGGCTTTGGCAAGGTATCGGGCTGGTGGATAAAAACATGTAGCAGCGTATTGTTGATCCCATCGGTAAAAAAACGGTCTCCCCTTGCTTTCAGCGATGCCGGATGTGCACGCCATGCTGCCCCTGCCGAAGTAAATGATTCGGCAGAAACCTTATTCTTTCCATAAATATGCGCTGCCGAAGAAGCGGCCCTGTTTTCTACTGTCCCTAAACGCCCGTCGAGCCAAAACTCTCCGGCAACTTCATCCGACTGTCCTCCATATTGTAAAAACTCCCCCGGAAAACCAAAATATCCGTAATTCTCGAGCCAGGTAGTCAATCCATGTTTATGGCTCACCTCAGTTAAACCTCCAACATATTTGAAGGCGGCATCATCGGCAATCAATCTCCTTAAATCCCACAGAAAACGGTCTGAATGTGTGGCGCTGCCTACCACTTTCCCCTGTAATACCGGCATAAAAGGCAATGCATCGTAATGGTACTTTGCCTTAAATTCGCTAAGTAACAGGTCGGTCCAGTTCTGACTACCGGTTTCGTAACTGTCTGCGACTACAACGGTTAAGGTTTTGCGGTCTTGGGCTGGTATCCGTTTTAATACCTGGCCTATATAGGCATCAAAATGGCTTTTAATATGCTGTTTGCTCATCTTATCGGTTTCCAGTCCGGTTGCTTCTGGTGTAGCGGGAACATTTTTCGTATTGGCGGTCGTCATCCCGGTCCGTTCAATGATCCAGTTGCCCTGAGGTATTCTCCAGGTTAGCTTTCCATCTTTTTGCATGAAACGGGAAATATCGATCACTTTAGCCGGATCTAAAACAGAGTTGGACGGGTCATTCTTTTGCTCGCCCCATACATAAGCATTCCAGATCAGGTCTTCCGTTTGCCAGGCCTTAGCAAGGGTTTTCTCCGAATAGGCATCAAGCATCGAAGTAGAAGAAAGCTCCATTTCACTAATCCCTGAATCGCCTGAAACCTGCGTAAAGAAAATCCTAAAATCTGTAGAAGTACTGGCAGGCACCGAAATTACGGACCTGGCCCAGGGCAAAAAACCAAAATTAAGGGCTGGTGCACGTCTATCAATGGTAAAATGTTTAATGGTTACATAACCCGTTTTGGTTTTCACCTGTACATCGCCCTCCAGATACACGGCACGGTGCTGGGTGGATAGGATAATGCTGCGTAAAGAATAAGGCTGCTGTGTATGAATATCCAAAGCGAATTTTTCGCCGTTTTTAAAATGAACGGAGGTCTGTTGCTTATGGTCCATCAGGTTTTCCAATGAATCGATAGGCTGTGGAGAGGTTATTGCTGGTTTCAAGATACTCAAACCTTTTCCGTAATCGGTCGGAACGGGATAAGCAATTACTTTTACGTCCTGAAAATTTTTATCCGGTTTGCTCAGCTGACCGCCGAATAACTGTGGGCCTTTTACCTTGATCTCTGAAGAGGTAAGGTAGCGCATCGCCTGTTCAGGGCGTACCCATGGCCCGCCCGCCTGACTCCAGCCCGGGCCATTGAACAGACCGATCTGGATATTTAAACGGGTAGCGGTTTTAAGTGCAAGGTGCATAATTTCCCACCACTCTTCTGACATGAACTTAATCTTGCCATAAGGTACATCATTCAGTCCGATATCACCGATAAAAGCCCTGTTGATCCCTACCTTTTTCATAGCCTCCAGGTCTTTTACCACACCTTCTTTCGATACATTGCC
>Ga0308165_1001634_pt1 | contig 30525 bp, 29 predicted proteins | sample PhyWR2_FD_201032 | JGI IMG/M metagenome (GOLD analysis project Ga0308165, IMG submission 201032) | Phyllosphere microbial communities from UC Gill Tract Community Farm, Albany, California, United States - DLSLW.R2 | ecosystem: Host-associated > Plants > Phyllosphere > Unclassified | place: USA... | reverse complement strand
GATGAGGCCTTATCTTTGCGAGAACATACCACAATAGGTTGTTTGGACGCAGATCTGCTCTCACCCTTCTTCACTTTTTACTCTAATTTATCCCTTTTATTAATAGATAACAAACATAGGAGTACGCAAAGAAGAAGGCGCAAAGCACGCAAAGTTCATTTTTATATGTTGCTTTATACTATTGGACTTCCATCCTCTGACTTCCGACTCCAGACTATTTTTTAACCACAAAGGCCACCAAGAAAAGCAAGAGTGTACAGAGTTAATATTTGATGACTTTTAGGCATCCAAACTTCCGACTCCGGACTTCCGACTCCGGACTATTTTAACACGATAATTCTATCTTAGAAGCTAATGTTAATAAATTATCAATTAAGGGGTTCTATAATTTAAAAATTTAATTAGATTTGCCGACTTGTTAAAAAACAGCGAAAGACAAAATTATTTTAAACAAACAATGCAAGGAAAAGGTTTTATTAAGTTTATAGCGATAGTATTAGCTATCGTTTGTGCGTATGCCCTCTCTTTTACTTTGGTTGCATCCAAGGTAGAAAAAGACGCAAAAAACTATGCGAAAGGTGACTTAGCTAAAGAAAAGGCTTACTTAGATTCGATGAGTACCGAAAAAGTTTATCCTGTAACCGGATTCACTTATCAGGAAGTAAAATCGAAAGAAATTAATTTGGGTCTTGACTTAAAAGGCGGAATGAACGTAACGATGGAAATATCGTTAGCTGAATTGGTTAAATCGTTAGCGGGCAACCCTACCGATGTAAACTTCAACAAAGCTGTTCAAAACGCACAAATCCAGTTAAATGCCGGTGGTAAAGATTACATCAAAATTTTCGTTAACGAATTTGAGAAATTAAGTCCAGGTGTAAAACTTGCCGATTATTTTTCAAACCAGGATAACGCATCGCAGTTAAAACCAAATGCAAGCAATAGCGACGTTGAGTCTTTCTTAGAAAAAGAAGCAACAAGCGCTATCGACCGTTCGTTTACTGTATTACGTTCGCGTATTGATGGTTTCGGAGTAGTAAGTCCGAACATGCAAAAACAAGAAGGCAGTAACCGCATCTTAATCGAAATGCCAGGTGTACAAGATAAAGAGCGTATTGCTAAACTTTTACAAGGTTCGGCCGAATTACAATTCTGGCAAGTATACCAGGTACAAGAAGTTGCTCCTTTATTAGAAAACATTAACAAAACTTTAGCTGCAACATTAAAAACTGCTGCTCCTGTTACTAAAGATACAACTGCTGCACCTGCTGCTGCCGGAAGCAAATTAGCGGGTTTAGAAAAAACTGCTGCTAAAGATAGCTCGGCTAAAGGTGGTAAACTTGCAGGTTTAGGTAAAAAAGATTCTTCGGCTGTTAGAGCTGAGTTGGTAAAATCGAACCCGTTATATGCGGTGCTTAACTTACCAATTTATCAAGGCCAAAACGGACAACAACAATTAATGCCAGGTGCAGTTGTTGGTATGTCGTTGCAAAAAGATACTGCAAAAGTTAATGCATATTTGAAAATGCCTGAGGTTGCTGCCGCAATTCCATCTACGATGAAATTTATGTGGAGCGTTAGACCAAGAGAAGGTTCTAAAGTTTTCGAATTATATGCCATTAAAGTAGTAAGTGCCGATGGTAAACCAGATTTAGGTGGCGAGTCGATCAGCGATTCACGTGCTGACTTTGACCAGAAAGGTAAACCAGAAGTAACCATGTACATGACCAGCGAAGGTGCTGCAAAATGGAAAAAAATTACTGCTGAAGCTTCTGCTGATAAAAATAACTTAAAAGCGATTGCTATCGTATTAGATAACCAGGTTTATTCTGCTCCTACCGTTCAAAACGAAATCCCTAATGGTATTTCACAAATCACCGGTAGCTTTACACAAGCAGATACCAAAGATTTATCAAACATCTTAAAAGCGGGTAAATTACCTGCACCTGCACGTATCGCAGGTAGCTACATTGTTGGTCCTACTTTAGGTGCACAAGCTATCCATGATGGTTTAATCTCTTTCGTAATTGCATTTATTGTAATCTTAATCTTCATGGCGTTATATTATCACCGTGCTGGTTGGGTTGCTAACTTTGCCCTTTTAATCAACTTGTTCTTCGTTATCGGTATTTTGGTATCGTTAGGCGCAGTGTTAACTTTACCTGGTATTGCCGGTATCGTGTTAACCATCGGTTTATCAGTTGATGCGAACATCCTTATTTTTGAGCGTGTACGTGAAGAGCTTGCACATGGTAAAAACGTTGGTGCTGCCATTAAAGAAGGTTTCAAACATGCCATGCCGTCAATTATCGACTCGAACGTTACCCTATTCATTTTAGGTGCTATTCTTTATGTTTTCGGTAGTGGTCCGGTTCAAGGTTTTGCCACTACTTTATGTATCGGTATCCTTTCGTCGTTATTTGCTGCTGTAGCCATTTCAAGAGTAGTTTTCGACTCGTTGTTAAACCGTAAAATCGAAGTTAACTTCGATAACAGTTTAACCCGTAACGCATTCAAAAACTTAGCCTTCAACTTTGTTGGCCGTCGTAAAATCTACTACATTATCTCTACCATCATCATTGTTGCTGGTATTGGTATGTACTTCAAAAACGGTGGTTTAAACTTAGGTGTTGATTTTAAAGGTGGTAGAACTTATTTGGTTCATTTCGATAAAGCAGTAAGCACCGAAGATTTAAAATCGAAATTAACTCCTGTTTTTGATAACGAAACACCAGAGGTTAAAACTGCCGGCGAAGATAGCCAGGTAAAAATCACCACTACTTTCCACATTGCAGATCAGGATGTTAAAACTGATAAAGTTGTAGAAGACGCTTTAAACAAAGGTTTAGCAGGTTCAAAATATGAAATTGTAAGCTCGCAAAAAGTAACGCCTATTATCGCCAGCGATATCGTAAACGGTGCTTTCTACGCAGTATTGATCTCATGCTTGTTCATGTTTATCTACATCGTGGTAAGGTTTAAAAAATGGCAGTATGGTTTAGGTGCGGTAATCGCCTTATTCCACGACGTTTTAATGGTATTATCTTTCTACACCATTTTAGATGGTATCATGCCATTCTCATTAGAAATTGGTCAGGATTTTATCGCAGCAATCTTAACCGTTATGGGTTACACCATGACAGAGACTGTTGTTGTATTCGACCGTATCCGCGAGAAACTAAAAGAAGCTGGTAAAGATGATTTACATGGCGAAGAGCGTAACAACTTAATCAACTTCGCGTTAAACAGTACCTTAAGCCGTACCATTTTAACTTCACTAACCGTATTCTTCGTATTATTGGTAATCTTCATTTTCGGTGGCGATAGCATCCGCGGATTTATTTTCGCCTTGTTAATCGGTCGTATCATCGGTACGTACTCATCACTGTGTATCTCTACACCTATCGTAATCGATTTGGGTAGCTCTGCAGAGAAAAAATAAGGTTTCAAAATCTTAAAATATATAAGCGCTTCGGTTAACCGGAGCGCTTTTTTTGTGCAGTATCGCCAAACCTGCGAGGTTTATAAAGACAAAAGACAGGAAGTTTTTTATTTTTTTTTAAAAAGCTGATTTTGTGGTTCTTCGGGAGATTCAGCCCTGCTCCGTTTTATTCCTATGAAGGATCGGAATGCCCACTCCCATCAGGTTTATTTAACCCGGGGAATACATAAAACCTTCCAAAACCCACCTTCGTCATCGTAGCGTTATATCTCTAGCAAATCAGCAATTAGCACTGACAAAGCCCCGTCTTTTAAACCTTTTGGCCATCTTTTTGTTACATTAGTATCAGATAAACCGATAGAAAATGGATTTACAACTTCCTAAAAGCGAATACCCCAGAGTAGTTATTGTTGGCGGCGGATTTGGTGGGATTGAGTTAGCTAAACGTTTAAAAAATAAGCCCTTTCAGGTAGTCATGCTCGATAAACATAACTACCATACCTTTCAGCCTTTGCTGTACCAGGTGGCAACCGGGGGTTTAGAGGCCGATTCCATTGCATTTCCGCTCCGCAAAATTTTTAAAGGACAAAAGAATTTAATTTTCAGGGTAACCAAGGTTACGGCTGTTAACGCGGCCGAAAATTGCCTCGAAACCGATATCGGTAAAGTAAATTACGATTACCTGGTTATTGCCACCGGTTCTACCAGTAATTTCTTTGGCAATAAAGAAATTGAAGCCAATTCGATGCCCATGAAATCCATCCCCGAGGCGCTTGATTTAAGGAGCTTGATTTTACAGAACTTCGAAAAATCACTGATCGAAAAAGATTTAGATAAAAAAAGTGCCCTACTTAACTTCGTGGTGGTGGGTGGTGGTCCAACAGGTGTAGAAACATCAGGAGCCATTGCAGAGCTTAAAAAGCACGTTATACCGAACGATTATCCCGAAATGGATGTGAACAAGGTAAACATCTATCTCATCGAAAATTCGCCCGAGCTATTAGGCGTAATGTCGCCACAGGCACAACAAAAATCGAAAGATTTTCTTACCGAAATGGGCGTACAGGTAATGAACGAAACCCGTGTATTGGGTTACGATGGCCATACGCTTACCTTACAGGATAAAGCCCCTATTTTAAGCTCAACGGTGATTTGGAGTGCAGGTGTTAAAGGCCAGGTGATTAACGGGCTCGATAAAGCAGAAATTGTACGCGGTGGAAGGTTAAAAACCGATACCCAGAACCTCATTGTAGGTTACCCGAATATTTATGCCATTGGCGATGTAGCTGCCATTATTGATGAAGAAACACCCAACGGTCACCCAGGGGTTGCACCCGCAGCCATCCAGCAAGGGCATCACCTCGCTAAAAACCTGATCAATATTGCAGAAAACAAACCTTTAGAAAAGTTTAAATATTTCGACAAAGGCTCTATGGCTACAGTTGGCCGGAACAAAGCCGTGGTTGATATTGGCAAAATCCGTTTTCAGGGTGTTTTTGCCTGGTTTACCTGGATGTTTGTTCACCTCATGACCCTTGTAGGCTTCAGGAACAAAATTATTGTGTTTGTAAACTGGATCTGGAGTTATTTCAGCTACGATAGAGGCACCCGTTTAATTATCAGAACCTTCGCCAAAGATCGAAGTGTAGATTACCGCGAGGAAGTACCCACAGTAAAAGAGGTTAAAGTTTAGGCTGTTCATTGGTTCAATAGTTCATTGGTCAATAGTCAATTGCCCATAGCCAAAAAAGTAATCTAACTGAAAATTGATAACTGCACACTAAAAACAAAGATTGTTACCTTGATGGATAATTTATTTTATAAAAATCGATCTTATAGCAGTTTATTTTTTATTCAATTAATTGCGAAAATTCTTCATTGCGAGAAGGCTTTTTCAGCCGACGAAGCAATCTTACAACGATCGCTAATTAGCGAGTGCATTAAGATTACTTCGTTCCTCGCAATAACGATTCCTCAACAGAGCCTATCTATGGCAACGTAGTCGAAGGTCGTTCAGTTGTTTACTCCACAAGATAATCCAACTGAAAATTGGTTTTTGATCATTGGTAATTGAAAACTGCAAACCACTCCACGCACCATGCTTCTTTTTACCAAAAACTTTCCCCAACTTGCGCTTAAACCAAAAACATGAGCCAAACCCAATTCAAGTTAGTAGAATGTCCCCGCGATGCAATGCAGGGCTTACATGATTTTATCCCTACCGGATTAAAAACTGAGTACCTTAATTTATTATTGCAGGTTGGTTTTGATACGCTCGATTTTGGGAGTTTTGTCTCACCAAAGGCCATTCCGCAAATGGCAGATACAGCAGCAGTATTGGCTAATCTCGATTTAAGTAATACCAAGACTAAGCTATTGGCCATTGTAGCGAATTTACGTGGCGTAGAAGCCGCTGTTCAACACCAGGAGATCAATTACCTTGGCTTTCCTTTTTCTATTTCTGAAACGTTCCAGCAGCGCAATACCAACTCCAGCATTGCACAATCGCTAAATACAGTTGAGGAAATGCTTTCGCTTTGTGTTAAAAACAATAAAGAGGCTGTGGTTTACCTTTCTATGGGCTTTGGCAACCCTTACGGCGATGAGTGGAATTATGATATAGTAGAGCAATGGGCCGATGTGCTGGTGAGCAAAGGGGTAAGGATTTTATCTTTGGCCGATACTGTTGGGGTTTCAACTCCAGAAAAGATTGAAAGTATATTGCCTAAATTAATTACCAGATTTAATGATACCGAAATTGGGGTACATTTACACTCCACTCCTGCCGGACGCTTTGAAAAAATAGCCGCAGCTTACCATTCAGGCATTAAACGAATCGATTCGGCTTTAAAAGGCTTTGGAGGCTGCCCAATGGCTGCCGATGATCTCACAGGCAACATTGCTACAGAAGACGTAATAGGCTTCTTAAATGCACAAGAAGAGCACTTAAACCTGAATATGGATAAATGGAATGAGGCAATGGCTTTATCCAGCCAGATATTTGATTAAGGCTTTCTTACATTATTTCTAAAATTAAATAACATAAGAAAGCGCTTCTTTTTATCTGTTTACCTTTTTATACATCATATTGCTTACAATATTAATCACAGTCCTTCGAGGTAAAAACCTAGGGACAAATGAGGTTAAATAGTTTGCAAAACCTACAATTTTAAAACTTTTTCCTCTTAATATACTCTTAATTCCTGCATCTGCCACCGTCTTTGGCGAGTCGGCATTCATACCCTGTGTATTGGCCTTTGCAACGTCTTGAAAGCCAGTAGTGGTATTCCCTGGGCAAAGCGCAGTAATTTTCAAGCCTTTTTTGTGGTATTCTCCATACAAAGCCTCAGAAAATGCTAAAACGAATGATTTACTTGCACAATAAACACCAACATAAGGACAAGGCTGTAAAGCGCCTGTTGAGGCCACATTAATAACACCTCCAGCTCCTTTTCTTAACATGCCTGGAATAAATAAATGCGTTAACTTAACAAGTGCATTAATATTAAGCTCAAGCATATTATCGTACGTTTCCGTGGTTTCATCTAAAAAGTTAGTCCATTTACCAAAACCGGCATTATTAACCAATAAATCAACAGTTAAACCTTCATTTATAATTTGGTTATAAAGCGCTTTAGGTGCTTCTTTTTTAGTTAAATCAGCCGCAAATACAAATACTTTAGCTTCGTATTGTTGATGCAATTTTATGGCCAATTCTTGGAGTTTGTCAATTCTTCGCGCGGTTAAAACTAAAATCGCACCCATTCCAGCCAATTTGTAAGCAAAAGCTTCACCAATACCTGATGATGCACCTGTAATTAAAACTACCTTCCCATTAATACTTTTCATCTCTAAATTATTAAAATCTTAAAGATGTAAAGGTCAATAGTGGCCAATGAAAACTACTGAACAAATGTTAAGAAAGCGTGGCGATTTTTTTTCTGATGCGGCTTAAGGACTGAGGCTCGATGCCGAGATATGAAGCAATATATTGCAAGGGCACATTCTGAATAATTTCAGGGTGATTTTTCATTAAATTAGAATAACGTTCATCTGCTGTGCAGGTAATCATGTCCTGAGTTCTTTGTTCGTTATATAACAATGATTTTTCATAGATAACTTTGCTAAAAATATCCCAGTTTGAGCTTTTTTGATAAAGAACATCAAGATTTTTTCTATTAATTTTTAACAATTCACAGTCCGTAATGCATTTAACATTATCATTTGAAAGTTTTTGATTTAAAAAGCTATTAAATGAAGTAATAAATCCGGGTGGACAATTGATGTGACTAGTAATTTCACTCCCATTTTGATAATGAAAAACGCGTACAAAGCCACTATTAATAAAATATAAATTCACTGGAATCTTACTTTCAAACTCCAGCAAATCATTTTTTTTATGTTTAACAAACTCAAATAGTCTCTTAACTAAATCAATATCTTCCTCATTAAAATTTATATGTGTAGATATAAGATTTAGAAGTTTATCATAAGCCATAAATATAGATTTAAAACAGATATAACTAAACCTGCTTCACCATCCTGAAATGCTGTATCCCAGCTTCTTCAAACTGTTCCCCTTCAGCCACAAAGCCAAATTTAGCATACAAACTCATCGCATCTAACTGCGAATTGAGGTAAATATAATGCGCATCCTCCGGCAAATCAGATAAAGCCTCGGCAATTAATGCTCGGCCAACCCCATGACCTCTAAAATCCTTTAACACAGCAAACCGTTCCAGTTTATAGCCGCTATCCGTTTTACGCCACCTGCAGGCACCACAAGGTTGCCCATTGTGTGTGGCCAAAAAATGCACCGATTCATCCTCATGCTCCCATTCCAGTTCAGGCGGACAGTTCTGCTCATCAACAAACACAGTTTTACGGATCGCAAATGCCTTATCTAAATCTTCGGGGTGGTTAATTTTTTGAACTTGCAGACTCATTATCGTGGTGTTTAAAGTGTTTATTGGTGCTTAATTTAAGTTCATTCAACTCATTTGCAACATCAATTGAATGCGAACAGTGAATATCGGCCTCTTTTTTGGCTAATGTAGCCAGCGTAACGTAAAATTTGTGTAACTGATCTAAATCCTTTTCTGTTAAATCTTCAATATCAACCATCCGGTTACTCGCCTTTTCGTGTGCTGCAATTAACTCATTTAGTTTCAACTGTATCGCTTTTCCATCCTTATTTTGTGCTTTCTGGATTAAAAAAACCATTAAAAATGTAATAATAGTGGTGCCGGTATTAATTACAAGCTGCCAGGTTTCAGAATAATCGAAAACCGGACCAGTTACTGCCCAAAGCACAACAATTGCAGTAGCAGCAATAAAGGCTATAGAGCTTCCGGTAAATTTGGTTGCAGCATTGGCAAACCGCTCAAAAAAGTTGTTCCTTTTAGTATCAGCTTTAGATTTTCTCATCATACGTTGTTTGCTTAAATATACCATTAAAACAAACAAAAGCGCCATAAGTTTTTATACCTATGGCGCTTTCCTTGTTAGTTGTAATGTTAAAAGGGTTTTAATGTTGTAACGTTAAAACCTTTCAACTTTTCAACCTTAAAACCCGATTAAAGTTTATCGTTAACGTTAATGCAGTTTAAATCTTCGAAAGCAGTAGTTAAACGCTTAACAAAAGTTTCTTCACCTTTACGTAACCATACGCGTGGATCGTAATATTTTTTGTTTGGTTTATCATCGCCATCAGGGTTACCAATCTGGCCTTGAAGATAACCTTCGTTCTTTTTGTAATATTCTAAAATACCTTCCCAAAATGCCCACTGCATATCAGTATCGATATTCATTTTAATAGCACCATAAGAAATCGCTTCTCTGATTTCTTCCTGAGAAGAACCAGAACCACCGTGAAATACGAAGTTGATTGGTTTCTCTGCAGTTAAGCTGAATTTTTCTTTGATGAAATCCTGAGAGTTCTTCAAAATTACCGGCTGTAATTTAACGTTACCTGGTTTGTAAACACCGTGTACGTTACCAAAAGCAGCAGCTACTGTAAAACGTGGAGAAACTTTGCTCAATTCTTCGTAAGCATAAGCAACTTCACTTGGTTGTGTATATAATTTAGAGCTGTCTACATCGCTGTTGTCCACACCATCTTCTTCACCGCCGGTTACACCAAGCTCGATTTCGATAGTCATGTTCATTTTAGCCATGCGTGCTAAATATTTAGCAGAAATTTCCATGTTCTCTTCAATCGACTCTTCCGATAAATCTAACATGTGAGATGAAAACAAAGGTTTGCCGGTTTCAGCGAAGAATTTTTCACCGTGATCCAATAATCCATCAATCCATGGCAATAATTTTTTAGCCGCGTGGTCGGTATGTAAAACCACAGCAACTCCATAATGTTCTGCCAATAAATGTACATGTTTAGCTGCCGATACAGCACCTAAAATACATGCCTGTAATTTTTCGTTATCTAACGATTTACCAGCATAAAACTGGGCACCACCATTAGATAATTGAATCATAACAGGCGAATTTACTGCCTTTGCAGTTTCCAATACCGCATTTACCGTATTGGTACCGGTAACGTTTACTGCTGGTAAAGCAAACTGATGTTTTTTAGCCTGCTCAAACAATTCTTGAACGGCATCTCCGTAAATTACGCCTTTGTAGCCTTTTAAACTCATTTCTTGTTAATTTTATTAAGTCCGAAGTTATAAAAAAAAATAACATTCCAAGCTTTTATAACAACAGAATTATTTGCCTGACAGCAAAATAAGGCCTGTTTAGTGTAAAAAACACATTATCCTTAGTGTAAAAAAGACACACCTATATAAATAATCAAAGATCAGACTGCACTAAATGCCATCCTGGTTTGTTCATTGTGATTTTGTTATTGTTTATAATGGTCGGTTATTGATAATTGGTTATTGGTAATTCTTTATCTTAATTATATTTTTCGTTTCTTTGCAATCCAATTCTTCAAAAAATTATATGGCTTGGTTTAAGAGAGAAAAAAAAGGTATCATTACCACAACCGAAGAGAAAAAAGAAGCACCGGATGGTTTGTGGAATAAATGTCCAAATTGTAAAAAACCGCTACATCAGGCAGAACTTCAGGAAAACAAATACGTTTGCCACTACTGCGATTACCACCTGAGAGTAGGCTCAAAAGAATATTTCGAGGTTTTATTTGATGATAACGAGTTTAAAGAGCTGTTCCCTAACCTAACATCAGGCGACCCTTTAAAATTTAACGACAATAAACCTTACACCGATAGAATTAAAGAAAGTCAGGCTAAAACCGGCTTAAAAGATGCAATTCGTGCCGGAGTGGGTAAAATAGAAGGTCAGGATATTGTTATCGCCTGTATGGATTTTGCATTCATCGGCGGCTCAATGGGCTCGGTAGTAGGCGAAAAAATTGCCCGTTCTATCGATTATAGCATCAAACACAAAGTACCTTTCCTGATGATTTCAAAATCTGGTGGCGCGCGGATGATGGAAGCTGCATTTTCATTAATGCAAATGGCTAAAACATCGGCTAAACTGGCTTTATTAAGTCAGGCTAAAATCCCTTACATTTCTTTATTAACCGACCCAACAACTGGCGGTGTTACCGCTTCTTATGCCATGCTGGGCGATATTAACATTGCCGAACCAGGCTCATTAATCGGTTTTGCAGGCCCCAGGGTAATTAAAGAAACCATTAAAAAAGATTTACCAAAAGGTTTCCAAACTTCAGAGTTCGTTCTCGAGCATGGCTTCCTCGATTTCATTGTAGATAGAAGAGCCATGAAAGCTAAACTAGGCGCTTTTATTAAAATGATGAACAATTAGTTAGTTCATTAGTCATTGGTTCAATAGTTCATTAGTGCAAATTGCCTGATAAACCAATCACCAGTAAATAAATATTTAGAAAAGCAGGGCTTAAAGTACTTCGGTTGCTTCAGTCCTGCTTTTTGTTTTATTAGGCTACGCTCCATGCGCGGCATCCGATAGCTATCGGATCAGGTTTAAATTACAGTAGCTTGTGGTGCTTTGGAAAGGCAGTTCCTGCAATAAACATTAAACCACCCCGCCCTACGGGCACCCCTCCAAAGGAAGGGAATAGTTCCACGAAAAATAAGAAATCACGAATCAACAGCCTTAAAATAAGTAACCATATTTTTTTCTTATTTTTAAACTAACCAAACCACAACAACATGAAAAAATTATTACTCGCTATTTGCCTGAGCGCAACTACGCTGGCTGTGGCCGCACAAGATAAAAAAGCCAAAGTTCCTTATGATGAAGCGCTGGCAAAAAAACTCGGTGCCGACGATTACGGCATGAAAATGTACATCATGGTCATCTTAAAAACAGGTACCAACACTACCGAAACTAAAGCTAAAACCGACAGTCTCTTTGCCGGCCACATGGCCAACATGGGTAAAATGGTTGAGCAAAACAAACTGGTAATCGCAGGGCCAATGGGCAAAAATGACAAAAATTACCGCGGTATTTTTATTTTAAATGCCAAATCGATGGATGAAGCTAAACAATTGTTAGAAAACGATCCGGCGATTAAAGCAAAAGTACTCGAACCCGAGCTTTATAACTGGTATGGCTCTGCCGCCCTGTCAGAATATTTGCCTTTTCACGATAAGGTACAAAAAAAGAGTTTTTAGGTTCATTGGGAGCAACTATTACCATATTCGTGAAGTCAGATGTTACCATCTGACTTTTTCTTTTACCCCAAGGTTGGTGACTCACCAACCTCAGTCCATATCTCAATTATATATTCTTTGCCTAAGCGCTAACAAACCAAGCGGAAAAGATTGCCACGGCGATGAAAAATCGCCTCGCAATGACGATCCTATTTACTGCAACATTTCCATTAACATCCCCAAATCCTGCCCTTATTTCATAAATTCGTTTATCAAATAACTAACCCTAACTTATTATGAATAAAAAGCTACTCTTTTTTGCGCTATTGCTATGCGCTTCGGTCAGTGTTTTTGCACAAGACAAAAAAGTAATCGACAATATTGTTAAAGAAGTAAACGAAAACTCTCAGCTGGAGAAACTTGCGCACGAATTATTGGATGTGGTAGGCCCACGCTTGGTAGGTTCGCCACAAATGAAGCAAGCTAACGACTGGGCCGTAAAAAAATATAGCGACTGGGGTATTTCGGCCAAAAACGAAAAATGGGGCGAATGGGCTGGCTGGGAAAGAGGTATTACACACATCGATCTGGTAAGTCCACGCGTGAGGACTTTAGAAGGCACGCAATTGGCCTGGAGCCCATCAACCAACGGAAAAGCCATCAATGCCGAAGCCATTATCCTACCTGAAATTACCGATTCGGTAGCTTTCCAGAAATGGTTACCCAATGTAAAAGGTAAAATTGTATTAATTTCTATGAACCAGCTTTCGGGCAGGCCAGAAAAAAACTGGGAAGAGTTTGCCACAAAAGATTTATTCGAGAAATTTAAAAAACAAAAGACCGATGCAGCTAAAGCATTTGCTGCCGGTATAGCCAAAACAGGTTATAACGCTAAAACCTTACCTGTAGCTTTAGAAAATGCAGGTGCAGTTGCTGTGGTAATCAACAATTGGTCGCAGGGCTTTGGAGTTGATAAAATTTTCGGTGCCAACACCACCAAAGTGCCGACCCTGGATTTATCGGTAGAAGATTATGGCCTGGTTTACCGTTTGGCTTTAAATGGCAACAAACCCATGCTTAAAATCGAATCGGAATCTAAAAAACTAGGGGCTGTGCCAACCTTTAACACTATTGCCGAGTTAAAAGGCAAGCAAAAACCGAACGAGTATGTAATGCTTTCTGCGCATTTCGATTCGTGGGATGGTGCAAGTGGCGCAACAGATAATGGCTCTGGCACCATTTTAATGATGGAAGCCATGCGCATTTTAAAGAAATTTTATCCTAACCCTAAACGTACCATCTTAGTGGGGCACTGGGGTAGCGAAGAACAGGGTTTAAACGGCTCGAGGGCTTTTGTAGAAGATCATCCTGAAATTGTAAGCAACCTGCAGGCTTTATTTAATCAGGATAACGGTACAGGCCGTGTAGTTAACATCGGCGGACAAGGTTTTGCCAAATCGAAAGATTACATTACCCGATGGTTGACTGCTGTACCAGATACCATTAAAAACCAGATCAAAACCAGTTTCCCGGGTATGCCTGGCGCCGGAGGTTCTGATTTCGCTTCATTTGTAGCTGCCGGCGCTTTGGGTTATTCGTTAAGTTCTACCAGCTGGGATTACGGCACTTATACCTGGCACACCAACCGCGACAGCTACGACAAACTGGTTTTCGACGAGATTAAAAGCAATGTAATTTTAGCCGCAATTATGGTGTATATGGCTTGCGAAGATCCGGAAAGAACCTCAAACGAAAAAGCTACCGATTTACCGGTAAACGAGCGTACAGGTAAACCTGCCGCATGGCCGGTGCCAACCAAATCGAACCGAAAAGGTGGTTTGTAATCGATCAATAAAATAGTTTTTTAAAGGAGCATTTGGAAACAGATGCTCTTTTTTACTTCATCGCGATACCGTCATTTCGAGCGGAGTGCAACGAAGCCGAGAAATCTATTAAATGAGATGACGTTTTTTTATAAAAGATCAGTTAATATTAACTCCAGCATAACAAGCCCCCTACTCCTCTTTCTTCTGAAACTTGTAAAACAAGTACCCTAAAAAAGGTAAAATAAGCACGCTCCCCAGTAAAAGCGCTAAACCTAAACTATAAATGGTTTTTTCTGGCCCGGCAGTTTCCAGTAATGAAATTGCATCTCCGCTTTTTAAGCGGATAAAATTCGGAAAGTGGGCATAACTAATCGCCAGGAGGATCATCGTTACCTGGAAGCCCGCTAAAATGCGTAAAACCTTGGTTTTACCCTTAATCAACAGGTACCACAACAATACAAGCGATAAACTGGCCAGAACAATGGCTGATAAACCAACACTGCTTTTAAAAACCCAATCGATTAACGGAATCTTATCTCTTTGCGCAGCAATAAATACTATGGCGCCAAACACTACAGCGGCTATATTCATAAACTCTGCCTTTTTGATAAAGCGTTTTTTATCATGCGCTTCCTTTGTTTCGCCGATGAGGTAGATTGCGGCTAAGAAACCACAAAGTGCAACCGTAAATAAGCCCACAGCAATAGAAAACCAGTTTAGCCAACCCGAAATATAGGCGGTATAAAAATCTGTCGCCTGCGTATCAATATGGCCCGAAATCAGACTTCCGGCTATAATGCCGAGAAATAAAGCAGTAACAAAACTCGAATACCTAAAAATGCGGTTATACAACCATTGCATATCATCTTTAACAGCATCGTAATGGCGAAAAACAAAAGCAGTGCCCCTTGCAATAATCCCAATAAGCATAATGGCCAGCGGAATGTGCAGGTAAACCGACATGGTGGTGTAAATACCAGGAAAGCCTACAAAAAGGATTACAATAGCAATAATGAGCCACATGTGGTTGGCCTCCCACACCGGACCAATGGCCTGGTACATGGTTTTACGGGTTTTACTCCGGTTCTTGGTAGAAGTAAACAGTTCGATAATACCTGCACCAAAATCGGCTCCGCCCAATAAAAAGTAGAGCAGAATGGCCATGCATAAAAAGGTAATTACAACTTGTTCCATAATTTATTTTTTGCCACAGATTTACACAGATCAACACAGATTTTTAAAGCAGTTAAGCACATGCACCAAAATCTTATCTGTGTCTATCCTATTTATCTGTGATTGAATTTATTTCTTTGCCACAGATGAATACTGATAAACACGGATTTTAAACCGCCTGATTTTATATTTTTATCTGTGTGCATCCTATTTATCTATGGTTTAATTTATTTTGATTCGGTTTTAGCATACAATACAGGTACCATTTTAATCTGCCGGTAAAGTAAAAAGGTTACAATAATGCTCAGCGAGAAATAAATGGCCGAGAAAATGTAGAATGAGTATGCTATTCCCGGCATTGGCGTAACCGCATCTTTGGTGCGCATAATACCATAAATGATCCAGGGCTGGCGTCCAACCTCAGTTACTACCCAACCAGCCTCTAACGCAACGTAACCAAGCGGTATGGCCATCACAAAAAGCTTTAACAGCCAGGGCTGCTCCAATAATGACCTTTTTTTAACCAGATTGAAAAAATACACCAGCGAAATCAGCATCAGCAAAGTTCCAATTCCAACCATAATCTGGAAGGCGTAGTGCGTTACCGCCACCGGTGGGTGTTCATTTTCCGGAATCTGATCTAAGCCTTTCACCTCTGCGCCAAAATCGCCATGCGCCAAAAAACTTAAAGCGCCAGGAATTTTGATGGCGCCTTTAACCGTTTTATCCTGTTCGTTAACAATGCCACCAATTAACAAAGGCGCAGGTTTTTCGGTTTTATAAAGCGCTTCCATCGCAGCGAGTTTGGCGGGTTGCCTTTTGGCAACATCTTTAGCCGAAATATCTCCGCTTAAAGGCTGCAACAAGGCACCTATACAGGCAAAAACTGCTGCAATTTTAAAAGCCTTTAAATGAAACTCGCGGTTTCTGTTGCGCAATATCATTAAAGCATGCACCCCAGCTACTGCAAAACCTGTGGCCGTAAATGCGGCCAAACACATATGCAAGGCTTGTGAAAACCAGGCTTTATTAAACATGGCCTGTATGGGATCGATATTTAAATACTGACCATTGGCAAAATCAAAACCTGCCGGACTGTTCATCCATGCATTTGCAGCCACCACCAGAATCCCCGAAGCCAGTCCGCTCACACCAACCACCATACCGGTAAACCAGTGAAACCACTTATTCAGCTTATTCCAGCCGTATAAGAAAAAGCCTAAAGCAATCGCCTCGATAAAAAACGCAGTGCCCTCTAACGAAAAAGGCATTCCGAATATTGGTCCGGCATGATCCATAAATTTAGGCCAGAGCAAACCCAGCTCAAACGAGAGCATGGTACCCGAAACAGCACCTGTAGCGAAGAAAATGGCTACACCTTTGCTCCAGGCTTTGGTGAGGTTTTTATACACCTCGTTATTTGTTTTTAACCATTTGTAGTGCGATACAGCCATAAAAAATGGCATTACCATACCAATGCACGAAAAAATAATGTGAAAGCCCAGAGACAGGGCCATTTGAGAACGGGCTGCGATAAAATCATCCATATCTGATGTTCGATTTTGTGTAACACAAATATAACAGATAAGGGTATAGTTAGGTCAGATTAACAAGCCTTGTTTAGAATTATTTTAAATATAGAATGTTTATAAATTGAAAAAAGATTTGGAGTTGTTATATGGTCTAAATTATCCTATGCTGATTAATTCAAAATAAAAAATTGTTTTTTATTTTGAGCGAAGTGAATGAAACATCCTTAATTAGATTTAGCTTCGCTGAGCACTCGTGGTTCTCGACTTCGTTTCACTTCGCTCCAAATGACGATCCGGACAAGGAGGCTAAACTCCTTTCAACTCATCATAAGCAGCGGTTAAGCTTCTTTGTATGCCATCGCCTTGCCATTCGGGTGCTCCCGGAATAGTTGTTGCTTTTAAAATATCCTCTTTACTTTTACCACTTTTAATTTCGGCACCAACAAAGGTTAATAAACTTTGCAGGTAATTTTGATAGGCTTTTACATCTGCCTTATTACCGGTTACTTTTTCGGGGTCTAAGCTATGTCCCCAGATAAATAATGTATCGTTATCAAACTGACTGGTGATTTTATCCAATGCAGTAATCCAGTTACCAATGTGTGCACCGTTTTCGCGATCGATATACGGGAACCTTCGGTTAAAAACCAAATCGCCAACATGTACAATATTCGAATTTTCAAAATGATAAACCGCATCGCCATTGGTGTGGCCCGAGCCGTAGTAATAAGCACTGATCCGCTCATCGCCGATCTTCGCTTTCCAACCTGTGCCAAAAGTAGTGTCGGGCAGCAATTGTTTATCGAGGTTATTGGCTTTATCGGCTGCCCTTTTTTGGTTAACCAGTGAGTTTTGGTGGGCAACTACTTTTTGAGCCAATCCTTTAAAAGCAATATTGCCGGCAGTATGATCGCCGTGGTGATGGGTATTAATAAGGTATTTAAAAGGTTTTTCGCCCAGTTTTTTCAATTCTTCTATTACATGCGGCGCCGAAGTCGGAAACTGAGCATCTACCACCACAAAGCCATTACCCCCATTGAGCCAGCCTATGGTACCGCCCTGCTCGGTAAATATGCCCACGTTATTACGCAAAGGCTTAAAGTTATAAGCACGCAATAAATCTTGTTGTGCAAAAACATCTGTTTTGTATAGCGCAAGCATGGCCGTAGCCAGGGCCGAGTGTTTGATAAAGTTTCTTCTTTCCATTTTTATATCATTAAAAAGCCACAGCAATTGCCGTGGCTTAAATGTAATCAATTTGCCGTATTTTTTCTGCCTGTCAGCACTATATTCCTGATCCAGGGGTTGGTCCGGGTTCGTGGCCAGGGCCTAGCGGGTTATTTTTACGATTATTGTCTTTAGTAAAAAGATTGGTGGTTACCTTCGATGATTTATTCTCATCTAGCGTATCATGCCCGCGTACATCTTCTGTTTTTTTATCCAGTAAATCGTTCTCAACAACTTTACCTTTTTCTTTATTTGTTTCCATAGCTCTGTAAATTGATGTACTATAGGAACAAGCTAAAAATCAGATTGTTTTTGGCCAGCTGTTTCAGGAATGTGTTTGCTTTAGTGATTGGTGAGCCACTAGATATAGGATTTAAGTGAGTGGTTGGTGAGTCACCAACCATGAGGGTTTACGAGTTTTATCAAGAAAATCAATCCATGTTTGGTGGCTCACCAAACAGATACCAATAATCTACCCTATATTGCTATCTTATTTAAAATGTAAATAATATGAATTCTGATATTTTTAAAGATAGAAGAAACTCATTTCTTGAATACAACGAAACTTACTTTTGGACCTGTACAATTAAAGATTGGAAACATTTACTAGAAACGTCGAATTATAAGCAAATAGTAGTAAATTCTTTAAGAAATCTGGTTAAACAAAGTTTAATAGCAGTTTATGGCTTTGTTATTATGCCGAATCATATCCACTTAATTTTGAAAATTTTAAAACCTAATGGCAAAGAGAAACCAAGTTCGAGTTTTTTAAAGGAAACCTCGCATGAATTAAGGAAGGATATGATCGTTAATAATCCGAATGCCTTAACGCATTTTGAGGTAACCGAATCGGATCGCAAATATAGAATATGGCAAAGAGACCCGCTTGCGATTTATTTGTTTAATATTAACATTTTAGAACAAAAATTGAAGTATATCCATTACAACCCCTTGCAAGAAAGGTGGCGTTTGACAAAAAACACTGAAGATTACTACTGGTCATCGGCAAGATTTTATAAAACAGGTATTGATGATTTTAATATGCTAACCGATTACAGGGATGAATACTAAAGATGTAGGATTTTAATAGTTGGTGTTGATGGTTGGTGGGCCACAACCATGAAGAGTTACAAAATATTGCATAAGCATTTAATGGTTGGTGTGTCACCAACCATGGGGATTGGGATTGGATTAATACCGAATCTATGACTTGCTAATAACACATAGCAATTTAGTGGTTGGCGCGTCACCAACCACGGGATTTACAATATCAGGATTTAATAACCGGCCGGGTTAAAGCATTGCTCCCGGAAGTTTTCCCAAGTCGTGAATACATCCGAAAGAATGGAACCTCCTTTTGTGTATTTTATTGAAATGGTGAGAAGATTCGAATGAAAATGGCGCGAGGATAAACTTGTAAATGTGTTTCCTTTCTTCGTTTAAATTTTCATCTTCCTTCGCGTTTTTTAGATTTTGGTTGGTTTGGCTCTTTTCCATGACGATATAGATTGTAGAAAACTTGTTAGTTTTCAGGGTTAACGAATTTTAATATGAGTGCCTTTTTTGTTCGCTATGGAGCCTCATCAAAAAAGCTATTTTAAAATTTGCTTGACCTTATACCACGGGAATAATGATAAGGTTTCGTTTAGGAACTACAGATAAATGGCTTGAATTGCCCTTATTATAATTAAATATAAGTTTTATTTTCGGCTTTTGCAAGATATTTCTTGTGTTTGTGGGTTGTTCAATCACATACCTTCAAATTAACTATTCTTTTGGAAATCAGGTACAGTATTGCTTAGGTTTAAATAGTCCTGCTCTCCACTTTACTTCGTGTTCGTTCCGATCAGGTTTAAGTGGCACAGCCTGCAATAATATCAGGGGCTGCAGGATGCCGGAATTTCTATTTTGCATTACTCCATCGGACCACAAATAGCAGCAATAAAGCAGTACCTAAACCTGATTGAAATGGCATTCCGATCCTTCATCGGAATATAATGAAAAGCAGGAGTAACATTACCATGAAATGCTGTACCTGCTTTCCAAAAAAAAATCGGAATCTTTTTAAACAAAAAAAGTCTCAACTTTCATTGAGACTCTCCTATTTGGTTACGGATATTTTATGCTAAAGCATTTTGCTTCACAACCATTTTTACTTTCTCTATTACATAATCAAGGTCTTCTTTAGTAGTGTATTTACTGAAAGAAAAACGTACCGACGGACGGTTTGGATCGGCTTTAATACCGTTTAACACATGCGAGCCAATGTTAGAGCCCGAAGAACAGGCACTGCCGCCAGAGGCACAAATGCCATTGATATCTAAATTGAACAACAACATATCGGCCATGTCCATTTCGGGGAACGATACATTTAACACCGTATACAAGCTCTTATCGGCATCGGTTTCGCCATTAAAAGCAATACCCGGAATTTCGGCAATCAATTGTGCTTTAAGGTAATCTTTTAAGCCCTGAATATAGGTTTGATGCTCATCCATTTCTGCATAGGCAATTTCGAGCGCTTTAGCCAAACCAACAATGCCATACACATTTTCGGTACCACCGCGCATATTACGCTCTTGGGCACCACCATAAATCATCGGTGGGATTTTAATGTTGCTGTTTACATACAAAAAGCCAACACCTTTTGGTCCGTGTAGCTTGTGTGCAGCACACACAATAAAATGTGCTTTCAGCTCGCGTACGTTATGGCGGTAATGCCCCATGGTTTGTACGGTATCGGCATGGTAAATAGCATTGTATTTTTCGCAGATATCGCCCACTTTAACCATATCGGTAAGGGTACCCAATTCGTTATTGGCGTGCATTAACGAAACAAATGTACGTTCGTTATTTTGAAGCAGTTCCTCCAAATGGTTATAATCGATATTTCCTTTTTCGTCGATATTAACGAAACTTAATTTATCGATTTCGCCATTTTTAAGCATGGTATTTAAGGTATGCTCAACTGCGTGGTGTTCTATTTTAGAAGTAATGGCATGTTTAATACCATAGGCAAAAATACCGCAACGGATGGCTGTATTATCGGCTTCGGTGCCCCCTGATGTAAAAAACACTTCGGATGGAGATGCATTTAATAAACCTGAAACAGTTTTACGGGCCTTTTCTACAAGCGTTCTCACCTCGCGACCTAATGCATGAATGGCAGATGGATTACCGAAGTAATTTTCCATCACGTTTGTCATTTCTGCGATTACCTCTTTATCTAAAGGCGTTGTGGCCGCGTTATCTAAATAGACCCTTTTCATTTCTACGAATAATTAATTAGTTAGTGCATTGTGGAGACTATTGTTGCCAATAATATCCGTTTTATTAACCGTGATTTAACTGTTGTTAAACCACGGCTTTTACCTTAAGTGCCTGATCAAATTGCGTTGATCAAAAACCAGTTAAAGGTGTAATATTTCTTTTATGTCAGAAATGATTTTGTTTGCCAGGTTCTCGGCAATGGTTTCATTTTCTGCTTCACTGTAGATCCTGATGATCGGTTCAGTGTTAGAACGGCGCAAATGTACCCAAGTTTTATCAAATTCTATCTTTAATCCGTCAATTGTGCTATAAGGCTGACTTTTATATTTCTCTTCTACCTGTTTCAATAAATTATCGATATCCATTTCTGGCGTAAGGGTAATTTTATTTTTAGAAATGTGGTATTGCGGATAGCTGGCCCTAAGTACCGAAATAGACTTACCAAACTTAGCTAAATGCGTTAAGAACAAGGCAATACCTACTAAAGCATCTCTACCGTAATGCGATTCAGGGTAAATGATACCGCCGTTTCCTTCGCCACCGATAATGGCATTGCTGGCTTTCATTTTATTTACCACGTTTACCTCGCCTACTGCCGATGCGTTGTATTCGGCACCTGCTGCTTCCGTAACATCGCGTAGGGCACGGGTTGACGAAAGATTTGAAACGGTGTTTCCTGGTGTATTTTTCAACACGTAATCGGCCACAGCAACCAGGGTATATTCTTCACCAAACATGCTGCCATCTTCGTTTACAAAACATAAACGGTCAACATCCGGGTCAACAACGATACCTAAATCGGCATTTTGTTTTTGAACTTCTTTCGAAATTTCGGTTAGGTTTTCTGGCAGAGGCTCAGGGTTGTGCGGGAAGTGCCCATCTGGCGTGCAATATAATTCTACTACTTTGCTTACCCCTAATGCTTTTAATAAAGCTGGAATAAAAATACCGCCTGTAGAGTTTACACAATCAATTACGACTTTAAAATCGGCTTTTTTAATGGCTTCTACATCAACCAATGGCAAGGCCAATACCTTATCAATGTGTTTTTGAAGATAAGTATCGTTTTTAATTACTTTACCTAATTTATCTACATCAGCAAAATCAAAATCAGCGCTTTCAGCAAGATCTAAAACCTCTTTACCATCGGCATCAGAAATAAATTCGCCTTTTGCGTTGAGTAATTTCAAGGCATTCCATTGTTTTGGGTTGTGGCTGGCTGTTAAAATAATACCACCACCAGCATTTTCATCTGGTACGGCTACTTCTACAGTTGGTGTGGTTGATAAACCTAAATCGATTACTTCGATACCAAGGCCCTGCAAGGTTCCAATAACCAGATTGTTCACCATCTCGCCCGAGATCCGCGCATCACGTCCTAAAACTATTCTTTTATTGCCCGTTTTGTTTACTACCCAGCTACCAAAAGCAGCGGTAAATTTCACAATATCAAATGGAGTTAAGCCGTCGCCAGCACGTCCACCTATGGTTCCTCGTATTCCTGAAATTGATTTTATTAAAGTCACTGTGTATAATTTATTTGAGTCCCAAAAATAGCAAAAAAAACAAAATAGCCAGTATCTTAGAGGCCCGTAAACCTGTTTATTTACATTGATTTTATATCTGTTAAAGAGATATACCGATAGAAATACGGCAGTTATCAAAATCAAACGTGTGTTCAGTTTTGAGCTTTCCTGATTAAAAACACTTGCCGAACCTATTTCTCATTCCCGTTACCCCATACTTAAGTTTCTACATTCCAATCTATAAGCTATTGGCTTATTAATTTTTATGCAATAATGTTGCATAAAAGCCACCGAAAACTTTAGGAGCGGCCGCAAAAGCTTATATTTGCAAATTCCAAAACATAAACGGCTATATATGCAACGCAAATGGTTTCAATATTGGTTTAATTCGCCATATTATCATATTCTCTACCAGCAAAGGAATGATGCCGAAGCCGAATTTTTCATCGATAAACTTACGCAGTACCTGCAGCCAAATGAGGATGCAAAAATGCTGGATATAGCCTGCGGAAAAGGTCGCCACTCCATTTACCTCAATAAAAAGGGATTTGATGTTACCGGCATAGACTTATCAGAGCAGAGTATTAAGTACGCCAAACAATTCGAAAATAACAAACTGCACTTTTTGGTGCACGATATGCGTAGATTGTTCTACATCAATTATTTTGACATTGCACTAAACCTGTTTACCAGCTTTGGCTATTTTGATACAGAAAAAGACCATGTAAATGCGCTAAAAACCTTTAGAAAATGTTTAACCGCCAAAGGCATTCTGGTTTTAGATTACTTTAATACCGAAAAAATCATCCGCAATTTAAATTCCTGTGAAACCAAATCGCTTGATGGGATCACTTTCAACATTACCAAAAATGTGGTAGACGGAAAAATTATCAAGAAGATAAATTTCGAAGACAACAAAAAGGTTTACAATTTCGAGGAACGTGTACAGGCCTTTAGTTTTAAAGATTTTGAACGCATGCTTACCAAAGCGGGTATGGTAATCGAAAAAACCTTTGGTAGTTATGCACTCGATGATTTTAACGAATCGGACTCAGACCGCTTAATTTTAATTTGCAAAAAAGCATGATAGAAAGCATACAACAATTTGATGTGGACTTGTTTTTGAAAATCCACCGCGGGCTTTCGAACAGCTTTTTTGATTGGTTAATGCCATTGATGCGTAACCGTTTTTTCTGGTCGCCATTGTACCTTTTCATAGTTGTTTTTTGCATCAAACAATATAAAAAACAGGGTTATTATATTATTGGCATGGTGCTTTTTACTTTTGCCATGGGCGATTTAATTGCTTCGAGAGTGATAAAGCCTTTAGTTTCGAGAGTTCGCCCCTGTAACGACATGAGCCTGGCCAACGAAATTATCCACCGTGTACCTTGTGGCAGTGGCCTAAGTTTTCCTTCGGCACATGCTACCAACCATTTCGCCATTGCAGTATTTTTAATTTGCCTTTTTTATAGCCGCTGGAAGCCCATTTTACCAATCGGGATTTTCTGGGCCTTTATCATCAGTTTTGCGCAGGTATATGTGGGTGTTCACTACCCTGTTGATGTAACAACCGGTGCATTTTTGGGTATAACGATTGGCATTATTTGTTCGAGAATATTTAAAAAATTACAACCTGATTTTTAACCTATGGAAATCTGGAAACTCTGTGTACTCTTCTTTTGCGCCTTTTTAGGCGGAACGGCCATTTTTTTAGTTAAAAGTGATAAATCGAAACTGCTAAAACTAATTCTGTCTTTTAGCGGGGCGTATTTATTTGCCATTACGGTTTTACATTTGATACCCGATGCCTACAGCGGTCCGGATAAAGCGCAGATTGGTATTTTTATACTGGTCGGTTTCCTGTTGCAGGTTTTCTTAGAGCAATTTTCGGAAGGTGTAGAACATGGCCACATCCATAAACACCATGATGGGCACGTTTTCCCATTCGGGATTATGATTAGCCTTTGCCTGCACGCATTTTTAGAGGGTATGCCACTGGCGAAAGAACAGCATAACGAGCTGATTTTTGGTATTTCTTTACACCATATCCCTGCTGCATTTGCTTTAGCCAGTATTTTATTGCAAAATCACTTTAAAAAGGGCAGTATTATGCTCTATTTAATCATATTTGCGGTTATGGCCCCTCTTGGCTTTTATGTAAGCGTAGGTTTGAGTAATGGAAGTATTGGTGGTATTGATGCCTATTTTAATAAAATTATGGGTATTGTAATTGGTATATTCCTGCATATTTCTACCACTATCCTGTTCGAATCGAGCGCCGACCATAAAATTAATACCCGCAAAATGGTTGCTGTTTTACTGGGTATTGGAGTCGCATTAATGGGTTTCTTTTTAGGGCATTAGGTTAATTCTCAGTTGGTCGTTTAGAGTTGGCAGTTAAACGATTCAACTAATTTGCCATTTTCAAGCAATCACCCCGCAGCCGGTTTTAAACGTTTATAACCGTTTAAATTTATGGCATCTGGTCAGAATGAATTAAATTCGTATATGGAAAACATTGTAAATGAGCCGGCTGTCGCTTATAACAAAAGACATTATACGGTTGAAGAATACCTGGCAATGGAGAAACCATCGACGGTAAAGCATGAGTATTATCAGGGAGAGATATTTGCCATGTCGGGAGCTGGGCTTAACCATAATGAGATTTTTAGCAATATTTTTGGACAATTGACCATTAAACTAAAGAGTAAGCCATGCCGGCCTTATGGAAGTGATATGCGAATGAATATTCCAGAGAACACCTTATTCACCTATCCTGATATATCTATTTATTGCAACGGTTTACAGCATAGCGATGTTGATGAAGAGACCTTTATTTTACCAACGGTGATCATCGAAATTCTATCCCCTTCAACCAAAAATTACGACAGGGGCAAAAAATTTAACCTGTATAAAGATATTCCATCATTAAAAGAATACGTCATGATCGATTCGGAATCAATTTCGGTAGAGGCTTATTACATTAATGAAGAAAAAAACTGGATGCTAAATACGCATAAAGACATTTCTGATACCTTAACCTTCGTTTCGATGGGATTTGATGTAGCTTTAGCTGATATTTATGAGCATGTGCGCTTTAAAGTAAAGTAACTAAAAAAGAAGTCGAATTTGTGCTCCTTTTGTATACAATTAATATTAAAACTTGACTTCTTTAAGCTTAACTTCGAACTGAAAATTGCCAATTGAGAACTGAATTATTTCTTCTCCTTTTTCTTCCCATAGCCCCAGGGACAGTGTTTGCACTTGTTTTTACAGCAATAACCCCGCTTTAAATGATAAGCTTCGGTAAAAACCATTAAACCTGCTTCGTTAAAATAAAAGTCTTCGCCTTCTTTCATCCCGGTAGTTTTGAATTAGAGAATGATTGAATGAATGAGTGATTGAATGCTCGAATTCCACTAACATTCCATCATTCAAAATTCTATCATTCAAACATTTTTTTAATTTAATATTTTAACCTCCAGTTTACCTGCAAAATAATCTCTTAGCTGCTTGCCATCGCCGTGCAAAGTCCATACTTGTTGTGGTTCTACTTTCTCAATGGTTTCTAAAATGGCATCCCAATCGGCATGGTCAGAAATGTAAAGTGATATGCCGTTTTGCTGTTGCAGATTTTTCCAACCTGAAGCAAAGGCCCGCACTACATTAATGGCTTTATGGTAACTATGAAAAACCATTGGCGGTACAATATACACCTGATGCTCGAGGTTATTTTTCATCACTTTGCGGTCGTACATTTTGTAACTGCCCAGTTTCATGCCGTAATCTTCGTAAATTTTAACAAAAGGCATAATACTGTGGTGAACCATTACATTTTTAGTAGGGCAATGCTCTCCCAATAACTGGATAATACGCTGACTCTTGCCCAAAGCATAAGCACCCAGCATAATATTGGCATTGGTTAAATTAAGTTTTTTAATCTCTTCTACTGCTGATGGGTGTTTGGTATCGGGATTGGCGAAGGTGCTTTCGGTAATGAGCACATCTGCCTTAACAAATTCAAACGGCTCGCAGGTGGCATCGGGTTCTATTTTATAATCGCCGGTATATAGATATTTAACACCTTTATATTCCATCAAAACCTGTGCTGAGCCTAAAATATGCCCTGCCGAATAAAAAGTAATAGTTACTTCTTTTATTTTAAACGACTGGTTATAAGTTTTAACATAAAAATCAACAGCTGCAAACTTACGGTAACGGTGCTTCATAAAAGCTTCGGTAGCTGCAGTGCAATATACATTTTGGCTTCCGCCTATTGCATGATCACCGTGGGCATGAGAAACTATCGCTTCTTTTACAGGCTGTTGCGGATCGAGGTAAAAATCGCCGTAAACACAATACAAACCCGTTGGGGTAATGGTAATAAAATCTGCTAGAATCATATTAGGATGAATAGATTTAAGGATGATATGATTGGAGTAGATAATTAGACTTTAAGACTTTTAAGGGCTTCAGTAGCCTCCAAAAATTGTTGGTGTAAGGCTAAAACCTGTTCGATGATGGATTGCTGTTCATCATTAACAATAAAATGATTGGCCAGTTTGGATTTATCTTCATCGCTGAGTTGCTTATCCATACGGGCTTTAACCTGCTCTGCCGAAACGCCATCACGCTCCATTACCCTTTTCAGTTTAATTTCATAAGGAGCAGTTACCAGAATGTTGGTATCGCACATTTTATACGAACCGCTCTCAAACAACAAAGCGGCTTCTTTTAAGGTGTAAGGCGTATTTGCTGGAATCGTAGCTTCCCAGGTATCGAAAGCACGAAAAACTGCGGGATGTACCAGCGCATTGAGTTGTTTAAGTGCCGCTTCGTTGTTAAAAACAATATCTGCAATGTGTTTATTGTTCAGTTTTCCGTCTTCGAAATAACTTTCGTTGCCAAAGGCAGCTTTAAGCCCTGCTACCAGCACCTCATCTTTACACATGATTTCTTTGGCTACAGTATCGGCATAAAATACAGGGATACCCAACACTTCAAAAACCTTACATGCAGTAGTTTTGCCACTACCAATACCACCTGTTATACCTACTTTATACATTATTTTTCTACAATGAAATCTATTTTAGAGGGCATTACGCTCACCAATTTACAATAATCAGGAAATTCGGTTATTTTAACCGTTAACTGGCGGTGCTTTAAATTCTGCCATTCGTCTGCATCAACAGTTGCGGTAATAAAGCTATCATCTACCTGATCGTAATTGCTTAGGGCCACCCGAAAGGTAACCTTAATCTTTTTAGGGTAAAGTTTAATACTGTTGTAATTCCTGTTATTTATTAGTTTTAACGGAACCTCTATCGTTTTCTCGGTAAACTCATCAACAGGCAGCTTCACCTCTACCGAAGAAGGATAAATACTCACATTTTTATGGATACTATGCTGTAAGCCAACCCTAACCGTTGTGCTACCCTGTACTTTAGTCAATTTTAGTGTGTCTGTTGGCCAGCTCTTAATTTTGGCCAGTTCTTCTACCGGTCCGGCGACCTTTACAAACTTAGGGTTGAGGATGATTTCACTCGAAATACCGTACTGTTTTACAAAATCGAGCTTATCAATCAGCTTTACCGGAACTTTCTTTACAATCCTTTTAGTAAAATCGAAATACAACGTATCGGGCTTAACCGAAATTACCTTTTGCGTACTTTCCAATTGCCTGTTGATGTTAAACAACTGATCGGAAAACACAATAAAATCTTTGGTATTGAGCTGGCTTAAATTAACAGAAACTGAGGGCGGACTAATCCTTAACCGGGCAAACAACAACTGCCAGCCTGTACCCTCTACCTGTAAATCTATGGTATCTGATTGTAATGGATAAAACGCCCTTTTGGTAGGCGTATTTTTGAATACCAGAACGGTTTTAGCAGTATAAATGTACTTATTATTCAATGCCATAAAAAGCCATGCAGCTATAGCCAGCAATAAACAGGCTAGCAAGCTAAATACACGTCTTTTTTCAATTTTAGTTAATCTAATAAAGGGCATAATGAAATAATTGTTAGATGTAAACCGGAAACCGTTGATCTAAAAATGTACGCAACCAAATGTAGTAAAACAAAAACAGTCCCGAAAGTTTTCGGGACTGCTCTTAATTTTTAATTATTTCTGCTTAAGCTTTAGCTGGAGCTGTTGCTGCTTTTGTAGCGTCTAAAGAAACTGCCGATTTATCAAAACGGATTTTAGCACCGCTTTCTACTTCAATTAAGAAAGTAGTTTCGTTTAAATCTACAATTTTGCCATGAATACCTGCAGTGGTAATTACTTTATCGCCTTTACCTAACTCTGCTACTAATTTTTTATGATCTTTTGCCTTTTTAACCTGCGGACGGATCATGAAAAAGTAGAAAACTACCATGATTAATACCATTGGTACAATTGTACTTAGCATGTTGCTACCGCCTGCTGCCTGTAAAATTACTGTTGATGTCATTTCTTGTTTTATTTGTTTTTGTGAGTAGTTGATGGTTATTGATTATGCTGAAAGACAGATTACCCAACCATCAACCAATTTATTTTTTGGCCAGCACCTCACCTACCAAATGTACGGTAGTGGTGGTTGGATTGGCATTTGATGTAACGGTTACGACTTTATCCTGCATCCCCATTTTACCTTCGCTGTTAAACACTACGCTAATAATGCCTTCTTTGCCAGGCAAAATTGGCTCCCCAGGTACCTGAGGAACAGTACAACCACATGTTGCAGTGGCATTTGAAACAATAAGCGGACTTTTACCGGTATTTTTCAGCTTAAAATCGTGCTTAACTTTTTCGCCTTGCTCTATTTTTCCGAAATCGTAAATATCGCGTTCGAATACAATAACGGGTGCATCAGCAGGTGCAACTTTCGCTGTTTTTGAAGTATCGTTACCAACCGAAACTGCCGAAGCGGTTTCTGAAGTTTGGTTATTTGCATTGCGGCAAGCTGTAAATGAAATCGCAGCAATTGCCAGGATAAATATTTTCTTCATTTTTTAGTCTTCAATTAATCCGCGGCCAATCTTTTTAATCGTGTTGTTTTTCTTAAGATCGCCTAAAATTTTGTCTAAAATACCGTTAATAAACGAATTACTTTTCGGTGTACTGTAATCTTTTGAAAGTTCCAGGTACTCGTTAATGGTAACTTTTACCGGGATAGATGGGAAATTAAGCAGCTCGCAGATAGCCATTTTCATCAGAATGGTATCCATTAAAGCAATACGTTCTGATTCCCAGTTTTTGGTCCTGTCGGCAATCATTTCCTGATATTTGGCATCGTTTTGCAAGGTGTGCACAAAAAGATCCTGTACAAATTTGCTGTCTTCTACCCAATCTGCACTGATTTCGGTCAGTTTATTTTTGAAAGGATCATCGGAAGTAAAGTTTTTCAGGGTTTTAGCAACCATACCTTTCATCACCTCATGATCTACCTGCCAGTTGATAAATTTCTCTTCGAAAACCTGAATAATGGCCTGGCTTTTTAGGATAATTTTACGGAAAATGTATTTGATGATATCTTTTGATGATTCTAAACTTTCGTTCGGATCGGCCAGATAATCGGCATATTCTTTTGATGCTTTTAAGGCATTGTAAACTGTTTTACGGATTTCAGGATCGAAGCCCCAGTCTACCTTGTACTTTTTTACAGCAGATACATAATCAGGGTTTTGCTGCAATAAGACACTAAACTTATTGTGCAGCAATTTCATGTTCGGATTAATATCCTCAGCTGTTTTAATGTATTTGTTTGCGCGCTCTGCAGCGTCGTTAGCAGTAAATTCGGTAACCTCTACCATTAAAGATAACATCCAGATGTACATTTCGTACACGCTATCGATGCTTTGCATTAAAGTTTTCAAATCACCTTTAATGTCTTTTTTGTCTGCCATGTGCCATGCAAAAATA
>Ga0308165_1001632_pt1 | contig 30563 bp, 23 predicted proteins | sample PhyWR2_FD_201032 | JGI IMG/M metagenome (GOLD analysis project Ga0308165, IMG submission 201032) | Phyllosphere microbial communities from UC Gill Tract Community Farm, Albany, California, United States - DLSLW.R2 | ecosystem: Host-associated > Plants > Phyllosphere > Unclassified | place: USA... | reverse complement strand
GCCAGAAGATCTGGACCAGCGGCGCGGCCAAGGCCCACTACTGCCTGCTGCTGGCGCGCACCGGCACCGTTGCCGACCGCCACCGCGGCCTGCTGATGTTTGCCGTGCCCATGAACACGCCCGGCATACGCGTGGTGCCCATCAAGTCGATTGACGGCAAGGACTCGTTTGCCGAAGTGTTCTTCGATGACGTGGTCGTTCCCGACAGCGCGCGCCTGGGCGCGCCCGACGAAGGCTGGGCCGCCGCACTCAAGGTGCTGGGCATAGAACGCGCGACCAACCGCATGTACCGCCCCTGGCGCTTTGAAGCCGAGCTGCGCTTTCTGGTGCGCGCGCTGCGCTCAGACCCGGTGCTCGCGCGCCAGCTCGAGGACGGGGGCGTGCAGCGCCGAGTCGGCGAACTGCTCGCCGAGATCGACGGCCTCAAGGGCCTGGTCGAGCGCTCGGTCGACCAGATCATGCAGGGCCAGGCCGTGGGTGCCCGCGGCTCGCTGACCAAGCTGTTCTGGTCCGAGTGCCACCAGTCGTTTGCCAGTTTCGCGCTGTCCCAGGTCAGCCAGGTCGGCCCGCAGTCAAGCGCCCTGGCCCGGCGCGCGCGCAAGGTCTTCACCCAGGCCTACCTGTTCTCACGCGCCGAGACGATCTATGCGGGGACGTCCGAAGTCCAGCTGGATCTGATTGCCCAGCGCATTCTGCATCTGCCCCGGGAGCACTGACATGACCCAAGAAGACCAGGGGCTGCGCCCCGAAGAGTTCGGCGAGGCCGCCGAAGCCGCGATCAGCGATGCACTTGGCCGCCCCGAAGAAACCCATGCGGGCGTGCTTGCCGCTGCCGGCCTGTTTGGCGTCTGCGCGCCGGAAGAGGATGGCGGCATGGACCTGCCGCTGGCCTTTGCCGTCCCCGTGGTGCAGGCGGCCGGCAAACTGCGCCTGCGCTTTGCGCTGGCCGAGCAGATCGTGCTGGCCCGCCACCTGCCCGATGGCGCGCTGCGCGCCGCGCTGGTGGACGGCAGCCGCCGCGCGACCATTGCCTGGCAAGGGCGCCTGGGCGACGCCTGGGTAGGCCATGCACGCCAGGCGCAGCAGGCCGACTGGCTGCTGCTGCGTTCTGCCGAGGCCGACGGCGCGGTGCTGGTCGATCTCGCGGGCGCTGCGCGCGAACTCGACCCGTCGCTGGACCCGGAAGAACCCGCGGCCTGGCTGGACCTGTCCCAGGCCAGGGTGCTGGCGCAGCTCGATGCCGCCGCCGCCGCCGCGCTGTGGCATGACCTGGACCTGCTGTTTGCCGCCAGCGCCCATGGCGCGGCCGACGGCGCGCTGCAGGCCGCGGTCGAACATACCGGCACACGCGTGCAGTTCGGCGCGCCGCTGTCCACCCGCCAGGCCGTGCGCCACTGGCTGGCGCGCATGAAGCTGTTCCACGAGGCCAGCGGCGCGGCCATCTACCACGCGCTGCGCGTCGATCCCGCGGAACCCGCCCGCCCGCCCGAGGCGCGCGCCGCCCGCAGCGCGCTGGCGCTCAACCTGCAGCACGCGGCTTTCATCATCGAGAAGGCCATGCACCTGCACGGGGGCATGGGCTTCACCTGGGAGCTGCCGCTGCACCGCGCGCTGCGCAGCGTGCGCACGCTGGACGCGGCCTGCGGCGCGGGCGCGCTCGCACGCCAGATCGGACAAGACTTCATCAATGCACAGGAGGCCGCATGAGCAGCGCCAAACTCGACTTGCAGGACCGCGTGGCCCTGATCACCGGTGCCGGCAACGGCATCGGCCGTGAAACCGCGCGCCAGATGGCGGCGCGCGGCGCCGTGGTGGCCGTCAACGACCTCAAGCCCGAATTCGTGGGCGCCGTGGTCGACGAGATCCGCGCCTCGGGCGGGCGCGCCTTTGGCGTGGTGCAGAACATCGCCAGCCGCGAAGGCATCCATGCGGCCGTGGCCCAGGCGCGCAGCGAAGGCGGTCGTTTCGACATCCTGGTCAACAACGCGGCCTGGGTGCGCTACCAGGCCGTTGCCGACATCCAGCCCGAGACCATGGACCGCATGCTGGACGTGGGCTTCAAGGCAGTGATCTGGGGCATACAGGCCGCGACCGCGGCCATGGACCCTGAGCGCGGCGGCGCCATCGTCAACGTCGCCTCGACGGCCGCGCTGCGCTCGGCGCCCAACTCGCTGGTCTACTCGGGCATCAAGTCGGGCATCCTGGGCATCACGCGCGCGGCCGCGGCCGAACTCGGCGCGCAACGCATACGCGTCAACGCGGTCTGCCCTTCGGCCGTGCCCACCGAAGGCACGCAGCGCAACCGCAATGCCGAACGCGACGCGGCGCGCATTGCCGCCACGCCCATGGGCCGCCTGGGCACGGTCGAGGACATCGCGCGCACCATCTGCTTCCTGGCCAGCGACGACGCCGGCTTCGTCACCGCGCAAGGCCTGGCCGTTGACGGCGGCGTGACGTTCACCAACCTCTGAACGCCGCAATGACTGCTTCCCAGGACCGCGCAAGCGTTCTGATCACCGGTGCCGCCGGCGGCATAGGCCGGGCCACGGCGCTGCTGCTGGCGCGGCGCGGCTGGCACTGCGTGCTGGTCGACGCCGATGCCGCGGCACTCGATCGCCTGCAGGCCGAATGGCCGGCGCAGGCGCGCGCGCCGCTGGCGCTGGTTGCGGACCTCACCGACGCGGCGCGCATTGCCGCGCTCGGCCCGCTGCTGCCGCCGCTTGACGCGTTGATCAACAACGCCGGCATGTCGGCCGGCGGCGCCGAAGTGCTTGCGGGCCACGACGATGGCGCGGCGCAGCGGCTGCTGGCGCTGAACCTCGACGCACCGGCGCGCATGGTGCAGGCCTGCACGCCGCAGCTGCGCGCCGGCGCGCGCATCGTCAATGTGGCCTCGGGCGCAGGCCTGCGCGCCATTCCCTGGCGCGGGCTGTACAGCGCCAGCAAGGCCGGCGTGATTGCCCAGACCCAGGCACTGGCGCGCGCCAGGCCCGACTGGAGCGTGGGCGCGCTGTCGCCGGGCTTCGTGCGCACCGAACTCGTGCAGCGGCTGATAGCCAGCGGGCGCCTCGATCTGCCCCAGGTGCTGTCGCGCATTCCGCTGGCGCGCATGGCCGAGCCAGAAGACATGGCCGAGGCGCTGGCGTTTCTGGTTTCCGCTGGCGCCCGCCCCTGCGCCGGCCAGCTGCTGGTGCTCGATGGCGGCTCAAGCGTGTATGGCGGCAGCCAGCCGTTGCCGCCGGCGCAGCGGGCCGCATTGGCGTTCGACATGCCGCGCGCCCTGCAGTGCACCTCCATAGCATCCGCTGACTGGCAGGCCGCGCTGGCTCAGCTGCCTGGCGCCGCTGCTGGCTACCCGGCCGTGATCGATGGCCGCGCCTTGCAGGCACCTGCCGGCGGCGTTCTTGCGGCCGTGCTCGACGCCGCGCGCGCGTTCCGCGCCCGGCATGCGCGCCAGGCCAGCCTCACGCTGCTGCTGCCGCCGGCCCCTGCCGCTGTCGACTGGCCGCTTGCCGGAGACGCCGCGGCAGCGCGCATGGCCATCACCACGCTGGCCGCCGAATGGGGCGCGGCCGGCCTGCGCATCAATGCGCTGGCGCCCGCCTGCGCGCCCGCCGATTGCGTGGCCCTGCTTGACTATGTGAGCGGCGCGCGCGCCCAGTTCCTTACAGGCCAGGTGCTTATGCCTGCCCTGCCATGATGCCAACCGAAACCGCGGGCGGCGCTGCCGCCCCCACAGAACATAAAGGAGACAAATCATGATCCACACTTCCATCTCCCGCCGCACGCTGCTGGCCGGCACGGCCGCCTTCGCGCTCCAGGCCCATGCCAGCAGCACCACGGGCAACTGGCCGGCACGCACCATACGCCTTGTCGTTCCCGGCCCCGCGGGCTCGGGCATGGACATTTTCGGCCGCCTGCTGGCGGTGAACCTGCAGGAAGCGCTGCGCCAGACCGTGGTCGTCGACAACAAGCCCGGAGCCAACAGCCTGATAGGCACCGACAACGTCGCCAAGGCCCAGGCCGACGGCTACACGCTGCTGCTCTCGCCCTCGTCGGCGATTGCCATCAACCCCATCATCCAGGCCAAGATGCCCTACGACACCGAGAAGGATCTGCTGCCCGTGGCCCAGGTCGGCTCGGCCGGCGTGCTGCTTGTGGCCCATCCGTCCACCGGCTTCAAGAACCTCGGCGACCTGGTGCGCTACGTCAAGGCCCAGCCCAACAAGCTGGTCTACGGCTCCTGGGGCAGCGGCTCGACCGGCCATCTGGCAATGGAAGGCATCAAGGCCCATTACGGGCTGCAGATGGAACATGTGCCGTTCAAGGGCGTGGCGCCGCTCGTGACCGATCTGCTGGGCAACAACATTTCCGTGGGCTTTACCGACATTGCCTCGCCCGTGCCCCATATCCGCGCCGGCAAGCTCAACGCCCTGGGCTGCACCGGCTCGGCGCGCGGCCCGGCGCTGCCCGAAGTCACGACGCTCTACGAACAGGGCTTCCGCTTCGACATGAACGGCTGGTACGGCGTGTTCGCGCCGGCCGGCACGCCGCCCGAAGTCGTGCAGCGACTGAACCAGGAAATCAACCGCATCCTGGCAACCGACGACGTGATCCAGAAGTTCGCGCTGCAGAACATGGCCAAGCCACCGATCAAGAGCGTGGAGCAGTTCGCGACCACGGTGAAGCAGGATGTGGCGGTATGGCAGAACCTGGCAAAGGTGGCCAAGCTGCGGGTGGACTAAAAGCACCCCCTGAGCGGCTTCGCGGCAGGGGCCGGCCCTGAACTGGGCCCGTCCCCAACGAAGATTTCCTGCATTGCATAGCACCCGCGGCCCCGCATGCCTGAGAGAAGTTTCCTAGCGCGTTGCCCGCATATCGTTCATCGATAAGCTTTGTTGTCGCATCCGCAGGGCTATCAGAAGATAAGTGCCTATTCGCACTTTCATCTTCTGACCACCATGCGCCAACTCCACGCTTCTTCCCGCTCCATTGCACGGTCGCTGACCGGCGTGGCCGCTGCCCTCACCTTGCTGGCCGGCACGGCCCATGCCGATGCCACGCTCGACAAGATCAAGCAGCGCGGCAAGGTCACCATCGGCGTGCTGGCCAATGGCGGGCCGTTTGGCTCCATCGACCCCGCGACCCAGCAGCTCGTGGGCTGGAACCCCGAACTCGCGCGCGCGCTGGCCAAGGGCCTGGGCGTCGAGGCCGAGCTGGTGCAGGTGCAGACGGCAACGCGTACGCAGTTCCTGCAGGCCGGCAAGGTCGATCTGCTGATCGCCTCGATGGAGCTCAACCCCGACCGCGCCGAAATCCTGGGCTATGCACCCACGCCGTTCTTCCGCGTCGGCGGCACCGCGGCCGTGCGCAAGGACAGCGGCATCACCCAATGGTCCGACCTGCGCGGCAAGGCGGTCTGCGTGTCGCAAGGCAGCAGCTTCGCCAAGCCGCTGACGACCGAATACGGCGCCCAGGTCCAGGGATACAAGAGCTCGTCCGATTCGCTGCTCGCGCTGCGCGGCGGCAATTGCGTGGCGGCCGTGCATGACAGCACGCTGATCCATCCGCTGGTGGGCAAGAACGCCGAATGGGCGCAGTACGCCGCGCCCATCACGACAGAAATCCTGCCCGCGCCGTCGGTGGTCTGGACGCGCAAGGGCGAAGCCGACACCATTGCCGCGGTCGACAAGGTGGTGCAGGAATGGCACCGCAGCGGCTGGCTGATCGCCACCGAAAAGCGCCTGGGCATCACGCCGGCCAACCCGTACCTGGTCGAGCTGCAGGCCAAGCTCAAGACCGCTTCGCGCTGAAAGCCGGAAAAACGCGATGAGCGATAGCCTGATGGTTCAGGGCGTGCAGGCGCTCAAGGCCCTGGGACTGAACTATTCCTTCGTGCTCGACGACATGGAGCGCCAGGCCTTCGTGCGCGGACTGGGCGTGTCGCTGCAGCTGTGTCTGCTGACCATTCCCGGCAGCCTCGCGGTGGGCGTGCTGCTCGCCGCGCTGCTGACGTCGGGCCGCGCCTGGCTCGCCAACCCGGCGCGCGCCTTTGTCGAAGTCACGCGCAACACGCCCACGCTGGTGCAGCTGTACTGCGCCTTCCTGGTGCTCAACATGCTGATCACGCAGCAGCTGCGCGACTGGGGCGCGGGGCCGAATCCGCTCACGCCCTTCATCTGGGTGGTGATCGTGGTCTCGTTGCACAAGGGTGTGTTCCATGCCGAGGCGCTGCGCGCGGGCATACAGAGCGTGCCCGCCACCACACTGGAAGCCGCGCGCTCGCTGGGCTTTTCGCGCCGCCAGCTGCTGGTGCGCGTGCAGCTGCCGCTGGCCCTGCGCTTCGCGCTGCCGTCGCTGGTCAACAACCTGATCGATCTGGTGAAGATGACGGCCGTGGCCTCGGCGATTGCCGTGGGCGACGTGACCTATCAATCGATCATGATCTGGACGCAGCGCGACAACGTGCTTGAGCTGCTGCTGCTGATACTGCTGTGGTTCGGCCTGCTGACCTGGCTGTTGAGCCTGGCGGGCCGCTGGCTGGAACAACGACTGAGGATGCCCGGCTATGGCCAATGACGCCACCCTGTCCCGGCCTGCGGCACTGCCGCGCGGCGCCTTCACCACGGTCGCGCGCCACGCGCGCAGCCCCTGGCTGATTGCCGGCCTGGCGCTGCTCGCGCTGCTGGCGTTCTGGAGCGCCACGGGCACGACGCCGGTGGCCGTCGCGCTGCTGTGGAAATGGCTGCCGTCGCTGCTGCGCGGCCTGCTGGTCAACATCGAAATCAGCGTGCTGGCCGTGGCGCTGGGCACGGCGGTGGGCCTGGTGACAGGCGCGCTGCTGCTGTCGCCTTCGGCCCTGGTACGCCGCATTGCACGCCTTTACGTGCAGGCGTTTCGCAATGCGCCCGTGCTGGTGCTGATCTACTTCACCACCTATGTGTTTCCGTTCGAGGTGCATATCGTGCAGTGGAGCTTTCCCTTTCCCGACTGGATCAAGGTGGTGCTGGGCCTGGCGCTGCCGACCAGCGCCAACGTCGCCGAGATCTTTCGCGGCGCGATCCAGTCGATTCCCAGCGCCCAGTGGGAAGCAGCGCAGTCGCTGGCCTTCAGGCGCAGCGAGATCTTCCGCCTGATCGTTTTGCCCCAGTGCCTGCGGCGCATGCTGCCGCCCTGGATGAACCTCTACGCCAGCATCACCATGAGCACTTCGCTGGCCTCGCTGGTGGGCGTGCACGACGTCGTCGACATGGCGCAGATCGCCAGCAACACCGTGGTGCGCACCGACTTCACCATTCTTGTCTATTTCACGCTGCTGGCGCTGTTCTTCGCCTACTGCTATCCGATTGCCCGCGCCACCCGCGCCCTGGAGCGACGCCATGAACGCCACTGATTCCTTCTTCTCCACGCCCGCTGCGAAAGATCTCGAGGCACCGCTGGTGCAGCTCAAGAACGTGCATCTGTCCTTTGGCGACAACCAGGTGCTCAAGGGCATCAACGTCGAAGTGCGGCGCGGCCAGGCGGTGTCCATCATCGGGCCTTCGGGCTCGGGCAAGTCGACCATCCTGCGCTGCATCACGGGACTGCTGCGCCCGCAGGCCGGCCAGATCACCGTGGGCGACACGCGCGTCGACGCGCTGCGCACCGAGGCCGAGCTGATCGCACTGCGCAAGCGCGTGGGCTTCGTGTTCCAGCAATACAACCTGTTTCCGCATCTCACGGTGCTGCAGAACCTGGTGATCGCGCCCACGCGCGTGGTCGGGCGCAGCCGCGCCGTTGCCGAGCGCGATGCGCGCGCCCTGCTCGAGAAGGTGCGCCTGGCGCACAAGGCCGACGCCTATCCCGGCGAGCTGTCGGGCGGCCAGCAGCAGCGCGTGGCGATTGCGCGCGCGCTGGCCATGCAGCCCGAGCTGATCCTGTTTGACGAAGTGACTTCGGCGCTGGACCCCGAGACCGTGGGTGAAGTGCTCACGGTGATACGCGAGCTGGTCAAGGAAGGCATGACCTGCGTGCTGGTCACGCATGAAATGCGCTTTGCCGAGGAAATCAGCGACCAGGTCTATTTCACCGAGGCCGGCAGCATCGTCGAGCACGGCCCCGTGGCCCAGATCTTCGGCGCGCCGCGCAGCGAGCGCACGCGCCAGTTCCTGCAACGCGCCCTGGGCGAAGGCCGGCGCGCGCGCCCCGCACCGCCCACCGAGCCCTTGCGCTTCAACCAATTGCGTTTCGCCCTGTAATTCCCACTTCAAGAGGACCCCATGAGCACCACTTCCTCCCTGTCCGAACAGCGCCGCGCCGCAGTGGCCGCCACGCTGGCCGATGTGCGCCATCTGGTTGCCGAAGGCGCACCCGACCGCGCTAGGCTGGCCGCCATCACCGCCCGCCTGGAAGCGCTGGCCGCGCAGCAGGTGCTGTTCACGCGCACCGATTTTCCGCCGCCAGACAGCGGCCAGGGCGTGGGCGCGTCAACGCGCTACCGCCTCAACGCCGACGACGGCGACGAAGGCCTGGCGCTGTACCTGAACTCCATCTGGCCGGGCAAGACCACGCAGCCGCACAACCACACCACCTGGGCCGTGATCGTCGCCGTTGAAGGCCAGGAAGTGAACCGCCTCTACGAGCGCACCGATGACCGCAGCAACCCCGCGCAGGCGCAGATCCATCTGGCGCGCGAGTTCACGGTGCAGCCCGGCGCGTCCATCGCTTTCCTGCCCGACGACGTGCACAGCATCCATGTCGTCGGGGATTCGCCCACGCTGCACTTTCACCTCTACGGCAAGCCGCTCGAGCGCCTGACCGGCCGCATAGGCATAGATGCCGAAACCGGCGCCATCACCAACTACAACGCCACCCAGTTCCAGCCCAGCAAGGTCGCGGCATGAGCAACCCCGCTTTCTCCTCCCACCTTGGCCGCGCCACGCGCCTGCTGCACGCGGGCGCGCCCGATCTGCGCGGCGGCTCGGGGCCGGTCAACCCTCCCGTGGTGCGCACCAGCACCGTGCGCTTTGAAAGCAGCGCCGCCTATGCCGATCTGCACCACCGCCGCGCCGCGGGCGAGCGCCTGGCGACCTACGGCCGCCACGGCCTCGACACCCACCGCGCGCTCGAGGACGCGGTGACCGCGCTCGAAGGCGGCCACCGCGCTTTTCTCACGCCTTCGGGCCTGTCAGCCATCACGCTGGTGCTGGTGGCCCTGCTGTCGCCCGGCGACCATGCGCTGGTGGCCGACAGCGTCTACTCGCCCGTGCGCCGCGTCGACGAGACGCTGCTGCGGCGCCTGGGAATCACGCTGGAATATTTCTCGCCCTCGCAGGACGACCTCGAAAGCAAGATCCGGCCGAATACCCAGCTGGTCTACCTCGAATCCCCGAGTTCGCTGCTCTACGAAGTGCTGGACCTGCCCGCGCTGGCCGCCGTGGCGCGCGCCCATGGCATTCCGGTCGCGACCGACAACACCTGGGGCGCGGGCTGGTTCCACCAGCCGCTGGCGCTGGGCGCCAACCTGTCCATTCACGCCGCCACCAAATACATCTCGGGCCATTCGGACGTAATGCAGGGCATTGTCGTCACCGATTCCGCGGCGCTCTCCGCGAAGATTGCCGTTGCGCATGAAGCGCTGGGTCTGACGGTGGGCGCCGACGACGCCTATCTCGCGCTGCGCGGCCTGCGCACGCTGCCCGTGCGCCTGGCCCAGCACCAGCGCCATGCGACCCAGGTGGCCGAATGGCTGCAGGACCAGCCCCAGGTCAGCCGCGTGTTCTATCCCGCCTTGCCTTCCGACCCCGGTCATGCGCTGTGGACACGCGACTTCAGCGGCGCCAACGGCCTGGTGTCGTTTGCGTTCGAGCAAGGCGTGGACGCGCGCGCCGGCGAGCGCTTCATCGACGCGCTGCGCTTCTTCGGCATTGGCGCCTCCTGGGGCGGCTACGAAAGCCTGGCGCTGGTGGCCTCGCCCGACCGCCTGCGCGAGCACAGCGTCTGGACCAGCACCCAGCCCGTCGTGCGCCTGCATGTGGGCCTCGAAGACCCGCAGGATCTGATTGCCGATCTGCAGCAGGCGTTTGAGCGGGTGGCGCAGGGCGTGGAGCTGGCGGCGGCGTAAGCGTGCCAACGGGCGAGCGTTCAAAAAACAGCTTCGCTTGGTTGCTCAGCACGAATTGCTGATGGCCGTTCGCCCTGAGCCTGCCTCGGCGGCCCCGTCGAAGGGCGTCTCCACGCCTAGGCCAGTGCGCGCCCGTTTATCCCTCGCCGGGCGCCTCGAACCATGAACGGCATGTCCTCGTGCCTTGAGTACCGGCCGTTCATCCTTCGACAAGCTCAGGACGAACGGGTTTTTGAGGCCACACCTCACTATCATTCCCACCAACAACAACGGCGCCTCAAGGCGCCGTTGTTGCTCTGCCATCCCGCAGCGGCCTGCCCAGGCCGCCGCCCCCCTTGCGTCCCCGACTAACCGGCTACAGGCAGCAGCCGGATTCCCGTGGTGCCTTCGCGTTCGAGCTGCGCCACCAGCCCCAGCTCCCAGTCCAGATACTGCTGGAAGCCGGCGTTGCGCAGTTCCAGGTCATGGTGGGCATAGGGGCTGTACCAGTGGTCGTCATCGCCGGTCAGCACGCCTTCGGCACCCTGGGCCACGGGCAGATCGGCGGCCACCCAGGCGGCCGTGCCGCCCGCGATCGCGCGCACATCGCGTCCGGTGCGGGCCGCGAGTTCGGCCGCCACGCTGCGCGCCAGCACGCCGTCGGGCGAATGCAGCAGCACGGTCTGCGTCTCGGGCAGTTCCGCGACCAGCGCTTCCAGACGATCTGGCACCGCAAAGCGCGCGCCCGCAATGTGCTTTTTCTCGAAGGCCGCGCGGCGGTCGATGTCAAACACGCTGGCCTGGCCGGCCTTGAGCAAGCCATGCGCCTGCTGCGGCGACACCAGCGCTGCCGGTGCATGCAGCGCCAGCACGCGCACCGGCTCGGCGCCGATCTCCAGCGTGGCCAGGGCGGGCGGCGTGTAAAGAAAGACTTCGTAGCCGCCAAGCTGGGCCAGCCAGGCGCCCGTGGTCAGCGCGCGCACGCCGTCCCAGTCGGCCAGCACGATGCGCGCTGCGCGCGTCGCAGCGTATTCGTCCGTGGCCTGCACCAGCTGGCCGCCCGGCGCCCAGCGCCAGCCCGGCAGATGGCCGGCTGCATATTCCTGCTCGGTGCGCACATCAAAGCGGTACAGCGTGCGCTCCTGCGCCTCGGCTTCGAAACGTGCCAGCTGTGCCGCGTCAATGCGCTGCACGCCTGCGCGCCGGGCCACGTCGGCCGCGCGTTCGCGCGCCTTGGCCAGCGTCCCGGGCGCGGGCTCGGGGAAGGTCGCGCCACGGCCATGGGCCAATGTGCGGCCGGTCAGCAGCCAGTCCATGGTGCCGTTGCGCAGTGAGGCCACGCGGTTGGGAATGCCGGCGTCGATCAGCGTCTGCGCGCCGACGATGCTGCGCGTGCGGCCGGCGCAGTTCACGACCACGAAGGTCTCGGGATCGGGCGCGATCTCGCCAATGCGATACACCAGCTCGGCGCCCGGCAGGCTGTGCGCGAACGGCAGGCTGAAGGCCGCGAATTCCTCGGGCGTGCGGCTGTCGACAACCACGATGTTGTCGCCGCGCTCGACGCGCGCGTGCAGCTCGTCGGAAGTGATCCAGGGCGTGTGCTTCTCGTGCTCAATGACTTCGCCAAACGCCTTGCTGGGCACGTTGGTGCCGCTGAAGATTTCATAACCCGCGGCGGCCCAGCCGTCGGTGCCGCCTTCAAGCACCGACACATTGCGCCAGCCCAGGCGCGCGAGCTTGGCCGCGGCCTGGTGCGACAGCGACTCGTCGGAGTCGACCAGCACGATGCGCGTGCCGCGGCGCGGCACCAGGCGGTCGATCAGCAGCTCCAGGCGCCACAGCGGCGCCGACGCCGCAAACAGGATGTGGCGGTGGGCAAACACGCCGGTCTCGCGCACGTCAAGCACGGCAATTTCCTCGCCGTCAAACAGCGCGGTCTTGAGCGCCTGGGGCGAGACCACGGGGTGGCGGATGGACTTGGGTGGGCCGAAGGTGCGGAACATGCCGCCCTGCAGGCTTTCAAACACCACGCGACCGGGCAGGCGATCGATCGCCAGGCCGTAGAAATGCAGGTGCAGGCCGGGCTCGTCGCCGATGAGCTCGATGGTGTGCACGTCGGCGGGCGACAGCACGACAGACACGCCCGAGGACACGTCGACGCTGCGCTCGACCGTGAGCGTGTCGCGCGTCGCATCCTGCGTCTTGTCGCGGCGGAAAAACACATTGCGCTCGTTGCCCGACACGCCGGCAATGATGGCCCAGGTCGTGTGGTCGTGCGGCGGCTGCGACTTGCCCGGCAGGCCGGTCGACAGATACAGCGCGTAGCGGCCCGCCGCGTCCTCGCTCAGGCGATAGACCTGGGCCGGATTCTGCGCCGAGACCGGAAAGTGTTCCGCGGCAAACAGCTCGCGCTGCGCGCCCAGGCGCTCGAGCAGCGTGGCGACGGCGCGCAGCTGCTCGGGCGTCGCGCGCTCCGGGTCGGGCACCAGGCGGCGCGCCTGGGCAATGAAGTCCGCCACGGCAGCGGTGCGGCGGCTGGCAATGTCGCTGCCGCTGAAGTCGAGGGAAACATGGGTCTGTGTCATGGAAGGGGCCTTGCGGGAATCTGCCAGCCACGGTACGCGCCCATGGCCGCCTGTCCAACGAAGAAATCCGCAGATCCTTAGCTGAAAAGCTTCGTTCACGCGCCGGCGCCCGGCCCCTAGATTCAAGCCCTTACCTCTTTCCTGCCGAGCGAGCCGCCCCATGACCACCAAACGTTTCTTCCTGCGCACCCTGGCGTCGGCCATTGCACTGTCCGCTGCAGGCGGCGGCGCGCTGTACGTGTCCTCGCTGCACGCGGCCACCGACAAGGCCGGCAGCTTCCCCAACAAGCCGGTGCGCATCATCGTGCCGGTGGCGCCCGGCGGCAGCGCCGACAAGCTCACGCGCACGCTGGGCGAACGCCTGTCGGTGCTCTGGGGCCAGACGGTGATTGTCGAGAACATCGCGGGCGCCAGCGGCACCATAGGCGCGGGCAAGGTCGCCAAGGCCGCGCCCGATGGCTACACGCTGCTGCAGCAGGGCGAAGGCCTGATGCTCAACGGCATCCTGTTTCGCGACCTGCCCTACGATACGGCGCGCAGCTTCTCGCCCATCGTCAAGGCCGTGGTCAATCCGCAGGTGCTGGTCGTGAACCCGGGAACGGGCATCAACACCCTGGCCGAGTACCTGGCGCGCGCCAAGGCCCAGCCCGAAAGCATCAGCCTGGCGCTGCCCGGCAACGGCGGCATCGCGCATGTGGCGCATGAGATCCTGGCCCAGGAAACCGGCGCCAAGGTCAACTACATTCCCTATCCCGGCGGCGGCCCGGCAGCCGTCGATGTGCTTGCCGGCCATGCCAATGCCACGCTGATCACGCTCGCGGCCGTGACCGAATATGTGCGCGCCGGCAAGCTGCGCGCGCTGGCCGTGACCACCAGCTACCGCTCGCCCGCGCTGCCCGATGTGCCCACCGTGGCCGAGGCCGCCCGGTTGCCGAACTTCTCGGTGGAAAGCTGGCAGGGCTATTTCGCACCGGCCGGCACGCCGCCGGCCATCGTGCAGAAGATCAACCGCGACATCAACCAGGTGCTGCAGTCGCCCGAAGTGCGCGCCCAGCTCGAAGCCCAGGGCTTCAAGGTCGCGGGCGGCACGCCGGCCGCTCTGGCCGCGAGCCTGCAGACCGAGCAGCCGCGCTATGCCCAGGCAATCAAGACCGCGGGCCTGGCGATTCGCTGAAGCCCAGCCGGGGCGGCGCGGCGCTTACGCCAGTCGCACCGTGGCCAGCAATTGCTGCAGGTCGGACAGCGCCACCGGCTTGAGCAGCCGGGCATCAAAGCCGGCGAAGTCGGGCCGGTCGGCGCGTTCATCTTCGGAGCCATAGCCGGTCACCGCGGCAGCAAACACCGCCGTGCCGCCGGGAAGCGCGCGCAAGGCTCGCAGCACGGCCGGCCCATCCATGTCCGGCATGCCGATGTCCAGGAACACCGCGCTGGGCTTGTCCTGCACCGCGGCTTCCAGCGCCGTGCGGCCGTCATAGGCGGTGCGCACGCGATAGCCCAGAAGACGCAGGATTTCGGCCAGGCTGTCGGCGGCATCGCGGTTGTCGTCGACCACCAGCATGCGCGCCGCCGCCCGGCCCTGCTCGCCCGGGTCCTTGCCTTCGATACCCTCCGGGCAGATCTCCGCGCCCGGCAGCTCGAAGCTGAAGGTGCTGCCCAGACCCGTGCCCGGGCTCGTTGCCCAGATCGAGCCGCCATGCATCTCGACCAGCGAGCGCGCCAGCGACAGGCCGATGCCCAGGCCCGACTGGCGCGATGCGGCCAGGCCATCGCCCTGCGAGAACAGCTCGAAGATGCTTTGCATCGAGGCTGGCGAAATGCCTTCGCCGTTGTCCTCGACCTCGACGTGCAGACGCCCCTGCGCAACGCTTGCCGACAGCGTGATCGAGCCCCCCGCGGGCGTGAACTTGCTGGCATTGCTCAGCAGGTTCTGCAGCACCTGCACCAGCCGCATCTCGTCGGCGTTGACCCGGATGTCCTCGGCCGGAAGAATCAGCCTGAAGGTCTGCGCGCGCGCATCCATGCCGGGCCGCGCGGCCTCGACCGCCCGCGCCACGATGGGGTTGAACACCACCCGCTCGGGCTTGATGCGTATCTTGCCGCTGGTCATGCGCCCCGCGTCCAGCAGGTCGTCGACCAATCGCGTCAGCTGCGTCAGCTGGCGGTCTATCATGTCGCGGCTGTTGCGCACCGTCGCGCTGGGCGCGGGCTCGAGTTGCAGGATGGACACTGCATTGCGGATGGGCGCCAGCGGATTGCGCAGCTCGTGGGCCAGCATTGCCAGGAATTCGTTCATCTGCCGCGAGGAATGCTCGAGATCGCGCAGCCGGCTGCGCTCGGTCATGTCGCGCGTCACCTTGGCAAAGCCCAGATGGGTGCCGTCGGCTCCGCGTATCGGCGCCATGACGATGTTTGCCCAGAAAGTCGAGCCGTCCTTGCGCACGCGCCAGCCCTCCTCCTCGGTGCGCCCCAGCTGCAGCGCATCGCGCAGCTCCTTGGTCGGCAGCCCGGCGGCGACGTCCTCGCTGCGAAAGAACATGCTGTAGTGCCTGCCCATGACCTCCTGGGCGGTATAGCCCTTGATGAGTTGCGCGCCGTTGTTCCAGCTCTGGATCTTGCCCAGCGGGTCCAGCATATAGATCGCGTAGTCGCGCACGCCTTCTATCATCAGCCGGAAGCGCTCCTCGCTCTGGCGCAGTGCCTCCTCGTGCAGGCGCCGCTCGGTCAGGTCGCGCGTGACCTTGCCGAATCCGGTCAGCGTGCCGTCCGGATCGCGCAGCGCGGTGATCACCACGTTGGCCCAGAACATGCTGCCGTCCTTGCGCACGCGCCAGCCTTCCTCTTCATAGGTGCCGTTGGCCGCGGCGACCTGCAGTTCATGGTCGGGCCACATTTTCTGCTTGGCGGGCTCGGGGTAGAAAATCGAGAAATGCCGGCCTATGACTTCCTCGGCACAATAGCCCTTGAGCCGCGCCGCGCCGGCATTCCACGACAGCACAATGCCCGTGGGGTCAAGCATGAAGATACCGTAATCCTGTACCGCTTCAACCAGCAACCGGAAACGGTCAGCACTGGTCGCTGCGTGGTTTTCTTGCGTGTCCATGGGTTTGCGGATGGTTTCTGCGGCCGCCATGCAGGCACAATGGCGGATCACGCACGTGAAGGAGTATTGTGGACAAGTTGACAGTCTACGTCGTCGACGACTCAAGGGATGCAGCGGATTCGCTGGCTACACTGCTGGTCCTGATGGGCCACCAGGCGCGAGCCTGCTATGGCGGCGAAGAAGCGCTGGCGCTGGCACAGACCGACCCGCCGCATTGCGTGATGCTTGACATCACCATGGTCGGCATGGATGGACTGGAGCTGGCGCGCCAGTTCCGCGAACAGTTTGGCGACGATGTGATCCTGGTCGCGGTCACCGGGTCTCCGCCCGACGACCCGCGCGTGCGCGAAACCTTCGTCACCGTGGACCATTATTTCCAGAAGCCCGTGACACTCGAGCAAATCCAGAAGCTGTTCCCGGCCTGAATTCCGGCCCGGCGGACAGCGCCGCCTGGGCACCCGGCTTAGAAACGCCGGTCCGCACCCCAGTCACCCTGGTCGCACTTGCCGCTGAACCCCGGCGAGCCCTTGATCTCGACCATGCCGCTGCGGCGGTCGATTTCAACGCGCGGCTTGCTCAGCGCATTGACCTGGTAGCGCGCGGTGATGCGATCCGGCGTCATCTGCACATCTTCAAGCTGCCACCAGCCGTCATTTCCGCCGGAATGCAGCGGCGGCACCAGCTTGCCCGTCAGGTGCACACGCCCCGAGCCGCCGCGGAAGTCGAATTGCACGCCCGTCTGGAACTCTTCTGTACCCGGCTCCATGCGCTGCATGGGCTCGTAGCGCTTGCGCCTGTCGTCCCATTCATAGCCTGAATGCGACTCGTAGGTGGCATGGTGGCCCCGGCCATGGCAGACCAGCGTCAGGACATCAGGACGCTGGCGCTGGGGTGGGGCCTCGCTGCGCCGCCCGCCGGGCGAGCAGTTCTGCTCGGGAACGGTCTGCAGGCTCGCATAGCGGCCGTTCGAGGTCGAGACGGCCACGCAGGCGCGCTGCGCATTGCTCCACCAGAACGTCCAGGATTGATCGCGCACGCGCGTCGAGCGCACCAGCTCGTAGCCGCGCGCCTGCATCTGGGTTTCGCCGCCAGCGCCCCGCGCACCGACCAGATCGCTCAGATCGGGCGGGGTCTGCGCCTGCGCCAGCGTGCTGCCCAGCAACGCCAGGCCCAACATATAGCCTTTGCCGCAACGGTATTTCATCATTGGATCCTCCTGCCAAGAATCTTGCCATGAGGCCCGTCCCTCAAAGGCAGGACAAATGCCAGTGATCCGCGCGCCGCGCCGCCGGCGTGGCGGCAACCCCGTGCGGCCCGCCGCTGCGATCGAGGATTGTCCCGCTGGCCAGACTGCCGCTGAGCAGCTGGCCATTGGGCACCACGCCGTCAGCGCCCTCGAAGGTGCGGATCACGCTGGCGCCCAGGCCGATGCCGCGCAACGCTGCAAGCCCTTGCACCGCGAGAAGGTCAGAAGCGGTACTTGACGTTCAACGCCACGCTGCGCGGCGTGCCGTAGTTGCCCGAATTCCACCAGTCGGACACCGAGGCGATGTACTTCTTGTCAAACAGATTGTTGACGTTGAGCGTGGCCGAAAGCTGCGGGCTGAACTCGTAGCGCGCCATCAGGCTGGCGACGGCAAAGGATTTCTGCTCCCAGTACAGGTCGCGGCCCAGCTGCCAGGGAGTGACCGTGGAGTAGGTCTTGCTGCGCCAGTTCACGCCGCCGCCCAGCGTGAGACGGCTCCACTCGCCGGGCAGGCGGTAGGTGGTCCACAGCTTGACCATGTTGCGCGCGAAGGTCGTATTGGTCAGAGTGCCATCGGCTTTCTTGCTTTCGCTGTAGGTCCAGGAAGCAGAGACATTCCAGTCGCGCGCCAGCGCCCCGAAGACCTCCACATCCAGACCCTGGGTCTTGACGCCCTTGACGGCACGCGAAGCTCCGGTGTCATCGGTACCGGGAACGAAGTAGCCGGGATCGTTTTCGGCAGCATTGTCCTGGCGGATCTGATAGAGCGCCAGCGCGGTATTCAGGCGCCCGCCCAGCCAGGCGCTCTTGAGCCCCACTTCATAGTTCGCGCCTTCGGTCGGGTCGAGCACCGCGCCGTTGCGGTCGCGCGCCGATTGCGGCTGATAGATCGTGGTGTAGCTGGCGTAGACCGCGTGGTCCTGGTTGATGTCGTAGACGGCACCCGCATAGGGCGTGAACACGCTGTCTTCCGAGGTCTTGGTCAGATAGCTGCCGCCCGTCCAGGTCTCGTTCAACTGGTAGTCATGCGAGAGGATGCGCGTGCCCGTGATCAGCTTGAGCCTGTCGCTCACCTGCAAGCGCGCCGCGCCGTAGAGGCTTGACTGGCGCATGTCGTATTGCGAGTTCACATTGGCCGGACCGAAAGTGCCCGCGCCCGTCCGGTCCCAGGTGAACAGGTTGGCGGCACTGCCACGCAGACCGCTGGTGTCGGGATGCGACAGCATCAGCTGGTCATATTCCTCGTAGGCGGCGCCCAGCACCAGCTCGTGCTGACGCCCCAGCAGCGAGAAGGGGCCACTCAGATTCACATCGACGTTGCTGTGCTCGATGTCGCCCACGCGCCTTGCGGATCCAAGGGTCACGCCGTTGCCCGCGGTGTCATAAAAAGTGCTGTCCGAGTTCAGCGCGGTGCGCTCTTCCCGGTGCGACGAGCGTGCGTGGCTGGCCGAAAGCTTGAGCTTCCAGTTGCCGCCGAGTTGCTGCTCCAGCGTGGCGAAAGCCTTGGTTGACTCCAGATCCAGCCGGTTGTCACGGCTCGCTCCGGTAAAGGACACCGGCAGATCGGTGCGCGAGCCATCCTTGAACCAGAGCGGAAAGCCGACGTACGAGCCCTGACCCTTGACCTTGGTGCGCTCGTGTTCCAGCCCGGCCGTCACCCGCGTGCTGCTTGTCAGGTCGGCCTCGATGACGCCGTAGATCTGCGCCTTCTTGCGGCCATAGTTGTCGATGTGGCTTTCGGCGTCCTGGCCCGCGGCGACCAGGCGACCGCGCAGGCTGCCGGCCGCGTTCAGCGGGCCCGAGAGATCGATCACGCCGCGCTTGTCACCCCACGAGCCCAGGCCTGCTTCGGCCGAGCCCTGGAATTCGGCCGTGGGTTTCTTGCGCACCATGTTGATCGTGCCCGACGGGTTGCCCACGCCGGTCACCAGGCCCGAGGCACCGCGCAGCACTTCAATGCGGTCGTAGAACGCCATGTCGGCCACGGTGGACGAAGGTACGGCCCCGCCGCCCAGCACCTCGACAAAGGTGTTCACGCCATCGAACTGGTAGTTCTTGAACGAATAGCCGCGCGCGCTGGCACCGCCCAGCTCGGTGCCCAGCGAATTGGTCTGCACACCGGGCACCTGCGCCAGCGTCTGCTGTATCGTCGTCAGGCCCTGGTCTTCCATGCGCTGGCTGGTGATCACGCTGACCGACTGCGGCGTCTCGCGCTGCGTCAGCCCCAGCGGCGTCGCCGTGGTGCTGGGCCCGGGCGCGATGTAGCTGCGCGTGCCTTCGGTAGCGTCGCCGCGCATGGCCTGCGCCGTCACGGTCACGGCCGCCATGGTTGCCGCCGCGTTCGCGCCCGGCTGCGGCCGCAGCGTGAACGTTCCCGGCTGGGTGCTCACTGCCACCAGGCCGGTGCCCGACAGCAACCGCGCCAGCGCATCGCGCGGCGACAGGCTGCCGCTCACGGCCGCGGCCTGGCGCCCCTCGACCAGGGTATCGTCAAACAGCACCTGCAGCTGCGTCTGGCGGCCAAACGCCCGCAGCGCGCTGAGCAGCGGCTGCGCCGACAGATCAAACGACAGGCGCGCCTCCTGGGCCGCAGCGGTCTGGGCCTTGGCTGCCGTGGGCGCAACCGCCATCACGGCCACGGCCATGGACACCATCAGCGCCAGCATGTTCGGCCGCAATGCGCTGGCGCTGCCCGGCGCCGCCCGCCCGTTCTTCTCAACCCACTCCCTCGACTGACCTTGGTGCATGACCTGCATCTCCTGAACTCCTGTGTGACAGCGGGCGACGCGGCGCGCCGGGGCAGGCTGTCAGACATGTCAGGCGGAGCGGACATGGGAACAGCCATCTGGCGCGGGCGTGCCGCTTGCGTAAGGCCGTTGGCTGGGAAGAAGAAAGCAAGGCTTTGGTTCCGTGGCTGGCAGCGCATGGGGGGCGGAAAACTCCACGCCCCTGCATGAAGAAGCGCCAAGGACCTGTTTCATGGAACCTCGTCCAAATGAAACAATTTGTATCTCACCGCCGACTGATCAGCCAGCCGCCTGCGCGCCGCTGGACCCGCACCTCCGCCACGCTGGGCAAGGCCAGCAGAAATCGCTCTGGATCCTTGAGTGCCAGCAAGCCGGAGACGGGCAGCGACTGCAGCGCCGCACCCTCCACTTCCACGGCTTGATCGAGATAGCGCGACAGCTCCCCGGCCACCAGGGCCAGCGGCTGGCGCTTGAAATAGATCTGGCCGCTGGTCCATTCAGCAATCGCTTCGGCAGGGACAGCCGACTCGCGCCGACGGCCGCTGACGGCATCGATGGCCAGCCCCGTGCCCGGCCCCATGGCAAGCACCGCGGCGCCCGCCAGCGCGGTCGAGCGCACTTCGACCCGGCCTTGCTGCACCTGGACCACGAACTCGGGCGGACCGCTGCGCACATTGAACGCCGTGCCGACGACACGCACCTGGTGGCTGCCGCTGGCCACGGTGAACGGTCTGCTGGCCGCCGGTGCCACCTTGAAGAAGGCTTCCCCCCTGGCCAGCACGGTCTCGCGCCGACGCGGGTAGTAGCGCACCTGCAGATGGCTGTTGGCATTGAGCGCCACCGTGGAGCCGTCGGGCAAGACCAGGCTGCGCAGCTCGCCAGGCCCGGTGGCGACATCAACCGCATACGCCGCGGTGTTGTCCCAGCGATGCCAACCGTAGCCCATCACTGCCGCCAGGGCCAGTGCGCAGGCCGACGCGAGCGCCGGACCGCGCAGCCAGCCCGGCTGGAGGCGCGGCCGCGCCGGGAGCGCCGCGCCGGCGGGCGCCGCGCCGGCGGGCGCTGCGGCGCGGGCAGCAGGCCCGTACGCGGCCGGGAACATTGTCTTGAGCTGCGCGGCCTCTCGCCATGCCCGGCCGACGCGCTCCATCGCCTCGCCATGGCTTGCATGTTCGGCCAGCCAGGCATTGAGCGCGCGCTCGTCCGCGCTGGACCAGCCCGGCTGCTGGCGCCGCACATGCCAGTCGCCCGCACGGTGGTTCAGCGCCAGCAGCTGCTCCGGCGGGAGGTCTCGCAGCAGGGATGGTCCTGGCTTGGCACTCATGGTGTTTCGCCCTGCGCCCGTGCAGCGGCGCGTTCATCGTCAGCTTCTTCGCTCAGCCCAGTCTGCATGTCTTGCAGGCGCTGCATCTGCGCGGCACTGGCAAACAGCACGCGGGTCTCGCAATAGGCCAGGGCACGCGCCAGATGCTTGACGGTCATGCGCAGGGAAATGCCCATCTGGTCGGCGGTGTCCTGCACCGTGCAGCCCTCGATGCGGTGCAGCACAAAGGCCTGGCGCTGGCGCTCGGGCAGCTCCTGCACCGCCTGGTGCAGGCGCGTGAGCCGCTGGCGTTGCTGCGCCGCCTGTTCGGCGTCGTCCTGGCTTTGCGCCGCCAGCGCATGGCATTCATCATAGGAAACCGCTTGCAGCCCCTGCGCCTGCGCGCTCTTGTGCCAGCTGCGCGCGGCCACGCTGCGCAGCGTCTGGCGCAGATAGGGCTGTTCCTCTTCGGGGCGCAGCACCTTGCCCGTGGCGGCCACGCGCACAAACACCTCCTGCGCCGCATCCTCGACTTCCGCCGTTGTGCCGAAATGGCGGCGCAGCATGCGCATGACGGGTATGCGCCAGCGCGCATAAAGGCTGGCCAGGTGGCCGCCCGCGGCCTCGGGCAGCTGCGCGCCGCCTTCCCGTGAAAGCAGGTCGCGGCGCATCACGTTCCACGCCTGGCGCGCAGGCACGCAGCGCCGGCCCCTGGGCTGCAAAGCGGGCGCTTGGGTGGAAAGGATGGGCGGTAAGGCACGGTGGGCATGGGAAGGCCGCCGCTGCGCCATGGCAGTGCGTGCAGGAGCCGCCTCAAGGGGGTTCTGCACGCGCCCAGCGCGCGGCAACATGAAATCGTATGCGATTGTACTGAGAATAGTTCTCATCCACCCAGCTGCTGTGCAAACGCCACAAGCAGCTCATGCGGCTGCACACCGCAGCCGCGCTGGGTTTGCGGTCACGTGGCCTGGCCCTGGTTCAAACGCACCAACAGAAAAGCCCCAGATCATTTCTGATCTGGGGCTTCATGTTTGGTGGCCTGGGACGGAATCGAACCGCCGACACAAGGATTTTCAATCCTCTGCTCTACCGACTGAGCTACCGGGCCTGCTGAAGCTCAAATTATAGGGGCACTTTTTGCCTCAAAAATGAAAATCGCGTTTTTTTTCAAAAAATCTCAATTTCGCTTGTTTCGGCCCAGATCCACGCCCAGCTGGCGCAGCTTGCGGTACAGATGGGTGCGCTCCAGACCGGTCTTTTCGGCAACGCGGGTCATGGAGCCGCCTTCACGTGCCAGATGGAATTCGAAATAGGCTTTCTCGAAGCCGTCGCGTGCTTCGCGCAGCGGGCGGTCGAGATCGAAGCCCTGGTGCTGCTCGGGGCCGGCCTCGGGCGCGACACGCACGGCCGAGGACATCGCGTGGTGGTGCGAAGTCTCCGCCTGCGCCGCGGCGTTGCCGGCGTCGGCCGCCGCATGCCCTGGGGGCGATGCCGCCTGGGCGCTGCTGCGCGCCAGTCCCTGCTCCACTGCCTTGAGCAGCTTTTGCAGCGTGATGGGTTTTTCCAGGAAGGAGAACGCGCCTATGCGCGTGGACTCCACGGCGGTGTCGATGGTGGCATGACCACTCATCATGATCACCGGCATGGTCAGTTGCCCGGCCGCAGCCCACTCCTTGAGCAGCGACACGCCGTCGGTGTCGGGCATCCAGATGTCCAGCAGCACCAGGTCATAGCTGCTGGCCAGACGCGCTGCCCTTGCCTGGGTCGCGTTCTCCGCCAGGTCGACACTATGCCCCTCGTCGTTGAGGATTTCCGACAACAAATCCCGAATCCCCAATTCGTCGTCGACCACCAGTATGTTTGCCATGTGTATTGAAACGCCTATGTGCTGCGCTGAGCGGAGCCCTCCGCGAGGGCCTTACTTACAGGGGCAAATGATAGCGACACTTGCGCTCCCTGCACCATCCCGTTTTCTACCCGGTTGCTCAACTTGATCCGGGCTCCGTGTTCATCTGCAATTTTCTTGACCACCGCCAGCCCCAGACCGGTGCCGCGTGCCTTGGTTGTGACATAGGGCTCGAAAGCCCGCTGCAGGATGTTTGCCGGGAATCCCGGCCCCCGGTCACTGATGTTCAGCTGAACGCGCTCGGTAAGTGCATTCCACTGCGTGCTGAGTTCCACTGCCTCGGGTGCGCTACCGGTCTCGGCCGCGGCCTGTTCGGTCGCATCCTGCGCATTTTGCAACAGGTTATGGACTATCTGCCGCAACTGCTGTGCATCCCCTGCGATCGGCGGGCAGTTCGGATCGAGGTCGACCTTGACACGCACCGGCGCATTTTCCTCGCCGTAGAGGTGCATCACGTCGGCCAGCAGGCCATTGAGGTCCAGCGGCAACAGTTCGGCTGCGGGCAGGCGGGCATAGTCGCGGAATTCATCGACAAGATGTTTCATCGCCCCGACCTGGTCGACAATCGTCTTGACCGACTTGCCCAGCAGGGCTTGATCGGTGGGCGAGAGCTTGTCCATCAGCTTCATTGCCAGGCGCTCGGCCGACAGCTGTATCGGCGTCAGCGGATTCTTGATTTCATGCGCCACGCGGCGCGCGACTTCGCCCCAGGCCTGGGCGCGCTGGGCCGAGACGATCTCGGAAATATCATCGAACACCAGCAGTCGCTGGGTGTCGGGCAACTCGGCGCCGCGCACCACCAGGCTGGTGCTGTCATGCACCACGCCGCCGCCGGCCGGGCTGTGCAGTTCATGCACTTTCTGCCAGCGGTCGCGGCCCAGCGAAGCGCCGCCCTCGCCCAGGAACTGCGCAAACTGCTCGCGCACGATCTGCGCGAATTCCGCGAGGCCGGGCACATCGTCCAGCAGCCGGCCCTGGTAGGCGGCCATGGGCACGCGCAGGATGCGGGTTGCGCCAGGGTTGCTCGACACCACATGGCCGGCTTCGTCCAGCACGATCACGCCCGAAGTCAGATTGTCAAGAATGGTCTGCAGGTTGGAGCGCGCGGCATCGACATCGGCCATGCTCTGGCCCACGGCGGTATGCGCCTCGGCCAGCTGCTGGGTCATCAGCGCGAAAGCGCGCGTGAGCCCGCTGAGTTCATCGGCGCTGGGCAGCGAAGCCTTGGGCCGCAGGTCGCCGCGCGCGACTTCGCGCACGCCCTGGGCCAGCATCAGCAGCGGCCGCGCGAGCTGGTTGCCCAGTACCACGGCCAGCAAGATGGCGCCAAACACCGCCAGAAACAGGCTCAGCGTGAGCGTGCCGATATACATGCGCTGCAGGCCTTCGCGCGCCAGCGCGCGCTCCTGGTACTCGCGGTGGGCCTCCTGCACCGCCAGCGCATTGGTCAGCAGCGCCATCGGCAGCTTGAGCGTGGCCTGTACATAGCGCGGCTCGGCCAGCAGACCCACGGCCGGGTTGGGCACCAGCGCCAGCGTGCGCACGCGCACCGCCTCGAGCATGCGCTCCAGCGCTGCGGGATCTGTGACCGTCGACACATCGTCCAGCCCGTCGATGCGCGCCGCCACCTGCTGCTCGCGCACCGCGCGCATCTGCTGGGCGCTGGGCTTGTCGGGCTGCAGCAGATCGAACTTCGAGGGGCCGACACTGGCCAGCACCTTGCCCGAGGCGCTCCACAGCACCACGTCCAGCGCACCGAGCTGCTCGCGTATGCGCTCGAGCTCGAAGCCGGCTGCGGCATCGGGCACCTTGGACAGCGACTCGCTGGCGGTGCGCGTGTTGTGCGCCATGTCGTTGGCCACGGTATCGAGCGTCACGCTGGCCAGGCTCACGCCCGCGGACAGCGCGCCTTCGACCTTGACGTCAAACCAGCTTTCAATGGAGCGCGAAACGAACTGGTAGGAGACCACATAGATCAGCAGCCCCGGCACGACTCCCACCAGCGCGAAAATGCCCGCGAGCTTGAGCAGCAGGCGGCTGCCGAAACGCCCGCGCCGCAGACGCAGTGCAAGCCGCACGCCGCCCCACAGCAGCAGGCCCAGCAACACCGCAGCGACCAGCACGTTCATCGTGAACAGCCAGTTGTAGTTGCGTTCGTAGACTTCGCGGTTGTTGGTGGCCAGCGCCAGCAGGAACATCAGCACCAGGCCGATGGCGCACATCAGCGCCACGCCCACGCCCAGCGCCCAGCGCGCGGAGCGCGACAGACGCGAGACCGGCAACTGCGCGTCCTGCAGGTCGTGCTCGCTCAAGGCTGGCCTCCGCCGGCCAGGCGCAGGCTCTGAGTCATCTGCAGGTTCCAGCCCGAGCGGCCGAAGGCGCCGATCTGCAGCGGTCGCGGCAGCTGCGACAGGTCCAGGCCGAAGCGCATCTGCACCGTGACCGGCATGTCGTCGGGCACCTGGCCGCTTTCGGCGATCTTCCAGCGCGCGATGCGCTGCATGGCGTTGACCGCCTCGGCCAGATCGTCATAGGTTTGCGACAGCGCCAGGCCCAGGCCCGAACCCGTGAACGGCGTCGAGGACGTGTGCAGGCGCCAGCGGCGCGTCAGCGGCTGATAGCTCAGACGCAGATAGCGCGCGGACTGCGCCATCTCCAGATCGGACCAGTACCAGCGCTCGCGCAGCACCTGTGCCTGCAGCACGAAATGCATGGTGATGCCCTTGAGCAGCGCATCCTCGACATGCTCGGGCAGATCGAAGGCCAGTGCCGCGCTCAGCAGCATGCCTTCGGGCGTGCGCTCGACCTGCATCTGGGTGATCGCCGCACTGCCCTGGGCGCGGACTTCGCCGCAATGGCTCCAGCCCGCAATCCACAGCAGACAGGCCAGCAGCAGATGCTGCCAGCGCACACGCCGGGCAACTGCAAGCACGGCGCTTTCAGGGGGCTTTTTCCAACAGGGCGTAGAAGAATCCGTCATGGTCACCCGGTTGATTGTCCGGGACAGCTGCGGTTTGCGCCGCATTGCCCGGAATTAAATGACCGGGTGACGGCAGCAGCCGCACCTGAGTGTTGCGTGCAAGGAACGCTTTCACCTGCAAATCGCCTTCGGCCTTGAAGACCGAGCAGGTGCAGTACAGCATGCGCCCGCCTGTGCGCAGCAGCGGCCACAGCGTGTCGAGCAGGCGCGACTGGATGGCCGCGAGCTGGGCGATGTCACTGTCGCGGCGCAGCCAGCGCACATCGGGATGGCGGCGCACGATGCCCGAAGCCGTGCAGGGCGCGTCCAGCAAGATGGCATCGAACTGCGCGCCGCCGCTGGCCTGCTGCCACCATTGATCGGGGCGCGAAGCATCGGCAACGACCACCTGGGCCTGCACGCCCACGCGCGCCAGCGTCTCGTGGATGCGCTCGCTGCGCTCGGCATCTATCTCCAGCGCCGTGACCTGCAGCGGCGCCCTGTTTCCCGAGCTCTTGCCGGCGTACTCCAGCAGATGCGCGGTCTTGCCGCCCGGCGCGGCGCAGGCGTCCAGCACGCGCAGCGGCCGCGTCAGATCCAGACCCTGGAGCAGCAGCGGCGCGGCCATCTGCGCGGCCGCGTCCTGCACCGATACCTGGCCCTGGGCAAAGCCGGGCAAGGCCTGCACCGGCTGGGGCTGTGCCAGCTCCAGTCCGTCTTCGCCCACGGGGGTCGCGTCCATCTGCTGGTGCGCCAGTTGCTGCTGGTATTGCGCGACCGTGGCCTGCAGCCGGTTGACGCGCAGCGTCATCGGCGCATGGCGGTTGTTGGCCTGCAGGATCTGCTGCCAGTGCGCGGGGTGGTCCTGCTGCAGCCGGGCAATCCACCACGGCGGGTGGTTCCACAGCGCCTGCGGCTGGGCGTCGGTCTTTGCCACCAGGGCATCGCGTTCGCGCAGAAAGCGCCGCAGACAGGCGTTGATGAACGCCGCCTGGCGCTGGGCCGGGCCACGCTTGGCAGCCTCGACGGCCTGGTTGACCAGCGTGAACGGCGGATAGGGTGCCTGGTCTTCATCCCAGGCCAGCGCCAGTGCCGTGCACAGCAGTGCGTTGACGCGCGGCGGCGGGGTGCGCGCAGCGAGTTCGGCGCGCAGCGCCTGGGCCCGGCCCAGCTGGCGCAGCACCTGGAACAGCAAGGCCTGCACGCCGGGGCGCAGGCGCTGGGGCACGGCCGCCAGTGCCTGGGTACCCGACTGGCCCGCCAGGATGGCCTGCAAGGCCTGGGCGACTTCGGCCAGTTGCTGCGACAGCGCAGGCGCCGCGCCGCCCGCGGTCTGCGCCGGCTCTCGGGAAGAAGGAGGGAATATACGACTCATGCGGCGGTGTCTGGTAGCTGCGACCCGAGGGCCGGTTGGAGCGGACGTGCCGCGCGGAATCCGAAGAACCACGCCAGCACGCGCGCTGGAAATTGGGCAATGGCCGCGTTGTACTGCGCCACTGCGGTGTTGAACTGGTCGGCGGCCAGTCCGGTCTGTGCCTGCTGCTGTTGCCAGCGCAGACGCCATGCAAGGTCATCGGGCGTCCCCGGCAGGTTCTTCAAGGCCTGCCAGGCCGCGAACTGCGCATTGTGGGCCTGCTCCAGCGCCTGCATGGACTGCGCATGCAAGGGGCGCGCGCGCGCGCCGGCCAGCGCCGCACCCATCGCGGCCAGGCTTTGCTGCCAGGCCGCATGGGCCAGCTGCGCATCCGCGGCATCGTCGCCCGCGGCCTGGGCCGCGCTCCACTCGCTGAGCAGCCCCTGTGTCTGCAGAAAATAGCTGTCCAGCGCGCCAAAGGCCTGCACGCAGGCCGAGCGCAAACGCATCACCCGGTTGTAGGCACCCACGGCCCAGAAGACCAGCACGGCCAGGACAATCCAGTCCAGGGAGATAGACCACATGCACAGGGACCGGCCCACTTCGCTTATCGCGTGCCGGTTCAATGAAAAACCCAATGAAAACGCCCCCGTCCACCATCAGCGGTACGGGGGCGCGGCTCAAAATAAAGTCAGCTTGACCATGGCCGATGGCCCATGAAACTGGCGTGAACCAGCCCAGGGGCACCGAGCAAGGGCCGCCCCGCAGCGATGGTGCCGTCCCCCTCCACCGAAGGTTGAGAGGGGGAAGCGGCGTAAGCCGCTCAGGGGGTGCTTCCTTTAGTCCACCGAAGGATCGCTGACCGACACGGTGTCGGCACCTTCTTCGATGATGCCAGCCAGCTCGGCCGCTTCGGCTTCGGCAATGGCGCGGCGCTCGGCGTCGTCCATCATGTCCTTGGCCTTGCGTGCCTGGTGGTAGGCCAGACCCGTACCAGCGGGAATCAGGCGGCCGACAATCACGTTTTCCTTCAGACCGCGCAGCTCGTCGCGCTTGCCCATGATGGCAGCTTCGGTGAGCACGCGGGTGGTTTCCTGGAAGGAAGCCGCGGAGATGAACGAATCGGTCGACAGCGAAGCCTTGGTAATACCCAGCAGCACGTTGGAGTACGTTGCGGGGATCTTGCCTTCGGCCAGCAGCTTCTCGTTGGTGTTGAGGATTTCCGAGCGCTCGATCTGCTCGCCGGCAATGTAGGTCGACTCACCGGGGTTCTCGACCACGACACGGCGCAGCATCTGACGAACAATCACTTCAATGTGCTTGTCGTTGATCTTCACGCCTTGCAAGCGGTACACGTCCTGGACTTCGTCCACGATGTAGCGCGACAGCTCTTCGATGCCCAGCAGGCGCAGAATGTCTTGCGGGTCGGCCGGGCCGTCCACAATCAATTCACCCTTGTTCACCACCTGGCCTTCGTGGACCAGAATGTTGCGTTCCTTGGGAACCAGCTCTTCGGAGACCTTGCCTTCCAGATCGGTGATCTGCAGGCGGACCTTGCCCTTGGTTTCCTTGCCGAACGACACCGTGCCGGTCATTTCGGCCAGCGTGCCCTTGTCCTTTGGCGTACGGGCTTCGAACAGCTCGGCAACACGCGGCAGACCGCCGGTGATGTCGCGCGTCTTCTGGCCTTCGACCGGGATGCGGGCCAGCACTTCGCCGGGGCCCACTTCCTGACCGTCACGCACCTGGATCAGCGCGCCCACCTGGAAGCCGATGGTCACCGAGTGATCGGTGCCCGGGATCTTGACTTCCTGGTTGCTGGCGTCGATCAGCTTGACCTGGGGACGGATCACCTTGGTCGAGCCGCGGCGCTTGGGATCGATCACCACCAGCGTGGACAGACCGGTCACTTCGTCAAGCTGCTTGGCAACCGTCAGACCTTCTTCCACATTCTCGAAACGCACGCTGCCGGCGTATTCGGTAATGATGGGGCGGGTCAGCGGATCCCAGTTCGCCAGGATGGTGCCGGCCTTGATTGCCTGGTCGGCCTTGATCGTCAGGATGGCGCCGTAAGGCACCTTGTGACGCTCGCGCTCGCGGCCGTGCTCGTCCTGGATGATGATTTCGCCGGAACGCGAAATCACCACCAGCTCGCCACGGGTGTTGGTCACATAGCGCATGGTCGGGTTGAAACCGATCAGGCCGTTGGACTTGGCTTCGACGCTCGAGGCAATTGCCGCACGCGAAGCCGCACCACCGATGTGGAACGTACGCATGGTCAGCTGCGTGCCGGGTTCGCCGATGGACTGGGCAGCGATCACGCCGACGGCTTCGCCGAGGTTGATCTGGCCGCCACGGCCCAAATCGCGGCCATAGCAGGCTGCGCACAGACCGTAGCGCGTCTCGCAGGTCAGGGCCGTACGGACCTTCACTTCGTCGACGCCAGCGGCTTCCATGCCTTCGATGATGTCTTCGTCCAGCAGCGTGCCGGCCGTGACCACGAGGGCGCGGGTTTCAGGGCTGAGCACATCTTCGGCCACGGTGCGGCCGAGGATACGGTCGCGCAGCGATTCAATGACTTCACCGCCTTCGACGATGGCGCGCATCAGCGTGCCATTGGTCGTGCCGCAGTCCTGCTCGGTGACCACCAGATCCTGGGTCACGTCAACCAGACGACGCGTCAGGTAACCCGAGTTGGCCGTCTTCAGCGCCGTATCCGCCAGACCCTTACGGGCACCGTGGGTGGAGATGAAGTACTGCAACACGTTGAGGCCTTCGCGGAAGTTCGCGGTAATAGGCGTCTCAATGATCGAGCCGTCAGGCTTGGCCATCAGGCCACGCATGCCGGCCAGCTGGCGAATCTGCGCTGCGGAACCGCGGGCGCCGGAGTCGGCCATCATGTAGATGGCGTTGAACGACTCCTGGTCCACTTCGTTGCCGTGGCGGTCAATGGTCTTTTCCTTGGCCAGCTGCTGCATCATGACCTTGGAGACTTCGTCACCGGCCTTGCCCCAGATGTCCACGACCTTGTTGTAGCGCTCGCCGGACGTCACCAGACCGGAGACGTACTGCTGCTGGATTTCCTTCACTTCGGCTTCGGCGCGACCGATGATCTCGGGCTTTTGCGGCGGCACCAGCATGTCGCCGATGGCGATCGAGATACCGGCGTGCGTCGACAGACGGAAACCGTTTTGCAGCAGCTTGTCGGCAAACACCACCGTCGCCTTCAGACCGCACTTGCGGAACGAGGTGTTGATGAGCTTGGAGATTTCCTTCTTCTTC
>Ga0308165_1001630_pt1 | contig 30575 bp, 25 predicted proteins | sample PhyWR2_FD_201032 | JGI IMG/M metagenome (GOLD analysis project Ga0308165, IMG submission 201032) | Phyllosphere microbial communities from UC Gill Tract Community Farm, Albany, California, United States - DLSLW.R2 | ecosystem: Host-associated > Plants > Phyllosphere > Unclassified | place: USA... | reverse complement strand
GTCGCCGGGGCTGGCGACATAAGTGTTGTACGCGCCGGAGCGGAAGCCGCGCGCGACGCGCGCGAACAGCAGCACGTCGTCGGTCGCCTTGTAATCGGCCGACGCGTCCCAGGTGAACTTCTTCCATGAGCGGCTGCCCGGCACCGGGGCAAGGGTGCCGCCCGCGCCGTCGAGGTAGATATCGTTGGCGGTGTCGATGTAGACGTTCCTGGGTACGCTGGTGTCGAACACGTCATCGGCCTGCGTCGCATAATCGTAGGCAATGCCGTCGATGCTCTTCTTTTCCCAGGTGTAGCGGCCACCTGCGGTCAGCTTGAACTGCGGCGTCACTTCGTAGCTGACGCTGGCGAAACCGGCGACGTTGTCGGTCTTGGTATCGAAATCGTAGGCGGCGCCGTCCACGCCGAAGTTGATCGGGCTGTAGAGGCCGAGCTGGCCGAAGCTGTTGGTCTTGTCGTGCAGGAAATAGGTGCCGACGATCCAGCCGAAACGTTCGCCGTCGGGCGATTCCAGGCGCAGTTCATTGGTGAAGGTCTGCGACGAACCACCGTAGCGCTCGTGGTACTTGGAGATCGGGTTGGCATCGTCGTCCGAGTAGATCAGCGAGCTGGACTTCTCGTAGGAGGCAATGTCGATCAGGCGCACACCGCCCAAGTTTACGTCCAGCCGCGCGTCGGTGCCGAAGCGGCGGGCGCGGGTGAAGTCGGAGCCGTTGTTGCTCAGCGCCGTTTCGCTGTCGCGTTCGGCATAGCCGTCGAAGTCGGTGCCGCCTGCCAGCAGGCCGACGTGCTGCAGCGGCTGGCGCTGCTTGCTGACGCCGCCGTGGACCTTGACCAGCAGCGTGGCATCTGGCGTGAACTCGTAGCCGAGCTGGCCGCGCAGGTCCCAGATGTCGTAGCCGCCGGCCTTACTGTCGGTGAAGTCGTTGTGGTACTGCCCGTCACGGCTCTTGTAGACGCCCGCGACGCGGACGTTCAGCTTGTCCGCCAGGGGTCCGCCGACGCCGGCTTCCAGTTCGACGGTGTTGTCGCTGCCGTAGACGGCGCGGCCCTGGCCGGCCAGCGTGTCGCTGGGCTTGGTGGTGACGTAATGGATCGCGCCCGCCGTGGTGTTCTTGCCCCACAGCGACCCTTGCGGGCCGCGCAGCACTTCGACGCGGTCGAGGTCGTAGAGCGGTTCGCTCTGCGCCGAACCTGCGGAGATGAACACCTCGTCCTCGTACACGCCAACTGCCGAGGTGGCGGTGGGGGTAAAGTCGTTGGTGCCGATGCCACGCAGGCGATAGCGCGGCATGGCGGCGCCCATCGCCGATTCCGCTGCAAGGTTGGGTGTCTGCCGGGCGAGGCCGATGCCGTCGCGGATCTGCTTGGATGCAATATCCGCCCCGCCGATCGCGGTGATCGAGAGCGGCACGTCCTGCAGGTTGGCCGACCGCTTGGTCGCGGTGACGACGATCTCGCCGTTGTAGGAGGAGCCCGCGTCGTCGGCTGCGGGTGCTTCGTCGGCGAAGGCGGGCGCGGCCAGCAGCAGCGCCAGCACACTGAGGCTACCCGACAGGGCGGCGGCGGTGCGGATGGATGGTGTCATGTGTAGTCCCCTGCTTTTTATCGTTGATCATGCGCCGCGGACACGCGGGAAGCGGGCGACCGCCTCCAGCACTTCGAGGTCCATGTGGCTGCGGATGTATTCGCGCGAGGCGTCGCGCGGCGGGTTCCAGTCCCACGACTGGAGTCGCCCGGTGGCGTTGGCGGCAGAAACGATGCGGCGGAGGCGCTGGCTGGCGACGACGTCGCGCTCGATGGCGGCGAGGTCCCAGCGGCGGGCCACTTCGTCCCGGAATGCGGTGATGCGGGTCGCGTGGTCCGGGTGCTGCGCGAGGTTGCGCAACTCGTCCGGGTCGGTCGACAGGTCGTAGAGCTGGTCGGGGTCGGCGGGCGAATGGATGAATTTCCACTGGCCGCGCCGGATCATCACAACCGGGGCGAGGGCACCTTCGCCCAGGTATTCGCCGATGACCTCGTCATGGCCCTCGCCGCCTTCCAGGTGCGGCACGAGGCTGCGCCCGTCGATCGGCGCGGCAAGGTCGGGCGCCAGCCCGGCGAGGTCGAGCAGGGTGGGGAACAGGTCCACCAGCGACACGCTTGCGTCCACCGTGCGCGGGGCGATGCGGCCGGGCGCACTGACGATCAGCGGCACGCGCGATCCCCCTTCGAAGAAATTCATCTTGTACCAAAGGCCCCGTTCGCCGAGCATTTCGCCGTGGTCGCTGCACACGACGATCACGGTATCGTCGGCCAGCCCGGTTTGCTCCAGCGTGTCGAGGATCAGGCCGACCTGTTCGTCGACAAAGCTGATCGCGCCGTAATAGGCGCGCCGCGCTGCGCGGACCTGATCTTCAGTGACGGCATCGAGATCGTTTCCGCAGACGTGCCGAAGGCGGCGGGAATGCGGGTCGAGTTCGTCGAGTGACAACGATACGCGGGGCGGCTCGATGTCGGCATCTTCGTACAGGTCCCAGTACTTGCGCGGAATCGCGAAGGGATCGTGCGGGTGGGTGAGCGAGGCGACGAGAAAGAACGGGCGCGCATCGCGGTCACCGACTTCGCTGCCTCGGCCCCGCGCTATGTCGAACAGCTTGCGGCGGGTGGTAAAGACCACTTCCTCGTCGAAATCGAGCTGGTTAGTGCGCACCGCAGGGCCTGCTGTCAGCACCGAATCCATCGAGTGATACCACGTCGGGCGTTCGCCGAAGTTCGTCCAGTCGGGCGTCCAGCCGAAGTTGGCGGGGTAGATGTCGGTGGTCAGCCGCTCCTCAAAGCCGTGTAGCTGGTCAGGGCCGACGAAATGCATCTTGCCCGACAGGATCGTGCGATAGCCGCCCAGTCGCAGGTGATGCGCGATCGTAGGCGTGGTGGCGGGAAATTCGCAGGCATTGTCGTAGGCGCCGATGCGCGAGGGCAGCTGGCCCGACAGCATCGAGAAGCGCGACGGCGCGCACAACGGGCTGTTGCAGTAGGCCGAGCGGAAAGACACGCCCTGGGCCGCTAGCCGCCCGAGGTTGGGCGCCTTCACCGGCGACGTGCCAAGGAACGGGAGTGCCCCCGCCGTAAGCTGGTCGGCCATGATCAGGAGAAAGTTTTGCTTCGTTGCCATCGACTCATATTGTCTAGTGATTTGGTTGGGATTAGATAGAGAGATCCCTGGGCACGAGTGAAGCCGCTATTTTCTTAAGGGTGCGATAAGTGGGATTGATATCAACCGGCTTCGGAAGACTGCCTCTAAAGAGCCTGGCGGTGTTCGAGGCGGCGGCACGGCACGGCACGTTTTCGGCCGCCGCCGGGGAACTGGCGATGACGCAGGCGGGGGTCAGTCAGCACATTTCGCAGCTGGAGGCGGACCTTGGCATCGCGCTGTTCGACCGCAAGCATCGCGGCGTCGCGCTCACTTCAGCGGGTGCCCAGTTCCACCTTTCGGTCGAGCAGGGGCTGCGCACGCTGGCGGACGGGGTCACATCGGTGCGGCGACTGGGCGGCGAGCGCACTTTCGATATCCTCACCGACTTTGGCTTTGCCGCTTGGTGGCTGATGCCGCGCATTGCGGCCTTGTCCGAACTGATGCCGGAGGTGGAAATCCGCCTCGTCACCACCCAGTCCGAGATCGACGCGTCCTCCGCCGATTTCGACTTGGGTGTCCTGTTCGGGCGCGGCGCCTGGGCGGGCTGCACGTCGCGCCTGCTGTTTCGCGAGGAGGTCTATCCGGTCTGCTCGCCCGCCTATCTGGGCGACCGCAAGCTGCCGCTGAGCCCTGAGGACATCGCCGGGATGCGTCTCCTGCACTTGCGCAGCAATTCGCCGCAGCGCTGGTTCGACTGGGATGAATGGTTCGCCGGGATCGGCGCGCAGCCGCCCGGGCGCCATCAGGAACTGGTGTTCAACAATTACCAGATCGTACTGCAGGCGGTGCTGCTGGGGCAGGGCGTGGGCATCGGCTGGACTCCGCTGATCGACGACCTCGTCGCGAACGGCAGCTTGGTGCGGTTGAGCGATGTGCCGCTTTCGAGCGATCGCGGCTATCATATCGTCCGTCCGGTGCGCGCGAACGCGACCAATCCCCTGGCCGACACCATCGCCGCCTGGCTGGTCGGCGAACATGATCTAGCCCACGCTAATTCGGGAGCACCCTTGCAATGACGATCACCGCAACGCGCCTCGACGTCCTGCCCGTAAGCGGGCGGATCGGTGCCGAGATCACCGGTGTGAAGCTCGGAGGCGATCTCGATGCGGCGACCGTCGCCGGGATCCGCGCAGCGCTGCTGACGCACAAGGTGGTCTTCCTGCGCGAGCAGGGGCATCTTGACGATGCGGCGCACCAGGCGTTCGCGCGGACGCTGGGAACGCCGGTCGGACATCCGACCCTGCCCGGCGACGGTGGCGATTTCCTGCTCGAACTCGACTCACACCGTGGCGGCAAGGCGAACAGCTGGCACACCGACGTGACCTTCGTGCCCGATTATCCGGCGATCTCGATCCTGCGCGCGGTGCTGGTCCCGCCTGCCGGCGGCGACACGACTTGGGCCAACTGCGTCAGTGCCTACGAGCGCCTGCCTGCTTCGCTGCGCAGCCTCGCCGATGGGCTGTGGGCGGTGCACAGCAACGATTACGACTACACTGCCAATCAGGAAGCCCCCGACGCGGCGCTGGACGCCTATCAGGCGACCTTCGCCTCGACCATCATCGAGACCGAGCATCCACTTGTGCGCGTGCACCCCGAGACCGGCGAGCGGGCGCTGGTGCTGGGCAGCTTCTTCAAGCGCTTCGTCGGCCACGGGCAGGACGAGGGGCGTCGTCTCTACGAATTGTTCCAAAGCCATGTCACGCGGCTGGAGAACACCGTGCGCTGGCGCTGGCGTGTAGGCGACGTGGCGATATGGGACAACCGCGCGACACAGCATTACGCGATCGATGATTACAACGGCGCTCATCGGGTCATGCGCCGGGTCACGCTGGCGGGCGAGGTGGTTTGCGGCACGGATGGACGCAGCAGCCGGAGGATCGCCTAGCCCGATTGCGCAATTCCGGCCAGCAGCACGGACCATCCACCATCGCTACAAATGGCTCTATCCCAGCGCGGGAGCCGGTGACGACGCGCATTTTCTCGTATCTTGCCACGACCAGGTCGATCCAGATTCGACACATGGTTCTTTCGATTAAGAGCGTCTAAGATTTGAGCATTATCTACAGGTCGGCGATTGCGCCAGCCGTGGCCGATGACGCGGGAAGCTCGGACGAAGATCGTCCGGCCGAACACGTGGTCAACGATTATTGCCGGCTCGACGGCATGCCTGCTATCGACGAGGCGGAGCCGCTGAGAAGCACAGGGAGAAGACCGTGAAGGCAGTAACGGTGAGCGCGGCCGCGCTTGCGCTGGGAGCGGCCGCCTTGGCGGCGGGGGCCGCGCGAGCGAACGATTCCTCGGCGCAGCTCGCCGCTGGGGGCCTGGTGCTCACCAAGAGCGACGCGATCGAAATGCAGTCCGAGGACCTCTACATATCCCGCGATGCGGTTCGGGTGCGGTATCGGTTCCTGAACAGCAGCGGTCGCGACACGACCGTGCGTGTCGCATTCCCGATGCCGGATATCGGCGGGGAGGGCTTCTTCGAGGGGGACGTGTCGGTGCCCGTCGATGCCCCCGCCAACATCCTCGGTTTCACGACGCTGGTGGATGGCAAGCCGGTTCGGACGATACTGGAACAGAAAGCGATGGTGGGGGACACCGACCATAGCGCCTGGCTGGCGGCGAACCATGTTCCGATCGCCCTTCACATGGGGGCCACCGACGCCGCCATAGCCAGATTGCCGGAATCGAAGCGGATCGAGGCAAGGAAGCTCGGTCTCATCGGCGAAGACGACGAAGGGCTGTGGATATTGCGGACGACCTACCACTGGTTGCAGGCGTTTCCGGCGGGAAAGCAGGTGACGATTGAACATCGCCACAAGCCTTCCGTTGGCGGAACGGTGATGACAGGCATCGGCCAGGATTGGGAAAACGATACGGTCAAAGTATACTGCGTGGAGCCGTCGATCCTGACGACCCTGCGCCGCTCGGCGAAAGGCGGCAGCGGTCCGCGCTATTCGGAAAGCTGGATCGAATATATCCTTGTCACCGGTGGCAACTGGAAGAAGCCAATCGGTGATTTTCGCCTGGTCGTGGACAAGGGCACGCCGCAGACGCTGGTCAGTTTTTGCGGCGAAGGCGTGAGGAAGATCGGCCCGACCACATTCGAAATGCGCAAGCGCGACTGGCGTCCGCAAAAGGATCTTTCGATCCTCTTTCTCAAACCGTTCGGGGCCGAATGACGATCACTTAAATGCCGGATGACCGGGAATTTTGCCGGCTTATGGGGTGCATTCTGTGAGCCCGGCGATCTGCGAAATCCCCACGTCCCGAATGGATGAATAAAAGCCGCGCCCGATGTGCGACACAGGTCTACACGGTCCGAGGAAAAGAGTGTCGCCTTGCGATTGGCAATTGGCGGGGCGGGCCAGGTGGGATCTCAATGGGAGCATGGCCAGAACGTGCCCTGACCTACCCTTGTACAAAAATGGAACGTGGGAAGAGCGCCGACATGCCGCCTGCTCACGCGCCGCGTGCTGCGCTGTTGGCCTGCAGAACTTCCATCACGCGGGCTATCGCCAGTTCCAGCGGCGCGACCTCGCCCATCAGCGCGAAGCTGCCGCCCAGCGCGAAGGCACAGTGGCCGTGGACCGTTGCGATCAGCGAACTGGTAAGGCGGGCAATCCGGTCGGGATCGTCTTCGGGCAGGAGCGAGCCCACCTCCCGCCGGATGATGTCGGTGAGGCGCACGCGTTCGGCGACCAGGCTTTCGGGCATCTCCAGCCCAGCAGGAACCCGGTGTTCGTAGATCGCGGCCCACAGGTTGACGTTGCTGGCCGCGAAATCGAAGTAGCCGCTGACCAGGACCACGATCCTCTCGCGGCCTTCCACCCCTTCTAGCCGGGCCTCGATCCACTGCGACCAAAGCGCGAAGGTGCGGCTGTTGATCGTCATGACCAGCAAGTCGACGTTGCCGAAGATGTGCATGATCGTGCCGACCGAATAGCCAACGCGCTTCGCAACTTCGCGCGCAGAAAAGCGGGCGTAGCCGCTTTCCGCCATCACTTCCTGACCGGTCGAGAGGATCAGTTCGCGCAGTTCGTCACGGCCGTGGTCGGATCTCCGCCCCACGTCACTTGGCCTGACGGACGAAAGGATAGCGCAGCTGCGCGAAATAGCCTTGGGGGACGGCCTCGGGTACCCCGTAACCCTGCGGCCACTGGCCCTTGGGGAAATAGTGGGTCCCGAACAGACGATCGAGCCAAGGGAAGTGGATCGCGAAGTTCTTGTCGATCCCCTCGTCCTCCAGAGCGTGGTGCCAGTGGTGGAAACGCGGCACCACGAGGAACTGGCCGAGGCGGTCGAAATTGCCGCGCACGTTGGCATGGATCAACGACGAGTAGACGTAGACGAGGCCGATGTAGGCCTGCATCACCGAGGGCAGGAAACCCAGCGTGAGCAGGGGCAGCGAAGTCACCCCGCGCAGGAGGACGATCTCGACGAAGTGCATCCGCCCTCCGGCGAGCCAGTCCATCGAGCGGGCCGAGTGATGCACGGCATGGAAGCCCCAAAGGAACGGGATTCGGTGAAACAGCCGGTGGAACCAGTATTGCGTAAGGTCGGTGAGGAACATAGCCGCGATGAACTGGACGATCCAGGGCAGCCCGCTCACCGTGGCACGTACACCCGACAGAGTCTCTCCATGGGCATTGAGATAGCTCGATGGCGCTAGGGCAAGAAAGGTGACGATCTGCACCAGCATCGAGCTGACGAGGAAGTAGAACAGGTCCTCGCTCCATTCAGGCCTAAACAGCCGCTGCTTGCCGCGATGGGGGACGATGCGCTCCAGCGGCGCAAACATCAGGCCCGTGGCGATCAGGTTCACCGCGAAGAAGTCAGCGCCGAAGAAGATGCCCCAGTCGTGCATCTCACGCGGTTGCACCGACGCGCCGCCCAGCACCGTGCCGGCCAGTGCCACCAGCAAGGCGGTCATGCCTAGCGCCTTGCGCGGGCGTAGCAACAGGCTGAGCAGCGCCAGGGCGTAGGCGCCCAGCAGCGTGACGTGAACGACGATGCGGAATACGGACGATGCCAAGACCGGCGCCAGTTCGGGAGTGGCCAGCCAGCCGGGCCAACGTAGCGCCGCGACGAAGCTCAGACCCGCAAAGGCCAGCAGCAAGGCGAAGAAGCCGGAAAACCAGCCGGTACCGAAGCCCCGCGCTTCGATCGGCGCTTCGAGATCGCGCACCAGCCGCTTGAGAATTGATGTCATGGGTCCTGCCCTCCTGTCGGGACGGAACCTATAGGCGTAAAATCGAACACTGTCGAATTGAATTGCACAGTGTTCGATTTTTCGATAGGCATGAGGCCTCGCAGCCACAACCGAAGGACGGGGCGTGACCGAAATCCTGCTTTTAGCGACGATTATTCTAGGTGCTCTGCTGCATGATACCCGCCGCCGGCTTGCCGGACTGGAGCGGGTGATGGGGAAGGGCGCTTATGCGCTCGGGCCTGCGGCCCAGCCCGAATCGGCAGTGTCCATTCGCGAGATCGCGGACCCGCAGATCTTTGCCCCGGCGCCGGTCATCGAGCCTCTCGAACCGGAACCGTTGCCGCCCGAGCCTACCGCCGAAGTGGTCGCTGCAGCATTCGACGCAAGCCCGGATGTGCCGGACGTCGCGATCCGCGAAGATGCGCCCTTGACCGAAGAAGCGGCTCGGCCGGTCGGCAAGCCGGCAGCCTCGGGCTTCGGATTCGAGGACCTGTTCGGACGGAAGCTGCCGATCTGGGCCGGCGGGATCACGCTGATCGTTGCCGCCGTGCTGATGGTCAAATATTCGATCGATTCGGGCCTTCTCTCCCCCGTCGTTCGAGTGATGCTGGGCCTGGTGTTCGGCACGGGACTGATCGCAGGCGCCGAACTGGTGCGTCGAAGCGAGGACAGGGTGCGCGATCCGCGCGTGGCCCAGTCGCTTGCCGGTGCCGGTATCGGCGGGCTCTACGCTGCTGTGCTTGCCGCCGCCAATCTCTACGGCCTTGTCGGACCCGGCGCGGCGTTCGCTGGACTTGCTGCCATCACCGGCTTGGCGATGGTTCTGGCGATGCGCTTCGGTGTGCCTTGCGCAGTGCTGGGACTGGTCGGCGGCCTGGCGACGCCGGCGGTGGTACAGTCCAGCGCGCCGAGCATTCCGCTGCTCGCCGGTTACCTCGCGATCGTGATCGGCAGCCTTACACTGCTCTCGCGCCGTCAGCGTTGGGTCTGGCTGGGCATAGGTGCATTGGTAGGCGGGGCGGGCTGGAGCCTGGCCATGATCGTGCTGGGCGGATTGGACAATGCCGCCACGCTGTCGCTGGGGCTGCTCATGCTGCTGCTGGGCGTCGGCCTGCCGGCGCTGAGTTTCGACCGGCACGCTGTGCCCGTCCTGCACGTTGGCGCGGCGGTCGTCTCTGCCTTGCAGCTTGCGCTGCTGGTGGCGACAGGCGCGTTTGCGCCGCTGACCTGGGGACTTTACGGATTGCTGTCGCTTGCCTTCGTCTGGCTCGCAGAGCGCACGCCGATGCTGCGCAAGGTCGTTGCGGTGCCGGTGCTGACGGCGCTTGGCTTGGTCGCACTCTGGCCCTCGCCGGATATGGCGCTCTTCGCGGCCGTGATCGCTGGCATCGTCGTGATCTACGGCGGCTATGCCTTGCGCAACCTGTGGCGTGACAGGAGCGGGCTTATGGAGGTCGGGTTGCTCGGCGCCGTTTCGCTGGCGGGGTATGCACTGTCTTTCGACCAATTCTACACCGCCGCGCCGGGACAGGACCTGCATTTTGCCTTGCTGGCGCTTCTCTTCGCGGGCCTGCCGGCTATCGGAGCGGCAATGGGCTGGCGACTGCCGACACGCCGCGACGATGCGCGGTTCGCGCTGTTGGCCTCGAATTCGGGGTTGCTCGTCGTCCTCGCCGCGTTGGCCGGGCTGCCGGCGTGGGCGGTGCCGATCGCGATCGCCTTGGTCGCCGCCGCGATTCTGGCGCTCGGGATCGTAGCCAAGGACGATCGACTGTCGCTGGGCGCGCTAGTCTTCCAGACCGGAGCAGTCCTCGCGCTGCTCACCACCGACGCCGCCGCGACCGAGTTGAGCCGCTTCTTCGAGACGGCCGCCGTTCCCCACGTCGGACAGGCGGTGCTGCGCTGGGCCGCCATCGCGCTGACGGGCGTAGCGTTCGCCTGGCATCATGCGGGCAGGCGCCTGGCGCTCGTGCTGCAGCCCGCCGCGACCGTGCTCGGTTATGGCCTGGTCGCACAGGTCGTGCCGGCGCCATGGCTAGCTATCGCCGCTGCCGCCGTGTTCGTGGTTCTGGCCGAGGCGACATGGCGCAGGCCCGCACTTCGTCTGGCCCCGACGCTGGTGACGCTTGCCGCCTTCATCGGTCTTTGGGCGCTGGAGCCCCTGGGCCGCTGGCTGTTTTCCGGGCTGATGTCGTTGTTCGGCGATCCGGTCTTCGCCATGAACCTTCCCGCACCTGGGATGACGGCGCAGCGCCTGCTGGTGCCGGCGCTCGTCTGCGCCTTGGCAATGTGGCGGATGGGTACCGACTTGCCCAACGTCGTGCGCAAGGGCGGGAAGGCCCTGATCAGCGGCCTGATGCTGGTCGGCGTTCACATCTTCTACAAGCAACTGTTGCTGATCGGCGACCCGGCGAGCTTCGTGCGGATCGGGCTTGCCGAGCGGACGCTGTGGGAAGTCGCTCTCATCGGTGCGGGTGTCGCGGTCTGGCGGGTCCTGCGCGGCCGCGATGTCGCCTTGGCCCTCATCGGCGCGGGCGCGGCGCACAACCTGCTCTATACGGTGCTTCTCCACGATCCGCTATGGGACACGCAGGCGGTCGGGCCATGGCCAATAGCGAACCTGTTGCTTCCCGCCTTCGGCATCGCTTTTGCGGCGCCGTCGCTGCTCGCCTGGATCGCGCCCGAAGCAGCGGCGCGGGTAAAGCGCCCGGCGGACCTGCTACGGATGGGGCTGATCCTGCTGTTCGCCTTTGCTACGCTGCGGCAGCTGTTCTGTGGCAACCTGCTGACCGTCACCGAAATCAGCGAGGTGGAGAATATCTGCCGGTCGGTCCTCGGCATTGCGCTTGCGCTCGGGTTCCTGTTGTGGGGCATCCGCAGCAGCCTGCGCGATTGGCGCATAGCATCGCTGGTGCTGATCCTCCTGGCGGTGGTGAAGGTGTTCCTGTTCGACGCGTCTGGCCTGGAGGGCCTGCTGCGCATCGTCTCCTTCCTGGCCTTGGGGTTCAGCCTGATCGGCATCGGCTGGCTCTACAGCCGTAATCTGAAGGGGTGAGGGCTTTCCCTCGGCGCAGGGCACCGCGTCGAGGCGATGTCAGCGCCAGCCTCATGGAACACCCCGGTCGAGCCGCACGTTGCGGTCAGCATAAATCTGGAGAGTACACTCGATGAAGCAGAACCCGCGTCTCCTGCTGCTTATCGGGATCGTTCTGCGAAGCCGCGTTTGCGGCAGCGATGACGGCGACCGACGCCAACCAGGCTGCAGCGTCCATCAGCGCCAGCAATAACCAGGAGATCGGCGGGAATGCCCTGGCTATGTTCCTCTTCGTCATCGGCCTTGTAGTGGCCCTGGCGGGCGTTCTCGGCTGGCGCAAACAGGCCCGCCATGGCGTCTGACGTGATGAGCGTTGCTACCTCCTGCTGTCGCTCGAAGCGACTTTTGCGGTGATGCGGCCTTGTGCCATCATTCTGCTGGCGATTTCGACGGCGGCCACTGCTTCACCAGCCAGCGAGGATCGCACCGAAGCGGTGTTGCAGCGCTGTCTCGATGCTCCCGCAGCCGTAAGCACCGCCGGGCAGACCGAGTGCGAGGTGGCGGCGGCCCGCGACTACGACCGGAGAATGAGCGCGGCCTACAGCCAGTTGCTGCAGAGACTGGGCCCGCCTGAAGCCGCCCGGCTGCGATCGGCGCAGCGGGCATAGCTCGCTTTTCGAACCGCCGACGAGGCGGCGCGATCGGCTTTGTATGAGACGCGGCAAGGAACGATGTACGTGCCAATGCAGGCGGCGGCCTCCGCTGCGGTCATCCGGGACCGGGCGCTCCGGCTCGAGACATCTCTTCGTGTCATGATGATCGATGAGTGAAGCACCCAGCTATGCCGGGCCTGGCACTGGCCAATGATGACAAGCACCCTGGCAACCGTGCTTGGCACTGCAGCTATTCTACTGCTTCAGGCGATCGTCGTTGGCGGATGGATATACATCATCGTCCGCTTCGCCAAACGGCGTTCAGCGGGCGGGTTGCAGAAACCGATTCGCACCGGCACGGATGGCGGCAAGGTGATCCCGGTCATCGCCGCGTTCGCAGGCGTCAAAGGCCTACCCTGGTGGTTCAAGCTCGCGTCAAACAAGGCACATCCGTCGCTAGTCATTTTCGCATCGGCATCAGGTACCGGATGATCCGCAAGTACGAGCGCCGGTTCGATCAAGTAGCGCGGATCGAGGTCAGGACCGCCTAGAAGACAGTGAACATCGAGATGCAGTTTCACGGCGAACTGCTGACATTTGCCGTAAACGTCGGCACAAGCGCCGGAGCGGGAGCGGCCTTGGCCCTGCTTCCCCCGACGATCGTCATGTCCGAGCGCGCAAAGGCCATCCCATCCATCTCCTGTGGTGGTATGGCCGTCCAAGGATCAGGCCGTGCGGCGTTGGGAGCATCGATCACTCGAGACGCGGAACGACCACCTGTAGTACCTTCGCGACTGTGCCTCGGAGCAGTCCATCGGAGTAAACTGCCATTCACGGTTTTAATTGATACGTGTTTCGGAGGGTGGGCTGCGACTTCGCCGAGCGACCGGTTTTGCAGCAAGCCGACACGCTCGCAAGAAGGCGATTTCGGAATACAAGCGCCCTCTGGCTATGGGATGGTTTGTAAACGCGTCTTGGGGCGCTTCGTCGGCAATTCAGCTAGCGTCAGCTCCCCGCAAACGCCGCTATCGCGATCTTACCCTCGAAATTCGAGCTGTAATGCTTCCTCGTCGTCTTCATTCCGATCCATTTCTCTGGTCGAGATGAACTTATCATCGTGTCCGAAGAACGACGCCGCCTCAGTTCGCGGCTTTCCGGCAGGACTGCGCTTTATGGGGTATTGTTGCTAGCATTGGCCGAGCTCAGCACCTGCTTAGTAAAATTCAGGATATCCTGGATCTCCACCGGCTGGAGTTGTCCCGCCAGTTGGCCGTAGGCCATGCCTTCCAGCAAGTAGTGCGCGATGTTGCCCTTGCGTCCGGCATCGGGGTCTTCGGCGTGCCAGTCCAGCAGTTCGCGTGCGATAGCGTGCCATTCCTCGAGGAAGGCGCCGTAGGTCGATCCGAGCAGTGCGCTCAGGCCAGGTTCGCTGCGGGCGGCGAGCACGAGTTCCTGATACGCCTTGAACTCGCGCTCGTTGAGATGCTTCCAGTGCGATTCGACGACATGGCCGATCGGGTCCACGTCCGGCGGCATCGACATCAGATCGTTGCGGAACAGGTCGAGCCGCAGCTGGTGCAGGTGCGCCACGGTCGCCTGAAGCAGGTCCACGCGGGTCGGGAAGTAGTACTGCATTCCCCCGCGCGATACGCCGGCGTGGTCGGCGATCACTGAAGTGGAGACTTCCGAATATGGCATCCGCGAGAGGCAATCGATCGTCGCATCGAGCACCTGAGCCCGCAGGATCGCGCCTTTTTCCGCCTGGCGCTGGCCGCTGCCACGCTTGGCGCTGCGCCCGACACCCGAAAGAGACAGCGCCTGGGTATCGTCATCAGGCTTGAGGGACTTGCCACTCATGCTCGATGCTGCGGCCGGGTTGCTGCGAGGAAAATCGTCATCGGGCGCACCTAACACAAGTTGCAGGTCGAGCCAGAGCTAAAATTAAGCAGCACTGATTGACTTTACCCTGGGATAGGTCAAATTAAAAAGCAGGCCTGCTGAAAAATGGTCAAAAGGGAGAAGGATTGTGCACATGGCAAATTGCCTGAAGGAGAACTTGCGCCCGCTCGTCTCGACGGCCCTGACCGGCTCGTTAGCTTTCCTCGCGATGCCTGCATCGGCACAGGACGACGCCCGCGGCGAGGCCACCGTCCAGGAAATCGTCGTCACCGCGCAGCGCCGAGCACAGGCGATTTCCGACGTGCCGCAACCGGTACAGGCGATCGGCGGCGCGCAGCTGCAAGCGCTCGGCGTCGACCAGATCGAGGACGTGATCTCGCTGGTACCCAGCGCCACGATCGGGTCGACGATCTCGGTCGGGTCCAACACCTTCCAGATTCGGGGCGTCGCGGCCGGCGAGACCGACGGCGATGCCACGATCGGTTTCTACCTCGACAACTTCGCGTTCTCGATGCCTGGCCGCCCCTACGCACCCGCTGCGGACTTCTACGACATCGACCGCGTCGAAGTGCTACGCGGCCCGTCGGGCACCCTATACGGCCTCGGCTCGCTGGGCGGTACAATCAAGGTCATCACCAAGGACCCTAACCTGTCCGCAGCGGAAGGGTCGGTGCGCTCGTCGATCAACGTGACCGCAGGCGGCGAACCCGGCGCCGGCGCGGATGCGATGGTCAATATTCCGCTGGTCACTGACAAAGTCGCGATCCGCGGCGCGCTGTCTTACAACATGATTGGCGGGTTCGCCGAGAACATCGCCACCGGCAAGAAGAACGCCAACGACGCCGATACAATCACTGGCCGCGTCAAACTGCTCGCCCAGCCCACCGATGAGTTCAAGATCCTGTTGGCCGCATGGTACAACAGGTCCAACCAGGACTTCTCCAACCGCGCGACGCTGGCTGATCCACCGGTGTTCGACCAGACTTTCGGCATAGCCAACTCGAACTATAAGCTGTTCACCGCCGACCTCGAATACGATCTCGGCCCGGCCTCGCTGATGTCGACCACCGGATACATCAAGAACAAGGTCGTCGTGAACAACGGTGGCTTCATCCCCGGCATCGGCGACTTCTCGAACTTCTGGCCGCTGGTAACCAAGAACTTCAACGAAGATCTCCGGCTCGCCTCGAATGACGAAGGTGGCCCGCTCAACTGGCTGGTCGGGTTCTTCTACCAGAACGGCAAGACCACGGGTGGACAGAGCGTATCGCTCAACGATTTCCCGGTCGGGGGCCAGACAGGCCTTGCTACCTTCAACGACAATGTGATCAAGACACGGGCCTGGGCCGTCTACGGCAACGCGACTTACAGCTTTGCGGACGGGCTGGTCGACCTGACGGTGGGCGGGCGCTACTACAAGGAGAAGCGCACGTTTATCGAAAACAGCTCGATTACGCTGATCGAGGCTGGCGTCGTCGTGCCCACGGTCGGCACCGACCGCGCGAAGAACAACACCTTCAACCCGCGCGTCAACATTTCGGTCCACCCAACCGACGATGGCATGATCTACGCTGAAGTCGCCAAGGGCTTCCGCTCGGGTGCGATCACCTCGACCTCGATCATTTCGGGCGCAAACGCGGCGCTTGGCACGACCTTCGACAACAGTTCGCCACCGGACACATTGTGGAACTACGAAGCGGGCTTCAAGTGGTCGTTCGGTAGCCTCGATGTTGCCTTTTCCGGTTACTTGTTCGACTGGAAGGATGCGCAGATCGAACTGTCGCCGACGCTGCAATCGATCGTCGTCCCGATCGGCGACGTGCGCGGCAAGGGCATCGACGGCGAGATCAACTGGCGCACCCCGCTTAAAGGCCTGACGCTGGCGGCCGCCGGCAACGTCAACAGCACGAAGCTGCGCGATGTCATTCCCGAAGTCGCGGCGGCATTGCCGTGGCTTGCCTCGGGCCAACAGCTTCCCGGCACCGCCAAGAAGACGCTCTCCGTCACCGGCAGCTACGTCACCGACGTGGGCAACGGCTGGGACCTCAGAATCAACGGGCGATATTCCTACCGCGATCGCCAGCGCAGCATATTCAACGGCGCCTACGCCCCGTGGAATGGCTTCGGCTCGGCCCGGATCAGCTTGGTTCGCGATGACGTTGAGCTGTCGGTCTTCGCCGACAATATCGGCAATGCCCAGCGCCCGATCTCCAAGCCCGGCGGTCAGAACCAGGTGCCGTACCCTCGCACGATCGGCCTAGCGGTCGAGAAGAAGTTCTAGGTCAGGCGCGAGCGTCGGAGAGTACAGATGGCAAAGATCGAAGCGGAATTCATTGACGCCCCGCGGCGCGAGGGGGAATGGCTCGCCGAGCCATTCCTTCCCCGCAAGCCTATTCCCGACATCGGCAGCGCCCGCATCGACGGCGAGCGTTTCCATTCGCGCGAATTCATGCAGCGTGAGTGGGACACTATTTGGACGCGCACCTGGAACATCGGCTGCCACGTCAGCGAACTGGAGGAGGCCGGCGATTTTCGCGTTCACACGCTGGGCAAGGAGTCGCTTCTGTTCGTCAAGGGCGAGGACGGAGCGATCCGCGGCTTCTTCAACATCTGCCAGCATCGCGGCAACGTGCTGTGCCAGTCGCGCGAAGGGGCGGTTAACCGGCTTAAGTGCCCGTTTCACGGTTGGGAATGGAACCTTGACGGTAGCTTGCGACAAGTCATGCATCCGCAGCTGTTCCCGCAGTTCCGCAACGGCATCCCGACCGAGGAACTGGCGCTGTCGCCGCTGAAGGTCGACACATGGGGAGGCTGGGTGTGGTTCAATATGGACCCCGCTGCTGGGCCATTGCACCACTTTCTGGGCGAAGCGGGACGTCATCTTGAAAGCTACAGCCTCGAGAGCTTCAACCTCGTCGACTACAAGAGCTTCGAGTGGGCGGGCAATTGGAAGCACGCGCACGACGCCTTCAACGAAAGCTACCATTTCGAGGCACTGCACCCCGAATTCCTGCATTTCGCTGAAGGCTTCGATGTGCCGATCGAACTGCTCGGCATTCACAGTCGCATGCTCAATTTCAACCATACTGTCAGCGAGATTCTTCCCGACCGCTCGGAGATGACGGAATTCCGCGCCCGGATGCTTGGCCTGCCCGAAGGCTACGTAGGCGAGGCAAAGGATGTCCACCTCGCCATCGTCGACCAGAAGCGCGCCTTGGAGGGGACCACCCACATCCCCTACGAGCGGATGAACGACGAGCAACTGGCGCACCAGTACCACTATACCTTCTTTCCGGGCACGACCTTTACCTCCTCGCCCGAGATGTCGATCGTGTTCCGTTATCGCCCACATGAAACCGATCCGGGCCTGTGCTACTACGATTTTCTGATCACCCGGCACGATCCGCCTGGTGTCCCGCGGCCTGAATACGAGTACAGGCTTTACCGCCACGATCAGCTGCCCAGCTACGCCGACGCCTTCGAAGATACCTTCGACCCGGTGCTTGCCAACGTGCTGCAGCAAGACGGCACCAACATGCCGACGATGCAGCAGGGCACCGGCTCTCGCGGTTTCCGGGGCATGATCCTGGGCGAGCAGGAAGTGCGTCTGCGCCACTTCCACCAGACCATCGATCGCTACTTGCGCGGCGATTTTCCGACGGCTGGAGACAGGTGACCATGGCCATGATCAGCACCGGCGCAAAGCGCATCCACATCGTCACTGGCGGCAAGTACCACGACTTCGATCTGGCGCGCCTACGTCTGCTCGAACTCGCGAGCGAGGATGACCGCATCCGCGCCAGTTGTGCGATGGACTACGAAGGCCTGGCAGTCCTCGATGAATGCGCCGCGCTCGTTCTCTACACTTGCGACCTGATGCCCAGCGACGAACAGGCGGCGATGATGGACGCCTTCGTCCGGCGTGGCGGGCGTATCATGGCGCTCCATGCAGTCAACGCGCATTTGGAATTCACTGACGGTCCAGAGATCGTCACGAGTGGCGTGCGCATTCCCGGCCTCGTCAAGGCGACCGCCGATCATGTCTGCCCGGTGTTCATGAACCTGCTCGGCAGCCGATTCGTCACGCATCTGGCGGCGCAGGACATTCGCGTCCACGTCGAGGATCCCGAGCATCAGATTACGCGAGGACTGTCCGACTTCACTCTGGTGGATGAACCTTATGTCGCGACGCCACTGGGCGATTTCAAAGTGCTCTTAAGCGCGCGTTACAAAGGCCTGACGCCGGGCTACGAAACCGTCGAGATCACCGACGATCCGCCCCGGCCGCAGCTTTACGTCAAGGACCATGGTGATGGCGCCGTGCTCTATTCGCCGCTCGGCCACGCCTGCGGCAAGTACGACATGCGCCCGCTGATGGACGAGGCCCCTGTAGTGCGCGGTCCCTGGGACGATGTCCATTACCTCGAGATGGTACGGCGCGGGATCGGCTGGCTGGTGGAGGCGAAGGTATGACCGGGCTTCAGATCCGTCAGTTGGGGTACGTCACCGACGATGTCGAGGCGGCCGCAATGGAGTGGGTAAGGGCGCTGGGCGCCGGTCCGTTCTTCGTGTTAAAGGGTATGGGCTTCCAGTCCTGGAGCTACAAGGGCGCGCTGCAGGAGATGACGCTCGACATCGCGTTCGGGCAGGTCGGGGATCTGATGGTCGAACTGATCCGCCCCAACGGCCCATGGCCCAACGTCTATGGTAAGGCGATGCCAACCGGGTGCCGGGCGCACCACCACGGCTACCTCGTGCCCGACCTCGACGCGGCGGCGGCCAACCTTGGTGGCGCGGAACTGGTGACGCAGGCTGATCTTTCTTCGGAAACCGAATTGCGCTATTTCGACACCCGCGACCGGCTTGGCCTTTTCGTCGAACTCATCACTGACAGCCAGGAAAGCCACGGCTTTTTCGAGCTTTCGGCCCAAGCCGCGCGCAACTGGGACGGCGAAACCGACCCAGTCCGTCCGTTCGAAGCGGGCGTCACGTGATGGCTGATTTGAGAACTCGGGCTCCGGTCGTGATCGTCACCGGCGCGGCCTCGGGCATCGGTGCAGCGACCGCTGCGGCGCTCACGGCATCAGGCGCGCAAGTGATCGGGATTGATCGCGAGCCTGTTACCGCGCCTGCGGCACGCGCGATCCTTATGAGCGTGACCAATGAAGCGGAATGGATCGAAGCGGTCGCGCAAACAGTCGCGGAGTTCGGGCGCATCGACGGCCTCGTCAATTGCGCTGGTGTCATCCGCATGGGCCCAGTCACTGCGCTGGCGCTCGAGGACTTGCGTCTGACGCTGCAGGTCAACGTCGAGGGGCCGTTCCTCGCTATGAAACACGTGCTACCCGTAATGTACAGGCAGGCCGCCGGCAGCGTGGTCAACATTTCTTCCACCGCCGGGATCGCCGGCGCGGCCGGGGCATCGGCCTACTGCGCCAGTAAGGGCGCGATCCGGCTGATGACCAAGGCGGTCGCGCTAGAAGCCATCGGCAACGGTTCGGGTGTACGGGTAAACTCGCTGCACCCGGCGATGACCGAGACGCCAATGGTCAAGGAAATCGTCGCGCAGTTGGGCGGCGATGCCGGCACTGAGGACCAGATGCGCGCGCTGCAGCCCTCGGGAGCCTTCATTCCGCCGGCGGCCGTGGTGGATGCGATCCTGTTCCTGCTGTCCGACTCCTCGAAGTTCGTCAACGGCACCGAGTTGGTCGTCGACAACGGGTTTACCGCACAGTGACGGGAAGACTTGAGGGTTGCCGCGCGCTCGTCACCGGCGGGCTAGGTGGGATCGGCATGGCGGTCGGCACGGTCTTCCTTCGCGAAGGCGCTGAAGTGTGGCTGGCGGACCTGCTCGACGAAGGCGCCACCCCCGTCACGGCTGCCTTGGGCAAGCTTGACGGTGCCCGCTACCTTCAGCTTGACGTTACCGACGCGGCGGCATGGAAGGCGGCTGCCGATACGCTGGGCGAACGGCTTGACGTCCTCATCAACAACGCCGGGATCGCGCCGACGGGAGAGATCGGCAAGTTCGGCGAGGCGGCTTGGCAGCAGGTCATGGCGGTCAATGCCACCAGCGCCTTCCTGTCGCTGACGCATCTTGCGCCGCTGCTGGCGGCGGCGGGGCAGGGTGAGCGCTGGGCCAGCGTCGTCAATCTTTCCTCGATCCTTGCCAACGTAGGAATGGGGCAGGCGGCGGGCTATGCCGCCAGCAAGGGCGCGCTACGCAGCCTTACCAAGGCGGTCGCGGTGGAGTTCGCGCAAGGTGGCAAGCCCATCCGCGTCAACTCGCTACACCCTGGCTTCGTGCGGACCGAAATGACCAGTTCGGGCAGCGCCGCGATGAGCGAAAACGGCGCCTTGCTCGATGCCCTTGCGGCAGAAACACCAATGGGCCGCATCGCCGACCCGGCTGAGATCGCCAGTGCCGTGCTGTTCCTCGCTTCGGCCGAAAGCAGCTTCATAACCGGCAGCGAGCTAACCGTCGACGGCGGCTGGACCGCACGCTAAGCCAAGGATGACGAACCCCATGATTTTCTACGATTTCGCCGTCTTTGCTCCCAGCCCTTACGTTGTGCGGATGTTCGCCGCCGAGAAAGGCGTCACGCTCGAGCGCCGGGTAATCGACCTGCTCGCTCGCGAAAACCGTCGCGAGCCGTTTGTCACCGAGGTCAACCCACTGGGCGAACTGCCTGCGATAGTGCTCGAAGACGGCACTGCGCTTACCGAGATCACCCCCATCTGCGAATACCTTGAGGATATCCAGCCTGATCCGCCGTTGATCGGCGCAACTCCGCTGGAGCGCGCGGAAACCCGGATGTGGGTGCGCCGCATCGACCAGAAGATCGCCGAACCGATGGGGGAGGGCTTCTCCACCGACGAGGGCAGGAGCTTCTTCGAGGCCGATGCCGACGCCGGTCTGCCCGCCCTCAAGTCAATGCTGCCGGCCAGCGCCGCCCCGGTGCTGAAAGCAAAGGCGCGCGCCAAGATCCTTTGGCTCGACGGCCAGATGGCGGGGCGCGAATGGGTCTGCGGCACCCGCTTCACGCTCGCCGACATCTTCCTCTACTGTTACCTCCAGTTCGGCGAACACCACGGTCAGCCGATCTCGCCAATGGCTACCTGGACGCTCGACTTCTTCGAGCGAATGAAGCGCCGCCCCGCAGCGTGGCACGGTGAGGCAGGCAGCCTCAACTGATCCTCTCCAACGTCTCCCCCAAAAATTTACAAGGCGATTTCCCCATGAAGGCGGTGTTTTACAGCGAGAACGGCGGCCCCGAGGTCATGGCCTATGGTGACCGCCCCGACCCGATCGTTGGGGAGCACGACGTGCTGCTGCGCGTCGAGGCGATCGCGATCGAGGGCGGCGACCTGCTCAATCGCCTGATAGCCCCACTCGAGACGGTGCCCTTCATCCCCGGCTACCAAGCGGGCGGCACGATCGAGGCGATTGGTGCGCGCGTTACCCGGTTTGTGCCCGGCCAGCGCGTCGTCGCGTTCAACTGGAACGGCAGCCACGCCGAGCTGATGGCCGCACCGGAGGATTTCTGCTTCCCGATCCCCGACGATCTCGACATGATGATCGCTGCGGCCGCCCCGATTGCGTTTGGAACCGCGCACGATGCGGTGGTTGAATACGGCCAACTCCAGGCCGGTGAGACGGTGCTGATTCAAGGCGCAGCCGGCGGTGTCGGCATCGCAGCTGTCCAGATCGCGCGCGAGCACGGCGGCATCGTCATCGGCACGGCCTCGGGGGCGGAGCGGCTGGAACGGCTTAAGCCGCTTGGCGTCGACCACGCCATCGACTACCGCTCCGATGACATCGCCGAGCGCTGCGGTGCGATCACTGGCGGCAAGGGCGTGGACCTCGCGGTTGATCTTGCTGGCGGCGCGGGCAAAGACCTGCTGGTCAGGGCGCTGCGCCCGCACGGCCGATACGGCGCGGTGGGCGCATCGACCGGCGAGATACCCACGTTCAGTTTCTTCGATCTGATCGGTGAGCGGCTGAACGTCTATGGGGTCTCGCTAGGCCGCGAGATGCACGAGCAGCGGGTGCGCGATCTGGTAGCCATGGTCTTCGCCAAGCTCGCCGACGGCTCCTACCAGATGCCGATCGACCGCGTGTTTCCGCTGAGCGACGCGGTCGAAGCACATCACCACGTTGCGACTGGGCATCCCTTCGGCCGGGTGATGATGACCCCGTGAGCGCCAGTGGTAAAGGTGGCGCATCGCGCCTTCAGGGCCGCGTCGCGCTGGTGACCGGTGGAGCGCAGGGCATCGGCGCCGCGGTGGCACTGGGCCTCGCTCGCGAAGGAGCCAAAGTGCTGGTTACCGACGTGGACGGCGACGGCGCCGAGACTAGCGCAGCCGCCATCGTCGCGGAGCTTGGCGCCGAGACGGCGCGGGCCCACCCGCTCGATGTCACCGACGAGTCCGGATGGATCGCCGCGATCGCCGCCTGCAGTGATGCGTTCGGGAGCCTGAACGTGCTGGTCAACAACGCCGGGATCGTTACGCTAGGTTCGGTGGAGGAGCTTAGCCTTGCAGAGTGGCGGCGCTCGATGGCGATCAACGCCGACGGCGCGTTCCTTGGCTGCAAGTATGGGCTGGGGCTGATGCGCGAGAGCGGACCGGGATCGATCATCAACATGTCGTCGATCTCGGCGATGGTCGCCGCCGGCAACATGGCTGCATACAACGCCTCGAAGGCTGCGCTGTGGATGCTGACCAAGTCGGTTGCGCTGCACTGCGCCAAGTCGGGCTGGGATATCCGCTGCAACTCGGTCCACCCGACGTTCGTGCGCACTGGATTGCTCGACGGTTTCGTCGGCGCGCGCGATCCCGATGACGTTCTGGCCAAGCTTGCCCGCCAGATACCGCTCGGGCGCATAGTCGAGATCGACGACGTGGTGCGCGCAGTGCTTTATCTCGCCTCCGACGACAGCGCGATGATGACGGCCTCCGAGATCAAACTCGACGGCGGGCTATCGGCTCAGTGACCGGAAATGTGACCAGCGACCTGACCAGCAGGGAGATCTACCATGACTCAAGCCTTCGATATCACCGGCAAGCGTGCGCTTATCACTGGCGCCTCCTCGGGCCTCGGCGTTCATATTGCGCACGTCCTGTCGGGCTCGCACCTTACGCTCTACGCGCGTAGGATGGACAAGCTGGAAGAAACAGCGGCGGCGATCCGCGCGGCGGGGGGCACGTGCGATATTGTTGTGATGGACGTCGCTAATCCTGCCTCGGTGGCTGCGGTCGAGCCGCGGGCGCTTTTTCAGAGATCGACATCCTCATTAACAACGCCGGCGTGGCCGCCACGGGAGGCGCGCTGGATGTCGGAGTGATGGACTGGGATCACGTGCTCGACATCAACTTGCGCGGGGTGTTCCTCGTCGCACAGGCGGCCGGCCGGGCGATGCGAGAGCATGGGCGCGGTGGCTCGATCATCAATATCGCCTCGATCCTGGGCTTGCGCGAGCGGCCGGGGTTGGCGTTCTATTCGGTGTCGAAGGCCGGCGTGATCCAGTTAACAAAATCGCTCGCGCTCGAATTGGCGCGCTGGAACGTGCGCGTCAATGCCATCGCACCGGGCTATTTCCTCACTGACATCAACGACGGTTTCCTTGGCGGAGAGCAGGGACGGGCACTGATGAAACGCATCCCTCAGTGACGCTTGGGCGAACTACACAAGCTTGACGGTCCGCTGCTGCTTCTGGCGTCCGATGCGGGCGCCTATATGACTGGGGCCACCATAACCGTCGACGGCGGCCATCTGGTGAGTTCGCTTTAGGAGGTTCGACCCGTTAGGCGGTAGTCTCCTCCTTTTGGCGTCCAATGTGGGCGAAGTCCGGGCGCGTTCACTTCTCCAGGCATAAGAGGAATTCGCCCGGTAAGTGTGCAGCAACGTGGCTAGCGCTTGGATCTCCGGGCCGCTGCGTGTCGGTCTATGGGACAAAGCGACCATTCGCTGCGGCTCCCGAACGGCGGCTTCTTAACCGACACCGGATGTTCCTGCGGCGCAGGATCGCGGGTTTAGGCATGACATCATTGGCCGAAAGTGGTCATTCAAGTGGCTAGCCGGGACCGACCGCCACGTCCCAAGCCCCGCCCATTCATCGATCTCGCGCTCCATGTGTTCGTATCGTTCGCGTACCAAGCGCAGCGCGTCGCTACCCAGTAGCAACTGCAGTGGCGGCGCGTCGGCATCGACCAAGGCGAGGACCGCTTGGGCAAGCTTGGCGGAATCGCCAGCCTGTTTACCACTCTTCTCCTTGCGCGCATCCCGGATCGGATCGAACTGAGCGTCTTAGTCGGCGATCAGGCTCGAAGCTCTGCGCCTTTTCACCGTGCCGCAGGGCTACCCTGACATGACCTGCTTGGTAGTAGCCGGCGGAATTATTCATCCCTCGCAGACCTACGACAATTTTGCTCCGGAAGTTGCAAAAGTTGCGGCATTCAACTTGCTGCCTTGAAAGAAGAACTGGCGCTACAATGCGGCGACTGGCGCCCCAAAACGGCGTCGGCTGCGCTCCTTGGAGAATATGCCGCGATAATTGTCGATCAGCGCGGCAACCGATACGCGTCGAACCCGATATCGCTGCCCTCTGCAACGATAATGTCGTCAAATTGATGACATGGATAGACGTGTCGAGCGGTTTCGCTGTCCTGAATCGCGAATTGTGCGCTGAGGATTTTTCTGCAGCTTAATGTAGCCTCCTGTGCTGTTCATTTTTTCACGGCGTTCACCTGCGATTATTAGAAACGTAGGAACCTCAACCTTGAGCCCGAATTTGCGCGCCGGCGCGCCGGCGCGCCTTTCCACGAGCAATTCGGCTTGGGCAAACATCATCTGCGCCGATGCCTGCTGGCGTTCGATGATCCTGAAATCGTCCAGTATTTCGTCTGCAATCCCGCAAAGAAACTGATCTCGTTCGCTTCTGCCAGCACATCCTCAAGCAGGACACGGTCACACCATCGCAGGGCATGGTCAAAACCCGCCCTTGGAAGTGCGCAGATCAGTGGCGCCAGAAACAGGCACGATTCGCATTGAGGCCCTTCATCGTCGACCCTTGCCGCGTATCGAACCCCATCGTCGATGTGGTGTCATTGGGCTGAAGCGCTTGGAGCAAGCCACCACATGAGCGCAGCTATTGCTGGCGAACCACGACCACTAAGGCGACATGAAATGCCTTTTGAGGGAAAAAGATCGCAGATCTCCTAGCGGGGGAGCCAGCATGCATCTTTACGAAAATAGCGACACGCTTTTCGAGCCACTTCCGGATGGCGCAATGGTAGCACGGCTCGGCACGCGGCTGAACACAAATTACGCAATCTCGTCGCTGGCGCCCGGGCGCAAGTGGCACTACATTTGCTGTAATACCGGGTGTTGCCAAGCACCCGGCCCTGCAGAGGAGATCGCGGCGACTTGGGTATCGGCGTCAGCCTCAGGAAGCTCAAACTCTGGTGCTTGCTTGTGCTGGCCGCCGTGGCAGCCCATGCCCTTTTGCCAATCGCAGGGCCCGAAGCGCGGGCAACCGGATCCCCTTTCAACCCTTCCACCATCGATGTCTCGACCTCGCACGCCCGCCGGGTTGACGTCGCTCAGGCCGCAGTAACGGATTCGGATCCGGACAGCGGCCTCACTTCGATAACGCTGCCCCTTTTGCCCGCTGTACAACCGATCACCGGCGCCCATGCGACGAGCGCAAGCTGCAACAGTGTTATGCCCCCGACTGCGCCTGCGCTGCCGAAACAGCACTGCTCCCTCCGTCAGCCCCGCGCCCCTCCTGGCACCTGAACGCCGCAGGATCGGGCTTGCCCGGTCCGGGTTTCCTTGCCGGGCGCGACACAGGTTGCGGCGGTAATGCACGGGATGTTCAATGCCGCATCATTCACCGCTTATCGGAACGGTAGTCGCCGGTCTGGTGATCGCCTTCTTCATGGGGGCTCTCGCCCACCGCTTGCGGGTTTCCCCGATTGCAGGCTACCTGCTGGCCGGGGTCTGCGTCGGGCCCTTCACTCCGGGCTTTGTCGCCCATGCCGGCCTCGCCGCCGAACTGGCCGAGATCGGTGTCATCCTGCTGATGTTCGGCGTTGGCCTACACTTTTCCCTTCGTGACCTGCTGGCGGTGAAACACATCGCCATCCCCGGCGCGCTGGTCCAGATAGTGGCTGCGACCCTGCTGGGCATGGGCATCGGCTATGCGATGGGCTGGGGCCTTCTGGCCGGCTTCGTCTTCGGCCTCGCGCTTTCGGTCGCCAGCACGGTCGTGTTACTGCGCGCATTGCAAAGCCGTAACCTTGTCGAGACAGAACGCGGGCGTATCGCGGTAGGCTGGCTCATCGTCGAGGACCTTGTCATGGTGCTGGCACTGGTGCTGCTGCCTGCGCTAGCCTCAGGACTGAGGGACGGCAGCGCGGTCGCGGCTCTGCCCTATGCAATTGCCAGTACGCTGCTCAAAGTGGCTGGATTCGTTGCACTAATGCTGATCGTGGGACGCCGACTGCTGCCCTGGGCGCTGCATTGGGTCGTCCACACTGGTTCACGCGAACTGTTTCGGTTGGCCGTGCTTGCAGTGGCGTTGGGCGTCGCCTTTGGAGCAGCCTATGTCTTCGACGTCAGCTTCGCTCTGGGCGCTTTCTTCGCGGGCATGATACTGGGCGAGACCCAACTCAGCCGCCGCGCCGCCGAAGAAACCCTGCCCTTACGCGATGCCTTCGCGGTGCTGTTTTTCGTCTCGGTGGGCATGCTGTTCGATCCTTCCGTCGTTACCGAACAGCCCCTACCGCTCCTCGTAACGGTGGCGACGATCGTGCTGGGAAAGTCGCTTGCCGCCTACCTCATCGTCCGCGCTTTCGGGCACCCGAACGCTACCGCGCTCACTATTTCGGCCAGCCTTGCCCAGATCGGCGAGTTCTCCTTCATCCTCGCGGGACTTGGTTCGGGTCTGGGCCTGCTGCCCGACGCGGGGCGCGACCTGATCCTGGCCGGGGCGATCATCTCGATCTTCCTGAACCCCTTCATTTTCAACCTTGCGGTAGGTGCAACTGGCGCCGTCAAACAGCAAATGGCGCAGCAGGCCGCGCGAGAGGAGGCTGAGCATGAAAAGCGGCGCGAAGAGCACGTCATTCTTGTCGGTTATGGCCGCGTTGGCAGGCTGGTTGCCGCCGGGCTGCGCGCTACGCCCACCGCCGTCCTCTTGATCGAGGCGCAGCCGGACCTTGCTCGCCGCGCCCAGGCCGACGGGTTCCAGGTGGTCACTGGCAATGCGGTCGAAGCAGCCATACTGGAAGAAGCCGGCATCGCCCGCGCCCACCGCATGGTCATCGCCATCCCCGAAGGGTTCGAGGCCGGAGCCATCGTCGCCCAGGCCAAGACGATGCGGCCCGAACTCTCGGTGATTGCCCGCGCGCACAGCGACGAACAGCTCGAACACCTCGTCCAGCACGGCGCCGACAGCGTGGTGCAGGGAGAAAAGGAGATTGCCCGCCAGATGTTGCAACTGATCGGCGCCAAAGCCAGCAAAATCCCCAAGCCGAAACTGCCGGGCCCCGGCGCTGGGAACAAGGCAATCGCGTCATGAAAAATGGCAGAAAACCACCCCCCTGGTTCAAGTGGGCAATCTGGGGAGGCATCCTGCTGTCGGTAGCGGTGCCGTCAGCCTGCGTGCTGCACCATGGCACAGTTCCGGGCTATCGATCGCTTTCGCTGCTACTGGAATGAAAAATAAGGCTGAAAGCGTCCGCAGCGCCATAAAGCTTCGTTTAGTTGCGGCCCATAAACGCGATTTTGGCGCGAAGTTCTTTCGGCCGTAATCTCGTAAACGCTTAGCCACAGGCGCATAGAGGCGAGTTGAACCTTGCTGAGGAAGTTTTCGGCCAGTTTGTCGTTGCGTGTGGCACCGCGTCGGAAGTATTTTAGCTTTAAGAAGAACCGCTCGATCAGGTTTCCTTCGCGGTAGAGCCATATACCGAAGTAGGGCTTTGACCTTCGGTTTGTTTAGGCGAGATGCCCCGATCCGATCGCTTACCGTAGCCCTGTTCGTGCCGATCATCGCTCTGAGACAGATCATGGGCGAGTTCATCTGGCCGGACATCGCAAAGCGCATGGGAATCCCTTGCATGATGGTAGTCGCCTGCCTCGGCTGGCCGGCATCGGCCCTGACGCTCTGGGCGGGGGTTCATGGTTCACCGATCGCCGTCATTGTCAGCGCCATTGCTTACGCGGCGACCGCCGGAGGCGCAAATGGCCATTTGGAGCCTACTGGCGCAGTCCTGCGCTGCCGTTCCCAAGCAGACTGCGCTGCGTTATTGGCCCGTTCTCTTTCTGCTCCAAGATCCCCCAGGCTGTCGCAATTTTGGCGGTCGGTTAATGGCTGTCGAGGTTTGCTTATCGAGGCGCCAGAGGTGCTGACAACCCGCTCGTCGTCACTGGAATGCTGGGCCGCGACGTTTCAGCGGCCGTCATTGCCGGCATCGCTTGGCGTATCTAAGCCAGCCTGAATTCGAACCAGCCCAGTTGAGGATGAGATTGGAGTTGAATTTCTCCGGTTGACCGATCGGCGGTAAGTAAACGGCGGCTTACGGCGAATCCTGCCACTTCAGGGCACCACGGGACGGCAGTTTTGTGCCATGACCCGGCGCTCGGCCCCAACAGAACCGACCCATGGCCGACATTGGTCGACAGAATTTCTGCTCCCGGCTGCGGTCCGTCCGCTATTTTTTTGTTGGAAGGCTCCAATGCTCTAAGCCGAGACATTGCCCATTAACGGCTATCTGCCATTATCAGCAAGCTATCGGGAGAAAGACGACATCATGCTGATGACATTCGCGCTAACGCTTACCTTTCTCGTCCTCCTCTTCCTCGCCGTCAGCGTAAAGGTAGTGCGACAGGGCTATCAATATACGATCGAGCGTTTCGGCCGCTTGACCGAAGTCGCCCGCCCTGGGCTCAATTTCTACCCCGCCTTCTTCTATGCCGTAGGTCGCAAGATCAACATGATGGAGCAGGTGGTCGACATTCCTGGGCAGGAGATTATCACTAAGGACAATGCCATGGTGTCGGTTGACGGCGTGGTGTTTTTTCAGGTGCTGGATGCTGCCAAGGCCGCGTATGAAGTGTCCGAACTCTATGTCGCTATAATGCAGCTCGCCACCACCAACTTGCGCACCGTCATGGGGTCGATGGACCTTGACGAGACCCTCTCAAAGCGCGACGAGATCAATGCCCGTCTACTGTCGGTGGTTGATCACGCCACGGGCAGTTGGGGTGTCAAGATCACTCGCGTGGAACTTAAGGACATCCGCCCACCTGCCGATATCGTCAACGCCATGGGTCGCCAGATGAAGGCGGAGCGCGAAAAGCGCGCCAACATCCTCGACGCCGAAGGCGCACGCGCGGCGGAAATCCTTCGGGCCGAGGGGCAGAAGCAAAGTCAGATTCTGGAAGCCGAAGGTCGGCGTGAAGCCGCCTTCCGCGACGCCGAAGCACGTGAGCGTGAAGCAGAGGCGGAGGCTAAGGCAACACAGATGGTCTCCGAAGCGATTGCGTCCGGCAATCCGCAGGCGCTCAATTACTTCATCGCCCAGAAATACACCGAAGCGGTCAGTCAGTTCGCAATTAGCCCCAATGCCAAGACCATCCTGTTCCCGGTGGAGGCGACGCAGCTCATTGGCACATTGAGCGGCATTGGCCAGCTTGCAAAGGACGCGCTAAGCGAAGGCTCGGGCAAAAACGACGGCACGTCTCCCACACCTCCTCGCCGTCCTTCGCCCTTTGGTCAGAGTCCGGGATGATGTCGGAACCTGGACCTCATACATGAACGCTTTGATCGACGCACTTCAGGATCACTGGTGGTGGCTGATCTTCGCCGCCCTGCTTGGCATGATGGAAATCGCGATGCCCGGCGTTTTCCTCATCTGGATCGCGCTCGCTGCCGCGATCACCGGCCTTCTGGCACTTGCCTTTCCTGTAGCCATTCCAGCGCAGATTTTAATCTTCGCGTTACTGTGTTTGGCCAGCGTCTGGGGAGGCCGCCGCTGGTATTTAGCACACCCCGTACCTAGTGCCGACTCGGCCCTTAATGACCGTACCGCCCGCCTGATCGGCCAGACCGTATTGGTGGTCGAAGCGATCGAGGCAGGCGAAGGCCGCGTTAAGGTCGGTGATAGCGTCTGGTCCGCGCACGGCGAGGATGCGGTCATCGGTACAAAGGTGCGCGTAGTGGGCGCGGAGGGAATAGTGTTGCGGGTGAAAGGCATAGTGGATCAATAGCCGGTCTGCCGTCGACCCTTACCGGTCGTTCACGCACCGATTTTTCATTCTCAGGTGCAGCCCGTCCGCTTACTCAACTTAGCCATGAAATGATGGCCGATTTTGGAATTTCAGCTTACTGGCTAGGAGGACCAGATAGCTCCTCGTCGCCTTCCGGTATGGGCATCACTAGGAAAATTAAGCTTAGGTACCGGTTGGTAACGCCCGCCCATGACTGTTCAGCACATCGCGGAAGCATCTCGCAACCTGTCATTCCGAGTCCATGCAAAAGTCCCGTTTTTCCATTTCCAATCGGCAGTTTCGGGAGATCGCGGCGAGGCTGATCCA
>Ga0308165_1001622_pt1 | contig 30711 bp, 23 predicted proteins | sample PhyWR2_FD_201032 | JGI IMG/M metagenome (GOLD analysis project Ga0308165, IMG submission 201032) | Phyllosphere microbial communities from UC Gill Tract Community Farm, Albany, California, United States - DLSLW.R2 | ecosystem: Host-associated > Plants > Phyllosphere > Unclassified | place: USA... | reverse complement strand
TGCCCACGGCCCGCCACAGATTGCCAGAGCCCCCCGTGGCCGGGTCGTACACATTGCTCTGGTAGTCCACCCCCGCGACCACACGCCCATAGAGCGTGACCGAACTCTGGGCCTGGGCCGCCAGGGCCGTGCCCAGCGCCAGCGCGGCCAGGCCAGCGCTGCGGATCATGCGTTTATTCATCTCCCTCTCCTCCTTGACATTGCCGATTGGCGAAAATCCCCATGGCCGCAGCACGGCTGCCATGGGGAGCAGCTTGAAACCGGTCGCCAGCCCTTTTTCTTGTTCTTGTGCTTCTTGTTCTTGCGGGCGCATGCAGTCCCGTGGTTGCGATGCCCTGCAGGCTGCTTTCATGAATTCTCCGCAGGGATGGCGCCGGGCCTGAACGATTCATGCGCAGACCTATGCATTTGCGGCGCGGGCGCCCCGGTGTTTTCCCCTGGAAGGGGGCTGAGCGACGTTCGGGGATGGGGCATGGCCGCCGGATGCTCATTCCGCCGCAGCATCGGCCAGCCGGAAGATGCAGGCCATGGGAGTCCACTTGTCGCCGGGCGGTGTCCAGGGCGTGGGCGCCTGGAAGGTCCACATCAGCGCCTCCCATTTGCGCAGCTTCGGGTCGATGGCAGCGGCCAGGGACATGGCCCGGGGGTCATGCACCGCGCCATCGGTTTCCATCACCATCACCATGCGCGTGCCAAGGCGGTGGATTTCCATGACGGTGACGCCATGGCTGCGCAGATGCGCCGCCACCTCCGGCCAGATCCGGCGGTGCAGGGCTTCGTACCGGGCGATCAGCGCCGGGTCATCCCTGAGGTCGAGTGCAAGGCATTGGCGCATGGCGTCTCCATGGTGGTCAGGTCAGCGCGCGGTCCAGGTGGGTATAGCCGCCATCGACGAACAGCCATTGCCCCGTGGTGTGCGATGCCCGCTCGGACAGAAGAAAGACGACCGTGTCCGCAATCTCCTCGGCCGCCGTCATGCGCCGGCCCAACGGAATCCGGGCGCTGATCTGTTCCAGCTGGCGCCCGGGGTCATCGAAGCGGCCCAGCCAGTGCAGGTACATCGGCGTCATCACCTCGGCGGGCACCACGGCATTGACGCGCACGCCATCGGCTGCCAGCGCGGCAGCCCATTCGCGCGTCAGCGAGAGCTGGGCCCCCTTGGCCGCGCAGTAGCCGCTGGCCTGGCCCTGCCCGGTCAGCGCGGTCTTGGACGAGATGTTGACGATGGCGCCACGGCTGGCCTTGAGGTGCGGCAGGCAATGGTGGGCCATGACGTAGTAGTGCACCAGGTTGGCCTGCAGCGAGCGCACGAAGGCGTCGCGCCCTGCCTCCAGGCCCACGCCGTCATTGATGCCCGCGTTGTTCACCAGGCCGTCGATGTGGCCGCAGTCCGCCGCAGCGCGGGCCACCATCTCCCCGCATGCCTGTTCATCGACCAGGTCGAAGCGGAAGTGGCGGGCCCGGGGCTGCAGCTCCATGAGCTGCGCCTCGAACCGCGCGGACATGGTGTCCTTGCCGCAGATCAGCGGAACCGCACCTTCACCGGCCAGCCGCAGCGAGATGGCCGCCCCGATGCCGCTGGCACCGCCCGTGACGATGAAGATCTTGTCTTTCAGGTTCAGGTCCATGCTGCCTCCCATGTGGTCAGGTCATGCCTTGCGGCCGCAGGCCGTAGCAGCGCGCGGCGGTGCCGCCCCACAGCGCCTCGCGCTCGGACACCGACAGCCGCGACGACGCCCAACCATCCACCAGCTCAAAGACCGTGGCGTATGGCGCGGCCAGCAGGCAGACCGGCCAGTCGGAGCCAAACATCAGCCGCTGCGGCCCGAACACCTGCAAGGCCGTGTCCAGGCATTGGAGCAGGCAGGCCCGGTCAGGCTCGCGCAGGCCGGATCGCCAGTCGGCCTCGGTCACCAGGCCCGAGAGCTTGCACGCGACATGCGACAGCGGGGCGAAGCGCTGCAGCCATGCCTGCCAGCGGCCGAACGCGGCCTGGGCCTGGCCCTTGTGCTGGTCCCGGGCCAGCCCGGCCAGTGGCGGCTTGCCCAGGTGATCCAGCACCATCCAGTGCGCGTCATGCCGTGCACACAAGGCGGCGGCCGCATCCATCTGGTGGTCGAACACCAGCACGTCGTAGGCCCAGCCCTGGCGCTGCAGCACGGACAGACCGCGTGCGAATGCTGCAGAGCGCAGAAAAGCCGAGGCATCAGGCTCATCCTGCACCTGATGGCGCCACCCGCACAGCGCCGGCTCGGCACGCCAGGACTGCAGGCGCTCGCCAATGCCGTCGCAGGCCAGATCCTCCCATCCCACGACGCCGCAAATCCCGCCGTGCCGCCGCGCCAGATCCAGCAGGTATCGCGTTTCATCGACACTGCCCCTGGCCTGCACGGCAATGGCGCCGGTCAGGCCGCAGGCTTTCAGCTGCGGCAATACCTGCTCCGGCGTGCAATCCACCGCCAGCGCCTGCATGCCCTCGCCTATCCAGGGATAGTCCCGGGCGCTGTAATGCCAGAAGTGCAGATGCGCGTCTATGCGCTGAAGGGTAGGTGCTTCGTCCATGGCTCAGGCCTGGAAGCGATACCTGGCCAGAGATTCCGGCTTCATCGTGATGGAAAAGCCGGGCGCACCGGGAGGCATATAGGCCGCATTGCGCACCACGCAGGGATCCACAAAGTGCTCGTGCAGATGGTCCACGTACTCGATCACGCGCCCCTCACGCGTGCCCGACACGCAGACGAAATCGATCATGGACAGATGCTGCACATACTCGCAAAGGCCCACGCCCCCGGCATGCGGACACACGGGCAGACCGTACTTTGCGGCCAGCAGGAGTACCAGCAGCACCTCGTTGACCCCTCCCAGCCGGCAGGCGTCGATCTGCACCACGTCGATGGCGCCACGCAGGATGAACTGCTTGAAGAGAATGCGGTTCTGGCACATCTCTCCAGAGGCGACCTGGACCGGGGCAACGGCTTCGCGCACCGCGCGGTGGCCCTCCACATCGTCAGGGCTGGTCGGCTCCTCGATGAACCAGGGCCTGGCAAAGGCCAACTCCCGCACCCAGCCGATGGCCTGCCCCACCTCCCAGGCCTGGTTGGCGTCGATCATCAACTGGCGGTCCGGCCCCAGCACCTCGCGCGCGATGGACACGCGCCGGATGTCGTCCTGCAGGCTGCGCCCCACCTTGAGCTTGACGTGGTTGAAGCCGCCGGCCACCGCCTCGCGGCACAGGCGGCGCAGCTTGTCGTCGTCATAGCCCAGCCAGCCGGCGGAGGTCGTGTAGCAGGGATAGCCCTCGCGCTCCAGCACGCCGATGCGCTCGGCCTTGCGCGGCGACTGGCGATGCAGCAGCTCCAGCGCCTGGGCTTCGGTCAGGGCATCCGTCATGTAGCGGAAGTCCAGCGCGCGGACGAACTCCTCGGGCGTGAAATCGGCCACAAGACGCCACAGCGGCTTGCCCTCGGCCTTGGCCCACAGGTCCCACACGGCATTGACCACGGCGCCGGTGGCCAGGTGCATCGCCCCCTTGTCCGGGCCGATCCAGCGCAACTGGCTGTCGGAGGTGATGTGGCGCCAAAAGCGTCCCATGTCCTCCCGGACCCAGTCGAGCTCCATGCCCTCCACCAGGTGGCGCATGGCCGCGATGGCGGCGCAGCAGACCTCGTTGCCGCGCCCGATGGTGAAGGTCAGCCCGTGCCCCTCAAGGCCGGGCGTGTCCGTTTCCAGGATCACATAGGCGGCGGAGTAGTCCGGGTCCGGGTTCATGGCGTCAGACCCATCCAGGTGACTGGAGGTCGGAAAGCGCACATCGAGCACGCGCAGGGACAGGATTCGCGTCATGGTCTTCTCAGGCCTTGCCGGTTGTCGAGGGACTCGGTTGCTCGCGGGCCGCCACCATGGTCTGGCGCTGCTCGCCCAGGCCGGCGATGCCCAGCCGCATGGCCTGCCCGGCACGCAGGTACATGGGCGGCTTCTGGCCCATGCCCACGCCCGGCGGCGTGCCGGTGGAGATCACATCGCCCGGTTGCAGGCTCATGAAGCGGCTCAGGTAGCTGACGAGAAAGGCCACGCCGAACACCATGGTGGCCGTGCTGCCGTCCTGCATGCGCCGGCCGTCCACATCCAGCCACATGCGCAGCGCCTGCGGATCGGGCACCTCGTCGGCCGTGACCAGCCAGGGCCCCAGCGGGCCGAAGCCGTCGCAACCCTTGCCCTTGTCCCAGGTGCCGCCGCGCTCGAGCTGGTACTCGCGCTCGGAGATGTCGTTGACCACGCAATAGCCTGCCACGTGCTCCATGGCCCGGGCCTCGTCGATATGGCGCCCGCCCTGGCCTATGACCACGCCAAGCTCCACCTCCCAATCCGTCTTCACGGAGCCGGGCGGAATCTCGATGGCGTCGTCCGGGCCGCAGATGGCACTGGTCCACTTGCCAAACACCACGGGCTCGGGCGGCACCTGCATGCCGGCCTCGGCCGCATGGTCCGAGTAGTTGAGGCCTATGCACACGAACTTGCCCACCCGCCCCACGCAGGGGCCCAGACGCAGCGTGTGCTGCGGCACGCCTTCCACCAGGGGCAGTTGCAAGGGGTCCAGGGCGCCCAGTTGCGCCAGGCTGTCCGGCAGCAGCACAGGACCGGCAATGTCGTCCACCACGCCCGAGAGGTCGCGCACACGCCCTTGCGCATCGAGCAGGCCCGGTCTTTCATGGCCCCTGGGGCCGTATCGCAGCAATTTCATGGAGCAGTCCTGTGCAGCTCAGTTGGACCAGCCACCGTCGATCACGCTCAGCGTGCCGGTGACGAAGCGGGATTCATCGCTGGCGAGGTAGGTGGCCAGCGCGGCGATCTCCTCGGGCTGGCCTACCCGCCCCATGGGCTGGCGCGCCACGAAGGCCGCGCGCACCTGCTGCAGCGGCACGCCCTGCTGCCGGGCCTGGCTGGCGATGCGCGCCTGCAGCGACGGAGACTCCACCGTGCCAGGGCAGATGGCGTTGCAGCGTATGCCCTGCGTGACGAAGTCGGCCGCCACGGCCTTGGTCAGCCCGACCACGGCGGCCTTGGTAGCGCCATAGGCATGGCGAAGGGGCACGCCCTTCACGCTGGAGGCCGCGGACGACATGTTGATGATCGATCCGCCGCCCTGGGCCAGCATGGCAGGCAGCAGGGCGCGGATGATGCGGTGCATGGAGGTGACGTTGAGCTGCCACGCAAAGGCCCAGTCCTCGTCGCTGCAGTCCAGGATGCTGCCGTGATGCACGAAGCCCGCGCAGTTGAGCACTGCATCGAAAGCCCTCTCCTGCCCGGCCAGTGCCAGGATGTCTTGCGCATCGGTCACATCCAGCCGCCGCGTACGCAGGCCGTCCCGTCCCTCCAGTTCTGCCAGCGCCTGCATGTCGATGTCGGTGGCCAGCACGCTGGCCCCCTCGCGGGCAAACATCAGCGCGCAGGCACGCCCTATGCCCTGCCCGGCTGCGGTGACGAGAATGTGTTTTCCGGCGAGTCTCATGGAGCCATTCCTTCCCTTGCTTGAAAAGGGTTCTGCACGGGCGATTCGCGGGCCGCGCCTATTGCTGCTGCTCACCCGCGAGCCGGGCCAGCATCAGGGCGCCGAGAATGATGGCGCCGTAGATGGCCTGTATCCAGAACGACGGCACCTGGGCCAGCGTCAGCAGGTTCTGCACCATGCCCAACAGCAGCACGCCGCACAGCGCACCCGACATGGAGCCCTTGCCGCCGTCGAGCGAAATGCCGCCGATGACGGCCGCCGCGAACACCGTGAAAATCATCGAGCTGCCCTGGTTGGCATTGATCGCGCCCACATAGCCCGTGACCACCAGCCCGCCCACTGCGGCCAGCACACCGGCCAGCACGAAGACGCCCCAGGTAATACGGTCCACATTGATGCCCGCCGCGCGCGCCGCATGGGGGTTGCCGCCAATCGCATACAGCGCGCGGCCCAGCCGGTGGTGGCGCAGCACCACGGCAGCCGTGCCGAACGCCAGCGCAGCCAGCCAGACCGACAGCGGCAGCCCCAGCAGCGTGGCCGTGGCCAGGGCGAAGAAAGGCTGCGGCATGTCGAACAGGGTGCCGCCCCTGGTCGCGCCCACCAGCAGGCCGCGCAGCACGATCAGCATCGCCAGCGTGACGATGAAGGCATTGAGCCGCAGCCTGACGACCAACAGGCCATTGAGAAAACCCGTGCATGCGCCCACGGCCGCGATGGCCAGCAGCCCCGCCGCCGCCGGCCATTCCGTGCCAAAGCCTCCCGAGGCTGCAGGAATCACCAGCATGGCGCCCACCGCCGGCGCAATGCCCACCGTGGACTCCACCGACAGATCGAACTTGCCCGTGATGATGATCAGCGACTCCGCCAGCACCACCAGCGCCAGGGCTGCCGAGGCCCCCAGGATGCTGACCAGGTTGGCCGGTGTCAGAAAGCTGGGGCTGGTCAAGGCTCCCAGCAAGAACAGCAGGGCCAGCGCAGGGACCAGTGCATAGTCGCGCAGCCGGTGCAGGGCGAGCCGCCCGGCGGCCGGCACGGGCACAGCCGTGTTCGGCGAGACAAAGGCTTCAGTGCGCATGCAGGCTCACTCCTTCCATGGAGGCGATCAGTTCACCGTCGTCCCAGCCTCTGGCGAGTTCGGCCACCACATGGCCATGCGACATCACCAGCACGCGGTCGCAAATGCGCAGGTCGTCCAGCTCGCTGCTCGCCAGCAGCACGGCCCGGCCCTGCAGTCGCTCACCCTCCACCACGGCCAGCAATGCCTGCCGGGACTTCACATCCACACCCGCAGTGGGATCGATGAGCACCAGCACATCAGGCTCGCTGGCCAGCGCGCGGGCCATCACCACCTTCTGCTGGTTGCCGCCCGACAGACCGGACACGGCCTGCTGCGGCCCGCTGGCCGCCACATCGAGCGCACGCATGGCCGACAGTGCCGCCGCCTGCCGGCGCGCTGGCGCAACGAAGCCGAACCGGCCCAGCCTGTCCATGATGGTCATGGTGGCGTTCTCTGCGATGGACTGCCCCGGCACCAGGCCCTGGCGGTGCCTGTCCTGCGGCACGCAACCCACGCCGTGCGCCAGCGCGGCGCCCACATCGCCGGGCGGCAGCACGCGGCCCGACACCAGGATCCGGCCCGCCGTGGTGCGCCGCAGACCCGCTACCGCCTCACCCACGGCCGTGCGCCCGCTGCTGGTGGAGCCTGTCAGCCCCACGATCTCGCCACGCCGCACCTGCAGACTGACGCCCTCAAAACCCTTGCCGCACGCCTGCTGCAGCGCCAGCACCACGGGGGCAACGCCCGTGCCCCCGCCTGCCGGGGGTGCGTGGGCGGCGCAAGGCGAGCCGGCCAGGCTGTCCCGCTCGCCGGTCATGGCCTCGATCAGTGCCTGCCGGGGCAACTGCACCACCGGCGCCGTCACCACATGGCGGGCATCGCGCAGCACGGTCACCGTCTGGCAAATCTCATAGATCTCCTGCAAGTGGTGCGAGATGAAGAGAAACGTGACGCCGCCTTGCTGCAGATCGTGCACGCGCCTGAGCAACCGCCGCGTCTCGTCGTGGTCCAGTTGCGCCGTGGGTTCATCCAGGATGATGAAGCGCACGCCCAGCGACAGTGCCCGTGCGATCTCCACCAGCTGGCGGGCTTCCACCGTCAGATCCCGGGCCAGCGCATCCTCGTGCACATTGATCTGCCAGGCGTCCAGCAAGGCCCTTGCCTCGCGCCGCAGCACGCGCCAGGAAATCCAGCCATGGCGCAGCGGCTGCCGGTTGATGAACAGGTTCTCGGCCACCGACAGCTCGCCGATGATGGTCGAATGCTGGTAGACACAGGCCACATGCTGGCGCCAGGCCATGCGGTCGGTCACCGCAGGCGCGGGCTGGCCGTTGAAGCGGATGCTTCCCGTGCCGGGCTGGTGCAGGCCGGTCAGCAGGGCGACCAAGGTGGACTTGCCTGCGCCGTTGCGGCCAGCCAGTGCATGCGACTCGCCCGGCATGACCGCCAGGCTCACATCGTGCAAGGCCGTCGTGGAGCCGAAACGCAAGCCGAGCCCACGCGCCTCCATCACCGGCGTGCCCGGTCTGTCAGCCATGAATCCGGGGCGCATCGTCATGGCTGGTTGGCCCACAGCGACTTGTCATCCACGTTCTCGCGCGTCACGACGGGCGCGGGCAACTGGTCCTCCAGAATGCCCGGAGCCACCTCCACGATGCGGCTGCCATGCGGGGTGGGCCCGGGCTTGAACTTCTGCCCGGCCAGCGCTGCCTTGATGTAGTACAGGCCGAACTTTGCGTAAAGATCGGCGGGCTGCGAGATGGTGGCGTCGATCTCGCCCTTGCGGATGGCGTCCAGTTCCTGGGCGATGCCGTCGTTGCTGATCACCACGATGTGCCGCGGATCGCCGGCCGGTTGCAGCAGCCCCCTGCGCCGCAGCGTCTGCAGCGTAGGCGCCAGATAGACACCGCCTGCGTGCATGTAGATGCCCTTCAGGTCCGGATGGGCGGACAGCAGGCCGTCGAGCGCGGCAGCGGCGGCATCGGACTTCCAGGCCGCGGGAATCTCCAGCACCTGCAGCGCCGGGAAATCCTTCATGCAACTGCGGAAAGCCTCGGCCCGATCACGGCCGTTGACCGATGCCAGGTCGCCCATGATCTGCACCACCTTGCCCGCCTTCACCTGCGCGCCCAGGTACTGGCAGGACCGCGTGCCATAGGCGCGGTTGTCGGCACGCACCACCATCGCCACCTTGCCCCGGGTAGGCGCCACGTCCACCGCCACCACAGGAATCTTCCCCTGCTCGGCCAAGGCGAGCGCTCGACCAATGGCTGCCGAATCCAATGGCGCCACCACCAACCCCTTGGCGCCGAGGTTGATCAGATTGGCCACGTCGGTGATCTGCTGGGCCGGGTCCTGGTTGGAGTTCACCGGCGCCAGGATGTCGACCCCGAGGGCCTTCGCCATTTGCGGGAGGTAGCCGTTGTAGGCCTGCCAGAACGGCGAGGTCAGCAGTGGCAGGTTGACCCCGATCCTGCCCTGCGCCGGGCCGGGCTCCACCGCCAGCGCTGCCCCCGCGCATGCCAGCGCCGCAACAGCGGCTGAGAACCGCCAAGCCATGCCGACCCGTTTGGCCGGAGCCTGGGAAACGCCATGCAGTGCTGCCATGGAACTGGCCTCCTCATGTGTGCCGGGACTCCGGCGGTGCGGCGGTGTGACGGGATCGCCTCTTGCCTATGACCAAAATGCCTTGGTTCGGCAAAATCATTCATCCATGAATTTATTATTTATGAATAAATTAAAACTCGGCACCTATGGTTTACCCAGAGCATTGCCCCGATGCGCAAGGCATCCTCCAAAACAGGATCAGTCCTATCCCGAACGTAAGATCTGCACGCATGAGCAAAGCACTGGACAACGCAGAAGACAGCGAGCGCTACCGCGCGCCGGCACTGGACAAGGGGCTGGACATCCTGGAGCTGCTGGCCGAGCACCCCGATGGACTGACGCGGGCCGAGATCGTCAAGGAACTGGGCCGGGGCCCCAGTGAGATCTATCGCATGCTCGAGCGGCTGGTGGCCCGGCAATACGTGATGCGCTCGGCCGGTGGCGACCGCCATGCGCTCAGCCTCAAGATGTTCGCGCTGGCGCACCGCCACCCGCCCGTCAACCGCCTCGTGACCCAGGCGCTGCCCGTCATGGATGCCTATGCGCGGCAGGCCGAGCAGTCCTGCCACCTGGGCCTCTACGACCGTGGCAATGTCCTGATCGTGGCCCAGGTCCCCGGCCCCGGGAACTGGGGCCTGTCAATCAGGCTGGGCGCACGCGTCGGGCTGCTGGACACCGGGTCAGGCCATGTGCTGCTGGCCTGCCAGACACCCGAACGCCGCACGCAGATGCTGGCCGAGCACACGCCTTTGGAAGGCGAGGTACATCTGCCCGAGGCACAGCTGCACGACATGCTGGAACAGATACGCAGCACGGGCTACAGGCAGAGCGAAAGCCTGCAGTCCTATGGCGTGGTGGACATCTCCTGCCCCATCCTCGGGCCTGATGGCAATGCCATGGCTGTGCTCACATCTCCCTATATCCGGCGGATCGATGGGCATGCAGGTCCCTCGCTGGATGAGGCACGCGGGTACCTGCTGCAGGCAGTGGGTGGGCTCTCTCTCAATAGCGGTCTGCGCGGCGAGGAATGAGTCAGGCGCTTCGTTTCAAATGCGTGGGGCGCTTGCTGTGGCGGCAGGGGTTTCAATCCACGCGGCCGCACGGGGCGCGACGAGCGTCAGGGCCTTGGTGATGCCCTGGCTGGCGCGGTTTCAATCCACGCGCCCGCACGGGGCGCGACGAATGCCAGTCGTTGGCAACCTCCCTCTCCTGCTTGTTTCAATCCACGCGCCCGTACGGGGCGCGACCAGGCGCTCCAGCCCGAAGGCACAGGCCTCCTTATCGTTTCAATCCACGCGCCCGCACGGGGCGCGACCCACGGCCAGGCTCATCCAGGCCCCCTGCCCCATGTTTCAATCCACGCGCCCGCACCGGGCGCGACGCCGAGCGCACGTTTCATGCGACGGACCCATTCCTTGTTTCAATCCACGCGCCCGCACGGGGCGCGACGTGATGCTAACCCTACGCGTCGATACACCCCTGAAGTTTCAATCCACGCGCCCGCACGGGGCGCGACCAACCACTTCTGCATGCCTGCAGGGGTCATGCTGTTTCAATCCACGCGCCCGCACGGGGCGCGACGCCCGACCTGCAGCTGCCAGCGGCTGATGCGGAAGTTTCAATCCACGCGCCCGCACGGGGCGCGACCTGCTCGTGCCGCTTGGCCCAGGCCAGCAGGCAGTTTCAATCCACGCGCCCGCACGGGGCGCGACCGGTCGGTGTTGATCTTGCCGGCCTTGTCGACCTGGTTTCAATCCACGCGCCCGCACGGGGCGCGACTCGTCAGCAACGCACGCCCCGGCTGGGGCATGCACGGTTTCAATCCACGCGCCCGCACGGGGCGCGACTTCTGGGGGACAACGCCATGAGATACGAGGCGGGGTTTCAATCCACGCGCCCGCACGGGGCGCGACTGGCCTTCGTCCTGTCTCGGGTGGTCCTCTCGTTGTTTCAATCCACGCGCCCGCACGGGGCGCGACATGAGGCCCGCCTGATATTCGACGGGAAAGCGGGTGTTTCAATCCACGCGCCCGCACGGGGCGCGACTGGCGACGCACTTGAGCAGGTATCGGGCCTGTTCAGTTTCAATCCACGCGCCCGCACGGGGCGCGACACAAGGACAAGGTGACATGCAAGCACTGCCTGCGGTTTCAATCCACGCGCCCGCACGGGGCGCGACAGCAATGGACTTGCCGGCAGCGCCCGCGAAAGCGAGGTTTCAATCCACGCGCCCGCACGGGGCGCGACGACACCGATCTTCATGCGTCAGCCCTCCCTCCGAAGTTTCAATCCACGCGCCCGCACGGGGCGCGACCCTGGACCAGCCCCACAAGATCGCGTGCAAGCTGTTTCAATCCACGCGCCCGCACGGGGCGCGACCGGGCGCCAATGATCGACTTCACCCTGCGCAAGGATGTTTCAATCCACGCGCCCGCACGGGGCGCGACTTGCCGCTTCTGCTGGAGGAACGCTGTGAAGAAGTTTCAATCCACGCGCCCGCACGGGGCGCGACTCGCGCAGCCCACACATCATCTGGGACCTCGATCCGTTTCAATCCACGCGCCCGCACGGGGCGCGACATAAACGCATCCCAATATCCTGTTCGCGTGTATATGTTTCAATCCACGCGCCCGCACGGGGCGCGACGGCGCAGCTGGGCGGCACGCCGCAGTCGCTCGATGTTTCAATCCACGCGCCCGCACGGGGCGCGACGCCAAGCTCTTGCACTACCGCCGCGCCGTGCACGTTTCAATCCACGCGCCCGCACGGGGCGCGACCAGGCCATTGGACGTGACAGCCAGGGCCCAGGTGTTTCAATCCACGCGCCCGCACGGGGCGCGACGTCATCCGCGAGCGCATGACCAAGTCCATGGAGGGTTCAATCCACGCGCCCGCACGGGGCGCGACCGGGACGTAATACAGGGTGCTGATCGAGAAGTCGTTTCAATCCACGCGCCCGCACGGGGCGCGACCGCTGTCATCCAGCTGCAGCACCTGGCCCAGGAGTTTCAATCCACGCGCCCGCACGGGGCGCGACCGTAGTAAGCGGTCCAATTCCACGCGCCTGCGATGTTTCAATCCACGCGCCCGCACGGGGCGCGACAGAAAAGCCCCGCAGCTGCTGCCACGGGGCTTGTGTTTCAATCCACGCGCCCGCACGGGGCGCGACGCGCCAGGAGCGCAAGGCAGCTGCCTGACCAACAGTTTCAATCCACGCGCCCGCACGGGGCGCGACATAGCAGACATAGGTACTCATGGCTCTACTCCTGAAGTTTCAATCCACGCGCCCGCACGGGGCGCGACCGGTGGCTGGCGAGCGCATCAAGACCCAACAGAAAGTTTCAATCCACGCGCCCGCACGGGGCGCGACGGAGGGTCTGCGCGCGGCCCTGGGTGACCCCGTTGTTTCAATCCACGCGCCCGCACGGGGCGCGACCGTTGCTGTCACCGTCCAGTTCTACGATCAGGTCTCGTTTCAATCCACGCGCCCGCACGGGGCGCGACACCGTGGGATCGCATGTCGTGGCCCCGGAAGAAGAGTTTCAATCCACGCGCCCGCACGGGGCGCGACGGCATTCGACTTTGGTGGCACTTGGATATTTTTTGTTTCAATCCACGCGCCCGCACGGGGCGCGACCACTCTGCCTCAATGGCAGGGCGCCAGCTGTCGATGTTTCAATCCACGCGCCCGCACGGGGCGCGACCACGACGGCGTCAAGCATCTGCGGATCGGCATCATGTTTCAATCCACGCGCCCGCACGGGGCGCGACACGCTTGTAGGGGTCAACCTCCACCGGGACCGGGTTGTTTCAATCCACGCGCCCGCACGGGGCGCGACTGCGAAGGTCAGCACGCTGGAGCACCCACTCTCCGTTTCAATCCACGCGCCCGCACGGGGCGCGACGTGGTAGGGACGGTTTTTCCGGTGCCGCCCAATGGTTTCAATCCACGCGCCCGCACGGGGCGCGACTTTCCAGCCCATCAGGACAACCAGGATGCCGAAGTTTCAATCCACGCGCCCGCACGGGGCGCGACCGGCCGCATGCGCCGCGCTGACCAGCTGCGCCTGTTTCAATCCACGCGCCCGCACGGGGCGCGACGACTACAAGGAAGCGTTCGCCACGGACAAGGTTTCAATCCACGCGCCCGCACGGGGCGCGACCCCCGGCCCAGGTCGGCGTCGGCCCGACACCCGAAGTTTCAATCCACGCGCCCGCACGGGGCGCGACGCCATAGGACTGGTTCGACCGGAAACACAGGTAGTTTCAATCCACGCGCCCGCACGGGGCGCGACGTCATGTGCAGCACAGACAAGCTACCGTAAGTTTCAATCCACGCGCCCGCACGGGGCGCGACATCTTTAGCCTCCCCAGCCCACACGGTCGGGCAGCAGTTTCAATCCACGCGCCCGCACGGGGCGCGACGTATCCGGCAACGTCATTGATGCCGGGAAGACTCGGTTTCAATCCACGCGCCCGCACGGGGCGCGACTGGCGGGCACCAAGACGGGCAGCGTCAAGACGCTGTTTCAATCCACGCGCCCGCACGGGGCGCGACCTGTGCGCAACTGGGGTGGCGTCATCGAGCACCCGTTTCAATCCACGCGCCCGCACGGGGCGCGACAGGTTGCTGGCGACACGCCGCGCCCAACCACGCCCGTTTCAATCCACGCGCCCGCACGGGGCGCGACCCGATGTCACGCATCGTGAACCGCTTGTTCTCGACGTTTCAATCCACGCGCCCGCACGGGGCGCGACCTTTCATCGTCCATCCGACCAACCCTCGCTACAACGTTTCAATCCACGCGCCCGCACGGGGCGCGACAGCCAGCGAGCGCGCGGCCGAGGCCGTCTTGCTGTTTCAATCCACGCGCCCGCACGGGGCGCGACACGGTGCCCGCCGTCTACACCATGATGACGGACGAGTTTCAATCCACGCGCCCGCACGGGGCGCGACCAACCACTACATGGCGGCCAGCACCGATGCCATGTTTCAATCCACGCGCCCGCACGGGGCGCGACCGCTCTCCCAGCATGGCTCGTCAAACGTCGTCGCGGGTTTCAATCCACGCGCCCGCACGGGGCGCGACCGCGCGCCGAGACATGCGGCGGCAAGCCGATCCTGTTTCAATCCACGCGCCCGCACGGGGCGCGACTACCACTGCCCGCACTGCCACTCCCTTTACATGTTTCAATCCACGCGCCCGCACGGGGCGCGACGTGTTTCGTCACGGAAGCCTGGGCCAGTGATGGCGTTTCAATCCACGCGCCCGCACGGGGCGCGACGTCGGGCAGGACGGTGGCGTTCAGGCGCGGGATGTTTCAATCCACGCGCCCGCACGGGGCGCGACTGCAGCTGCGGTATCGCAGGTCGACGACGTCGGAGTTTCAATCCACGCGCCCGCACGGGGCGCGACAATCTCACGCACCACGGTGGTCAGGATTTCGATGTTTCAATCCACGCGCCCGCACGGGGCGCGACAGACGCTCAACGCCGGGTTCCTGGTGCGCCTGGACGTTTCAATCCACGCGCCCGCACGGGGCGCGACGCCCTGGCCGTTGCAGTGCCTGCACGCGGGATTGTTTCAATCCACGCGCCCGCACGGGGCGCGACCAGGCGGCCGCACTCGTTGAGCACGCAGCACTCGTAGTTTCAATCCACGCGCCCGCACGGGGCGCGACTATGTTCCCACGGAATTCAATGCGTGGGATGCGCAGTTTCAATCCACGCGCCCGCACGGGGCGCGACTGGGCATCATCGACTGCGACTACCGTGGCGAGCTGTTTCAATCCACGCGCCCGCACGGGGCGCGACCTCCAACTGAGCCACCGCGCCGAGCACTTGAAATGTGTTTCAATCCACGCGCCCGCACGGGGCGCGACCGCGAGACCACCAGCGGGGACTGCCGCACGCTCGGTTTCAATCCACGCGCCCGCACGGGGCGCGACACCAAGGATGGTCGCCCCTGGGAAATGCAGGATGCCGTTTCAATCCACGCGCCCGCACGGGGCGCGACGCGGTGGCCCAACTGGAGCGCGGCATCATTCGCGTTTCAATCCACGCGCCCGCACGGGGCGCGACGGATGCCTCGGACTGGCATCGCCTAGTCTTGGCTGTTTCAATCCACGCGCCCGCACGGGGCGCGACGGGTGCGATTTTCCGCACTGTTTTCTCCATTTTGTTTCAATCCACGCGCCCGCACGGGGCGCGACAAAAGCTGCTCTTGCCAGTCGTTGGCAAGACAGTGTTTCAATCCACGCGCCCGCACGGGGCGCGACGTTCATCTTGCTCGCCGTTGCCATCGTCGCCTGGTTTCAATCCACGCGCCCGCACGGGGCGCGACTGCTGCACGAAGGGCCGGCCGCTGTGCGTGCGGCGTTTCAATCCACGCGCCCGCACGGGGCGCGACTGCAGCCCCTTGTTCCAGGGCTTGAATCCAGCGGTGTTTCAATCCACGCGCCCGCACGGGGCGCGACGCCGAGCGGCAAGGGCGTGGGCGTCGGCCAGTGCGTTTCAATCCACGCGCCCGCACGGGGCGCGACCCTCGACACGGGGATGACACGGGTAACCAGAACCAGTTTCAATCCACGCGCCCGCACGGGGCGCGACAACCGCCAGCGGCGGCCTTACTGCCTTTGCGGCGTTTCAATCCACGCGCCCGCACGGGGCGCGACAAGGCCGAGGAGCGGCGGCAGGTGCTGCGCCTGTGGTTTCAATCCACGCGCCCGCACGGGGCGCGACTTGCCGCCCAGCGGCTCGAGATCTCCGGCGGCGAGTTTCAATCCACGCGCCCGCACGGGGCGCGACTATCCGCCAGGCCATCGGTGTGGGCGGTGATGTCGTTTCAATCCACGCGCCCGCACGGGGCGCGACTCCTGGCCACTGCTGCCACTGGCGCCATGGCTGCGGTTTCAATCCACGCGCCCGCACGGGGCGCGACTGTCGGTACTGGCGCTGTTGTGGATGTGGCTGCGGTTTCAATCCACGCGCCCGCACGGGGCGCGACCAACCGCGCTCAGCAGCCTTTCGACGGATGCGCTGTTTCAATCCACGCGCCCGCACGGGGCGCGACCCCACGGATTGCGCCGAGCTGGCCGGCTCGGTTTCAATCCACGCGCCCGCACGGGGCGCGACCTGACGTCTCCAGGTCCTCCACCATCGATGCCATGTTTCAATCCACGCGCCCGCACGGGGCGCGACGCAGCTCGCCAGCAGTTCCTGCAGTCGGATGGTGAGTTTCAATCCACGCGCCCGCACGGGGCGCGACCGCTGGCGGTGAGGTCCGCTGTCGTCATCTTGCCGTTTCAATCCACGCGCCCGCACGGGGCGCGACCGAAGTTGTCAACACGACTGTTCGCACGTATGAGTTTCAATCCACGCGCCCGCACGGGGCGCGACGACGGATGCTCGGTTGGTCGAGGTGGTGAAGTAGTTTCAATCCACGCGCCCGCACGGGGCGCGACTTGACCAGCTCCTGCGCGTCATAGCCCTGCTGCTTGTTTCAATCCACGCGCCCGCACGGGGCGCGACCAGGTTGCCGCGCCGCTCGCCGATGGGGCGCTCGTTTCAATCCACGCGCCCGCACGGGGCGCGACCCATCCGGGTCGTCGTCCGCGATAAAGGTCTGTGCGTTTCAATCCACGCGCCCGCACGGGGCGCGACTGGCCTTCGTCCTGTCTCTGGTGGTCCTCTGATTGTTTCAATCCACGCGCCCGCACGGGGCGCGACGCATCCACGGAAAAGACCGCACTGGCTTGACGTGTTTCAATCCACGCGCCCGCACGGGGCGCGACCGTGGCATTGTTTCTGGTTTGGCCTGGATGGTCATGTTTCAATCCACGCGCCCGCACGGGGCGCGACGTCATAACGGACGTTTCGAGCCCGTAGAGGGGGGTGTTTCAATCCACGCGCCCGCACGGGGCGCGACCATAGCCATCCCAACGATCTTCACGAGGGTTGTGTTTCAATCCACGCGCCCGCACGGGGCGCGACCATAGCCATCCCAACGATCTTCACGAGGGTTGTGTTTCAATCCACGCGCCCGCACGGGGCGCGACTGGCCTTCATGCCAACGACCTGGATGGTTTGATTGTTTCAATCCACGCGCCCGCACGGGGCGCGACTACACGGGCAGCAGGCGCACTGCGGCAGTCATCAGTTTCAATCCACGCGCCCGCACGGGGCGCGACAGGAGAGCACATGCAGACGACGTTCGAATTGCTGGTTTCAATCCACGCGCCCGCACGGGGCGCGACCTTCCAGACCACAAGAATGCACAGATAGTGCACGTTTCAATCCACGCGCCCGCACGGGGCGCGACCCCGCCATCGCTGAATATCGCGGGATCGAAGGTGGGGTTTCAATCCACGCGCCCGCACGGGGCGCGACACATGGATTTCGACACCCTCCTGCAGTTCATTGAGTTTCAATCCACGCGCCCGCACGGGGCGCGACGCATGAACTCTGTCTCATTCGCTTCGATGCCAGCGTTTCAATCCACGCGCCCGCACGGGGCGCGACCTCCCAAGTCTTCTGCACGGATGCAGGCACAGAGTTTCAATCCACGCGCCCGCACGGGGCGCGACCAGGCGCCTTGATCAGGTTGTCAAAGGTGCCGTTGTTTCAATCCACGCGCCCGCACGGGGCGCGACGGCTTAGGCCGTTGGCGTCATGCGCATGCGCATGTGTTTCAATCCACGCGCCCGCACGGGGCGCGACGCTCAGAGTCGATGAAATCCCAAACCCTGAAAAGGTTTCAATCCACGCGCCCGCACGGGGCGCGACGGCACCCTCACGCTCACCAATATTGACGGCATCGTTTCAATCCACGCGCCCGCACGGGGCGCGACCTGACTTGGTCCAGCCCTCGGCCAGCATGCGCAGTTTCAATCCACGCGCCCGCACGGGGCGCGACCAGGCTGGCGAGGATGCGGCCGAGGGCGGGCTCCAGTTTCAATCCACGCGCCCGCACGGGGCGCGACCAAGCATGCCGATCGACCACGAGTCGGAAGAAGTTTCAATCCACGCGCCCGCACGGGGCGCGACCCGAGCGCACAGCTGCGGACATCGTGGCCAATGCGTTTCAATCCACGCGCCCGCACGGGGCGCGACGCTACGTCCGCCGTTGCCCGCACCTGATGGGCGAGTTTCAATCCACGCGCCCGCACGGGGCGCGACGCAACACCTGCTTCGGAGGCCTCATCAACTCTGCCGTTTCAATCCACGCGCCCGCACGGGGCGCGACCTGCTTGAATGTCGCTTGTCGTTGATCCTCAAGCCGTTTCAATCCACGCGCCCGCACGGGGCGCGACGCCGGCACTGCGCTCCTGGGTTGGGTCGCATTCAGCGTTTCAATCCACGCGCCCGCACGGGGCGCGACCTCCGAGATCCTGGACCGCGCAACGCAAGCGAAGTTTCAATCCACGCGCCCGCACGGGGCGCGACGGTTGCGGCTAGTCACATCGGACTGTGTTGCATTGTTTCAATCCACGCGCCCGCACGGGGCGCGACGCCTACGACTATGCCAGGTGGACGAGCTACCTCGTGTTTCAATCCACGCGCCCGCACGGGGCGCGACGTCGCGAACCTGAGTTCCTCAGGACCCGGTTACGAGTTTCAATCCACGCGCCCGCACGGGGCGCGACAATCCTACGCAGGCAGTGTCGCTCTGTTCGAGCAGTTTCAATCCACGCGCCCGCACGGGGCGCGACTCAGCTCGATTTGCAACTCGACAAGATCATCAAGTTTCAATCCACGCGCCCGCACGGGGCGCGACGCCGGCAGCTCCTGCCGCTGTGACGCCCCAGGGCGTTTCAATCCACGCGCCCGCACGGGGCGCGACCTGGCTGACGGGCGCGAACGCTGGCCGCACATACGTTTCAATCCACGCGCCCGCACGGGGCGCGACGCGGACAGTTCGTGCCAGTTCCAACGGATGTAGCGTTTCAATCCACGCGCCCGCACGGGGCGCGACCCCACCGTGCCAGCGATGGGGTCGCTTCTGGGGAGGTTTCAATCCACGCGCCCGCACGGGGCGCGACATGCGGACTCCAGCAAACAGCACAGCACCGCCGAAGTTTCAATCCACGCGCCCGCACGGGGCGCGACTGTGACATTGGCCCGGCAGGGCATCAGCACCAGGGTTTCAATCCACGCGCCCGCACGGGGCGCGACCCGGCTCCAGGGTAGCCAATGCGCAATTCGTGACCGTTTCAATCCACGCGCCCGCACGGGGCGCGACGTATCAGCATGACGCGATAAAGACGCTGCGTGCCGTTTCAATCCACGCGCCCGCACGGGGCGCGACGTATTCCTCGCCATCATCATTGCGAGACCAGAAGGTTTCAATCCACGCGCCCGCACGGGGCGCGACGGTATGGGCTGGCTAATGACAGCAAGCAGCTAAATGTTTCAATCCACGCGCCCGCACGGGGCGCGACCATCCCAGCCGAAGAAAGCGCACGCAGACGAGAAGTTTCAATCCACGCGCCCGCACGGGGCGCGACAAAACTGAGACAGTCACTAAGTGCGATGGTAGTGTTTCAATCCACGCGCCCGCACGGGGCGCGACGACCTGACCACTGAAGACCGTAAGGCCCTAGCCGTTTCAATCCACGCGCCCGCACGGGGCGCGACAGCCCATCAGGATATTTGCGCTTGTACAACTCAGGTTTCAATCCACGCGCCCGCACGGGGCGCGACGGGCATTTCCCATGGCCACAACAGCCAGGGCGGGTTTCAATCCACGCGCCCGCACGGGGCGCGACGCCGGGCTCTGTGATCGTCTTCGACGAGGTGCAGTTTCAATCCACGCGCCCGCACGGGGCGCGACGAAGGGACGCACGATGTACGTGGGCAAGCTCAAGTTTCAATCCACGCGCCCGCACGGGGCGCGACGCTATGGGCGGGATAGCCATCTGCAGGCACATCATGTTTCAATCCACGCGCCCGCACGGGGCGCGACGACCTTTCGAGCTGGGCCACAGCACCGAGCACCTGTTTCAATCCACGCGCCCGCACGGGGCGCGACCCAGCACTGTCATGCCCAGCAGCCCAACCAGCAGGTTTCAATCCACGCGCCCGCACGGGGCGCGACTCTCATCCCGCAGAATACGCGCGGCCCCAGCATTGTTTCAATCCACGCGCCCGCACGGGGCGCGACGTCCGGTGGCCACGACCCCGGCCAGCAGCGACAGGTTTCAATCCACGCGCCCGCACGGGGCGCGACGTAACTGACCCTCCTGCTAATGCGACGCCAGAGATGTTTCAATCCACGCGCCCGCACGGGGCGCGACGGTTTGTGCCTGGCTACCCATGGCACCGGGAACGTTTCAATCCACGCGCCCGCACGGGGCGCGACGCCCGTGACCCCCAGCCTGATCGTGGTCACGTTGTTTCAATCCACGCGCCCGCACGGGGCGCGACGGCAGAACTGCCAGCCTATGAGGGCTAGTCCGGTGTTTCAATCCACGCGCCCGCACGGGGCGCGACAGCTCTCCTTGTGCGCCCCTTGGGCCAGGGTCTCGTTTCAATCCACGCGCCCGCACGGGGCGCGACTCGGGGCAATCCAAAAGGCATTGACGACGCTCCCGTTTCAATCCACGCGCCCGCACGGGGCGCGACCGGACTGTATGTCGCCCAGGCTGAGTATCAGGACGTTTCAATCCACGCGCCCGCACGGGGCGCGACCTTCCGAAAGTTTGGAGTGCGGCCCAAGCTGACGTTTCAATCCACGCGCCCGCACGGGGCGCGACGAAGGGTCAAACGGATTGACGCCTACACCCTCAATGTTTCAATCCACGCGCCCGCACGGGGCGCGACCTCGGCACAAGGCCAAGAACGGCGCCGAGGACTTGTTTCAATCCACGCGCCCGCACGGGGCGCGACCGCTTCCGCTGGTCGATCACGCGCAACGATGCGGTTTCAATCCACGCGCCCGCACGGGGCGCGACTTTGTGTCTGATGCGCAGCGTCGCTGGTTTTTTGCGTTTCAATCCACGCGCCCGCACGGGGCGCGACGCTCCAGCGTGCTGACCTTCGCAGCGGGGAACAGTTTCAATCCACGCGCCCGCACGGGGCGCGACCCCCTGCGCAGTAATTTTGTATAGATACCCGTCAGTTTCAATCCACGCGCCCGCACGGGGCGCGACCTGGCGGGGGCACAGGGGGCGGCACAGGCGGCGGGTTTCAATCCACGCGCCCGCACGGGGCGCGACCAGAGCTGATCAACACACACAGCCCGGCGATACAGTTTCAATCCACGCGCCCGCACGGGGCGCGACGTCTTTGGGGTCATGGGGCTACCAGGAGCGGGAGTTTCAATCCACGCGCCCGCACGGGGCGCGACCCGCCTGCATCTGGCCCGCCGACTCGATGCTGCCGTTTCAATCCACGCGCCCGCACGGGGCGCGACTCAAGGGCTGATGCTGGTGTTCGGGGGACGCCCCGTTTCAATCCACGCGCCCGCACGGGGCGCGACTACCGGAAATGATTTCGCGAGGATCAGCAGACATAGGTTTCAATCCACGCGCCCGCACGGGGCGCGACGCTCCATAGCATGGAACACCTCGAAACCAAGTGGTTTCAATCCACGCGCCCGCACGGGGCGCGACGGGTCAACGCTACGGGGTGTCGGACAGTGTTGTGTTTCAATCCACGCGCCCGCACGGGGCGCGACTGTGGAACTTAGGGAGTCGGCCACGCTTGCCGAGGTTTCAATCCACGCGCCCGCACGGGGCGCGACCGCAGCGCGCCCCCCCCGTGCGGTAACACGGGGGGTTTCAATCCACGCGCCCGCACGGGGCGCGACATCGATACCAGCCTCGGCGGTAGTAGCCTGCGCGTTTCAATCCACGCGCCCGCACGGGGCGCGACTCGAGCGCCTGGCGCATTCCGTGCTGCGGCACGGGTTTCAATCCACGCGCCCGCACGGGGCGCGACATTCGAGGGCGATCCTCGGTGCCGAGTTGGAACGTGTTTCAATCCACGCGCCCGCACGGGGCGCGACCGCATTGAGCTGTGCAAGATCGCGGACTATGACTTGTTTCAATCCACGCGCCCGCACGGGGCGCGACGACGATACAACCTTAACCACGGCGGCCAACGCAGGTTTCAATCCACGCGCCCGCACGGGGCGCGACGCTGAAGTGGGTGCGCGAGCGCAGTGTCAAGGAGTTTCAATCCACGCGCCCGCACGGGGCGCGACGCGATCCTGCATAAGGTCAGCCGCACGGAGGCTGTTTCAATCCACGCGCCCGCACGGGGCGCGACGGGGTACTTATAGAGCAATTTCACCGCTATGAAAAAAGCCAGGCTTCCGCGAACCATACGGCGCTGTCATGCTGCAGGATCGGCGTTCAGCCATTCGCTCGCCCACCCCCTTTTGAAAACAACAGCTTGCGCGGCTGCGAACCTCAAGGGCAGGCGGCGGTCACTTGGGGTTCGCGCGGAGGCTCAGAAGACGAGGGGGGCGTCGAGGTCCAGCACGGGCTTTGCGCCTATGTGTTCGACCTTGCTGCGCCAGTGTTGGCCCAGGTAGTAGAACCTGAGGCTGTCCTGGGCGGGGTCGATGATTTGCATCAGCCGCGCCTTGAGGGCGACCCATTGCGCGGCGTCCACTTCTATTTCGAAGACGGAGTATTGCGCGCGCTGGCCGAAGTCCCGGCAGGCCTTGGCGATGCGCCGCAGGCGGCGGGCACCATCCGGGTCCTGGGTACGGACGTCATAGCTCACCAGGACCATCATCGGCACACCTCATTTCTCATCGCCGGGCTGCCCCAAGATAAAAAAGCGGCTCCCTCGGGGGGGCAGCGGACCTTGCGCAACAAAGAGAGCGTGGGGGCCATGTTTCATTTCCAAAGGAATGGCGGATAGGCATCGAGATCACCGCGCAGGTGGCGGGCCAGCATTTGCGCCTGGATGAAGGGGAACAGTCCGATGGCGGCTTTTTCTTCGATGAAGGCGTGGCGCAGTTCTTCGCGCTTGCGCTCCTGGTAGGCGGTCAGCACGGTCTTGCGTGATGCTTCGGTCAGCAGGACCGCGCCGTTGTCCATGATCTGGAAGTCGCGCTCACCCAGCTGTTTGCGGTTGATCAGCGACAGTGCCAGCCGGTCCGCCAGCAGGGGGCGAAATTCCTCCAGCAGGTCCAGCGCCAGGCTGGGGCGCCCGGGCCTGTCACGGTGCAGGAAGCCCACGGCGGGGTCCAGGCCCACGCTTTCGAGTGCTGAGCGGCAGTCGTGCGTGACGAGGGTGTAGAGAAAGGACAGCAAGGCATTGACCGCGTCGCGCGGCGGACGCCGGCTGCGCCCCTGAAAGCGCATGGCGGGGCTGTCCACGCGAATGAGCATGTCGAACACGCCGAAATAGGCCTGCGCCGCCTCGCCCTCGTAGCCGCGCAGCATGTCCAGGCTGGTTTCTCCGGGCAGTTTTTCCGCAATGCGCCCCAGGCGCCTGTAGGCGTGCGTCAGTGCTGCCTCGGCTTCGGGCTCCAGCTTGTCGCCGTGGTCACGCAGTGCCCGGCCCAGGACCGCGCGCTGGTTGTGCAGCTTGCCCAGCAGGATGTTGTGGACGATGGCGGCGCAACGGTCCGGATCATCGCTGACCCGGTACTGCTGACGGCGCAGCAGCACGTTACCGGAAACAGGCCCCTCCACCCGCGCAAGAAAGCGCCCGTTGGGCGTGAGAAAGCTGGTGCAGATGCCCTGCTCGGCGCAATAGCCCATCAGCGGTGGAGACACCAGCACGCGCCCGAAGCAGACCAGGCTCTCGAGCATGTGCACCGGCAGCCGGGCACGCTCGCGCTGCTCGACCTCCATTACGATGTTGGCACCGTCCTTGCGCAGCCAGGCGCCTTCGGTGGTCACGTACAGGGTGTTCAGTTGCCGTCGCATGGACCTTCTTCCATCTGCTGGCCCCATTGCGCTGACAGCCAGGCATTGACACTCTGGGTGCGCCCCAACAGCCTGGGCTGGCACAGGTCCAGCAGCGAACAGGCATCGCACAGCCGGGGGCTGTAGCGCGCCGTTGGCGTGGTGCCCGAGTCCAGCATGGAGCGCACCGCGGCAATGGTGCCGCAGGTGAGCTGGCGCAGTTCGTCGTCGAAGCGCACATCGGTGCGCCTGCGGGCCTCGCCGTAGTAAAGGGCGCCCGCCTCTACCGGCTGGCCCAGCATGGACTCCAGGCACAGCGCCTGCGCGCAGAGCTGGACTTCATCGGCACGGTGGGCCTTGGGCCGGCCGCGCTTGTATTCCACGGGAAACGCTCGCTCGCCCTGTCGGCCCTGGTGGAACTCCACCACGTCGGCAATGCCGGTGATGCCCAGGCGCGTCTCGGCCAGCGGCATGGCCGTGACAGTGCGCACACCCTTGCGCCGCTCCGCCTTGGGCTTGTCGGCCTTTTCGTGCAGCAGCCGGCCTTCAGCCGTATGCCGGCTTTCGGCCCACAGCTGCTCGACATGGATGAGGGCGCATTGCCTTGGGCAGTACAAGTAGTGCTGCAATGCCGACAGGGCAATGGCGTCGTCTTCGCTCATGGTGCGTCGGCGGCTTTGCCACCCGTCTCAGATCAGTTCCCGCAGGGTCACGCCCGAAGGCACGGCCGCAGTGTCGATGTGCACACGGTAGTCAGCAAAGCGCCGGGGAGCGCCCGCATCGGCCGGCTGTGCGGACTCCACCTTGACGGCGTCAAACAGCACATGCGCAGGCGCGTTGCCCATGGCGCTTTCATGTTCGAAGACGATGAGTTTGCGCGCCGCCATCTCGCCGCGTGCGGCGGAGCGGTCATGCTCGAACATGTTGATCAGCGCGCGCCAGAACAGGTCCAGGTCCTCGTTGGAAAACCCGGTGCGCTCGGCCAGCTTGGCCGAGATGAAGCCATGGGCACGGTACAGGCCGTAGGGAATGATGTGCTTGCGGCCCATGGTGCGGTTGTCGCCACTCTGCGCTTCGGCCTCTTTTTCCGTGGTGACGGCCATGCGCGTGATGGAGATTTCCAGCGGCACCACGGGGTCGATGGAGGTGGCGAAGGCCATCTGTATGGGTCCGCGCACCTGGCCGGCATTGACGCCCGTGGTCATGACAGCGCCGAAGGTGCGGATGTCGAAGAAGTTGGCGCACATCCAGGCCGTGATCTCGCGGGCCTTGGCTTCGTCCTTGGGCAGTTTCTTGTCTTCGGGCTTGATGCCGATGGCCTCGTAGGCCTTGCGATGCTGGTGGTTCAGGATGGCCTTTTCCTGCATGTAGATCGCATGGCCCGGTGCATCGTCCTTGTCCAGGCTCACGAAGTTGCGGATCTTGCGCTTGAGGCAGACATCGGTGACCAGGCCTCGATTGGTCTCGGGGTCCAGGCGCGGCAGGTTGCCGGCATCGGGATCGCCATTGGGATTGCCATTGGTGATGTCGAACAGGTAGACGAATTCGTAGCGGTGGGCGATGGCGGTCATGCGGAGGCTTCCTCGGAGGTGTCTTCTGTGGAATCGTTGCTGTCGTCGTTGGCAACCGATTTGCTGAAACGGCTTTGCGACTGGTGGTAGTAGCCGATGGCGAAACGGCCCTGGTCTTCGATGCGCAGGCTGCGGGGGAAGCTGTCGGTGAGGCCGCCGACAATCTCGCCGATGTCCTTTTCCAGGCCCACGGCAGCGCCCGGCCTGTCCTTGCGCAGGCGCCCCAGATGGTTTTGCGCATTGCGCAGCAGCATGGGAAATACCGATGCCGGCGTGGCCGAGGCGGCGCCGTAGTAGCGGTCGCGGATGGTCGCGTTGACCTGCCCGCCCAACGCCTGGCGCTGCGCGCTTTCCAGCACGGCGAAAAGGCGGCCCAGCCGGTAGGCCGCGTTGGTGGATTCCTTGTCCAGACTCACGGGGATCTCCTCCTTGTCACTGTTGATTCCGAGGCGGCGCTCACGCGCCAGAATGCCTTTGCAGATACCCACGCGCAGCCCCGACAGATGGCCGTCGCTGCGCATGCGCATCAGCACGTTGGCCAGCAGGCTGCGTGGATAGGGGCGGCCGGTGAGCACGGCGCGCATGAACTCCCCCACGAGATTGCTCATGGCGTCATCCATCTTGGGCGCGCTGCCCTCACGGTGCGGTGCCGTGGCCAAGACCACGCGGTAGGCCGACGGGGCCGTCTTCCAGGGCCGTGGCTCCAGCGCGAAATCATGGGCATGCTCCGCCAGGCGGCGCGCAAACAGGCCCAGCGTGCCGACCTCCCAGAAACGGATGGAGATGCGCGAGGCATTGGGCGCCAGGCCCAGCACGTACATGCGCGTGTCTTCCTCAAGCCTGGGATCGATGTCGCTGAGCGGCCGGCCTTTCTGCACCTTTTCCAGTTCGATGCGGATGCGCGCGGCCTCCTGGTCGTCCGAGGGACGGTCATCGAGCAGGTCGGCCAACAGCGACTCGGCCCGTACGGCTTGTTCGGCCTCCTGGCCATCTGCGGCCTCGGCCCAGAAGACGATGCTGGTATCACCGATCTGCAGGCGCTGGCGGTTATGCTCGCCGCGCCGCAGCAGGTGGTTGAGCACGGTGGTGTAGGCAAAGGCGGCCTGCTCCGAGACAGGTGCGTTGTCGCCCTGGCTTTTGCCGTAGGAAGTGAATGACTCCTGGTTGAAGGAGACGATGGAGGCGCCGGAGCTCTGGGCACCACTGACGCCCTTGATGACCGGGTGCAGGCGCGCCACGGGCAGGCTTTCACCGCTCACAAGGCAGGTCGCCACCGATTCCTGACCGCTTTGTCCATCGTCGTCGCTGGCGAGCAGCCGGGCACGCAGGGCCTGAGCGGCCGGGCGTTCGTGCAGATAGGCCTTCTCGCCATCCATGCGGAACACCATGTTGGCATCGAGCATGTCCGGGGTGAAATGGGCCGCTTCGAATTGCTGCGGCGTCCAGGCGTCGAAAAAGCCCAGCAAGGCCTTCAGGCCCGCATCCTGCGTGCCGGCCAGATGCTCGCGGTGCAAGGCCTTGAAGGCTTCATGCTCCTTGTCCGCGCGCTTGCTGGTGGCGCTCACACCCAGCACATAGCTGGTCTTGTCCCAGAGGAAGTTGGACTTGATGCCCACCGTTCTTTTCTCCGGCTGGGGCACGTTCATCACGCACGGCAGCGGCTTCTTGCCCGTGGTGTCCCGGATGTCGTTGACCTGCACCACACGGCCATCGGCGGACAGCAGGATCTCGTAGCTGATCTTCTCGGGGCTGTAGCCAAAGGGCGCCAGGCCCTCCTCACGGCGTTCCAGCAGCCGCTGGTAGTAGGTGGCAAGCGCCTGCAGGATCATGACTTGAGCTCCTCGCTGTGCCAGGGCGGCACGGCGATCACACCACCGGCCATGCTGGCGCGGAAAAAGCGCGGGGCCATGCCGTTGGCAAAGTCGATGTCATGCAGCATCCAGCCCAGGTCCCGCTCGGGCAGCAGGCTTTCGTGCGGCGTGGGCAATGCCTCGCCGTCTTCGAGCAGGCCGAAGTCCGCCGGAAACTCGCGCACGCCCAGGCAGGGCATTTGAAAGCACTGGCCCTTGCGCGCTCGGCGGTTGAAGATGTCCAGGTGCTTGCCCACCGAGTCGTCGGCGCCGGCCTTGGGCGTGAGCTCGAAATGCGCCTCGATCACATAGGCCACGTCGCGCAGCACCGTGGCTGCGCGCTGCTGACGATCCTGGTCCACAGGCGTGACCAAGCCTTCCGTGGAGCCGGCCTTCATCGCCTTGGACACACTGGCCGGAGAGATCTTGCTGCCGACCTCGTTGCGCCGTATCGATTCAAAGCGGATCGGCTTCAGAACGTGGATGCGGTCTACGCTCCAACGTATAGCCGGCTTCCAGTGGATGGCCTCCAGAATGCCGCGCGCGGCCGAAGGCGTGATGACGTCGTAGCTGACGCGCTCACCCTTCATCTCGGGTCTGGTGAAGCAGGCGCGCTCACCCCAGACCTTCAGTTTCACTCCAAATCCCATGCCCTCTCCTCTCCTTCAGCGGCAAGACACCGTTGCCTGCGCTACCAGCACAAATGCTCGGTCTGGATCAGCGCGGGCTCATCCCAATGGATGCCATGGCGCGGGTCGTACAAGCCCTCGTGCGCCAGCACCATGAATTGATCACCCCATTTGCTCTCAGCCACCGACACCACGGCCCCGGCCTTGCGCAGCGCATCAAAGCCTTGTCGCGGCAGTTGCACCAGATAGGGCTGCAGGCTGCGCGCCAAGCCCACGCTGCCTTGCGCATGCTCCAACGCCCGCAGCGCGTCCCTGGCCTTGTCGTCATACGGCACGATCACCGGCATCTGCACGCTTTCGATAAGCCGGAACTTCGCCGCCAGGGTTTCCATCGGCAGGCTGTCGAAGCGGCTTGCCGTCAGTTGCCCCAGTAGATCCGGCACATCCAGGGCCTGCGAGCCCTTTTGCCAGTAAAGCAGCGAGAAGTAGCGCTGGATGGCCTCGGGGGCCAGAGGCTGCGCCTCGAACTGCCTGAGCACTTCTCGCGCCTTCTCCGCGTACTGCTTGAGTTCAGGTGGCGGTGCCCAATCCGGATTGCCCGGCAGAAACACAAGCACCTCGCTGGTATCCCTGGCGCGCCGTCCCTCACGGTTGCAGCGGCCAGCGGCCTGGGCGATGGAGTCCAGGCCCGCCTCGGCACGCAGCACGGTGGGAAAGTCCACATCGACGCCGGCCTCGATCAGGCTCGTCGATACCAGCCGGCAGGGTTTGCCTTCCTTGAGCATCTGCCGCACTTCGGCCAGCACCTCGCTGCGGTGCCTTGCGCACATCAGCGTGGTCAGATGGCGTGCGCCGGGCAGATCGGCCATGGCCTGGTAGACGGCCCGCGCATGGCGGCGGTTGTTGACGATGCACAGCACCTGTTCGCGCGAGCGCATGTGTCCGGCCAGCGCCTCATCGTCCAGCACGCCCAGGTGTCGCACGCGCACGCGCTCCAGTTGCGTGAACAGCCGGTCCGGGTCGGGCGCCAGTTCCCGCACTTCGTTCAGGCCGCCCTCGAAATCGGGCGCCACCAGTGCAGGCTGGGTCGCGGTGCACAGCACCACGCTCGCGCGGTAGTTGCGCGCCAGTTCGTCGATGGCCGCCACGCAGGGCCTCAGCAGCTTGAGGGGCATGGTCTGGGCCTCGTCCAGCACGACCACGCTGCCCGCGATGCGGTGCAGCTTGCGGCATTGCGATGGCCGGGCGGCAAACAGGCTTTCGAAGAACTGCACGGCCGTGGTGACGATGATGGGCGCATCCCAGTTCTCCATGGCCAGCTGCAGCTTCTTTTCCGCCTGGTATTTTTCGGGGTCGTCGCGCGGCGGCTCGGTCTGCACGAAAGCGCTGTGGTGCTCCAGCACGGCGGCGTCGCCCAGCGGGCCCAGGGCCCTGCGAAATACGGCGGCGTTCTGCTCGACGATGCTGGTGAACGGAATCACGAAGATCACGCGACGCAGGCCATGGCGTATGGCGTGGTCCAGTGCGAAGGCCAGCGAGGCCAGCGTCTTGCCCCCACCCGTGGGCACCGTCAGGGAAAACAGCCCCGGCGCCAGTTCCGCCTGCGCACGCACATGCTGCAGGATGCCTGAGCGGATGGGGTTGACGTCACCCCCCGTTGGCAAACCTGCCAAGTGGTGGTCGAGTTGCTCGCGCAAGGCCTGCAGGCTGGGCACCGGCTTACCCGCGCTGCGATGATCGGGAAGGCTTTCCGTCTTCAGATAAAAGCGCTCCGTATCGAGAAAATCGGCATCGACCAAGCATGAAAACATCATGCGTGTGAAAAATGCCAACTGGAAATTCTTGCGTTTGCCGTCACAAGGCTTGAGATCGACCATTGGCAGCTTGGCGGGCAATGCGATGTCGCGCTTCCAGGCGGAATCCAGCGCCGGCAATTCGTACCCGTCATCAAGCCGCTGGCGCAATGCGGATCTTTCCCCTTGTCCATCTCCATTGGCCAATCCCGCATGGTGCCCGGCAATGCCATAGGCCAGCAAATGGCCTATTCCGGGATAGTGCCTGGCTGCAATGCGCGCGCCCCAGGTGGAGTGGTCCACGCGCAGTGCGCCGCCTTGCAGCCGAAGTTGGTAGGGCTCGGTGTACTTGCCCAGGTCATGCAGCCAGCCCTGTATCTCAGCCAGCTCACCGGCACCGAAGGCCTGTGCGAACTGTCGAGCCAGTGTGCCCACACCCTTCAGGTGATCCGGCAGGGATTGCCAATCGGCCCTTGAAGCATTGGCTGTGGAATGCGCAAAGAAGTCACCCATAAGAAAATTCAGATTCTTCCGTCTATTTCTCGGTAAAACAGGAATAGTCCTAAGAAAAAACACCGCAGGCACCAAAGCGCCTGCGGTGTTTATTTGACCAGTCCAAGGCTGGATCGACTATAGGGGAAATATCAGCCTACATGGCGCATTCCCGATCAGGAGTCAGCGGATTTCAACGCGCCGTCGTATCGCTGCTGGCCGCCACGATGGGGATATAGAACTCCCCGCCCGCGCGGTTGAATTCCTCGGCCTTGGCCTGCATTCCGGCGGCAATGCCTTCCTGCTCGGCAACGCCCTTGGCAGCGGCGAATTCG
>Ga0308165_1001621_pt1 | contig 30721 bp, 28 predicted proteins | sample PhyWR2_FD_201032 | JGI IMG/M metagenome (GOLD analysis project Ga0308165, IMG submission 201032) | Phyllosphere microbial communities from UC Gill Tract Community Farm, Albany, California, United States - DLSLW.R2 | ecosystem: Host-associated > Plants > Phyllosphere > Unclassified | place: USA... | reverse complement strand
CACCAAAGCAACTGAAAAGACGTACTACCGTCACAGCGGCTACCCAGGCGGCATCTACGAAACCAATTTCCTGAAAATGCAACAGCGTTTTCCAGGTCGCGCGCTGGAAAAAGCGGTCAAGGGCATGCTGCCTAAGGGCCCGCTCGGCTACGCGATGATCAAGAAGCTGAAGGTTTATGCAGATGGCAACCATCCGCACGCTGCTCAGCAACCTAAAGCACTCGAACTCTAAGGAATAGACATGATCGGTAACTACAATTACGGAACCGGCCGTCGCAAGAGTGCAGTGGCGCGTGTTTTCATCAAGTCCGGCTCGGGCAAGATCGTCGTCAACGGCAAGCCAGCGAATGAATATTTTTCGCGCGAAACCGGTCTGATGGTGATTCGTCAACCTCTGGAACTGACCAGCAACGTCGAGCGTTTCGACATCATGGTCAACGTCCACGGCGGCGGTGAATCCGGCCAGGCTGGTGCTGTTCGTCACGGCATCACCCGCGCTCTGATCGACTACGATGCAACACTGAAACCGGAACTGTCCAAGGCAGGTTTCGTTACACGTGATGCACGTGAAGTCGAACGTAAGAAGGTTGGTCTGCGCAAAGCTCGTCGCGCAAAGCAATTCTCGAAGCGTTAATATCGACGCGTGCTTTTCAGCACAACGAAAAGCCGCCGGCGCAAGCCTGGCGGCTTTTTGCATTCCAGGGCGGATTTTTCGCCCTTATTTGCGCTTTGAATCGGCGGGCCTTAGGGTAATGTGACAGAAATATTCTCCTGTTAAAATCAAAGGCTCCCGGGAAAGCCCGTTCAGCAAGGAAAAAACATGATCAAGGTTGGTATTGTCGGCGGCACAGGTTACACGGGCGTGGAGTTGCTGCGCCTGTTCGCCGCGCATCCGGAAGTGCAGTTGCAGGCGGTGACATCGCGCAAGGAAGACGGCATGCCGGTGGCGGAAATGTATCCGTCGCTGCGCGGCCGCGTGGATATCGCCTTCTCCTCGCCCGACAAAGCCAAACTGACCGACTGCGATGTCGTCTTCTTCGCTACGCCGCACGGCGTCGCCATGGCCCAGGCGCCTGAACTGCTGGCCGCAGGCGTCAAGGTGATCGATCTGGCAGCGGACTTCCGCCTGCAGGACATCGCCGCGTTCGAGAAGTGGTACAAGATGCCGCACAGCTGCCCAGAGCTGCTCAAGGAAGCCGCCTACGGCCTGGTCGAGCTGAACCGCGACGCCATCCGCAAGGCGCGCCTGGTCGGCAACCCGGGTTGCTATCCGACCACCATGCAACTGGGTTTTGCGCCGTTGCTCAAGGCCGGCGTGATTGATGCGTCGCACCTGATCGCCGACTGCAAGTCGGGCGTCTCCGGCGCCGGCCGCAAGGCCGAGATCGCCACGCTGTTTTCGGAAGCCTCCGACAATTTCAAGGCCTACGGCGTGTCCGGCCACCGCCACTCGCCGGAAACCGTCGAGCGCCTCGGCACATTGACCGGCGACAAGGTCGGCCTGCTGTTTACGCCGCATCTGGTGCCGATGATCCGCGGCATGCATTCGACGCTGTACGCGCGCCTGACCAGGGACATCGACAATGCCGCATTGCAGGCGTTGTTTGAAGACGCCTACAAGGACGAGCCGTTCATCGACGTGATGCCATTCGGCGCGCATCCGGAAACGCGCACCACGCGCGCTTCCAACATGTTGCGCATTGCCCTGCATCGCCCGGATAACGGCGACACCGTGGTCGTGCTGGTGGTGCAGGACAACCTGGTCAAGGGCGCGTCCGGCCAGGCCGTGCAATGCATGAACCTGATGTTCGGCCTGGAGGAAACCACCGGCCTGCTGCACGTGCCGGTCCTGCCGTGAAATATAAGTTATGGGTCCGGCGCATGTCGATTTCAGCGCCGAAGATGACCATCAAGCGCCACATGCCCTGGCCGCTGCGCGCGGTGTTTTTGGCAGTGGTGGTCGGCCTCGGCGGCGCGATGGCGATGTGGGCCTACGACCTTGGGCGCAATAACTTTGCCGGCCTGAATCCGGACGGCATGCGCGATCAGGTCGTCGAACTGAAAGAGCAGGTCAAGAAGCTCAGCGCCGAGCGCGAGCAGTTGTCGACCAGCGCCAATGCCGCCGAAAGCCAGCTCAACATCGAGCGCTCGGCGCAGGCGCAGCTGGCCGGGCAGATCAAGACACTGGTGACGGAAAACAACAAGCTCAAGGAAGACCTGTCGTTTTTCGAAAGCTTGCTGCCGACCAACGTCGGCGTCGACGGCATTACCATCCAGCGCTTGAAGGCGGAAGTGGTGGTGCCGAATCAGGTGCGTTATCAATTGCTCGCAATTCAGGGCGAAAAGGGGCGCCAGTTTGTGGGTAACCTGCAACTTGCGGTGACAGTGTTGCAGGGTGGCAAAAGTGTTATTATCAACTTCCCCGAACAAAACGCGACAGATACGGCGCGCTACAAGCTCGCATTCAAGTACTATCAGCGAGTGGAAGGCGTATTGACCCTGCCCGAGGGTGCAACCATCAAGGCGATTCAGGCTCGCGTCCTCGAAAGAGGCCAGATGCGCGCCCAGCAATCCGTGAATTTGTGAGGTGAATCATGTTGGGACGTAAATCCAAAAGCACGATCGACAGTCTGATCGGCATTTCCACCAGTATCCAGGGCGACGTCCATTTCAAGGGCGGTTTGCGCATTGACGGCCATATCAAGGGCAACATCAATGCCGAGGCCGGCCAGCCGAGCGTGCTGGTGATCTCCGAGCATGCCAAGATCGTCGGCGAAATCCGCGCGGTGCACCTGATCGTCAATGGCGAAATCATCGGCGACGTGCACTCGGTCGAGCTACTTGAATTACAGCCGAAAGCCCGCATAACCGGAGATGTGTATTACAAAGCTCTGGAAATGCACGGCGGCGCGCTGGTCTCCGGCAAGCTCAGCCATGGTCAGACCGAAGAGGCGCCGGTGCTCAAGCTGGCGGCTTCCGCCGGCGGCGATGCATGATTTTTCCAGACGACTTATAATGTCTTCATTGTCCGCAGATGCAGGAGCCTGATATGAATGCCGTAGCCGAAATCCCCGAAACATCGATGCCAGCCCCGATGGTCTTTTCCGACAGCGCCGCCGCCAAGGTTGCACAACTGATCGAAGAAGAAGGCAACCCCGACCTGAAGTTGCGCGTGTTCGTGCAGGGTGGCGGTTGCTCCGGCTTCCAGTACGGTTTCACGTTCGATGAAATCGTCAACGAAGACGACACCACCATGACCAAGAACGGCGTCCAGCTGTTGATCGACTCGATGAGCTACCAATACCTGGTCGGCGCGGAGATCGACTACAAGGACGACCTGGAAGGCGCGCAGTTCGTGATCAAGAATCCGAATGCCACCACCACTTGCGGTTGCGGTTCGTCGTTCTCGGCGTAAGTTGCGAGATAAATCGCCGGATCGGTCTTCCAAGAAGACGTAAAAAAGGACGCGCAAGCGTCCTTTTTTGTTTTGTGCCGTCGATTTGCTGATGCCGGCAATCGTTGGCGGTTACAAGCGCCAGCGAGCCGTCTTTCAGTCGCTTGCCAATCATGCCAATCAGTTGGCGATCTCCGCGAAAGCCGTGCGCGCCGCCACCAGGGTTTCCGCAATCACGGCATCGTCATGCTGCGCCGACACGAAACCGGCTTCGAACGCTGATGGTGCCAGGTACACGCCTTGGTCGAGCATGGCATGGAAGAACACGTTGAAGCGTTCCTTGTCGCCTTGCATGACTTCTGCATAGCTGGTCGGGACGGTGGCAGAGAAGTACAGGCCGAACATGCCGCCCAGTGTATCCGCCGAGAACGTCACGCCGGCGTCGCGGGCGGCATCGTGGAGGCCGTTGGCCAGCTTGCGCGTCTGTGCCGACAGTTGTTCGTAGAAGCCTGCTTCCTGGATGATTTTCAGCGTGGTCATGCCGGCCGCAACAGCCACCGGGTTGCCCGACAGCGTGCCGGCCTGATAGACGCCGCCCAGCGGCGCCAAGTGCTTCATGATGTCAGCGCGGCCGCCGAAGGCCGCGACCGGCAAGCCGCCGCCGATGACCTTGCCCAAGGCGGTGAGGTCGGGAGTAATGCCATACAGCGACTGCGCTCCTCCCAATGCCACGCGGAAACCCGACATCACTTCGTCGAAAATCAGGATTGCGCCGTATTCAGTGCACAGGCGACGCATGGTTTGCAGGAATTCGGCCGTTGCCGGCACCAGGTTCATGTTGCCCGCAACCGGCTCGACGATCACGCAGGCGATGTCGTTGCCGGCGGCCTTGAAGGCCTCTTCCAGCTGTTGCGTGTTGTTGTAGTCGAGCACCAGCGTGTGCTTGACGAAATCTTCCGGCACGCCCGACGAGGTTGGGTTGCCGAACGTCAGCAAGCCGCTGCCGGCCTTCACCAGCAAAGAGTCGGCATGGCCGTGGTAGCAGCCTTCGAACTTGACGATCTTGTCGCGCTTAGTGGCGCCGCGCGCCAGGCGCAGGGCGCTCATGGTCGCTTCGGTGCCGCTCGACACCAGGCGCACCTGCTCGATGGAAGGCACCAGTTTGCAGATCTCTTCGGCCATCTCGATCTCGCCTTCGGTCGGGGCGCCGAAGCTCAGGCCGCGTGCCGCCGCTTCCTGCACCGCCTGCACTACCTTGGGATGGGCGTGGCCGACGATGGCCGGACCCCAGGAACCGATGTAATCGATGTAGCGGCGCTCTTCAGCGTCCCAGAAATACGGGCCTTGCGCCTTGGTGATGAAGCGCGGCGTACCGCCCACCGAGCGGAAGGCCCGCACCGGCGAGTTGACGCCGCCGGGCGTGGTCTTCTGGGCGCGGGCGAACAGGGATTCGTTGGTATTGCGTGGGCTGTGTGCGTTCATACGAAATGGAAAGGATTAATTGGGGGCGTCGGTTTCGCGCGCCCAGAAATAACGGTCGGGGATCAGCTTGCCCATGCCCAGGCGTTGCGCGTGGGCGAGGGCAGCGAGCGTGAATTCCTGCGCTTCGGATACGGCCTCGGGAATTTCCAGGCCGTTGGCCAGCATGGCGCAGATGGCAGCCGACAGGGTCGAGCCGGCGCCGGTAAACGAGCCCGGCAGGCGTTGCCAGCTGTCGCGACGGATGACGCCGGATTCGTCAAAGAGTGCATTGACGACCTCATGCGCGTCGCCGCCCGGCATGCCGGTGACGAACAGATATTCGCAACCCATTTCGACGATGCGCATGGCATCGAGCTGCAACGCGTCGCTGGGCACCGGTTCGCGCCAGGTTTCGGCGAGGCGGTTCAGTTCGACGGCGGAAGCCAGCATCAGCGTGGTCTGCGGGATCAGCAACTCGCGGATGGCGATCAGGTTGTCATCATCGTCGCCTTCCTGGCTGGGCATGGCGGTGATGAACGGATCAAGGATCAGCGGGATATCCGGGTAGTCGGAAACGATCTCGGCGATCGCCGAAATATTCTCGATGCTGCCCACCGCGCCGACCTTGAAAGCCGCTACCGGCATGTCTTCCAGAATGACGCGCGCCTGGTCAGCCATCCAGTCCACGTCAATGACCTGGATGTCCTCGATACGCGCGGTGTCGCCCACCAGGATGGAGGTGATGATGGACAGCCCATGGCAGCCCATGGCGGCAAAAGTGGCCAGATCGGCCTGGATGCCGGTTGCGCCGACCGGGTCGGCCGCGCCAAAGGTTAATATCAGTGGAGATGTTTGGTTTTGCACGACGAGTAGATTAAGATATCTGGTTTACCATTTTACTTTAGATTGAATTGAGGGAAGTCAGCCGTGAGCGATAGCAAAACAGAATACAAGACCTGGATGTGCCTGATCTGTGGTTGGGTCTACGATGAAGAAGCCGGCCTGCCGGACGAGGATATCGCTCCCGGCACGCGCTGGGAAGACGTCCCCATCAACTGGACCTGCCCGGAATGCGGCGCCCGCAAGGAAGATTTTGAAATGGTGGCGCTCTGATCCGCTGAACCGGCTTGACCGGCAGGAGGCCACGCCCCGGCGAAGTTTCCGTTGGGAACTGCCTGCAAGCTCGCCTTTGCTCCCAAATGAGGGGGCAAAGCGGGCTTGTTCCATTTATGCGTCAGCACCTGCTTTGCTATAGTCGGCTAAAGCAGGCTGATGGTAGCTGAAACATGCAATTGAGAGAGTCCTTACCGCTGTTGCAACGATTTCTCCGGAGTTCTGATGACTGATGTGCCGGCCCGCCACAGTTTCACGATCCTCGTTGTCGATGACAGCGCCACCATCCGGCGCTCCGCTGCGCTGCTCCTCGCGCAGGCCGGTCACCACGTCGTGCTGGCCGAAGACGGCTTCGACGCGCTCGTCCAACTTGCCGATTGCACCCCCGACCTGATTTTTTGCGACGTCCTGATGCCTCGGCTCGATGGTTACCAGACTTGTGCATTGGTTAAAAAAAATGCAAGATTCTATGCAACTCCCGTGGTCATGCTGTCGTCCAAGGACGGGTTGTTCGACCGGGCGCGCGGCGCCATCGTCGGCGCCGCAGCGTTCATGACCAAGCCATTCACGGAAGACGGCCTGTTGCAAACCGTCAGGACATACGCAGGGGGGCAGGCCGCAGCCGCGCATTTCTAGCACAAGCACTTCTCAGGTACGGAGCAACAGTGCAATGGGGATCAAGAAAATTCTCGTCGTCGATGATTCGCCGACTGACCGCTATCTCCTGACCGAGATCCTGAGCAAGCATGGGTTTGAAGTCGACACCGCCGACAATGGCGAGGAGGCGTTGGGAAAGATCCGACGCGACCGGCCGGAGCTGGTATTGATGGATGTCGTCATGCCCGGCAAGAACGGTTTCCAGATCACGCGCCAGATGACGCGCGATCCCGGGCTGAAGGACATCCCGATCATGATGTGCAGCATCAAGGATCAGGAAACCGATCGCATCTGGGCCTTGAGCCAGGGGGCGTGCGACTATGTCGTCAAACCGGTGGACGCGCAGGAATTGCTGGCCAAGATTGCGGCGCTCGACTGAGTACGGGCAACGCTGGTCAGGATGTGTTCGGTCAAACAGAAGAGGTGACGGTGGATCCGGTTCCCGACCAATGGAGATACGGCAGGCTGCATGAATTCCAGGCGCGCCTGCTGGAACGCATGGAAGCCGCGCGCGACGGCTCCGGCATGCGCGACAGCCGCCTTGGCGTGATGGTCGGCGACAGGCGCTGCCTGCTCGATCTGCGCGAAGCCGGTGAAATCGTCAGCATGGTCGCGGTCACCAAGGTGCCGCTATCCCGGGATTGGTATCTTGGGCTGGCCAACGTGCGCGGCAACCTGATCGGCGTGGTCGATCTCGATCGTTTTTGGGGCGGACCGCTGCAGACGTTCGGCAAGGAAAGCCGCGTGCTGGTGGTTTCCGCCGCCTTGTCGGGCAATACGGGTTTTCTGCTGTCGCGTGTTCTGGGGCTGCGGCACATCCAGGAAATGACCGAGCAGCAGGGAAGCGAGACTGATGGCGGGTGCAAACGCTATCTCGACGGCGACCTGAACGAATGGGTGGAAATCAGCCTGGCCGAGGTTGTGAACGATCCGCGTTTCTTGCAAGTGGGAATTTAAGCTGTCGCACTGAATGCCGCGGGTTGAAGGAAATCATTTCACCGCAACCGCGCACCGACCTCGTCACAAGGAGCCTTAGCCATGGCATTCAAGCTGCCGCATCTATCGAAAAATAAAATGGCCGGGCCAGCGGAAACCCAGGCAAGCCAGCCGGCGGTCGTCAGCGCAAAAGCGGACAGGTACATGCAGCGCTACCAACACACCCGCCTGCCGTTCATCGGCCACCATTCGTTGCGCGCGCAGACACGTATTCTGCTGCTGTTGCTGATCCTGGCGTTGCTGTCGATGTTCTTCTTCCTGTGGTTGGGCTCCAAGCACTACATCTACGCCAGCCTGCAGGCGCATATCACCAGCGACCTGGTCATGCATTCGCAACGCATCGGCAAGGCCGTGCCGAATGCCATCCAGGGCAATCGCGAAGCGTTCAGCCAGCTCACCGAAAGCCGCAAGGAATTCAACCAGGGACTCAATGTGCTGATGCTGGGCGGCGAATACCAGGGATACGCCATCCGCAAGCCGGAGCCGGAAATGCGCACCGCCCTGACCGATGTGCAAAAGATCTGGGACCACACTGACAAGGCCGCTTCCACCATCCTCAAGCTGCAGCCGGAACTGACAGGTTTTGGCGTCACCCTGGCGCGGTTGCGGCTGCTGTCCCCCAATCTGCTGGACCTGAGCGAACAGATATCGATGCTGCAATCGCAAGGCGGCAACTCGCCGCGCGAAGCTGCGGCTGCGGCGCAACTGGTGCTGCTGACCTTGCGCCTGGGCCGCAGCGCCAACGAGTTTCTTACCTCCGAAGGCGTCAATCCGGAAACCGCCTTTTTGCTCGGCAAGGACGTCAACACCTTTCGCGACATCGTCGACGGCTTCCTCAACGGCAGCGAAATCCTCGGCATCAACGCCGTGCGCGACAAGGACGTGCGCGACAAGCTCAACGAGCTGGAGAAAGTCTTCGGCGAATACCAGCCGCTGGTCGCCAACATCCTCGGCAACCTGCAAAACTTCATCGCCGCCAAGCAATCCGAGCAGCTGGTGTTCATGGAAAACGAAACGCTGAAGCAGCATCTGACCGTGCTGCAAAACGATTATCGGCAGGCGCAGGAAACCCGCTCCTGGACGTTCTGGATCATGTTGCTGTCGATGGCGCTGGCGCTGGTGTGCGGCGTCGGCATCGCCTGGGTGCAATTGCAGAGCAGCCGCCGCAACGCCGAGGAAGCCGAGCTGCGGCGTCAGGAAGCCGAGGCGCAGCGCCTGCATGCGCAGCAGCAGGAAGAGCGCGCCATGCGCACCAACGCCATCAACCAGGCGGCGATCCTGCGGCTCATGAATGAACTGCAGAAAGTCGCGGATGGCGACCTGACGGTGCACACCACGGTCTCCGAAGACATCACCGGCGCCATCGCGGATTCGGTCAATTACACGGTCGAGGCGTTGCGCGGATTGGTCGGCCAGGTGACGCATACCGCCTCGCAAGTGGCCGCCGCCTCGAACCAGGTGCGCGACAATGCGCAGGAACTGACCAGCGCCGGCCAGATCCAGGCGCGGCGCATCCATGACACCGGGCAGTCGATGCTCGAGATGTCGATACAGATTACCGATGTCTCCATCTCGGCCAACAAGTCGGCCGACGTCGCGCGTCATTCCGTGGTCGTGGCCGAACGCGGCGCCAAGGCCGTGGAAGACGCCGTCAAGGGCATGAACGAAATCCGCGAGCAGATCCAGGAAACGTCCAAGCGCATCAAGCGACTTGGCGAGTCGTCGCAAGAGATCGGCGAGATCACCGAATTGATTTCCGATATCACCGAACAGACCAACGTGCTGGCGCTGAATGCCGCCATCCAGGCGGCTTCCGCAGGTGAAGCAGGACGCGGTTTCTCGGTCGTGGCGGAAGAAGTGCAGCGCCTGGCGGAGCGGTCCAGCGCGGCGACGCGGCAGATCGGCGCGCTGGTGCGCATGATTCAGGCCGACACGCATGACGCCGTGGCGGCGATGGAAAAATCGACCGCCGGCGTGGTCGACGGCGCCAAGCTGTCCGATGCCGCCGGCGCGTCGTTGTCGGACATACGCCGCGTGTCGAACCAGTTGGCCGAACTGATCCAGGACATTTCATCTTCGACCGGGCATCAGGCCACTTCAGCCAACAGCGTGGCGCACGACATCCAGAACATTCTCAGCGAGAATGAAATCATCGAGCAGCGTCGCGAACAGGTGTTATCCCTGTTCAATGAACTGCATGATCTGGCCGAGTTGCTCAAGAATTCGGTGTCGCGCTTCCGCGTCACCATTTTATGACGCTCGCGATGCAGCCGGGCTTGTCCAACTTGCAGATCGCATATGGCCTCCGATCCCGGGTCTGAGCCGCTGTCGGCGCATCCATTCGCCTTGGCGTCGCTGGCGCCGGGATTGATCGCGACCGTCGATCAGGCGACGCAGTTGCTCGACGAAGGCAGTCCGCAGGCGGCACAACGGGCGCGGGCCTTGTTGCGCCAGTGCGCCGATATAGTGGCTTTCATCGGTGATGCATCGCCGCAGCCCGGCGTGAGTGAGTTGATCGATCTGCTCGCGTCCGTCCCTGCGGAGCAGGGCCTTGCCGGACGTCCCATCGGGGCCGTGCAGCATGCCTGCATGGGTTTGCGAGCCTGCCTTGTCGATATCGAGGCAGGCGTGGCGTGGCAGCAGGCGATGCCGCAGGACGAGGCGGCGCGTCGTCCTGCGGCGCTGAAAATCGCCGTCGCACAACTGACGACCGATCTCGGTCGCCTCGAGAATTTGCTGGACACTTACCTCCAAGGCCGCGCTACGCCCGATGCCTTGCATGAGGCGAGGCTGCTGGCGCAACAACTGGCGACGGTGGCGCAGGCCTTGGAATTGACTGCCGCTGGCGACGCCCTGCAGCTGTGCGCCGTCGACATCGGTCGCCTGCCGCCGGCGGGCGCGGCGAATGCTGCCGAGGCGGAGGTCGCCAGCCTGGCGCGCCTCGCGCACAACATGGCGGCGCTGAGCCTGTCAATGCCGTTCATGCACTACGCGCCGCAGTCGATGCTTTATCCCGCCAAGTTCGGCGAAGCAGGCGCTGCCAATGACCGCGGAACTGCAACGTCGGTGGCGCCGGTCAGTACACGCGTGATCGAGGTTGCTGTGCAGCAGCCGGATGAAATCGACGCCGACCTGCGCGACGTCTTCCTGCTCGAAGCCAACGAAGTGCTGGGCAGCATACGCCATGCGCTGGCGGCGTCTCGTGCGGCGCCGGGCGACATGGCGCCGGTGGTCGTATTGCGGCGGGGTTTCCACACGCTCAAGGGGAGCGGCAGGATGGTCGGGCTCAACGCCCTCGGCCGCGCCGCGATGGCGCTCGAGGAATTCGCCGCCGCCTGGTCCTCCGCAGGCCGGCCGGGCACGACGCGCGATTACGCCTTGCTGGACTACGCCGTGCTGGAGTTGAACAGCTGGATAGATGAGATCAGCGCAAACGGCAGTTCGCCGCGCGGCCCGGATCGTTTGCTGGCCGCGGTCGCCGATCATGCCCGCGGCGAATTGCCGTCGCCCGAGAAGCCGCCCGCCGATCACAATGAAACCTGCCGGGTTGGCGACCTCATCCTGCCGGACAGGCTGCATCAGATCTACAGCGAGGAATCGGCCAGTCTGCTCGCCATCCTGGCGACGCACATTGCGCAATGGCAGGCCGTCACGCCCGAGGTGATTGCAGCGGAAGCGCTGCGCGCGACCCATTCCCTCAAGAGCAGCGCGGCGTCGGTGCGGTTCGCCCCGCTGTTGGCGCTGGCGCAGCCGCTCGACGAGCTCATGCAGTTCCTGGAAAACTATCCGGGTTTGCTGGATGCCGCCATTTGCGCCGAACTGATGCAGGTGGTGCGCGACCTGCAGGGCATGCAGCAGCAATTCGCCGCGCGCATCATGCCGTCGCCGCACCCCGCCGTGCAATTGCAGCTGCAGACCTTGCTGACGACGCTGGAAGCACGCCGGCGCCATAGCCACGATGGCGGCAAGACGGCGCAGGCGGAGAGCACGCAGGCGGCAAGCGCAAAGCCGCCCGAGCCAAGCGGCGACGCGATTGATCCCGAGTTGCTGGATATTTTCCTGGAAGAGGGCCGCGATCTGCTGCCCCAGGTCGGCGAGAGTTTATACAAACTGCAGAAGACGCCGGGCGATACGGCGCTGATCCAGTATCTGCTGCGACCCCTGCACACCATCAAGGGCAGCGCCCGCATGGCCGGCGCCATGCGCCTCGGCCAGCACATGCACGATCTGGAAAGCAGCATCGGAGAAATGATGCGCGACGGGGAGCCGTCGGCGGCGCTGATCGATGATTTGCTGGCGCGTTACGACCAGGGGCTGCAGTTGTTCGACGCCCTGCAGTTGCCGCTTGCTGCTGCCACGACACCGGCGCGGCTACCAGCACTTGTACCCCCAGTTGCACCTGCAGTTGCGCCTGCCGTGACCGCTAGCGCAGCGGCGCGGAGCGAAACGACCAAGGCTGCAGTCGAGCCGCCCTCGGCGCCGGCCCAGCCCGCCACCGCCACCCCGCTGGTACGCATCCGCGCCGGCATTCTCGACAGCGTGCTTAACCAGGCCGGTGAAATTTCGATCTCGCGCTCCGGCCTGGAATCCGAAGTCAATATCTTGCGCCAGCATCTGACCGATCTCGGCAGCAATGTCGCGCGACTGAGCACGCAACTGCGCGAAGTCGAGATCCAGGCCGAGATCCAGATCGCCGCATCAAACCAGAAACAACCGCAGAACCAGCATTTCGATCCGCTTGAATTCGATCGATTCACGCACTTGCAGGAACTCACGCGCATGTTGGCCGAAAGCGTCAACGACGTGGCTTCGCTGCAGAAGAATCTGCTCGACACGGTGGACCGCACGCAAAACGGCTTGGTGCACCAGGCGCGCTTGACGCGCGACATGCAGCGCGAACTGATGCATGCGCGCATGGTGCAGTTCAAGGGCATCGAAGAACGCCTGCACCGGCTGGTGCGGCAAATGGCGAAGGAAACCGGCAAGGAGCTGGCTCTCGACATCGTCGGCGGCGCGGTCGAACTCGATCGCAGCATTCTGGAAAAGATGGTGGGGCCGTTCGAGCATTTGCTGCGCAACGCCGCCGCGCACGGCATTGAAGGCGCCGGGGAGAGGCGGGCGGCTGGCAAGGACGTGGTGGGCCAACTGCTGCTCGAGGTGCGGCAAGAGGGCAACGAGGCGATGATCCGGCTATCCGACGACGGCCAGGGGTTAGACCTCGCGCGCATTCACCAAAAGGCCTTGCATCTGGGGCTGATCGATGCGCACCATCGCTTGTCCGACGCCGAGCTGACCAGCATCATCTTCCATCCGGGTTTTTCGACCAGCAGCAACGTCACGGCGATCGCCGGGCGCGGCGTCGGCATGGACGTGGTCCGCTCGGAAGTGGCCTCGCTGGGCGGGCGCATCAGCATCGCGACGACCACAGGCAAGGGCGCGCAATTCATCATTCACCTGCCGCTGTCGCTGGCGGTGGCGCAAGTGGTGCTGCTGGAGCTCGGCCAGCAAAGCTATGCGATTCCTTCGCTGCTGGTGGAGCAGGTACTGCAAATCAAGCGCGCCGATCAGGAGCGCGTGTTCCGCGAAGGCGTGCTCGAATGGCAGGGACGCGCCTTGCCATTGCACTATCTTTCGGCGCTGCTGGGCGATGAACGCAACATCCCGCAACAGCAGGCCCTGCCGGTGATGGTGATCAAGAGCGGCCACGATTTCCTGGCGATCCTGGTGGACCGCATCATCGGCAATCGTGAAGTCGTCACCAAGAGCATCGGCCCGCAGCTGGCCGGCATGACCGGCGTAGTCGGCGCCACCGTGCTCGGCAGCGGCAGCATCGTGCTGATCCTCAATCCCATCCAGCTGGCGCAGCGTCATGACTACCAGCGCATTCTGCGACGCGAGCAGCCGCTGGGCGCCGATGGCGCGAGCAGCCGCAAGATCGTGCTGGTAGTCGATGACTCGCTGACGGTACGTCGCGTCATGCATCGCTTGCTCACGCGCGAGGGCTATCACGTGGTGCTGGCCACCGACGGTGTCGACGCCCTGCATCAGATGCAGGCGGTGCGTCCCGATATTGTGCTGCTGGACATCGAAATGCCGCGCATGGATGGCTTCGACCTGACGCGCAACATCCGCGACATGGCCGCCACCGCGAGCTTGCCGATCATCATGATCACCTCGCGCACCGCCGCCAAGCACCGCGAGCGCGCCATGGAGCTGGGCGTCAATGCCTATCTCGGCAAGCCCTACCAGGATGACGTGCTGCTCAATCTGGTGCATGGCCTGATAGAAAGCAACGGCGTGCGGCCTGAATTCCAGGTCGATGAAGTGTTGTTTTTGCAGGAACCGGAGACCGCGGAGAGAGAGGACGGCGGTCCGGACGGCATCGGCGACCGCCCGTCTCCGTAGCCTCTCATTTGCCGAAAAAAACCAGCTATGGTCTAATCTGCCACTTCCTGAGGCTGTTCCTGACGATTGGGGCTCGACATTAATTCCACTCTGCTTTCTATTTTGCTGGCCACGACGATCGCCGGCGTGTTCAGCATTACCGCAGCCGCGATTTTCTCGTTCGCGCTGTTGTCGAAGATGGTCGAGCGCCTGGTCAGCCTGTCGGTCGGCATCATGCTGTCGACCTCGCTGTTGCATGCCTTGCCGGAAGCCTTCGAATCATCGGCCGAGCCGCACAAGCTGTTTGCGGTCTTGCTGGGCGGCCTGCTGGCATTCTTCCTGCTGGAAAAGCTGTCCATCCTGCGCCACTCCCATCATCATGAAGAAGACGGCCATGGCCATCATCACGGCCACGACAAGCATGAGGCAGGCAAGGCCGGCTGGATGATCCTGGTCGGCGACGGCATGCATAATTTCACCGACGGCATCCTGATCGCCGCCGCCTTCCTGGCCGACCCGCATCTGGGACTGGTGACCGGCCTGGCCATCATCGCGCACGAAATCCCACAGGAGATCGGCGACTTCATCGTGCTGCTCAATGCCGGTTTTTCGCGCACGCGGGCCTACGTCTACAACCTGATCTGCAGCCTGATGGCGGTACTGGGCGGCGTGCTCGGCTACTTCATGCTGGAGCGCGGGATGGAATGGATTCCCTACGTGCTGGTGTTCGCCTCGTCAGGCTTCATCTACATCGCCGTCAGCGACCTCATGCCGCAGATGCAGCGCCGCGCCACGTTGCGCGAGACGATTCCGCAAGTGATCCTGATCGGGCTGGGCGTGGTGATCGTGCTGGTGCTGACCAGCCACGCGCACGCACATTGAGCGCATTGCGTTTATTCGCCCTTGCGACGGGCCGACGGATGGATCGGCAGGCACATCAGCTTGATCACCACGCTGAGCAGCAGCCCTGCGAAGCCGAGCAGGACAAGGAATGTTTCCGACACGATAAGCCTTTCGCGTTGCTGACGATGCGTCGACTGTAGCGCCATAGCCGGTGCGGCCGCCAATATCAAATGCGCCGCCCGACTATCGCAAAACGGCATGGCGGCGGCAGCGCGATGGCGGCACAATACAGCGACACAACAGGCGCTCATGATTTCCATCAAACAGCTCAAATACTTTGTCGAGATCGTCGCCGCCGGCAGCTACACGCGCGCGTCCGAGCGCCTGTACGTCGCGCAGTCGGCGCTGAGCCGCCAGATCAAGGAGCTGGAAAACGACATCGATGTCGTTTTGCTAAGACGCGATGCCAAGCAAGTCGAGCTGACGCTGGCGGGCAAGGATTTCCATGACCGCGCCCGCAAGATCCTCGACGACATGGACCAGGCCATCGTGCAGGCGCGCCACATCGACAAGGGCGAACGCGGCGCCATCCGCCTGCTGCATTCGAGCTCGGTGCCGCTATCGCCGCCGCTGGGGCCCTGTCTCAACGCGGTGCTCCAGGCGTTCCCCGGCATCACGCTGGAAATTTCCCAGGCCTCCTCCGAACACCAGGCGCTGGACGTCGAAGAGGGACGTGCCGACCTCGGCCTGGCGCGTACTCCTATCCTGCGCAAGCATCCGCACCTGGACACCATCACGCTGTATCAGGAGAAGCTGGTGGTCGCGGTGTCGCTGCAGCATGCGCTGGCGCAGCACGACGTGGTCGACATCGCCGACCTGCGCGACGAGCTGTTCGTGTCCACGCCGCATCGCGAGCGCGGCGGTCTCAGCTACCTGGTGGCAGAGCGTTGCATCGCGCACGGCTTCTTTCCCAAGCCGGCGCGCGCCACCTCGCGCAAGGCCTCGCTGCTGAGTCTGGTCAACGCCAATTTCGGCATTGCCATCGTGCCCGACAGCATGCGTGCGATCGCCGTCGCGGGCGTGCACTTCATCGACATACGGGAGCCCGACTTCCAGTCGGCGGTGGTGCTGATGATGCGGCGCGATGCGCCGGAGATGGTGCAGCAGTTCGTGCGGGCCTTCACGCAAGGCCTGCAAACGCCGGCGGCCTGAGCGCCGCCGGACTGGTTCCATGCTTACGGGTGTATTACGGCTGCGCGCCGGTTGCCACCGGGCGCGACGAATCCGAACTCCACTCGCTCCACGAACCCGGATACAGGCGTGCCCCCGGCAAGCCGGCCACTTCCAGCGCGAGCAGGTTGTGGCAAGCGGTGACGCCCGAACCGCATTGCATGACGGCCGCCTGCGGGCTGTCGATCAGCGCATTCCATTCTGCGCGCAACGCGTCGGCGGATTTGAAGCGGCCGTCGGCGCCGAGATTGTCCTTGAAGAAACGATTCTTCGCGCCCGGGATGTGGCCGCCGACGGCGTCCAGTGTTTCGTTCTCGCCGCGATAACGATCCGCCGCACGCGCGTCGATGACAGTCAGCGCCTTGCTGTCGAGGTTGGCGACGACATCGCTGACATCAACCGTGGTCACCAGCGGCGCCTGCTCCTGCAAGTCGCCGCGCACCGGCGCCGGCGTTTCGGTTGATAATTCGCCGCCCTGCGCCTGCCATGCCGGCAAGCCGCCGTCGAGCACCGCCACCTGCACATGGCCGACCCAACGCAACAGCCACCACAGGCGCGCGGCGAACATGCCGCCGTGGGCGTCGTAGGCGACGACTTGCGTGCCCTTGCCGACGCCCAGTTCCTGCATGGCTTCGACGAAGGCATGGCGTTCGGGCAGCGGATGGCGGCCTTTGAATTTGCCGTCGGGGCCGCTCTTGGCGCCGGACAGGATCTTGTCGAGATGGGCGAAGCGCGCCTGCGGAATATGCCCGGCGGCGTAGGCTTGCGCGCCGGCGTCGGGGTTGGCGAGGTCGTGGCGGCAGTCAATCACGAGCCAGTTGGCGTCGTCGATACGGGAGGCCAGGTCGGTGGCGGAAATCAGGGTGGCGTAGGTCATGGGACTCCTCTTCCTAAACTTCGGTGGCGATCGGATCAATCGCGGGCAGATTGCGCGATTGTCGGGATTGTTGCTGGGAACGCTGATTGTAAAACGTCGAGACTACACCGCTCATCAAAATGATGCCGATGCCGGCCCAGCCTATCCAGCCTGGCGCGTCATTCCAGATGAACAGGCCCCACAGGCTGGCGAATACGATGCCGGTGTACTGCAGGTTGGCCGTCACCAGCGTATTGCCGAGCCGGTAGGCGCGCGTCATGGCGATTTGCGCCAGCGTCGCGGTGAGCCCGATGGTCACGAGCAGCGCCACGCCCTTGGCCGAATGTGCGTGCCAGAACGGGATGCGGCCGATCGCAATGTTGCCGGCCAGGCCGGCCAGCAAGCCGGTGAAGGAGAAGTAGAACACCACGCGGTATTCCGGCTCACCGAGCAGGCCGAGCTTGCGCACCTGCAGGTAGACCAGCGCCGACAGCACGCCGGAAAACAGCGCGATCATTCCGCCAACCAGTTGATCGGAATCGATCGACGGCCGCAGCAGCATCGCCACCCCGGCGAAGCTCAGCAGGACGGTGCCGGCCAGGCCCCATTCAAACCGCTTCTTGCCCTGCCACCAGGCGACGCCGAACAGCATGGCGGCGATCCAGATCGACGACATGTAGTTGAGCGTGGTGGCGGTCGCCACCGGCAGCAGGCCGAAGGAATAGAACCACAGCCACAGCGAAACCACGCCGACCCCGCCGCGGATGAGGTGATCGCGCGGGTAGGGCGTCCTCAGCGTGCCGCCGCGGACCTTGACCAGGCCGTAGATAAAGACGACGCCGACGATCCCGCGGCACAGCACCACTTCAGCGGTGGAATAGTAGTCGGACGACAGCTTGACGCAGACGCCCATGATGGAAAACAGGAAGGAGGCAACAAGCATCCAGAGGGATTGCATGGCGATACTCTATTCGAAACGATGGCAAAAAAACAGGCAGCGCGAGCTGGAGCCGGCGCTGCCTTCGGATCGTACGTTAATCGGCGGTGCTGCAGAATTGGTCTGGCGTTGCAGATGCTGTCGGACTACATCGTGGACATCGCATGATCGGCGCGTTCTGCATGCTTTCCTCAAAAAGAATCAGAGTGAAATTCAGAGTGAAATTCAGTTTTCCTGCACCGCGATCTGCGACCGGTACCACTCATGGAAATGCTGCATGCCATCTTCCATCGGCGACTGGTACGGCCCGACTTCGCTGGTGCCGCGATCCATGAGTATACGCCGACCGGCATCCATGCGCAGGGCGATCTCGTCGTCTTCGACGCAGGTCTCCATGTAGGCGGCGCGCTCGGCCTCGACCATCTCGCGTTCGAACAGGGCGATTTCTTCGGGGTAGTAGAACTCGACCACGTTGGTGGTTTTTTGCGGACCGCTGGGCCACAGCGTTGACACCACCAGCACGTGCGGATACCACTCGACCATGATGTTGGGATACAGCGTCAGCCAGATCGCGCCGTATTTCGGCGGCTGGCCGTTGCCGAAGCGCAGCACCTGTTCCTGCCACTTCTTGTAGGTCGGCGAACCCGACTTGGCCAGGCCGTGATTGACGCCCACGGTCTGCACGCTGTAGTTCTTGCCGAATTCCCATTTCAGGTCGTCGCAGCTGACGAAGCTGCCCAGGCCGGGATGGAAGGGCTCGACATGGTAGTCCTCAAGGTAGACCTCGATGAAGGTCTTCCAGTTGTAATCGCACTCGTGCACTTCGACGTGATCGAACAGGTAGCCGGAAAAATCCAGGTCGCGCGTCACGCCCAATTGCCTCAGCTGCGCAGCGACGTTGTTGCCGTCCTTGCCGTTGCTCTCGAACAGCAGGCCGTTCCAGTTTTGCAAGGGCGTCTTGGACAGGTTCAGGCATGGCGTCTCGCCGAAATGCGGCGCGCCGATCAGGTCGCCCTTGAGATCGTAGGTCCAGCGATGCAAGGGGCAGACGATGTTGCGCGCGTTGCCGCGGCCGTCGAGCATCTTGGCCTGGCGATGACGGCAGACGTTGGAGAGCAGTTCGATGCCATGCGCGTTGCGCACCAGCATGCGGCCTTCGTTTTCCCATGGCAGCGTCGCATAGTCGCCGACATTGGGCACCATCAGTTCATGGCCGGCGTAACGAGGCCCCTGTTGAAATAACTGGTGAATTTCGCGCTTGAAAAGCGCATCGTCAAAATAGACGTCAACTGGTAGCTGCGCGTTTGAGCGCGCCAGTTTGGCAAAAGTAGCAAGATCGGACATCTCCGCCCCCAAATTAATTTGCACCAACCTAAGAGAGAAAGAATCCGCAAAAACCTGGGTTCAAATAATATGAAGAGGAAATTTTGGACAGAACTGCGGATTATGCCATAAATCCAGTTATTCAGGGCGGATTGCACGCCGCAATCGTCTGAAAAATACGCCCTCGGCCGCCTATCTGTGGCGGATTGCACTAAAATGACGGGCTATATCTGAAATCAGCCACTATGCCAAAGAATCCCGTCAAAGCCAGCCCGCCCGCCTCTTTCGAAGAGGCCATGGAAGAGCTCGAACAACTGGTCATCCAGATGGAAGCCGGCGAACTGCCGCTGGAAGCCTCGGTGGTCGCCTACAAGCGCGGCGCCGAACTGGTCAGGTTCTGTTCGCTGCAGCTCGACAAGGTCGATAGCCAGGTCAAGGTGCTTGAGGGCGACATGCTCAAGCCGCTGGCCGGCGAGCCCGCAGAGGACGAGGAATGAACGCGCGGACCGACACCGGCGCTTCGTTCATCGACTGGATGCAACGCGTCCAGGCCGGCATGGAAGGCACGCTCGACACTTATCTGCCCGCGGTTACCGAAATCCCCGCACGTCTGCACCAGGCCATGCGCTATACCGCGCTGGACGGCGGCAAGCGCGTGCGGCCGTTGCTGGTGTACGCCGCCGGCGAGCTGTTCGATGCACCGGAGCAATTGCTCGGGCGCGCCGCCGCCGCCGTGGAAATGATTCATGTCTATTCCCTGGTGCACGACGACATGCCATGCATGGACGACGACGCGTTGCGCCGCGGCAAGCCGACCGTACACGTGAAATACGACGAGCCGACCGCCTTGCTGGTGGGCGACGCCTTGCAGGCGCAGGCGTTTGCCGTGCTGTCGGACAATGTCGAAGAGCAGTACGCCGCGCGCCAATTGAGGATGCTGAACCTGCTGGCGCAGGCGGCCGGCTCGACCGGCATGTGCGGCGGCCAAGCTATCGATCTGGCCAGTGTCGGCATGACCTTGTCGCTGGCGGAACTGGAACAGATGCACAGGCTCAAAACAGGGGCGCTGCTGCGCGCCGCCATCCTGCTTGGCGCCTGCAGCGGCAAGAACCTGACGGTGGCTGAACAGGCTGCGCTGGAAGCGTATTCGTGCCCGATCAGCCTGGCATTCCAGGTGGTCGACGATATTCTCGATGCGACGGCGGACTCGGCCACGCTCGGCAAGACCGCCGGCAAGGATGCCGCCGACAACAAACCGACTTACGTCTCCATCCTCGGCCTGGGCGAATCGCAGGCGCTGGCCGAAAAGCTGCGCAACGACGCCCACCAGGCGCTGGAACAGTTCGGCGACAAGGCCCGGCGTTTGCGTGACCTGGCCGACCTGATCGTGCAACGCAAGGCATAAGCGAGCGCAGCGGTATTTTCCTCCGCTCGCAAGAAACCAATTAACGGTGATAAGACCCCAGCATGCTTAATACGATAAATAGCCCCGCCGATCTGCGGCAACTCCCGCGCACCCAGCTGAAGCCGTTGGCCGACGAGTTGCGCGCCTTCATCCTCGATTCGGTATCGAAGACCGGCGGGCATCTTTCGTCCAATCTCGGCACGGTCGAACTGACCATCGCACTGCACTACGTATTCAACACGCCGGAAGACCGCATCGTCTGGGACGTCGGCCACCAGACCTATCCGCACAAGATCCTCACGGGACGACGCGACCAGATGTCGACGTTGCGCCAGCTCGACGGCATTTCCGGTTTCCCGCGCCGGGCGGAAAGCGAACACGACACCTTCGGCACCGCCCATTCGTCGACCTCGATTTCCGCCGCGCTCGGCATGGCGCTGGCGGCCAAGACCAAGGGCGAAGATCGTCACGCGATCGCCGTCATCGGCGACGGCGCGATGACCGCCGGCATGGCGTTCGAAGCAATGAACAACGCAGGCATCAGCGAAGACGTCAATCTGCTGGTGATCCTCAACGACAACGACATGTCGATTTCGCCGCCGGTCGGCGCGCTCAACCGTTACCTGGCGCGCCTGATGTCCGGGCAGTTCTATGCCAAGGCCAAGAACGTCGGCAAGTCGATGCTGCCGGGGCCGATGCTGGAGCTGGCCAAGCGTTTCGAAGAACATGCCAAGGGCATGATCGTCCCGGCCACCATGTTCGAGGAATTCGGTTTCAACTACATCGGCCCGATCGACGGCCACGACCTCGATTCGCTGATCCCGACGTTGCAAAACCTGAAGAACCTCAAGGGTCCGCAATTCCTGCATGTGGTCACCAAGAAAGGCCAAGGCTACAAGCTGGCGGAAGCCGATCCGGTGCTGTACCACGGTCCCGGCAAATTCAATCCGGCCGAAGGCATCAAGCCTGCCGCCGCCAGCAAGCAGACGTATACACAAGTCTTCGGCGAATGGCTGTGCGACATGGCGGCGCAGGACAAGACCCTGGTCGGCATCACGCCCGCCATGCGCGAAGGCTCGGGCATGGTCAAGTTCGAACAGAAATTCCCCGATCGCTACTACGACGTCGGCATCGCCGAGCAGCACGCCGTCACCTTCGCCGCCGGCATGGCCTGCGAGGGATTGAAGCCGGTCGTGGCGATTTACTCGACCTTCCTGCAACGCGCCTACGATCAACTGATCCATGACGTCGCACTGCAAAACCTCGACGTGACGTTCGCGCTTGATCGCGCCGGGCTGGTCGGCGCCGACGGCGCCACGCATGCGGGCAATTACGACCTGGCCTTCCTGCGCTGCATTCCGAACATGGTGGTCATGGCCGCCTCGGACGAGAACGAATGCCGCCAGATGCTGTCGACCGCCTTCGCCTACAAAGGCCCGGCCTCGGTGCGTTATCCGCGCGGTTCCGGCAGCGGCGTGACGGTGGAAAAGACCTTGACCACGATCCCGCTGGGCAAGGGCGAAGTGCGCCGCGAAGGCAAAGGCATCGCTATCCTGGCATTCGGCACCATGGTGGCGCCGGCGCTGGCGGCGGGCGACAAGCTCAACGCCACGGTCGCCAACATGCGCTTCATCAAGCCGCTCGACATTGAACTGGTGAAGCAACTGGCGGCCGGCCACGATGCGCTGGTGACCGTGGAAGAGGGCTGCATCATGGGCGGCGCCGGCGCTGCGGTGGCCGAAGCGCTGGCCGCAGCCGGCATCGTCAAACCGATCCTGCACCTGGGTTTGCCGGACCGTTTCATCGACCATGGCGACGCCGGCCAACTGCTGGCCAAATGCGGTCTCGACAGCGACGGCATTGCCGCCTCCATCGTGCAACGCTTCGGCAAGGACCAGCCGCGCCTGGTGGTCAACAACGGCTGAAGCAATGTAGCAAAGGCGTAAAAAAAGCGGCTTCGGCCGCTTTTTTTACGTGTCACTTTTCCTTATTTCTATCCTTGTGCCACAGCACATCGCCGCCTCCGGCATGGCGATTGAGCACGCGCGCCAGCACGAAGCACAGGTCCGACAGCCGGTTCAGGTACTGACGCGGCTGCGGGTTGACTGCGGCGGCTTCCGATTGCGCCAGCGTCACTACGGCGCGTTCGGCGCGGCGGCAGACGGTGCGGCACACATGCATCTGCGCCGCCGCGCGCGAGCCGCCGGGCAGGATGAATTCCTTGAGCGGCGGCAAGTCGGCGTTGTGCTTTTCCAGCAGTGCGTCGAGCTGCGCCACCTGGGCGTCGGCGATTACGCTATAACCGGGGATGCACAGCTCGCCGCCCAGGTCGAACAGGTCGTGCTGGATCGCCAGCAATTCATCGCGCACGCCGGCCGGCAAGTCCTCGCACAGCAGCAACCCAAGTTGCGAATTGAGTTCGTCCACTTCGCCCAACGCGTGGATGCGCGGCGCGTCCTTGGCGATGCGGCTGCCGTCGCCGAGTCCGGTGCTGCCGTCGTCGCCGGTGCGCGTTGCGATTTTGGAAAGTCGATTGCCCATGTGGTTAGCTATCCTCTGTTCTCTGCAAATGAAAAGCCAAGCATAGCTAAAAATCGCGGTTCAGAACCCAAGTTGTCAGACAAATATAAAATATGTCTGCGGCAAGAGAGTAAAATCCTGCAGAGGTTTTGACGTCAGGGTAAGCCGCCGTGCCCGTGTTTGATTGCGTTCCGGGTCGATGCACTATTCCCCTGCGTCACTATTCCAACAGACAGAGAGACAGACAATGAACCATATCGTTGACGCGCAGAAACTGCGCAAGCCCGTTCCCGAGGCGTTGCTGGCGTCCTTGCAATCCTTGCTTGGCAATCGTTTCTCGACCACGCAGGCGATGCGCGAGCATCACGGCCGCGACGAGTCGTCCTACGATCCGATGCTGCCCGACGCCGTGGCCTTCGCCCACACCACCGAAGAAGTCGCCGCCATCATCAGGGCTTGCAGCGAACATCGCATTCCGGTCATTCCCTACGGCACCGGCACCTCGCTGGAAGGCCATGTGCTGGCGCTGCAAGGCGGCATCACCATCGACCTGTCGCAGATGAGCCAGGTGCTGGCAGTCAACGCCGAGGACCTGACCGCCACCGTGCAGGCCGGCGTGACGCGCAAGCAGCTCAACCAGGAAATCAAGGACAGCGGCCTGTTCTTCCCGATCGATCCGGGCGCCGACGCCTCCATCGGCGGCATGGCCTCGACACGCGCTTCGGGCACCAACGCCGTGCGTTACGGCACCATGCGCGAAAACACCCTGGCGCTGACCGTCGTGACCGCCGACGGCAACATCATCAAGACCGGCACGCGCGCCAAGAAGTCCTCTGCAGGTTACGACCTGACCCGCGTCTACGTCGGCAGCGAAGGCACGCTGGGCATCATCACCGAGATCACCGTGCGCCTGTATCCGCAGCCGGAAGCCGTGTCCGCCGCGATCTGCTCGTTCCCGAGCGTGGCCGATGCGGTCAACACCGTGATCCAGGCGATCCAGGTCGGCGTGCCGCTGGCGCGCGTCGAACTGCTCGATGAAAACGGCGTCAAGGCCATCAACGCCCACGACAAAATGACCCTGCCGGAGAATCCGCTGCTGCTGTTTGAATTCCACGGCAGCGAAAACGGCGTCAAGGAACAAGCCGAAGTCGTGCAGGAACTGGCCAACGATAACAACGCGCTGGGCTTCGAATGGGCCACGCGTCCGGAAGACCGCAGCCGCCTGTGGGCCGCACGTCACAACGCCTATTTCGCACTGCTGCAGATGCGCCCGGGTGGACGCGCGATTTCCACCGACTGCTGCGTGCCGATTTCGCGCCTGGCCGAATGCGTGCTGGAAACCAAGGCCGACTGCGAAGCCAACGGCCTGATCCACGCCATCATCGGCCACGTCGGCGACGGCAATTTCCATGTGCAGATGATGGTCGATCCCAATGATCCGGCCGACATCGCCCGCGCCGAAGGCGTCAACGAACGCATGGTCGCGCGCGCCCTCGAAATGGACGGCACTTGCACCGGCGAGCATGGCGTCGGCCTGCACAAGATGGATTTCCTGGTGCAGGAACACGGCGCCGGCGCCATCGACGTGATGCGCGCGATCAAGCATGCGCTCGATCCGAAGAACATCATGAATCCGGGCAAGATCGTACGCTGGTAGTCATTCGACAATCGTCCGATTGCACTGCCTCCAATAGCAAGCAGCACCCGGGACGCGCCGCATGGCGGCCGTCCCGCAACAACAGCAGGTAGAACAAGACATGGCAACACGCCTTCCTCCCGTCCATGCCCTTTCCGCGTTCGAAGCGGCGGCGCGTCACAATTCATTCGCCGTGGCGGCGGAAGAACTCTGCATTACCCCATCGGCGTTGTCGCATCGCATCCGTTTGCTGGAAGAGTTCGTCGGCGAACGTTTGTTCTTCCGCGACGGCCGCTCGATCGGCCTGTCCGAATTCGGTCGCCGCTATCTCGACGTGGTGCGCTCCGCGCTGCGCACGCTGACCGATTTCCCGATGCCGCATCGCAACGCCACGGTGCAGCCGAAGGTCAAGATCATGCTGCCACCGACCTTCGCGCGCCACTTGCTGGTGCCGCGCATCGCCGAGTTCACGCAGCGTTATCCCGACATCACCGTCGAGATGTACCTGTCGGTGCCGCTGTATGACCTGAGCCTGTCGGAGAGCGACGTCGAGATCCGTTTCGGCGCCGGCAACTATCCCAACTTCGTCACCGAAAAATTGTTCGAAGAGCCGGCCTTCGCCGTCGCCAGCCCGGCCTACCTGAAGACCATCCCGCCGCTGAAGGGGCCGCAAGACCTGCAACACGCCAACCTGCTGCGCTCGGCGCTGGAGCCTTGGCAACCCTGGTTTGAAGCCGCCGGCCTCAAGGATTGGCCGGAGCCGTCGACCGGCTTGCGCGTCGACGATCTCGGCCTGCTGCTGGAATCGGTGCGGCACGGCTACGGCGTCGGCCTCACGCGCCAGCATTTCGCCGAAGAACTGCTCGCACGCGGCGAAATCGTCGAACTCTTCGACGTGCGCCTGCGCACGCCGCCGCACGCCTACTACGTGGTCTACGAAAAGCAGATCCGCGACCGGCCCGAAGTCGATGCTTTCATCGATTGGCTGCAAAACGCCTTCAAGAACATCTGAGGCGCGAATAAGCCGCCGCTGGCTGCGTTGCCACGCCTTCCCAGCACCGCCTTCTTTGCACCTCGGAAGGTCCGCGTCCCTGAAAGTTATTCACAGCGCGACGTGAATTCTTTTCAGTGCGGCCTGACCACGCTTTTCTCTATCCCGGGCTGAAATTCGCTACACTTCAGGCATTGCGAAGACAATAGCGAGACAGACAGTCCAAACCGGCGCCATAAGCCGGAAACAACAATTCACTCGTCATCGCCGCGTCAGGGCCTGTTAATAATGAATTCGCGAGATGCGTTCCAAGCAGAAAGCGTGCTGGCAAGGCGCGTGGCGTAGCAGGTGGTGGGCCCACCTGCAAGCCATGCAACGCCGTCGGCGCGCTTTCTGCTTGGAACCCTTCGGGAACGGCTGCAGGCGTCGCCTACCGTTGTTGCAGCTCGTTGCCGTAGCACCGCTACGTCGCGTCGCTGCGCCTAGGTAGTCAACGCCTGCCGCGCGTTCGCACTCGCGAATTCATTATTAACAGGCCCTAGCCCAAAGCCAAACGAGGTCATGCATGAACGCCCCAGTTGCCCCCTTATTTTCTCCCGCCCGCCAGCGCGAGGTCGTTGCCGCATTGAAAGCGGTGGTGCCGCCCCATTGCGTGCTGTTCGATGAAGAAGACACCCGCCCTTACGAGTGCGACGGCCTGGCCGCTTATCGCCAGTTGCCGATGGTCGTGGTCTTGCCCGAGAACGAAGCGCAGGTCATCGCCATCCTCACCACCTGCAACGCGCTGAAAGTGCAGATCGTCCCACGCGGCGCCGGCACCGGTTTGTCCGGCGGCGCGATGCCGATCCCCGACGGCGTGGTGGTGTCGACCGCCAAGTTCAACAAGATCGTCAGCATGGACAAGTACTCGCGCACCGCCGTGGTCCAGCCCGGCGTGCGCAACCTGGCCATCTCGGAAGCGGCCGCGCCTTACGGTCTTTACTACGCGCCTGATCCGTCGTCGCAAATCGCCTGCACCATCGGCGGTAATGTTGCCGAAAACTCCGGCGGCGTGCATTGCCTCAAATACGGCCTGACCGTGCACAACGTCCTGCGCGTGCGTGTGGTCACCATCGAAGGTGACGTCATCGAACTCGGCAATGCCGGCCTCGATGCGCCCGGCCTCGATTTGCTGGCGGTGTTCATCGGCTCCGAAGGCATGCTCGGCATCGTCACCGAAGTCACCGTCAAGCTGGTGCCCAAGCCGCAGCAGGCGCGCGTGATCATGGCCTCGTTCGACGACGTGGTGAAGGGCGGCAACGCGGTGGCCAACGTCATCGCCGCCGGCATCATTCCGGCCGGACTGGAGATGATGGACAAGACCAGCTCGCGCATGGTCGAGCCGTTCGTCAAGGCCGGCTACGACGTCGACGCCGAAGCGATCCTGCTGTGCGAATCCGACGGCACCAGCGAAGAAGTGGAAGAAGAAATCGGCCGCATGAGCGAAGTGCTCAACGCCAGCGGCGCCACCGCCATCGCCGTATCGCAATCCGAAGCCGAGCGCCTGCGCTTCTGGTCGGGCCGCAAGAACGCCTTCCCGGCGGCCGGACGCATCTCGCCCGACTACTACTGCATGGACGGCACCATCCCGCGCAAGCGGCTGGCCGAAGTCCTGCTCGGCATCGCCAGGATGGAAGGCAAGTACGGCCTGCGCTGCGCCAACGTGTTCCACGCCGGCGACGGCAATCTGCATCCGCTGATTTTATTCGACGCCAACCTGGCGGACGAATTCCACCGCGCCGAATTGTTCGGCGCCGAGATCCTCGAACTGTGCGTCGAGGTCGGCGGTACCATCACCGGCGAGCACGGCGTCGGCATCGAGAAGATCAACTCCATGTGCGTGCAGTATTCGCCGGAAGAGCGGGAAGCCTTCTTCAAGGTCAAGCGCGCCTTCGACACGGCCTTCCTGCTCAATCCCGACAAGGCCATTCCGTCGCTGCATCGCTGCGCCGAGTACGGCAAGATGCACGTGCAGCGCGGCGCCATCAAATTTCCCGATTTGCCAAGGTTTTAACGCATGGAACAGATACTGCAAGCATTCAAGGAGCGCATCGTCGCGGCCACGGCCGGCGCTGCGCCGCTGCAACTCCGCGGCGGCGGCACCAAGGACTGGTACGGCCAGGAGCCGCGCGGCGAGGTGCTCGACACGCGTCCCTATAGCGGCATCATCGACTATGAACCGACCGAGCTGGTGATCACTGCGCGTTGCGGCACACCGCTGTCGGAGATCGATGCCGCATTGGCGGCCAATAACCAGGTGCTGGCCTTCGAGCCGCCGCGTTTTGGCGGCGTCTCCACCGTCGGCGGCATGATCGCGACGGGTTTGTCGGGGCCGGGGCGCCAGGCCAGTGGATCGGTGCGCGACTTCGTGCTTGGTGCCGACCTCATGGACGCACAAGGACAGGTCCTGCATTTCGGCGGACAAGTCATGAAGAACGTCGCCGGCTATGACGTCTCGCGCTTGCTGACCGGTTCACTCGGCACGCTCGGGCTGATCCTGCAGGCCTCGATCAAGGTATTGCCGCAAGCCTTCGCCACCAGCACGCGCGTGTTTGAAGTCGACCAGGCCAATGCCATCCGCCTGCTCAACGAATGGGGCGGCCAGCCTCAGCCGTTGTCGGCCAGCGCCTGGGTCAACGGTGTGCTGACGATTCGCTTGTCCGGCGCGCAGGCTGCGGTCTCTGCTGCAGAGACCAAGCTTGGCGGTACGGAGCTGACCAACGGCGATGATTTCTGGCGCGACCTGCGCGAGCAGAATCATGCGTTCTTTGCTGACGTGAATGCGCCGTTGTGGCGGATTTCCCTGCCGTCGGTGGCACAGCCGCTGGCGCTCAATGGCATGCAGCTGATCGAATGGGGCGGCGCCCAGCGCTGGTATCGCGGCGACGACGGCGTGGCCGCCATCCGTGCCGCGGCAACCGCAGCCGGCGGCCATGCCAGCCTGTATCGCGGCGGCGACAAGAGCGTCGGCGTATTCCAGCCGCTCGCGCCTGCGGTCGCCAAGATCCATCGCAACCTGAAAGCTTCCTTCGACCCCTCCGGCATCTTCAATCCCGGCCGCATGTACAGCGAGTTTTAATCTATGCAAACCAACCTGGCCGATTTCATCCGCGACACCAACGAAGGCAAGGAAGCCGACGCCATCCTGCGCTCTTGCGTGCATTGCGGATTCTGCACGGCGACCTGCCCGACCTATCAATTGCTGGGCGACGAACTCGACGGTCCGCGCGGCCGCATCTACCTGATCAAACAGGTGCTCGAAGGCAAGCAGGCTACCGCCGCCACGCAGTCGCACCTGGACCGCTGCCTGACCTGCCGCAATTGCGAGTCGACCTGTCCGTCCGGTGTGCAATACGGCCGCCTGGTCGACATCGGCCGCAAGGTGGTCGAAGACCAGGTGCCGCGTCCGCTCGGCCAGCGCATTGTGCGCACCACGCTCAAGACGCTGCTGCCGAACAAGTGGTTGTTCAATCCGGCGATGAAGGCAGGTCAATTGGTGCGTCCGCTGTTGCCGCAGAAATTGCAGAACAAGGTGCCGCCGAAACAGGATGCCGGGCAATGGCCGACGCGCACCCATGCGCGCAAGATGCTGATGTTGGATGGCTGCGTACAGCCGGCCATGTCGCCCAACATCAACAGCTCGACAGCGCGCGTTCTCGATGCGCTGGGTGTGGAGTTGATCGTACCGCCCAAGGCCGGTTGCTGCGGCGCGATCCGCTATCACCTGAATGATCAGGACGGTGGGCTCGACGACATGCGTCGCAACATCGATGCATGGTGGCCGTATGTCGACGGCTCGGCCGGCTTCACGGTCGAAGCGATCGTGATGAATGCTTCCGGCTGCGGCGCCACCGTCAAGGAATACGGGCACCTGTTGCAGCACGACGCTGCCTACGCCGCCAAGGCACATCGGATTGCGCAGCTTACGCGTGACATCAGCGAGATTCTGCCGGACTTTGAAACGGAGTTGGCCGGCAAGCTCAAGGGCAAGATTGAGAAACGTGTGGCTTATCATCCGCCTTGCACTTTGCAGCATGGGCAGAAGATTCGCGGCAAGGTTGAGCAGATTCTTGGCAGCGCGGGTGTCGATGTGAAGTTATGCGCTGACAGTCATCTTTGCTGCGGGTCGGCGGGTACGTATTCGGTGTTGCAGCCGGAGCTGTCTTATCGTTTGCGTGACAACAAGTTGAATAATTTGCAGGCTACTCAGCCTGACATGATCGTTTCGGGGAATATCGGATGTTTGACGCATTTGCAGTCGGGGACGGATACGCCGGTGAAGCATTGGATTGAGTTGTTGGATGCGGCTTTGGTGGGGGCGTAAGCTGTTCCGATTTTTGTTTGTCGGTAGCTAAGACGGATATTTCTTCGATCAACCTTTGCCGGGTGCGGCCCGGCAGCCGCTCACTTTCTTTGCTTCGCCAAAGAAAGTAAGCAAAGAAAGGCGACCGCGATTCGCCGCCCCGCTTTGCGGGGTACCCGTTGGTGCCGCACTCAAATCGGGAAGGGAAACAAACTCGCTGCGCTCAGACAAGTTTCCCTTCTTTATCCGATTTGAGCACGTCACCAACGGCGACTCATAAGCGGAATTCTTTTTTCGGCTCGCTTCGCATTGCCTTGGTTGGCTCGCCTTCGGCATCGTGATTGTCGAGGCAGTGGAGTTCGCGAAGAAGGGTGACCGTCATTTCACCTCCGTCCCCTGGCGATGCGCAGCGAGCCAGTCTGGAATTCCCGCTTGAGAGTAGCCGGTGGCGGTAGGTACAAATCGGATAAAGAGGGGAAATTTGTCTGAGCGCAGCGAGTTTATTTCCCCTCCCGATTTGTGCCTGCCGACGCCGGGGACCCCCGAAGGGGGCTGCGAACCGCGGTCGCCTTTCTTTGCTTACTTTCTTTGGCGAAGCAAAGAAAGTGAGTAGCCGCCGGGCTACCCCCGGCA